>Ga0189286_100084_pt1 | contig 63380 bp, 69 predicted proteins | sample UW69minimetaG_FD_130330 | JGI IMG/M metagenome (GOLD analysis project Ga0189286, IMG submission 130330) | Marine microbial communities from the Costa Rica Dome - UW69 mini metaG | ecosystem: Environmental > Aquatic > Marine > Oceanic > Photic zone | place: Costa Rica: the Eastern Pacific...
CAGGCCCGAAACGGCAATCATGAGAGCGACAACCAACCCCGTCATGGCACTCGCGATGTAGAATGTTCTTGGCGCGATTTCGAGACCGGCGCGCTGCAGTCGCAAGCGGATGGTGAGCTTTTCTTTTTCAGCCTTTTGCTTCGCTTCTATTTCTTTGAGTGTTTCCTGAACCAGTTTGCGTCTTGGTCCGGCATTGTCGGTTTGTGGGTCTTCTTTTCCCTCGCCGCCTGCACCATGGCCTTTTCCGCGCACGACTCTTGCCATGCGCTGGTTAGACTTATTTTCTTTGGCACCGACGAAAACGAAACCAACCGCACCGATACATACTGCTACCAGTAGTGCGACACCTGCGACTATGAGGGTTGTCTGATCCATCAGTCCTGCGCCCGATCAAGTGCTTGAGAAAGCTTGTGATGCTGATTGTAGTATCGGGCTTTATCCCAAAATGCAGGACGCGCGATGCCGGTCGATTTATGCCGACCAATAATCTTCCCCTGGTCATCTTCGCCATCCATGTCATAGATGAAGAGGTCCTGGGTCGTGATCACATCGCCTTCGGTCCCCAGCACCTCGGTGACATGAGTAATCCGACGTGAACCGTCGCGGAGACGTGCCGCCTGTACGATCACATCGACAGAACCGACAATCATTTCCCGAATTGTTTTAGAGGGAAGCGCAAACCCACCCATGGTAATCATGCTCTCCAAACGCGAGAGTGCCTCGCGCGGGGAGTTGGCATGAAGCGTTCCCATTGAACCGTCATGGCCGGTGTTCATTGCCTGGAGCAAATCAAATGCCTCTGGTCCACGCACCTCGCCGACGATGATCCGCTCTGGACGCATCCGCAGGCAGTTTTTGACCAGGTCACGCATGGTCACCTCACCCTGCCCCTCCAGGTTGGGCGGGCGTGTCTCGAGTCGGACCACGTGAGGTTGCTGGAGCTGAAGCTCCGCCGCGTCCTCGCAGGTAATGATGCGCTCGTCGGCATCAATAAAGCCCGTCATACAATTAAGCAGGGTCGTCTTACCGGAGCCGGTACCGCCAGAGATAAGGACATTGCAGCGGACATTACCAATAACTGCTAACACATCCGCCCCTTCCGGAGAGATTGACTTGAAACCCACCAGATCGTTCATCGTCAGCTTGTCTTTGCGGAACTTACGAATGGTGAGAGTCGGCCCATCCAGCGCCAGAGGTGGTGCAATCACATTGACACGACTGCCATCTGCCAGGCGCGCGTCACAAATGGGGCTTGACTCGTCGACCCGGCGGCCCACCTGACTCACAATGCGCTGACAAATGTTCAGGAGCTGAGAGTTATCGCGAAATTTGACATTTGTCGGTTCCACACGGCCGTCCACCTCGATAAAGGTAAGGCCTGCACCATTGACCATGATGTCAGCAATGTCGTCTCTGGCGAGCAACGGTTCTAACGGGCCATACCCCAATACGTCGTTGCAAATATCCTGAAGCAGATCTTCCTGCTCGGAGATAGACATGACGACATTTTTGATAGAAATGATTTCGCTAACAATGTCGCGGATCTCTTCACGCGCACTTTCCGTATCAAGCTGTGCGAGCTGGGTTAGGTCGATTGTATCAATCAGCGCGTTGAAGATCGTTGTCTTCGTTTGGAAATATTCAGGCGAACGCACATCAGCCCCCACATGCGCAGGTGCGGGCTGGGGTGCTGTTGGCTTAGGTGCTGAGACTCTTGGTTTGGCAGGTTCCGTGATGGCAGGCTTCGGCGCAGCCGATTTCACAGGAGGAGGCGGTGGCGCCTTCCCCTCAGCGGGCGCTGAAGGTGATCGCCCGTTTGCAGAATCTCGCCGGCCGAACATGGGTTATCCCTTCTTTCCACCGAGCAAAGACGAGAGCAAACCCTTTTTCTTTTCAACAACTGCGTGTCGGCCTGTGACCAGTGTCGACAGATGCCGAATTGCGGCGGTTGTCTTGTTTTTTGGATCAATCTCCTGGAGCATTTGGCCATTGTTGGAAGCGGTTCCAAACAGAACCGGGCTAAACGGCAGGAGCAAAGTCGGCTCCTGCTCGATCGCTTCGGCGAAATCATCGGCGGGAATTTCAGGCCTCTTGGGCATACTCATCTGGTTCAGCACGACATGCGGTGCTGCATCGTTGGTCCGCTGTTTCTTGATGAGATCCAAGAAGTTTTTGGTGTTTCTCAGACTTGCAAGGTCTGGCGTGGCCGTGATGATGATTTCATCTGCGTTGAGCAGCGTTTGTCGCGACCAGCGGTTCCATACATGCGGCATGTCCACAACAACGCAAGGGCAAGTCTCCCTGACCGTCTCGATAACAGACTCGCAAGCGTCCGGGAGGAGATCTTCATCCCGGTCCAGAGTGCCTGGCGCACCAAAAATTGAGAGGCGGTCCGTACACTTCACCAACAGTCGGTCGAGCAGCACATCATCAAGACGCTCAGGCTGCATCAAAGCTTCTGCCACGCCTTGCACTGGGTCCTGATTAAAATCAAGGCCTGCCGTGCCGAATGGAAGGTCCATATCAATCAGCGTGACGTCTTCACGCATGTCTTCTGCGATACACCAGCTCACATTGTGCGCGAGCGTGCTGGATCCGACACCACCGCGGGCACCAAGAAAGACTATCGAACGTCCGATCGGGGGTGCATCCGGATCTGCATAGAGACGTGCCACAGAGTCGACGATCTGGATGGGAGACAGCGGGGCGACAAGATATTCGTTCACGCCCTGACGGATCATCTCTCGGTAAAGCGTAATATCATTGAGGTGGCCGACAATGACGACTTTGGTCCCCGCATCGCAGACCTCTGCCAAAGCCCCTAGCTGCTTGAAGAGTGTTTCGCCGCCTTCAACGGTTTCGACAATGATCAGGCTCGGCGTGCCTGTGTCCTTGTAATATTTAACCGCAGCAGGGATGCCGCCCATGTGAACGGTCACGTGGGCTTTTGCCAGGCGGCGGTCTTCGCCGGCCCGTTGAATGACAACACCGGTATCAGGCTGTTCACAGAAGACCTCGATTGAGATCCTGGGAACCGGTTTTACAACAGATTGGGTGACGAACTCATCATCACCGTCATCGTGATCTTCAAATACCGGGTCTTCCGGTAGCAATTGTTCTGCGTTGGTCATTCAGCTACTTCGCTCACTGATCCTGAGGCATTGCCGGATTCTGCTGCTTCCGTCACCTCACCCGTACGATATTTCTCAACCACTTCATCCCGCCGCGGTGCATAAGCCGGGTCCCATTCTCGCGGACCTATCAGATCCGCGGGATCTGCCACTATCGCAGCCAGATTGTTCTGGGTGGCGCAGCCAAAGTTTGGCGTCCGCGCGTTATTCGGTGCGAACGCGTAGTCCTTCGACCAGTTGCCGCAGGGGCTGGCGCTCGCCACATATCGACGATAGGTGAGGATGACTGGTGCACTGCTGTTTGCTGAGGATGCACGATAAGCGGCATACCCAACTTCTGAACCATTCAAGCCAGCATCAGCGAGGGCCGCCCGTGTTTCTGCAACGATGGAGACAGCCGCTGCTTCGTTCGGCGATCCACTAGGCGCTGCGATGGTCAGAGTGCCGTGTCCACGGCTTTTATATGACCGAGCAAATGCGTCGATTGCTGCCTTGTCAGCAAGGGAAAGCGCAACCTTGTCCTTTGGCACATCCATTTGAAGCGTTACAACTTGCGGGTCGACGCTGATCGGATGCTGGTACCTCGCGTCAAAAAGCGCGTCCTCGCGCCCATTGAAAGCACCGCAAGCGCTCAACCCAAAAGACACGAGCAGGGTTAGGATCAATCTACTCATCAGTTTCTCCACTCCCTCAATCCACCACAAAACCGACCGGGCCTTGCAAAGCGCCATCCGACCCCTCAGAGCCTGCAACACCATAAGTAGCGTTCAGGCGACCCATCAGGAATGTGTCGAGGTCGGATGCTGGTGCATATCCATCTGTCGGCAACACGATTTTGTCGCGACTGGTCGCGTCCACGAGATAAGGCGTGACGATAACAACCAGTTCAGTTTCGTTATCTTGAAAGTCACGGCTTCGAAAGAGCGAGCCTAGAACTGGCACGTCCTTGATGCCGGGCACGCCATCTATGTTTTGTTTTGTAGTTTCTGACAAGAGACCGGCCATCACCATGGAGCCACCGCTTGGAAGTTCAACCGTGGTTTCGGCCCGGCGTACGCGTAGCGCAGGTACCGTCACGCCATCTTGCCGAACGATATTTCCGTTTGCGTCAGTGACACTAGACCCTTCAAAGACAAAAGATCCCTCGTTTGAGAGTTCACTTACCTCGGTCGAAATCTGGAGGCTGATCCGGCCTTGGCCTAGAACAACCGGCTTAAAGCCGAGCCCCACACCGAAAGGCTTGAACTCCAAAATAACGTTGCCGTTCCTATCCTGCGATGTCGGCACGGGAAACTCACCGCCTGCCAGAAAGCTTGCGGATTCACCGGATATTGCCGTCAGGTTTGGCTCAGCGAGGGTCCGCAGAAGGCCCGCACGTTCTAAAGCCGTCAGTGCCCCTGTGAGATCTGAACCGCCTGTGGCAGGCAAACCGTTCGGCGCCGAGGTTAATCCGCCGAGAGGGTTGCCTTGTATGGAAAATGTATTGGACGTTGCCAGGCTCAGTGCCAAGCTCCCGAGATCGACAGAACTTGTGAGGTCAACACCGAGCTGCTTGATCAGGCTGCGCTGCATTTCTGCGACAGTAACCCGCAGATTAACCTGCTCTTTGCCTTCGATTGCCAGCATATTGAGAACAAAATCAGGATTGCCAACGAAGCGTGCTGCAAGATCTCGCGCTTGCGCCGCCTGGGCGGCGTTTGGCACATGGCCGGACAAAACGATATTGTCATTGACAGCTTCGACATTTACACGGGCTTTGGGCAGGAACCGCGCGATCATATCGGAAAGGCCAGCCAAGTCCCTTTCAACGCGGATCTCCAGATTTAGTATCTGCTCCCCACGCCCGTTGAAGAAAAAAGCATTTGTCTGCCCGATTTCCATGCCAATGACATAGGTCCGACGCGCGGTGCGTACGACCGCGTCAACGATTGCCGGGTTGGACACCAGCACATCTTTTGCGTCCACCGGCAGTTCAATGATTGCCGCCTTGTTGAGACCTAGTGAAAGCGTACGCGAAGCAGTACTTGTGCCGCCTTCGGAAATACGAACCAATTGGGCATCACCGGCGGCCATAACGGCGCCGTTGGTCGTCAATCCTGATGTTGCAAACAACAGCCCAATGAATATGAATGCTGCCGCCTTCCGGAATTTCACCGGAGACAGGAAGCGATAGCGATACGCTGCCATCCAGGTCATTTCCCTCTCCCTGCCATCGTAGTCACGGTCGTTTCGGCGCCATACCGCAAAATACGTACTGAAGCACCTTGGCGGTTGGACGACCCGCTTGAAGGCTCAGCTGCCACGCTGGTGGGTACTTGATCAGCGCGACCGCGGTCAGCCAAAGGGCGCAGCGCCAGCGCGAGCTCGCCTTGAGCTGCGGCAAGGGCAAAGTCCTCTGCCTGGGCTGGCAACATTTCTAATGTCGCTGTTTTGCCGACAACAACCTGCTCGCCTTCCACTTCCTTGAATGTCTGGTCGATCGCCAGCACACGCACATTGCGCAGAATGGTTTCACTGCGATAGCCGCCGCTGCTTCCCCCATCTTCACCACCAGAGGCTGCACGCAGACGCATGGTCATAATCACGTCGACCCGGTCATTGGGTAGAATGAAGCCGCCGGCGCCGGTCTCAGGGGAGATTTTCGTTGAGACGGCGCGCATACCGGGCGACAGAAGCGCGGACATAAAGCCAGCATTTTCAAAGCTGACCAGCTTGCCGGATGTGATGGGCTCGCCCGCCAAGATGGGGCTGCGCGCAATAGCACCGCCGAAAACATCCAGAGCGTTCGGTTGCACGTCCTGGGTAACATAAGCGTCAGAGACTGCGTCTTCAGGCCAGGGTTGCCAGACCAGGTCTCCTTTGCTCACACGCTGACCAAGCGCCAGATCGCCGGCGGCAACCAGCACCTCAGCCATGGGTTGCTCAATGATTTGGGGCACTGCAACCTGCGGCGTCTCGTTGGACACAAGTGAGCGGGCGAGGAACGCCGCAAGTCCCGCGGCGACCAAGGCCAATGCCAATATTCCAATTCTCATCGCATTCACTGGATCACCACCTTTTTCCGGCTGTGAAAGGTCGCTTTGCCTCTATCAAACGACGTTTCGATCAACTTATAGTTAATTTTTCAGGACCTTTTTCGTGGGTCAGTGCCCGCATGTGCGATCTGTTGCATGTCTGTTTTTCCACTCTTTTTGATCAGGCTGGCGTCACCGCGAGGGCAAACCAAACCGTCTGGGGCAGCGCAATGAGCGCGCCCGCAGCCAGCGCGATCCCATAAGGAATGCCTGCTTGTTTGTCATGCAGACGCGTGACCCAAGGCGTTTGCGCCATCGCAGCAGCTATTGGCGCGCGACGGAACATGAGCAGGGTGAGAGCTAACACTCCCCCTGCTAGTGCTGCCCAAACAAGAAAGGTCGGCAAGGCCGGCAACCCCATCCATAGTCCCACGGCAGCCAGGAGCTTGGCATCGCCACCACCTAAAAGGTTCATTGCAAACATGCCCATCCCGATCAGGAGCAGTGCCGCGCCAAGCGCTAAGTGACTACCAATGATGATCCAGCTCAACCCGGCGAGTGGCGCTGCGACCAGAAAAAGCCCGAGCAGCGCCAGCGACACCCAATTGGGAATGCGGAAGGTCATCAAGTCATTGACTGCGGCAATGATCAATAGCGCTGGGAGAATGGTAAGGACGATGATCTGCACAGTGCAAACCCCTAAAAGTTGAATGAAAACAAGCACTTTCGGCTACTTGTCTTTGAGAGAGAATGGAGCGTCGGGTGTAAACACAGCGTAAAGACGATGCGTTTTTCTATCCGCGCACGGCGGTCGTTTTGGGTGCCTTTAGAAACCCCTTATGCGGGCATAAAAAAACCGCCGGCGCTAAATGCAACCGGCGGCTCTTTGCAACCTATCTTCTCGCGAAAACTCTTGAGAAGGGAAGATCGCGATAACGCTCTGTCAGATTAGCCCGCGATACCGTTTGAAACAGTAGTAAACGCGGCCAAAATGTTGTCGCCAAGCGTGCCCACGATGCCAACGATTGCAACTGAGATACCAGCGGCAATGAGACCATATTCAATGGCCGTCGCACCGGATTCGTTCTTCGCGAAATGCTTCACAAACTTTGTCATGACTAGATCCTCATTTTTACTCTTAGTACAGCACCAACCCAAAACCATCGCCGTTTGACGAATGTCTTTGAGTGGCCTCAACCTACAGACGCGGCGTTACCCTCAAGTTAATTCGAAGACAAAAAACGCTCAGGTCTCGGTTTTTTATTTCATCAATTTTACCTAATACATAATAAGATAATATTTTTCACAATAATTACTTGATAACACAAATAAAAATCAGACTTTCTGATTAGTCGCGCCTATAGGTTGGTTAAAAAGAGGTGACCGCACAGGAACACAACGCGCCAGACATTACTTCTCGTTTTGGCGCCGGTACCGGGTTTCCCGGAACTGGGTCTCAGAGGTCAGCGGGCTTGCAACGGATTTTCAGCAAACTGTTTTGTTTGCAAAGCGTTTAGCCTTTCACCCCTACAGTCGCAGCAGACCTAAAAACCAATCCTGCGACAATGATGTCGCGGCTATAGGGATCAATGCAGATGATGCACGCTCTCAAGCGCCCCCTTCAAACCTTTGCCTGTGCGGCAGCGCTGTCCGGCCTATTGGCTGTTCCTGCCTGGGCCGCCGATCTGAAGGTCGAGGTCAACCACTCACGCTTGCATACACTGGGTCAGGCGGCTTCAACCATCATTGTCGGCAACCCGGCAATTGCGGACGTCTCCGTCAGCAACAACAATACGCTGGTTGTCTTCGGTCGATCTTATGGCACCACGAACCTGATTGCGCTTGACGCGACAGGCAGGCAGATCGCCAATCTCGATGTCAATGTCACCGCAGCACACGCCGACATGATGACCGTCAATCGAGGCACCGGTCAGCTCTCCTATTCCTGTGCGCCAAATTGTGTCCGGGTTATCAACCCAGCCGATGCAACAGAGCCGACGGATGGACTGCTTGCAACAACAAAAGGCGTGACGGGTTATGGCGACGAGTCCGCTGCGGCGGGTGGCGGCCAAGAATAAATTCAGCGCATAAGCGAACTAAAAAGGAGCGGCTCTTCTGGAGACGCCCCTTTTCTTTGGATCATCCTTTTTGTCTCTATCTGCTGAGCCGCAGGTTTGACAGGTCTCGAGCAATCGCCTGGAACACCACTTCCAGTTGCTCATTGCTGGGCGAGTCAAAGTAGAGCGCTGGGCTGGTCGCACATTCTTCCATCAGCGCCTGCGTCGCTGAGTTGGAAACCTTGAAGGTGATCGTGTAAAGCCTAATGCCCTCATCCTTGATGTTTTCACAGACATCTGCCGTTTTAGGGTCGAGCGCAGCTTGGGCTGCTGATTTATTGGTTGTCCCCAGTCTACCTTCGGACACATAACCAAATGCGGAGTAGTAGGACCGGTTGTGATTGTTCCTCGTACCCAGCCAGTTGTTCCCATCGGTCAACAAGATGATCGCCTTGTTCACCTCTACATCATTGTAGTCTTTGCCTTCGGTGAATGGCTCATCTGGAGAGATGACACGCCAGCCCCACGCTAACCCAACGGGGATGAGGGTACCGCCTTTTGCGTTCATCGCATCAATATTGTCTAGGAGGAGCTGTTTGTCATTGGTGAGCGGGGTGATTGGCTCCATGCCACACCCGTTCTGAGGGCCACGGCTTGAAGAGTTCACATAGGCATTGTCATATTTGTCAGCGTTTCTTTGCCGCGTATCGACATCGCCCGATGTTCCATCTGAAAGATAGCTATTGTAATAGCCGGAATATCCGCTTGGCTCATCCGGTGCAAACCAGGGCACCCAAAGCGTGTCCGGGTTTCCCAGGCTTGGAGGCGTATCGAGTTCATCAAGCCCATTGGGACGAGCCTCGACACATCCGATCCACGACCGGTTTTGAATTTCATCATAGAGAGCCCAGACATTGGTTACTCCGGGATCGAAGTTCTCGCCGTGGATGCTGGACGCGCCGGTCATGTCGAGAGCGCTCGTCGGAAAATCCGTGCCGACATTGACTCCATGCGCAAACGGAACCAGCCCAATATGCAATTTTTCGGGAGATGGGTCTTCCCCGAAAAGAATATTGACCATGCTCTCCGCCGCTATTTTAAGGGCGTCAATCTTGCCGCTAGACCCCATCGAGCCGGTGTTGTCCAACACCATGACCACTTCCAGTCCCTTGGTCTCAAGCGTTACTTCGATCTCGTTGGCGACATCCATTTCATCAATGCCAAAAATACCCAGAAGTGCCGTCGGGAGGGTTGCGGACGCGGACAGGGTTACAATGCTGTCCTCTACGCTTAGCTGTAGGTCACCGGGCACACCGATTTCGGTAGTTGGGTAGTTCGCGTTGAAAAAATCTTGCGCCAGCGTTTCCAAATATTCTTCCGATGCGCCCGGAGTACCCGCGACAGCAAGACCGGCAGCATCCAACGCCTGGGTCAAATGCGCGCGAACGAGATAGGCGCGGGAAAGGTCCACGCCAATTCCGGCGGCGGCCACAATCGGCATCAATGCCAGCGCAAACATGACGGCGACATTACCTTTTCGATTGCGTTGGAACTCACCAATTGTCGCCAGGAACCTCAGCGCAGCGACGGCCACTCTATTGCTAATCTGTTCCATATTATCGTTGCTCCGCTCTGGGAACACTCCCGTGCCTGGGATTAAAACCTGTCTTAATCTAAGCCGTGGGTGTTAAAGGTGGCTCAACCCGACGCAGAACATTTGGATAAAATTGTTTCTATTTCGGCACAGCGATGGGCAGTTGAGGGTCGTCAGAAAGACGCCGTAATACGCATAAAATTTGAATCAATTTCTCGCCTCTTTTGGCTCAAATTGCGCCGCCAAAACTGACGGACGAGAAAACCTTTTTCGCTATTTCTCACCACGTGAAGAGCCTTCCAAATGTTGGCAGGCACCACTTTGAATTTTGTGAGGCATCCCCGTGACGTATAAGGGCACTGGATCGGGACCTTGGAGGAAGCGGCCTCAGCTGCGGGCCTCTCGGTCTTTCAGGCAAGACGAAGACGGCAGTGTAGCGGTCGAGATGGGCCTCATCGCATTGCCCTTTTTTGCTTTCCTCTTTGCGCTGGTCGAAACCGCTCTCATCTTCTTTGCCTCCGTCGCGATGGAGGGAGCTATGGAAGACGCTGCGCGCATGGTCCGCACCGGCGTCGCGCATCAAGACGGGATGACAGCGGAACAGTTCAAGATAGAAATTTGTTCGCGAAGCCCGCTTTTCTTTGATTGTGATCAGAGCCTTGCTGTTGATGTCCGGACGTTTGATGAGTTTGGGGCTGTCGATTTCACCGATCCTCTGGACGAGAACGGCGACCTCTCTAGCAATTTCCAATTCAACATTGGCGGTGCTGGCGAGGTTGTGCTCGTCCGTGCGTTCTATGTCTGGGACGTTATGACGCCCATTGGGATTGGCCTTGAGAACATGTCAGGCGGAAACCGTCTGCTGGCATCCAGCGCTGTCTTCCGTAACGAGCCTTTTGGCGAAATCCTTCCTTAGGACCAAGATCATGTCTTTATCTTTCGCTGATATCCACGAATTTGGTCGCAAGCTGCTCAGACGTAATGATGGCACGTCATCGGTCGAGTTCGCCCTGCTTTTGCCCTTAATGATCTCCATCTATTTCGGAGCTGTTGAAATCAGCAATGCGCTGATTGCGGACCGTAAGCTGAATAAAACCGGGAGCGCCGTCGCTGACCTGGTTGCTCAAGCAGTCCTAGTCGATGACAATCTCATGGATGACATTTTTGACGCCAGCACGACCATTATGGAACCTTTTGGATCTGCGTCGCTCACCGTCGTGGTCGCGTCCGTCGTGGCGGATGATGAGAACGTTACCACCGTTGATTGGAGCGATGCCTACAATGGGACTGCCTATGCTCCCGGTTCTCCCTTTACGTTACCACCGGGGCTGACCACCGCCGGCTCCAGCGTGATCGTGGCAGAAGCCACCTATACCTACACATCTCCTATCGGCGAGTATCTGACAGGCGGAATTACATTCACCAACAAGTATTTTCTGCGCCCCCGCCGGACGTCTGCGGTCGGCCGCACCAGCTGATATCACCCCTTTAGAATAAATTAACCATGTTTCTGATTTAGGTGATGCAAACATGTCGCAGGTGGCTTTTTGCCCCTCATTTGATGGGTTGGGGGATTGAAACTCACCAGCTCCACTGGGCAAAAAAATTGCGGTCCTCGGGGTCGATCGGCGCAGTCAAAAATGAGTCACCGTGTTTGACATAATTGTAAGTGTTTGAATCTGAAGGAAAATGGTGGCGGAGAGAGAGGGATTCGAACCCTCGAGACGGGATTACCGCCTACACGCTTTCCAAGCGTGCGCCTTCAGCCACTCGGCCACCTCTCCGCAGTCAGCGGCTTCTTAACCACCTGATTTGGCGCGCAATATACCCCACGCCCCCTTTGAATCAACACCTGTGAGCCTTCGTCGCAAAATCTTCGCGCCGTGACATCTTGTCGTTTGCCGCGTGAGCAGTTACCGTTTCGTTAAGTCGTGACATGTCGCGATGAGTAAATGGCTGGGGGGCCAAAGAATAATGATCGTTTTCAGGCTAATCGGACTTATCTTTATTGCTGCTGCGCTTATGGTTTTGGGCGCAGACGGAATACAGACACTCGAAGCCGGGGAAGTAAAAATCCGCTCCTTGGGTGAGTTATGGACTTTGCTTCATCCCGCGACACTGGAATCAACGAACGCATGGGCAGCAGAAACCCTGCCGGGTTTCGTTGCAGATCCAGGATTTACGTCACTTCTGACATTCCCATCTTGGGCGGTGTTTGGGGTGATTGGCATCTTGATCGCATTCCTCTTCCGCCGTCGCGATTAATCACTATCTAAACTCGGTGGCCCGGCGAACACTTTGGGGGAAGTTTTCGCATTGTCGGACGCCCGCATAACGGAGCATGCTCTCGGGCATCGCTCCGTTATGCACTTCTATTGGAAATTCATGGTGCGGCTTCTCCTGATACTCATATCAAGCGCCTTTGCGCTCGCGGCTCTGGGCGCAGGTCTCTACGACCTGCTTGGCCCACCTGCGCGCAGCGGCTTCTTCCATACAGGTGGCGAAATCTGGTTCTCTCTGTCACCCAACAGCCTCAATTTGATGCAGGCCGTAACCCAGCGCTACGTGTCTCCTGAACTGTGGGACCCAACCATCGTGGCCGTACTAAAGCTGCCCGCTATCCTCTCTCTGGGGCTGCTTGCAGCGATCCTTGGTGCCTATCCAACGATTCGGGCGCTCAGTTCTCGTCCATCTTGAGCGCGGCTATGAAGGCTTCCTGAGGGATATCGACGCGTCCGAACTGGCGCATCTTTTTCTTACCCTCTTTCTGCTTGTCCAAAAGCTTGCGCTTCCGGCTGACATCACCGCCGTAACATTTCGCGGTCACATCTTTGCGCATCGCGGCAATCGTCTCGCGTGCCACAATCCGTCCGCCAAGAGCTGCCTGGATCGGCACCTTGAATAGGTGGCGGGGGATCAACTCCTTAAGCTTCTCACACATCGCCCGGCCACGCTGCTCAGCGCGAGAGCGATGAACAATCGTGGCAAGTGCATCAACCGGCTCTTCATTTACCAGGATCGACATTTTGACAAGGTCATCTTCTTCATAACTTTCAATCTGATAGTCGAAGCTTGCATATCCACGCGTTACGGACTTCAAGCGATCGTAGAAATCGATGACAACCTCGTTGAGCGGCAGTCTGTAGACGACCATGGCCCGCGACCCGGCATAGGTAAGATCAATCTGGGCCCCTCGGCGGTCCTCACAGAGCTTGAGCACTGCGCCCAGATACTCATCTGGGACCAAGATGGTTGCCTTGATCCAAGGCTCTTCAATGTGGTCGATTTTCATGACATCGGGCATGTCTGCCGGATTGTGCATTTCTTCCATTGACCCATCGGTCATATGAAGATGATAGATCACACTTGGCGCCGTGGTGATGAGATCGATGTTGAATTCGCGCTCGATCCGCTCGCGCACAATCTCAAGATGAAGCAGACCCAAAAATCCGCAACGGAAGCCGAAACCAAGCGCTGCACTGGTTTCCATCTCATATTCGAAACTTGAATCGTTCAGCCGAAGCTTCGCCATCGCCTCGCGTAGATCTTCAAATTGAGCTGCATCCACCGGGAAGAGGCCACAAAAAACAACCGGCTGTGCCGGATGAAAACCGCCAAGTGCTGTGTCACATGGCTGTCTTTCATCGGTGATCGTGTCGCCCACGGCTGTGTCCGCGACCTCTTTGATAGATGCTGTGAAGAAGCCAATTTCGCCCGCCTTGAGCGACGACAGGTTTTCTTTTTTCGGCCGGAAGATGCCAACTTGGTCTACAGGATACACGCCGCCTGTGGCCATCATTTTGATGCGCTGGCCCTTCTTGAGCTCGCCATCCACGACCCGCACGAGCACCACAACGCCCAGATAGGCGTCATACCAGCTGTCGACCAGCATCGCCTTCAATGGCGCTGAGCGATCTCCCTTAGGCGGCGGCAGCTTGGTTACGATGGCTTCCAACACATCGTCAATGCCAAGGCCGGACTTTGCTGAAATCTCCACCGCACCGCTTGCATCCAAACCGATTACATCTTCGATTTGCTGGCGCACACGATCAGGCTCAGCCGCTGGCAAATCAATCTTGTTCAGCACCGGAACGATCTCATGGTCGACTTCAATGGCCGTATAGACATTGGCGAGGGTCTGGGCTTCCACGCCCTGGCTTGCATCAACGACCAATAGCGACCCTTCACACGCGGCCAGTGACCGGTTCACCTCATAGGCAAAATCCACATGGCCGGGTGTGTCGATCAGATTGAGCTCATAAGTGATCCCGTCAGCCGCTTTGTAGTCCAGACGAACGGTCTGGGCCTTGATGGTGATGCCCCGTTCCCGCTCGATATCCATGCTGTCGAGCACCTGCTCCTTCATCTCACGTTGCGTGAGACCGCCGCAGGTCTGGATCAACCGATCGGCAAGGGTGGACTTGCCGTGGTCAATATGCGCGATGATGGAGAAATTACGAATATGGGCGAGCTCTGTCATGGGCGCGATATATCATTGCTGGCCCCGCTTTCCAACACCATAGAATAGTTAGCAGGGTCGCTGGCTCGACTGGCCAGGGCGCGCACTACTCGGACCCATCGCCTCCAACCCAGTTCGCTGGGCGCTTCTCCATCCAGGCCTTAATCCCTTCCTTATAGTCAGGGTGCTGCGCCATGGCCTCCAGAAGCCGCTCGGCGTCTTTTACGGCCGCACCTGCACTCCTGTGCTGATCCGAATAGATCTGCCATTTGGTCTCTCTGAGCGAGCCAGGAGCTGACTGGGTCAACATCCGTGCATATTCATATACGGTCGGCATCAGCGCCTCTGGCTCCAGGCATTTGTTCAAAAAGCCCATCTCCATCGCTTCCTCGGCCAAAAAGACGCGGGAAGACAGGAGCAGATCATTGGCGTGGGTAAGTCCCACGATCCGAGGCAGCACCCAGGAAAGGCCGAATTCAGCCGGGAAATTAAACCGACCATGGGCGGTCGTGAATTTCGCCCCTTTCACGGCAAAACGTAGGTCCGCGAAAGCAGCTAGGACCACACCAATTCCCGCCGCAGCACCGTTGATGGCGGCAATCACCGGTTTGGTGAGGCCAAAATGATAGGCAAATGTCGCGTCAAACTCTTCGCGGATGCCATAGCCGGGCCTTGCTATGTCATCTGTGGTGCCGCTGTCATAGCGGCCTTTCTCAGAATGACCTTCAAGTGCGGCTGTATCAGCCCCAACGCAAAATGCTTTGCCCTCGGGGTCACCTGTCACAATGATCACGCGCACAGCTTTATCTTGATCGAGTTCGGTCAGGACATGGCGGTATTCGGTATGCATGCGACCGGTCCAGGCGTTCCGCCGATGCGGCCTCGACAAAAAGACAGTTGCGATCTGATCTTCACGCTCGACCTTGATCGTTTTGAGTTCCATCGCTCAGCTCCTGTCTCGTGTCAGAAATTCATTTCGCGCGCCGGTCGGCCTCAAGTCGCTCCATAAACGCGCCCGCGATAATGCCCGAGGGCAAGGCGATAATCCCAATCCCGATCAATGCGATCACCCCCGCAATCATTTGACCGATACCGGTAACTGGATAGACATCGCCATAACCCACTGTTGTGAGGGTCACAACCGCCCACCATAGGGATCGGCTGATGGATCCGAAATATTCCGGATTGGCTGCACCTTCGGCGTAATAAATGGCAACAGCTGCGAAATAGACTGACGTTACAGACAGGAAAAAGCTGATCAGCAATTGCCGCCAGACAGATTCAATAACATCCACCAACATCTGGGCAGCAGGCACAAATCGAGCAAGCTTCACCAATCGCATCAATCGGACAGCCTTCAATCCTTCCACAGAGAAGGGAATCTCCATGCCCGCCGACATGAGTGCAACGATCAAGAGTTCTGGAGCAAAAGCCAGGAAATCAACCGTCAACCAGAAACGTCCCGCATAGCGTGCTCGTTCGGTAACGCCGCGAATGCCCCGCGTCTCCCCTGCCGCCCAAAGGCGTAAAAGAAACTCAATGCCAAAAATATAAAGGATAAACAGGTTGGCTGAGTTAAGCGCTTCGGCCCACGCGCCGGCAAGCGCTGGTTCTGTTTCGAGGGTAAACAACACCACGCTGGAAAAAATCAGGACAACCAGGATCCAGTTTGTTGGCGACAGACCAGGCTGATCCCAGGATTCGATGGTGAGTTGGCGGTCAACCATGCGCCTGAGGCGGTTCCCGCTCGCTGATGATGTCTGCATGTCCCCTCCGTTCCCTCTGTTTTAAGGTGGAAGCGGTGGGTTTTAAAGCGGAAGCGCAGAAAAGGTTGTGTTAGGGATCAACCCTTGAGTGCCCTTACGTTAAGCGGCCTCAATGCCATGAGAATTCAGAAAAGCTGTCATAGGTTCGACCAGCCGAAACGAGATGAACATGACATCATCCGAGAGATTGAGGTGCCAGAAAGCACTGATTATTCCATGCCACCCGAGCCTCAATCGAGCGGCCGACATCGCAGCGGTACCGGCGAGAAACGCGCGCATGTTCACCCTGATAACCTCATTTTGAGCCCTCAGATGTAGGGCCAAGCGGCAGTTGCTGAGATGCCGAGAAAAACAATCCAAGCCAAGTGACGCCCCTTTGATGCGATGAGCGTCACGACCCCTGTCGCCAGGAAGGTCGCGGCGATGGTGAGTGGCGCAAAGGCTGGTCGCCCGTCCATTCCAATCAGGGGGCCCACCAAAATTACCGCCAGGCCGATCCAAGCAAGCGTCGTGATGTGCCAGGCGAAGCGGACCGTTCTGTTCAGGAAGTCCGCATCTGGTCGCACACCTGCCCAATCCATACGTTTTAAAATAGGCTTCACGATCCCCCGCTCGCCTAGGATTGAATGGGCGAGCCCAATCCCGATGGCGCCAAGAGATGCAACAAGTAGAGCGATCTGTTCAACGGTCATTTTTTCTCCATACGCTTCCGTATGGATACTGTCTCTGGATATGCTGAGCCCGTCAATACGGATCCGTATGGCAAATTGTCGCTGGAGCCTTGCATGGGTGCAAAACCTCAAGATCTGAGCAAAACAGATTGGATAGCCGCTGCGTTTCGCGCGCTTGTGTCTGGTGGGCCTTCCGCGATTAATGTGGAGCCACTCGCCAAAAGCCTCAGCGTCACCAAAGGCAGCTTTTACTGGCATTTCAAGGACCGTGCGGCCCTTCACACAGCCATGTTGGATCATTGGGAAAAGATCGCCACAGATCATATTATTGATGATGTGGAAGCCCGTGGCGGGTCAGGGCGTACAAAGCTGGAGCGGCTGATCAACCATGCGGTGAGTGCAGCGCCAGACGCCTACGGCGGCGCTCAGGCAGAGGGTGTGTTACGTGGCTGGGCGGCGAGCTATGACCCGGCGGGGGCAATTCTTGCTCGCGTTGACAAAAGACGCCGGGCCTATCTTGCCCAACTCTTTCAGGAAGCTGGCCTCGACAAAGCAGGTGCGCGACACGCTGCCGACATTGCCTATCTAGCAAGCATTGGCGCACAGACGACGCGCGCGACCGGCGGCAAAATCGACCGCCCCAGTACCTGGACGCACCTCTTGGACAAACTTCTTGGCGAAAATTAGCCTCGAAGTTTGCCGCCAGTGGCCTTTTCAACGGCAGTGACGACCTTGTCGCTTACGGCTTCCAGTTCCTTGTCTGTCAAGGTCTTGTCCTGAGGCTGAAGGGTCACTTCAATTGCCAGCGACTTTTCTTCAGCGCCCAAACTCCCCCCTTCAAACGCATCAAAAAGCGTCACGCCTGTAATCAATTTCTTGTCTGCACCTGCCGCCGCGCGGACCAGCGCATCAGCCGCCTGGTCTTTGGCGACGATGAAGGCAAAGTCACGCCGCACCGGCTGAAGATCCGGGATTGTGAGACCTGGCTTGGTTTTAGTCGGCTTTACCTTGGGCTTGGGGATCGCATCGAGCATTACTTCGAAGGCGACAATCGGCCCGGCCACATCCAGCTCGTCCAAAATCTTGGGATGAATTTCCCCAAACCGTGCCAGCACATTCTTTGGGCCCATCCGGAAGACACCGGAGCGTCCCGGGTGATACCAGGCAGGCGCATCGGCTGCGACCTGAAGATTGTCGACCTTGGCCCCAAGGGTTGCGAGCAGGGCTGCGGCATCGGCCTTCGCATCAAACACATCAACTGACGCGCTTGCGCCCTGCCAATGACGACCTGCGCCACCAATACCTGCCGTACCCTGGCGAATACCCGTGGCGACATTGATCTGATCGCGCGGCTGATCACCGTCATATTGCTGGGCGACTTCGAACAACATTACGTCCTGTGCGCCGCGTGCCATGTTGCGGCCAGCAGCGGCAATGAGGCCCGGTAAAATTGCCGGGCGCATATGGCTCATATCGCTGGAAATCGGATTGGCAAGTTCCAGTGGCGCGATGGCGTTCTCTCCACCACCAAAGAGTTCCGCATGAGCTTTTGGGATGAAGGACCAGTTGACCGCTTCGACAAAACCCCGCGATGCCAGTACGCGCTTGGCATTGCGCAGACGCTTCTGAGACAGGTTCAAAACCGGGTCTGCCACCGCATGACCTTTGGGGAGCGGTGTGGAGGTGACTTCGTCGAGCCCGTGAATACGAACCACTTCTTCCACCAGGTCTGCCTGGCCAAATACATCCGGACGCCAGCTCGGCGGCACGACATCGAGACACCCACCCTCGCCCACCGTCACCTCAAATCCAAGGTCCCCCAGAATCTCTTCAATCTCTGACGTTTCCAAAGATAAGCCGGTGAGTTTTGCGACACGTGCCGGATCGAAAGAAATCACGTGTGAATGGTCGGGCGTTTCGCCTGCAACAACCAGGTTGGACGCTTCGCCACCACAAAGCTCCATGATCATGGCCGCTGCCCGGTCAACGCCCGGCAGTGTTGAGGCCGGATCAATGCCGCGTTCAAACCGGTAGCGTGCATCAGAGACAATGCCCGTCTTTCGGCCTGTGGAGGCTGTTCTGCGTGGATCGAAATAGGCGCTTTCGATGAAAACGTCTGTCGTCGTTTCCGCCGACCCGCTTTCCTCACCGCCTATCACACCTGCAAAACCCAAGACTTGGGACTCGTCGGCGATGACCGTCATGGTCTCGTCAGCCTTATATTCCTTGCCATCCAGCGCCGTGAAGGTTTCGCCCTTGCCCAGTCGTGCGCGAACAGTGCCAGAGAGCTTTGACGCATCGTAGACATGTAGCGGGCGTGCCTGGTCGTAAGAAAGATAGTTGGTGATATCAACCAGCGCATTGATGGGCCGCAGACCAATAGCGATGAGCCGTTCCTGCATCCAGGCAGGGCTCGGGCCGTTCTTTACGCCGCGAACCATGCGCCCGGCGAAGACAGGACACGCATCTTTGCCCTCGTCGTCGAAGGCGAGTTCAATGCCGACGGAACTTTCAAAGGCATCATTGATTGCTGGCACCGGATTGTCTTTCAGCGTGCCGAGACCCGCCGCTGCGAGATCACGGGCGATGCCATAAACGCCCAAACAATCCGGACGGTTTGGGGTGATGCCGATCTCAATCATGGGATCAGTTTTGCCGAGTGCTTCTGATGCAGGTGTGCCGACGGCAAACTCGCCGTCGAGCTCAATAATGCCGGTGTGTTCGTCGGAGAGTTCCAGCTCGCGCTCTGAACACATCATGCCGTTTGATTCAACGCCGCGGATTTTTGCGGGCTTGAGTACCATGCCGTTGGCCGGAATGGTGGCACCGGACGGTGCGAAGATGCCGAGCAGGCCGGTCTTCGCGTTTGGTGCGCCGCAAACGACCTGCAGCAATTCTGTCTTGCCATCGATCATGGCTTCCACCTTGCAAAGCTTCAGCTTGTCCGCGTCGGGATGCGGACCAGCCTCGACGATACGCGCGACCGCAAAGGGTGCGAGCGCTGCTGCCGGGTCCACCACATCCTCGACCTCAAGGCCGATCATGGTGAGCTTGTCCACGATTTGATCAAGGGTGGCGTCGGTGTCGAGATGGTCTTTCAACCAGGAGAGGGTGAACTTCATGAGCTGAGCCCTCCCGCCAGAGTTGGCACATCCAAGGCGGCGAACCCGTAGTGACGGAGCCAGCGGAGATCCGTCTCGAAGAAGGCGCGCAGGTCCGGGATGCCATATTTCAGCATCGCCAAGCGGTCGATGCCGACGCCGAAGGCGAAGCCCTGAAACTCATTTGGATCAATGTTGGAGGACTTCAGCACATTGGGATGCACCATGCCGCAACCCAGAATTTCGAGCCAATCGTCGCCCTCGCCAATGCGGATCTCGTTGCCCAGGCGGGCGCAGCGTACATCCACTTCCATGGACGGCTCTGTGAAGGGGAAGAAGGACGGGCGGAAGCGAATTTCCACACCTTCGGTTTCGAAATAGGCGCGAAGGAACTCTTCCAGCGTCCACTTCAAGTGGCCCATATGAGTGTCCCGGCCCACAACCAGACCTTCGACCTGGTGGAACTGCGGCGTGTGGGTCTGGTCGCTGTCACAGCGGAAGGTGCGGCCCGGCGCAATGAAGCGGAATGGCGGCTCACTCTTTTCCATGGTGCGCACCTGCACGGGGCTTGTGTGGGTGCGGAGCAGCGGACGGCTTCCGTCTTCGCGCTCATGGAAATAGAAGGTGTCGTGCATTTCCCGCGCCGGATGGCCTTCGGGGAAGTTCAGCGCTTCGAAATTATAATAGTCGGTTTCGATGTCCGGGCCTTCTTCGACGGCGAAACCCAGATCGCAGAAGATCGCGGTAATCTCGTCCATGGTTTGGGTGAGCGGGTGGATGCGGCCCTGTTCAATCGGTGTCTGGCGGACTGGCAGGCTCACATCGACCTTCTCTGTTGCAAGGCGCTCTTCAAGGGCTGCTTCATGAAGTTCGGCTTTGTGGGCGGCAATCGCGTCGCCAACACGAGCTTTAAGACCATTGAGCGCCGGACCCATTTCCTGGCGCTCTTCCGGCGACATTTTGCCAAGACCCTTCATGAGCTCAGAAATGCTGCCCTTTTTGCCAAGGGCGCCGACGCGCACCTCTTCCAGGTCTTTTTCAGTTCCGGCACCCCTAACGGCTCCCAGAACGTCCGCTTCAATCTTCTCTAGATCGCTCATTATCCCTCGATCCTTTTTTCGGTCGCATTTCCGGACAGAAAACCGGCCAAGTCTGATCTGGCACTTTTCCTGGAAATGCTCCGAATCTTACCGTCCTTGCATACAGGAACGGATCAAACGCAAAAACCCCGCACGGATTCTCTCATGTCGTTTCCGATCTACCAGAGTGAAAATCACATCACAAAATGCCTTAAATAGAGGTGTTTTGTGATTCTGGTCGATCGGATAACATATTGGCTGCCTTTTGTTCAGGCGGCCCAAGAGAAGCTGCGGGGTTCTCGAATGTTGGACGTTCAATTGTCGAAGCGCGACCGGCGTCATCTGTTGTCAGAGTTCCGCCGGAAATCCCGCTCTATTCCGCCGCGTTTCCGGACGGAAAACCGTTATCACTTTTCCTGGAAACGCTCTACTGAAGTGCCGCTTCCGCCTGGTCGACCAAAGACTTAAAGGCCTCCGGCTCGTGGACGGCGAGGTCAGCCAGAACTTTCCGGTCAACCTCAATGCCAGCGCGCCCGAGACCGTTGATAAATCGGCCATAAGTGAGCCCGTGGCTCCGGCTGGCAGCGTTGATCCGCTGGATCCAAAGGGAACGGAAGTTCCGCTTTTTGGCTTTGCGGTCGCGATAGGCGTATTGACCGGCTTTTTCGACAGCCTGGTTCGCTACGCGGAAGGTATTCTTACGGCGGCCATAGAAACCCTTCGCCTTTTTGATCACCTTACGGTGACGGGCATGGGTGGTGACGCCTCTTTTTACACGTGACATGACAGGTCTCCTTTAGCCGTACGGCATCATCTTTTTGATAATCCGCGCATCAGGGTCGGACAGAATGGCCGTGCCCCGCTGGTTGCGGATCTGTTTGTTTGATCGTTTGATCATGCCGTGCTGCTTGCCGGACTGTGCGGAACGCACTTTGCCCGAGGCTGTCAGCTTGAAGCGCTTTTTCACGCTCGATTTGGTCTTCATCTTGGGCATTTTGCTCTCCTTGCATTCGCTAGATTTTTGCGCCGGGGTTTCGAAAACCAGAGGAAACCCTAGCCTTTTTGGCATTTTGAACCCCCTCGGCATGCCCTAGATGAGCCGGACGGTTCGTTGTTTCATCGCGTTTCCGGACAGTGAACCGCCAAATTAGATCTGGCCACTTCACCTGGAAACGCTTTGAAGATCGGGACTTATACGAGGTTTGGGGCCAAATGCAAGCCCCGGCTTGGGAATTGGCGGCGTATAGAAAATGTCATCCCGGGCGAAGACCCGGGATCCATACTGAATCGAAAAGCCATTCGGACCCTCGGGTCAAGCCCGAGGGTGACAATACGGGGTGTGGACACCACAGCGGAACAAGTCCGGGGGTGACGACGAGGCAAGACCGATATTGGCTGTGGCCCTACTCTGCAGCAGTCGATTTGTTCACCTGAGGGGAGGAGACGGCGGCGCGAATGTAGGGGATGTCCTCGTCTTTGAGCGGTTCCATCCACTCCTTCCGGGCAAGGGCCGCTTCAATGTAAGGGACCAGCTCTTCTGCTTTTTTGGTTTCGCGCTCCGCCACGTCTTTCTTGAATTCAGGCATCACCCGGTCGGCGAACAATTCCAGTGACTCGCAAATATGCGCGTGTTTGTTACGGCCCGCCTGCTGCATGAAGATCACCTGATCGACGCCGGACTCTTGAAAGGCTTTCAGATGCTCAATCATGTCGTCCGGCGTGCCGATGCCCGCAGGCTGGGTCATGAGTTCCTGTGACGCCTTCACCATCTGTTCGGTCTTGTCCCCGCGCTGCTTCACAAATTCGCCCCACATATCGGTGCGGCCGGGCTGCTGATCCTTCGTCACCATGGCGGCAAGCGCATAACCAAAGAACTCAAAGCCTTCAGCCCCCCGGCGGATCGCTTCCGCCCGGTCTTCGTGCAGGGAAAAGCTGGAAACCATGGCGATGTTGGCATTTACTGAATGGCCGATGGGTTTGCACTCATCCGATTTGATGATGCCGTAATAAATGTCGGCCCAGGCTTTTGCTTCTTCCGGGTCCACGAAAGAGAAGGCGAGTGCGCCAACGCCCAGCGACGCGGCGACCTTGATCGTGTCACGATTGGTGCACGCCATCCACATGGGCGGGTGCGGCTTCTGCATGGGCTTCGGCAGCACATTTCGGCAGGGCATGGAGAAACTCTTGCCCTCAAAGCCCGGATAGGGATCAAGCACCAGCATGTTGGCGACCTGCTCTGCGGCCTCCAATGCCATGGCGCGCTTCTCTTTCGGGTTGATGTCAAAGCCGCCCAGTTCCAGGCGGGTGGCCCCTTCGCCAATGCCAAACTCCACGCGGCCATTCGACATAATGTCGAGGGTCGCAATGCCTTCTGCCGTGCGGGCGGGATGGTTGTAATTCGGGATCACCTGCCGGATGCCGTGGCCCAAGCGAATGTTCTTTGTCTGGGTGGAGGCCGCCGCGAGAAACACTTCCGGCGCACTGGAGTGAGAATATTCATCCAGGAAATGGTGCTCCACCTCCCAGGCATAATCGAAGCCCAGCCTGTCGGCGAGCACCACCTGGTTCAGCGCCTCGTGGAACAGCTTGTGTTCGTCGCCCTCTTTCCAGGGTTTTGGCAATTGCAATTCGTAAAAGACACCGAATTTCATGAGTTCCTCCTAGGCTCTCGCCCCTCATCTGAATATCAATGCTGAAAGGCTAGATCGGTTCTTCGCCTGGTACAATGCTCAAGCCATGTTGCAGCGATTGACGCAACGTCTCTCAAGGGTTGCAGCCACCCCTATCATCCCCTCACCCGATCGGGCTTCGCCCCGTCGACCTCTCCCCTTTAAAGGGGAGAGGTTTGGAGCTGTGCCAATCCTTTTTCCTGTTCCTTCCTCTATTTTCGCTTTTTGGAGCGAGAGGGTTAGGGTGGGGGATCACCACTTATACCCTACGCGAGACCCGTTACGGAGTTGCCTCCCATGCCTAACGTTTTAGGACGTCCCCTTAAAATTGCTCATCGCGGCAGCACGGGACTTTGGCCGGAAAACACCATGGGTGCCTTTGACCGCGCCATCGCAGATGGTGCGGAAGGCATTGAGCTTGATGTGCATCTGTCGAAAGACGGAGTGCCAGTGGTGCATCATGACGAAGCGCTGAAGCCCGCTATTGCACGAAGGCCTGATGGTACATGGCTCGCCAAGCCTACGCCCCTTATCAAGGACCTTACGTTTGAAGAGTTGCAGGCTTACGACATTGGACGCTTACGCCCGGGTGCTGGTTATTCCGCGCGCTATCCCGACCAGACCCCTTTGGACGGGGAACGCATTCCGTCCCTCGAGGCGGTGATTGATCTGGTGAAAGCGAAAGGTGGTTCGGACTTCGTGGTCTATACGGAACTGAAGACCGACCTCATGGACCTGACCCAGTCCTCTGACCCGATGACGCTCGCCGACACCGTTGTGGACCTCATTGAGCAGAAGAGCTTTGGAGGACAGACGGTGTTCGTTTCGTTCGACTGGCGCGCGCTCGCGCAAGCAAAGAAGCGGGCACCTGCCATTCGCAATGCTTTCACGACGCTGCCTTTCTATTCCTTTGATCCGGACGACAAGTCGATTGCGAATGATAGCGAGGGCGCGGCGGCACTTCGTGCAGCCTCGGCCAATGGTGCTGACTTTTTTGGCGGCTTCGACTGGCGCGACCAGGAAGGTACGACTTTCGGGGAGCGCGTGCTGCGCGCAATCGCAGCGGGTCCATCCGATGGCTGGTTTGCCTGGCATGGCGACATTGACGAAACAATGGCTGCCCTCGCCAAGAAGCTCAATCTCACCATCTCGGCCTGGACGGTTGATATGCCCGACGACATGAAACGACTGACAGAGCTCAATATTGATGCGATCCTTACAGACCGCCTGGATCGGCTGAACGCACTCTTGTGAACGGACTGCCCTTCGAGACGCGGTCTCACAACCGGTCCTCAGAGTGAGGGAACTATAAAAACCAAACATAAACTTCATGGTGAGGAGGCACGCCCCTTTGGCAATACAGCGTGCCGTCTCCAACCAGGCCTCCACCACTCGGCCAACAAAACGGGCCCTGAAACAGAGCCCGTTTTAAAATCTCACACTGGAAAATACGTTAGCGTGGCGCCAGCACCATAATCATCTGGCGGCCTTCCATCTTTGGATAGAGCTCAACTTTCGCGATCTCTTCCAGATCATCACGAACCCGGTTCAGCACTTTCATGCCGAGATCCTGGTGCGCCATTTCACGACCACGGAAGCGCAGGGTCACTTTGACCTTGTCGCCTTCTCCGAAGAAACGCAGCATGTTTTTCATCTTCACGTCATAGTCATGCGTGTCGATGTTCGGGCGCATTTTGATTTCTTTGACTTCGACGGTCTTCTGCTTCTTCCGCGCCTCGGCAGCTTTCTTCTGCGCCTGGTACTTATATTTCCCAAGATCCAGAAGTTTACATACGGGCGGGTCAGCGTTCGGCGAAACCTCTACGAGATCCAGGCCTGACTCATCTGCAAGGGTAAGGGCATCTTCAAGCGAGACGACACCTCGTTTTTCACCTTCACCATCAATCAACATGACGTTAGGAACGGTAATGTCTCGGTTGGCGCGCGGTCCTTCTTTCGTCGGCTGCGCGAATACGGCTCTACGGGCTATGAAACCCTCCTATAGTTATGGGTCGCGCGGGAACTGTTTCCTGCACGGGAGTAAGACCAAGGTTTACGACGCTCACCGTGGGAGTCAAGAAGCTTTGTGTTTGCAGATGTTTAACGCGAACCGGCTGTGCCTCCCGAGACACGTACAAAGGGGGACACGTACCAAGGAGGAGAGGGGCGAATGAACCACCTGTAGGCCTTTGTGCGCCGTGAGGCATCAAAATCATGGATCGCCGCAAACTGCGCCCAGGAGATCCGCCGAACGAGCGCCAAGAGCCTCAAAACGCCGCGAGGCGCCCCATCCGGCCACACGGTCACGGCCAAATCCGCATACATGCTGGCTGTCTCAGATGATGCGAGAACGGTGACGCTATCGCCTTGTTCGCGCAAGTCCTCAATAAATTTCAGGACTTTATTGCCGTTTTCGCGGCTGCTTAAGTGGATGACCAGAACTGCCCGCGCGGTCATCCCTCAACCAAATCGCGGTAAACAGCCAAGGTCCGGTCCGTCATGGCCGTCATTGAAAACTGGTCTGCCACAAAGGCGCGTCCTCGGATCCCCATCGCCTGGCGATCCGTGCTGTTCATCGCCAGAGCCTCTGCCATTGCGCTTGCCAAGGCATCTGCATCGCCGGGGGTCACCCGCCACCCCGTGGCTGCCGCGCTGCCACCTGCGTCCGAGGCGTCCAAAACAGTATCTTTGGCACCACCATGGTCAGCGACAATGACAGGTCGGGCCATCGCCTGCGCCTCAACAGCGCTTCGCCCAAAGGGTTCAGGATCAAGGGAAGGGGCCAGAACAATATCAGCAGCGCTGCAGGCGGCAGGCATGTCATCACAATGTCCTGCAAGACGCACCCGCAGCGCTGGATTGTGGGCCTCTATCGCGGCTTTGATTTCATCTTCATAGTCAGATCGCCCCTGGGCGTCGCCCACCAGGATCAACTTGGCACTTGCCGCACTCGGCCCCATCCGTGCACTCATGCGTCCGAGTGCCTCTGTTGCGAGCAATTGCCCTTTCCAGCGGGTGAGGCGTCCAGCAAGCATGAAAAGGGTATCTCCACTGCCCGCACCCCATTTTTTCCGCAAGGCTTGCCCGCGCTTCACCGCGGGGTCGGCAGGATCAAACTCTGTCATGTCCGTGCCGCGGGGAATGGTGACGATCTTTGCCCCCGTTTCCCCATGAAATTTCCGGATGCGCTCGGCTGTAAACTCCGAATTTGCGATGACAACAGCGCCACGGGTCATGACCGAATTGTAGAAAACTTTCAGCCGTGGGCGTTCATGGACCTTGCTGTGATAGGTGGTCACAAAGGGACGTTTCGTGCGCCGCGCCGCGGCAAGAGCACTCCAGGCAGGGGCCCGACTGCGCGCATGCACAATATCCACATTCTGTTTTTCGATCAGCCGCGTGAGGCGTTCCACATTCAACCCCATCACAACGGGGTTTTTTGAATGGACCGGTAATTCAATATGCTCCGCGCCCATTTGGTCCAGCTCCCTGACCAGCCGTCCACCGCGGCTCACAACAATCGCCCTACACCCATCAGCCATCAAGGCGCGCGCAACATCAATTGTTGTGCGCTCTGCGCCGCCGGTTCCCAATGATGGAATCACTTGTAGGACAGTCGGTTTTGCAGGTTGCACCAGCTTGATGGTCACTTGAGATACTCTCGTATTTGATCGAAATCTCGGGTTGCGCAAAATCATGGGTTAGGCAATGAAGGTCACGGACACAAGCTTCCACTGTCTATTTAGATATTGCGACACCTCTTTTACAGGATGGGCCGATGAGCACCCAGATCCAAGTTTCTTTTCTTTCGCGTCCTGGTGGCGAGAAGCTCGCCTATTTGCAGGAGAAAGACACCGGCGGCAATGTGGGTGTTACCTGGCTCGGCGGGTTCAAATCTGACATGACAGGGACAAAAGCGACCGCATTGGCTGAATGGGCGAGGGACCGCGACCGGTCCTATTTGCGCTTCGACTATTTTGGCCACGGTCAGTCGACCGGCCGGTTCGTCGATGGCACCATCAGCCGGTGGCGCGACGACGCTCTGGCTGCGTTGGATGAGCTTTGCGTGGGCCCCCAGATACTGGTCGGCTCCAGCATGGGCGCTTGGATTGCGCTTTTAGCGGCGCTCGCCCGTCCAGAGCAGGTCAAAGCCCTGGTTCTCATTGCTCCGGCGCCAGATTTTACGGAAGCACTGATGTGGGAAGGGTTCGATGAAAAAATCCGCACGACACTGCGGTCCGTGGGCGTTTACCGGAAGCCATCGGACTATGATGAGCCCTATGAAATCAGCTATGGCCTGATAGAAGACGGACGCCAACACCTGCTCCTCGGCGACACCATTCCCCTTTTCCTGCCTGTGCGGATCCTGCAGGGCATGGCGGACGAAGATGTTCCCTGGCGCCACGCCATGCTGCTCGCGGAAACGCTTGCAAGCGACGATGTCACTGTGTCCCTCACGAAGAGCGGGGACCACAGATTGTCAGAACCGGACGACATAGAGCGGCTCACGACTACGCTCGACAAGCTGCTCAGCGAGCATAGCAGTTAATCCAGCTGCGGCAGCATGCGGTCTGCCTGCTTGAAATAGGCTTTGGCGTAATGTACCAACTGTCCATCCGTTGGATGGTCAACTGTCTCAACGCCTACGACTTTCTCAGCCGTCTTCGGGTCCTTATTGTGCAAGTATTTTACAAATTCTGTCTTGGCATTTGCTGGCCCGACCACAAGCACTTCATTTACCGGCTGCAATCTCTCCGCGACCGATTTGTAGTAGCTGGCATCTTCAGGCGCGCGCCAACTGGACCGTGATCCTGTTTTTGTGTGCAGATGCTTGATCGGATGGTGCGGCTTAACGTGCACTTCATCGACCTCATCTTGCCCGATTTCAATGACACGGGCCTCGTGATGATCAATCCAAACGACAGCATGATAATGGTGGGACATGGCCGACCTCCTTCTCTCCGTTGAAGGTAAGTCTAGACCCCCAATTCTTGAGCCGCCTTGATCTGGGGCAATTAGTCTCCTGCCTCAGCGACTGCGCGAAGACCTTCCCGATAGGTCGGGAACTGCAGCTCTACTCCCAATTCGGTTTTGATGCGCTTATTGGAGACGCGTTTTGATTCCGCGTAAAAGCTCCGCGCCATGGGACTGAGATCGGCTTCCTCAAACGGCACTTCTGGAGGTGGCGTCATCCCTATGAGTTCTGCCGCAAAAGCCACGACGTCTTGCGGCGGTGCCGCTTCGTCGTCGCACACATTGTAGGCAGCACCTGCATTGGGTCGCACAATCGATGCCTCCAGTACAGACGCGATGTCCTCCACATGGATGCGGGAGAAGACATGGCCAGGTTTGACAATGCGACGCGCCTTGCCGGACCGGAGTGAGACGATCTGATTGCGGCCTGGCCCGTAAATCCCTGCTAGGCGAAATGTCTGAACAGGGACGCCGATATCACGGCCCAGTGCAAACCATGCCTCTTCGGCTGCCTGACGCCGTCGACCCCTGTCGCTCGTCGGGGCCATCTCCATTGCTTCATCGACAAGACCCCCCGCTCGATCGCCATAGACACCTGTGGTCGAGAGGTAGCCGATCCATTCGACGGTCTCGCGGTGGCTCGCGATCTCATCTCGCATCACGCGCAATACAGGATCGCCGTCGGCGCCCGGCGGAATGGAGATGAGAAGATGGGTCGCGCCATCTAAAACACCCGGATCAAGCTTCTCAGCTCCATCATATAGGTAAGGGACCACACCTCTGGATCGAATTGCTTCTGCTTTTTCCGGCGTGCGGCATGTGCCGGATATGCGCCACCCTTTGTCCAGAAGGCGTGATGCCAGAACAGAGGCTGTCGAACCAAATCCGAATGCAAAGAGGTGTCCGTTTGTCACGCCTATTTCCCTGTTGCCCAAACTTCGCTATTGCCAAACCGCAACACATGTTGAACCTTACGCGCCATGATGCCTATCACAGAGACTTTCACCCGACCAATCGTTAAGCACTGCGCGGTTTGCGTCGTGACAGCTTTTGCTTCCCTGACAATAGCAAAGGCGCAAGTCGTCAATTATAGCTCCTGCGTCGAACTTGCCCGCGTGGACCCTGATGCTGCTTTTGATGCCGCGATTGCGTGGGCCGAGACGGACTTATCAGGGGGAGCGTCTCATTGCGCGGGCCTTGCCCTTGTCGGTTTAGGCCTCTTTGAGGCAGCCGCTGATCGGTTTACCCGCGCGGCTGTCGAAGGTCAGAAGATAGAAAATGTGGAAAGGGCACTGCTCCACCAACAAGCAGGTGACGCCTGGTTGATGGCCAATAGTGGGGCGAACGCCACGGCTGCATTCACGCATGCCCTTACCTACATTCCTGAAAACCCAGAGCTCCTGTTTGGGCGGGCTCGCGGCTATGAACTAGACAAGCAGACTGCACTCGCACTTCAAGACGTTGATCTGGCCATTGCAAGAAACCCAGCCTATGGAGCAGCTTACCTGCTGCGGGCTCGCCTCTATCGTCAGAGCAAGCAGCTTGACGCGGCGGCGGCAGATATCGATGCCGCGCTGGCAAATGGCATCGACGAAGTGGCGGCGGGTCTGGAGCGCGGTCTCATACGTTTTGAGATGGGCAATGAGGCTGGCGCACTTGAAGACTGGCAGATGATCGTTGCTACAGACCGGCGCGCAGATGGATCCCCTGGTCCTGCGGCAACAGCTGCAAGTAGATTTATCGCGGAAGTGAGGGCAGGCGCGCCCACTCAGCCCTAACATCACCATCTGTTTCGCGGTCGCCATGTTCCAGGCGGGCGCGTTCGATGTCTTTGGGCGACGCCAGTTCTCCCAACGCCCAAACGGCCATGGCCCGAACCAATTCAGAAGCATCGCCCAAATGATCTGTGACCTGGGGCAGCAAGGTCTCATCACCTGAATTGCCTGCTGCAATCAGTACATTGCGCAGAAACCTATCGCGTCCGATCCGCTTGACAGGCGATCCTGCGAACAGAGCGCGAAAGCCCGTGTCGTCTAGTGCTAGAAGCTCGCTGAGGTCTGGACTGGTTAGGTCCTCGCGCGGCTTGAGCGCATGTTCCGACGCCGCGCGCGCAAATTTGTTCCAGGGACATGCTGCCAGACAGTCGTCGCACCCATAAATCCGATTTGCCATCGGCCCTCTGAACTCAGGCGCGATATGCCCTTTATGTTCAATGGTCAGATAGGAGATGCAGCGACGGGCATCGAGCTCATAGGGCCCTGGAAAGGCATTCGTCGGGCACGCGTCGAGACAGGCATGGCAAGAGCCGCACTGGTCTGCATGAGGCGCTTCCGGCGGAAGCTCCAGATTTGTAAAGATTGAGCCAATGAAGAACCAGCTGCCAAGTTCACTGGACACAAGATTGGTGTGCTTACCCTGCCACCCGAGCGACGAGCCCGCTGCTACGGGTTTTTCGAGAATAGGGGCCGTATCCACGAAGACTTTGAGCTCGCAGCCTGTCTCGTCCACCAACCACCGGGCAACACGCTTCAGACGCTTTTTCACCAGATCATGGTAATCCCGGTTCCGGGCATAGACAGATATGTTCGCCTTATCGGGGTGTCGCAGCGTTTCAAGGGGATCACCGTCTGGTCCATAATTCATGGCCAAGACGATGACGCTTTTCACCTCCGACCAAAGTGCTGTGGGAGAGGCCCGACGCTCTCGAGTCTCCTCCATCCAGGCCATGTCGCCATGGGCACCCCGGTCCAACCACTCCTGGAAGTCCGTTTGTGTCTCTTCACTTAAATCTGCGGGGGAGAAGCCGACATCGTCGAAGCCTGCCGCTTTTGCCTGAGCAATAATATCTGCTTTCAGAATCGCCACACCTGGTTGTTCAGTCGCCGACATGGGCCTTAAAAATCCAGGTTTGCATATGCGCGCGGCGGTGGCATGCCCGCCACATGATCCGCCAGCAATGTGCGGAACGCAGGCCGTGATTTAATCCGCACATACCATTCCTTCGCGCCCTCATACTGACGCCAGGGAACGTCGCCGACATAGTCAAGGCAGGAGAAGTGGGCGGCGGCAACCAGGTCTGCAATGCTGATCTCATCTCCTGCGAGCCAGGTTCGGCTTTCCATGAGGTAGCAAACATAATCGAGGTGATAGCGAATATTGTGGAGCGCGGCACGTACCACAGCCATTTCCGGACCACCGCCCCCTGAGGAGACACTCAGAAAGCGTTTTGTGACTTTCTCATAGATGAGCGGCTCAGAAACTTCCGCCGCGAACTTTGTCGCAAACCAATCAGCAACACGTCTTGCCTCAACCCGGTCTGCTGCCTCAGTCGGCAACAGTGAGGGGTCGGGATATTTCTCATCCAAATATTCAACAAGTGGCCAGAAGCCGGGAACCACCAGGCCATCATCTTCAACCAGCACCGGAATTTCGGCCGCGGGATTGAGCCGCAGAAAGTCTTCACGACGTTCCCAGGCGCGCTCTTCAAAGAGCGCTGGTTCAATTCCCTTCTCACCCAGAAGCAGTCGAATGGTTCGGCAGGCGGGGGAAACAGGCAGGTGATAAAGCTGGGGCATGAGGCTCAGTTTACAAAAGTGCCATTTGCAGGACGTGATGGGGCAAGATTAGGGCACTGAATTGTTTGAATTAGATGCCCACCCTTACCGCGGTTCGCCCATATTCGACAACTCTTCAATTATCGGACAATCCGGGCGGTCATCGCCATGACATTTGGCGACGAGCTCACCCAATGTGTGGCGGATCGACTGGAGCTCTTTGATCTTCCGGTCCACTTCTTCAATGTGGGCAAGCGCAAGTGCCTTTACGTCCGACGACGCCCGCGATCGATCACTATAGAGGGTCAGCAGAGCCTTGCATTCCTTGACGGAAAACCCGAAGCCGCGGGCGCGTGCCACAAATCGCAAAATATCGATATCTTCATCCCTATAGGCACGATAGCCCCCTTCAGTCCGTGGAGGTGGATCAATGAGACCAACTTTCTCGTAATAGCGGATGGTTTTGGTCGAAAGCCCCGCTCGCTCGGCCAAGGTTCCAATCTTCATGACACTGCTCCATCAATTCCAAGGCCATGCTCTAAGGCGATGGAAATATGCGAGCAAATAATATAACACTTCTGCACCTTGTAGGAGTTCGCCTAAATCCATGTCTTTGGAACATTTAATCCTTCTTGCGCTCATTCAGGGCATTACCGAGTTTCTCCCCATCAGTTCGTCTGGTCATCTGAGCCTCGTTCATGAGCTCACAGGCTGGGCAGATCAGGGCGTACTCGTCGATGTTGCCGTCCATGCAGGAACCCTTGGGGCGGTTCTGCTCTATTTTCGGCAAGATGTCTGGGCAATGGCCCTGGGCGGGCTCTGCCTTTTGCGGGGTAAACTCACCGATGACGGACGTATGGCGCTCTATATCGTTGGGGCTACCATCCCTGTGGTCATTGTGGGATATTTCCTTCTCTCCACGGGCTATGTCGACATTCTGCGGGCAGCCGCGATTGTGGCCTGGGCCAATCTCTTTTTCGCTGGTGTACTCTGGATCACTGACCGCGCGGGGGCAGTGACACGGCGTCTTGAGCAGATGAACTGGAGCGCTGCGATGATCATCGGTGGTGCGCAAGTGATCGCACTCATCCCTGGCGCGAGCCGCGCCGGTGTGACGATCTCAGCTGCGCGAATGCTTGGCTTTGAGCGAGAAGATGCCGCACGTTTCTCCATGCTGCTCTCTATCCCCACCATTCTGGGGGGCGCTGTCGCAAGCAGCATCAAAGTCTATGAACAAGGTGACGTCAGCTTAGGGGCAGACATGGGGATCGCGGCCCTCTTGTCCTTCATCGTGGCGCTGGCTGCCATTCATCTCTTTCTCAAAATGATGACGCACATGACGCTCACGCCTTTCGTGATCTATCGGGTTGTGCTTGGGTTTGGTCTTCTTGGCTGGCTCTACTTTTAGATCAGGTTCCGCTGGTTGTGCCGTCCGCGAACTGCCCGGTGCGCCGGAAGCGATAAAGATAGGCCGGCAGGACTGCTGACATGGCTGAGGGCTCAATGCCCAGATCAGACAGCCCCAGAGCACCCTCGCTTACAACATTGTCGTGCTTCAAAAGCTCGACCTGATCCACGGTCAAGAGAGGCGCTGGCAGGATCTGCAGGACAGATGCGATTGCCTTCGCCACGAAAGAAGGAAGTTTCACCAGCGGCCTTGAGCGACCGATCTCTTTGAGGGTGAGCTCCATCAGCTCTGCGAAAGTCGCAACCTCGGGCCCGCCAAGTTCCAGAACCTTGCCATTCCACTCAGGCTGCTGCAACGCAGCCGTCATCGCTGCAGCTACGTCCTTTACGTAGACCGGTTGATATTTGGTCTCTCCGCCCCCGATCAAAGGAAGTGCCGGGGACAAGCGCGCCATCGCCGCAAAGCGATTAAAGAACTGGTCTTCCGGGCCAAAAATGATGGAGGGGCGCATAATGGTTGCAGTGGGAATTGCTTCAAGCACCGCTGTTTCACCGGCAGCTTTGGACCGCGCATAGTCCGACGAACTGTCAGCATCTGCGCCGATGGCGGACATCTGAACAAAGTTGGTGATGCCTGCTTCGACGGCCAGCTCAGCGAGCTGTTTCGCACCTGTCGCATGGACTGCGTCGAATTTCTGTGCGCCACTTTCGTAGAGGACACCCACCAGATTGACGACGGCGCGCGCGCCCTCCATGGCCGCCGCACAGGACGCCCGGTCGCGAATATTGGCCTGCACAGGCTGGACCTGGCCGACATCCCCCATGGGTTTGAGAAAGAGAGCCTCGTTAGGGCGGCGCACAGCAACGCGGACCCGATAGTCCTGTTCTGCCAGTGCACGCACTAGATAGCGCCCAACAAAGCCGGAGCCGCCAAATATTGTTACAAGATCCCCTGCCTTTAGCTCTGATCCAGATGTGCCCGCCGACATGCCGCTGTCCTTCTTGAATAATTCTGGCTCTAACCTTTTGGCAGTTGCCCTCACCTGCCGATATGCCTTGATAGCGCAGCTAAGCACAGGCGTATAGAGGCCGGTTGCCGCAGAGTGGGCATGCACACCAAATACCAGATTCGCCCAAAACCCTTCTATCCTGCGGCAGACCCCTGCTGTACGATTGACAAACAGGGGTGCGAGAGATAAGTCTCCGCACCTTGGGCCCAGGTGGCGGAATTGGTAGACGCGCTAGCTTCAGGTGCTAGTGCCCGCAAGGGCGTGGAAGTTCGAGTCTTCTCCTGGGCACCATAGGTTTTTCGCGCAGCGAAACGCCAAGAATGAAATTAGTTTCCTTAGCGGGGTTGTTCGAGTCCACTCCGTTTTTTGGGGCACCAACTATTCCAATGCAGCAAGTCCTTGCTGCGATATGGGCGTTCGCCGCAAAACGGGTTTGCCCCTTACGGCAACACGGGGACCGGCATGAGCATCACACTCCATAAAGGCGACCTTCCAGCGGATCTCGATTTCGGCTCTTCTGTCGCGGTTGATAGTGAAACGTTGGGATTACAGATTCCCCGCGACAAGCTGTGTCTGGTGCAGCTCTCAGCCGGTGACGGAAACGCCCATATCGTTCAGCTCGATCGGGCGCGCTATGACGCACCAAATCTGCGGGCCTTGATGGCGAACCCGGATGTTACGAAGATCTTCCACTATGCCCGGTTTGATGTGGCGGTTATGCAGCAATATCTGGGTGTCGTGACGACGCCGATTTATTGCACCAAAATCGCCTCAAAGCTGGTCCGTACCTATACAGACCGTCATGGGCTGAAAGACCTGTGCCGCGAACTGGCTGGTGTGGAGATCTCCAAGCAACAGCAGAGTTCTGACTGGGGGGCTGAAACGCTGTCAGAGGCTCAATTGTCCTACGCCGCCTCGGATGTGCTTCACCTGCACAAGTTGAAAACAGTGCTCGACGATATGCTGGAGCGCGAAGGCCGCATGGAATATGCCAAGGCCTGCTTCGCCTTTTTGCCTGTTCGGGCGTCGCTGGACCTTGCCGGATGGCCGGATGAGGATATTTTCTCTCACTAAACCGGGTTTGATCCTTCCGGATATGCTGCGGTTGACCCCCCTCCGACTGCCAGCGCATACTGTGACCGGCTAGGGGCCAAACTCGCGTTACGAAGGATGCTGATGAGCGTGCAATCGCCGCCAGGCCAATCTGCCCAGAATTTTGGATCGCCGGATTTGAGCGTCGGTAGCCTTGAGCCAAGCGACGAGCGCAGCCGATACAGCGCTTTTGTTCTGGGAATGAAAATTCTTCTGCCCGCGCTAGCCGTGATTCTGATAATCAGCGTCTTTGTTTCCTCGACAACTTTCAATTCAAGACCCGACATCCCCGTCACATTCCGGGAAGTGAGCCGCCTCAATGATGACCTGCGGATGGTGAGTCCGCGGATCACCGGCGTCGACAGACGCGGACGGCCCTACGTCGTCACTGCCGATACGGCAACCCAAGAGGTCGACAATCCAAATCAGATTTTCCTGGAAAATATTGAAGCTGATCTCATGTTAGACGAAGGCGGCAACTGGTTGTCAGTGACCTCTCGGTTCGGAACGCTTCAAACCGAAGCAGAAACACTCAAACTTCGAGAAGATATCAGCGTCTTTTCGGCAAACGGATATGAATTTCATGCCCAGTCGGCCGACATGGACTTCAGGGCAGGATCGCTGACCAGCGATCAACCGGTCTACGGCCAGGGTCCTGTGGGGACACTCAATGCAAATGGCGTTGAGACATCGAATAATGGCGACAAGATCGTGTTCACAGGTGGTGTGCGTGTCGTTGTGTATTACAAGGCCGGATAACCGGTGGCGGATTTGTGCAGGAGTGGTGGTGTGATTGGTCGCTTTGGAAAACTATTGATGATGGCGGGGATCGCCCTTTTCTTTTTACCCGCTGGTGTGCAGGCCGAAGAGGATGATAGCCGCGTCGGCTTTAAGACCGACCCGGATGCGCCGATTGAGATTGAGGCGGACACGCTCGAGGTCGAACAAAACGCCCAGACGGCCACCTTCATCGGCAATGTTGTTGCCGTGCAAGGAGCCATACGGCTGCGTGCTGACCGGTTGATTGTGACCTATGCTCAGAAGGCAGATGGAGCGTCATCGACCGATGGTGGGACCGAAGACAGGACAGGTGGCACTGAAATCACGCGGATTGATGCAAAGGCGAACGTCCATGTCATGTCGGAGGACGATCAGTCTGCTTCGGGCGATTGGGCACTCTATATGGTCGCTGATGAAACCATCACGATGGGCGATGCCGTCATCCTGCGACAAGGTGAAAACGTCATTCGCGGGCAACGGCTTAATATCGACCTTAATAGTGGACAAGCACGGGTCGAAGGCGGCGTTACCGCGACAGACACGGAAAGCCCCAGTTCTGGGCGGGTTCGAGGGCTTTTTCAGGCGCCACAGCAGTAATTTTGCTTGGTTAATTTCTTCTTTCATACAATTTTAATGCCAACAACGCTTTGATGGGGCACATGACCGACCGTATCGATACATCTATGGGCGACACAAACGCCGGATCCACCGCTTTTGAGGCGGAGGGCGGCCCGCGCCTTGTAACCAGTAATGACGGCTTGGTCGTGGACAAGATCGGCAAGAGTTTCCGTCGACGCCCCGTTGTGAGGGGCGTCAGTTTCGCGGTTCAACGTGGCGAAGCTGTCGGCCTGCTGGGTCCCAACGGGGCTGGGAAAACAACGACCTTTTACATGATCACCGGGCTGATCTCGCCGGACTATGGAAATATCGGCCTCGACCGCCGCAATGTCACTGATCTGCCCATGTACCGGCGCGCGCGGCTTGGGATTGGATACCTGCCGCAGGAAGCCTCTATCTTTCGCGGTCTGTCTGTTGAAGAAAATATCCGCGCAGTGCTTGAAGTTGTTGAACCTGACCGTGACCGGCGCGAAGCGCAGCTTGACGATTTGCTCGCTGAGTTCTCGATCACACACCTTCGACGGACGCCTTCTATTGCGCTCTCAGGTGGTGAAAGACGGCGTGTGGAAATTGCGAGAGCGCTTGCGACCCAGCCTTCTTTCATGTTGCTCGACGAACCGTTTGCCGGGATCGACCCAATTGCCATCGGCGATATTCGCGACCTTGTTGCGCACCTGAAAGACCGGGGAATTGGCGTTCTGATCACTGACCATAATGTGCGCGAAACGCTCGAGCTCATCGATCGTGCTGTCATCATTCACGACGGACAAGTTCTGATGGAAGGGCATCCATCAGAAATTGTAGGCAACGAAGATGTCCGTCGTCTTTATCTGGGGGATAGGTTTAGCCTCTGATTTTGATCAGAAGGTAAACCGACATGCGACATGGCACTCAACCCACGGATAGAACTCCGACAAGGCCAGTCGCTTGTTATGACGCCACAATTGCAGCAGGCGATCAAGCTGTTGCAACTGAACAATCTGGAACTCGCAGATTATGTCGAGCAAGAGCTTGAAAAAAATCCCTTACTGGATGAAGCTCGCGACGATGATCAGCCGGGTCTGATCGAACCGACTGAAGGCGAGACCCCGCACAAAGAAGAATTCGATATTGATTTTGCCGATGGCCCCCATGCCAGCGATGGTGCTGAGGGCGAAGCTGTGGGCGATGCCTCGACACTTTCGCTTTCTGAAGAAAATGCCCCGCCTGCCCCCGATGGGGACATGGATACAGATTATGACAATGTCTACGCAGACCAGAGTGTAGCAGACGCCCCTGTTGCAGATGCTGAGACACCGGGCATGTCGAGCTCTGACTGGCAATCCACGAGTAGCCAAGGCGGCGGAAGCTTTGAGGGTGAAGGAGAACTTGAAGGGTCTTTGACCCGTGCGGAAACGCTTGTGGAACATCTCACCAATCAAATGGTGGTCGCGCTGAAACACCAGACGGACCGGCTCATCGGCGCCTACCTTATCGACCTTGTTGATGAGTCCGGCTACCTGACGGAAAGCCTCGAATCTGTTGCCGATCGCCTGGGCGTGGACATTGAGGATGTGGAAGCCGTTCTGGGTGTTCTGCAGACTTTTGACCCTGTTGGTGCCTGTGCCCGTGACCTGCGCGAGTGTTTACGCTTGCAGCTTGCCGAGAAAGATCGCCTTGATCCTGTTATGGAGCGTTTCCTCGAAAATATTGATCTGTTCGCAAAGCGTGATATGGCCAAGCTCATGAAAGCCTGCCAGATTGAGCAGGACGACCTCTCCTGCCTGATTGACGACATCCGCAACTGCAACCCGAAACCTGGCAATGTATTCGGCGAAGAACCGGTAACACCGGTCGTGCCCGACATATTCATTCGTCCGAAATCAGACGGCGGCTGGTCCGTTGAACTCAATACGGCGACGCTTCCGCGGGTTCTCGTCAACAAACAATATTATACGGAAGTCATCGCCGCGTCGGCGAAAGACACTGAAGCAAAAACATACCTGTCTGACTGTCTCGCTGATGCCAACTGGCTCGTGAAGAGTCTTGATCAACGGGCGCGGACAATCTTGAAGGTGGCGACTGAAATTGTCCGGCAGCAGGACGCCTTTCTGGTTTATGGCGTTTCACACCTCCGCCCGCTCAACCTGAAGATGGTTGCCGATGCAATCTCAATGCATGAATCAACTGTGAGCCGCGTCACCTCCAACAAATACATGGCGACGCCGCGCGGCATCTTCGAATTGAAATATTTCTTCACGTCCTCCATCGCGTCTGCCACCGGCGGCGACGCCCATTCTGCCGAAGCAGTGCGCCACCGGATCAAGAACTTGATCGACGCGGAAGCCGTTGATGCGGTCTTGTCCGACGATGCGATTGTTGAACAACTCCGCGCCAATGGAATTGAGATTGCCAGACGGACGGTTGCGAAATATCGCGAGGCGATGCAAATCCCCTCGTCCGTTCAGCGCCGACGCGAAAAGCGCGCAATGGTGTGATGGCTTTTTCTCTCAGCCGTCAAGTGATTTCATCCATAGTCGGGCTCAAAAATTTCAGTAAGATTTTGACCTAACACACTGTTTTTGAAGTATAATTCAGAACATCAACGGAGTTGGTTGACAGGGTCGGGGTGGGCTACTAGTTTCCGTCCCGCTCGCGCCGCCGGGGTCCGTTTTCTCTCTAGCTCGAGCATTGAAAAGGGCTCGGTGACGCAGCAGCGAACTCCGTTTTTCCATTCCTCGAGGTGCATGCTCGAGGCTGATCAGATAGCGGCATTTGATTATTAGATAATGGCACACAGAATCCGGCGTTACTTGATGCAGCCGGGTCTCTTGGATTTTAACGGCGCTTGGAAAGGTCCTTGATGCAGGTTCAAATTACCGGAATTCATCTCGATGTCGGCGACGCCCTGCGCAGCCATGTGGAAGATCAACTGAGCGCCAGCGTGGGCAAGTATTTTGATCGTCCTGTGGATGGACATGTGACCTTCGCAAAGGATGGACATGAGTTTCGCTCCGATTGCTCAGTCCATTTGAGCTCTGGCATGACCCTTCAAGCCCAAGGGCAAGCTGGTGATATTTATGCCAGCTTTGATGATGCGGTTGAGAAACTCGAAAAGCGGTTGCGCCGCTATAAGAGACGCCTGAAGAACCATCACAATAGCCCGAAGGCTGACCTTCCAGTGCTTGATGTTCCCTCCTTCGTGCTCGCCGCAAATGGAGGAGGAGAAGAAGTTGCTGAAGGCGACGACGCACCAATGATCATCGCAGAAGGCACCACTGCCGTGCCGGTCTTGTCTGTGAGTGATGCGGTTATGCAGCTCGACATTTCTGACGCACCGCTGGTGATGTTCAGAAACGGCGATGGTGGGCTCAATCTCGTTTACCGCCGTCCCGACGGCCATGTTGGTTGGATTGATGCCGCTAGCGATTCGAAAAAGGCTTAAAGGGCTCCGGCCCCGGGCACAGCACACCGGGGAGGTTACGCCGTTTCGGCGGGGCGCCTATCAGAAAGCTCCGACCAGGGTTTCGACAGGCCCAGTGGGAACAGTGAACAGGAAACGGATCATGGATCTGGATGAACTTCTGACCCCCGAAGGTGTGACAGCACATCTCAAGGTCACGAGTAAAAAGCAAGCCCTGCAAGAGCTGTCAGCAAAGGCAGCAGCGGTTTGCGGCCTACCGGAACGTGCCATCTTCGAGACCCTGCTTGAGCGCGAACGCTTAGGCTCAACCGGTGTTGGGCAGGGGATCGCCATCCCCCATGGCAAGCTGAATGAGCTTACGCGCCTTCACGGCCTGTTCGCCCGCCTGGAAACACCCATTCAGTTTGAGTCTGTTGACGATCAGCCGGTAGATTTGATCTTCCTTCTCCTGGCGCCTGAATCAGCGGGTGCTGATCACCTCAAAGCGCTCGCACGCGTTTCGCGCCTGCTGCGCAATCAATCGATGGTGGAGAAACTTCGTGCCACTGATGATGCAGCTGCGCTTTTTGCTCTGCTTACAGAGCCAGCGGCTTCAAACGCAGCTTAACAACACACCTTAGTGAACGCTGAGCGCCTGATAGCCATAGGCTGCCGCGCCCTGAAAAGCTGCTTCCCGGCTGTCCACGATGGCGACTCGAACACCGTTCGCGGCATGCACGGAATAGAGCCAGGTCTCAGGGGGTACATCAAGCTGCCCCTTTAGATCGTCCAGTATCTCTTTGGCCTGGATGGGACGCGCATAGACATGCGTCTGCATGCCAATCTCTGCAAGCACGTCTTGGGTAATCTCCCCGGCGGGGATCAGCTGTTCAGATGCTGTATCTTCGTTTGTCTGATCGAACATTTTTTCGCTCCTTGGGTGGCACGACTCTCAATTTACCTGAGCCGTCCTGGCGAGTTGGCAATCCTGGGACCCTTTGGGCTCAGGATCCCTTGGTCGTAATTTCAATTTGCTGGACGATTTCTTCCGGGGTCTGTTGCTCCAGGGAAATCGTCAAAAGCCCGTTCTCCAAATCAGCGCTCAAGATCTCAATGCCTTCAGCTAGCACAAAAGCGCGCTGAAACTGCCTGGCGGCAATACCGCGATGAAGGAAGTTGCGATCCTCCTCGTCGGACTGACCACCGCGGATCACCAATTGATTGGATTCCACCGTGACGGAGAGATCTTCAGCTGCAAAGCCTGCTACCGCGAGCGTGATTTTCAGCTGTCCGCCTTTGCCGGTTTGCACTTCTTCCACATTGTAGGGGGGATAACCGTCGGCGCCCGTACGAGCAACCCTGTCGAGCAGACGTTCCACCTGATCAAATCCCAACAAAAAGGGACTGTCGAAACGCGCCATTCGCGTCATAATCAAAGTCCTTTCACAAGCAACTTGTCACGACCAGCGCCCCGATCCGGGCACGCTGTCGGACATTCGTTTAGCGGTCCCGATGGGCCCCGCTATGGGATAAATGTGGGAAACTATTTAAGGGGTTTCAAGCCCTTTCGACCTCTTTTTTCACGTCAGCTGGTGCTGTTTTTTCATTAAAAACAACAGGTTATCAGGAAAAATAACAGGTTATCTGGCTCACTACAGCTGAATCACCCGATCAGGCCGTCCAGACCAATGCCAAGCGCGGGATGGACGCGAGAGGCCCAACATCATGCCGCCAAGCGCTGGTGGATGGAGCCACATCTGATCGGCCATCTCTGACTCAGGGCGCCCTTCTGGCCGGTCGATGGTCAATCCTGCACCTGCCTCCTTTGCCCTCTCTTCAATCTCCTGGATGTGAGGTGCCTCGGCAAAGGACATGTAGAAGGCCCTACCCTGGCGGCCATGGAAACGGCCCATAGTCGTTTCGGGCGAGGTGGGCGTAATGATCTCATACCGGTCGAGTTCGTCGGGATGGAAGAGGGTGAGATAGCCATCATATTTGAAATGGTCCGACGTGATGCGGCTGTAGTGGTCTGCGTTCAAGCCAAAGAGATTGGTGACCTGGTCAATGAGGGGCTGATAGGGATCTTCTAGGATGGTCGCTTCATACAAGCGATCGATGAGGCCCACAGGATCACGCTCAACCCGTTCGCTCACCACAAAACGTAGATCGTTTTGTCCCGCCTCGTTGAACGTCACATATCCATGCTTGCCTTCTTTGGTGAGGCTCGCCCCTGTCATCTCAATATGCGCAATCAATGCCCCAAGGTCGGGCGTCGCCACACCAGCGGCAAAAAGATGCGGTCGTCCGCGTGCTTTGAGGCTGTTCGCCACAGCACCGGTTCCGTCAGCTGCCAGGAACTCCACTTCTGAGCTGCCGACCTGATAGACAGAGCGCAGCGCGCCAAGGCACGCCACCTTGTCGTCCCGTGCATGTTCTGCGCCCAGCAGTCTGACCCATCCGTCTGCAGCTTCTGATCGATTGGCTACAACAAGCTGAACCCGGTCGACATTTGTGAGCATGTGCCCCTTCTCCTTTTTGTTTTCTGCAGCAGTGAGCCAGTCAAGCGGGAGAAATGCAAGGGCTCCAATTAATCATACGATCGTTTGACAAATTAAATTAGCTGCACTAAAGATAGGGTTATCTTGATCCGGGGGCGAGGTTTCATGCGCACATTCCTGACTCTTAATTCCACCGCCATCCTGCTCGCTGGCTTCTTGTTCACCGGTGTCTCTACCCTGTCGACGAGCACAGCACAGGCCGTCGACTTGCCGGAAGACACGATGGGTGAAGTGGTGAGCTTTTCCCGCCAAAACCATGAGCGGCTTGTGTGGGTGACCGACATGAACATGCCCTATCAGGCGCATGGCCGGGGCTACCTGATTGATCCTGATACAGGCCGCTTCCTCTCCATGCTGGATCTTGGCTATTGGACCACCGGGATTGAGCTCCCGTCTGATGGCACGCGGATCATCGCTGCAGAGACCCATTTCAGCCGGACCACACGGGGCGAGCGCTCTGACGTTCTTGTCACCTATGACGCAACCACATTCCAAGTGCGCTCTGAAGTGACGATCCCGCCGAAACGCGCAAGCGTCGTTAAGATGCAAGGCACCTCATCGCTGAGTGATGATCAGACCCTGTTCGCGCAAATGAATTTCACCCCAGCGGTTTCCCTCACTCTTGTTGATCTTGAACGTGATGAATTTATTGGCGAGATCGACACGCCGGGGTGCCCCAACGTTTATGGCGGTGGTGCGCGCAGCTTCCATCTGCTCTGCGGCGATGGATCATTCCTCACCTATACGTTTGATGAAAATGGCGCCGTAGCTGACAGGACCCGATCGGATGCTCTGTTCGATCCGTTTGAAGATCCAGTCAGCATTTCCGGCGTTCGCCGCGGTGACCATTGGTATTTCGTGTCGCTGGCGGGCGATGTCTACGACTTTGAGATGGACGCTGACGGTGTGCGCCTTGCTGAAACCTGGCCTCTTATCACTGGCGACGAACGCGCGGATGAATGGTCCATCAGCGGGTTCCAGCATCTGGCGCTTCATGAGAGGTCCGGTCAGCTCTACCTGCTCACCCATCAGGGACCGCCCGAAACATTTGAAGATCCGGGCACCCATGTCTGGGTTTTTGACCTTGAAACCCGCGAGAAGGTTGAGACTTATGAGCTTCAGGAGCTCACGATCTCCATCGCTGTATCAAAGGATGATGATCCTTTGCTCTATGGGATTGGGGCGCACATCCCCATGCCATTCTTTGCGCAGGTCTGGGTCTATCTCACTGAAGGCGAAGCACCCCTCATCAACACCGTGCAGTTTGGCCTGGATATCTACGATGCCGAAGATGGCAGCTACCAGCGCACAGTGCCAAAGCTTGGGAACCTTCCCAGCATGATTTATCCCTGGTGACCCGTGATGCTTGATCCCGTTATCGATTTTGCCTTTCGAGGTGCCTTCGCTGCTCTTCTGCTGAGCGCGGCCTGGCACAAGCTGCGCGACCCGATTGCCTTCTGGCAGGCTGTATCCGGCTATAAGTTGCTCCCGCAAACTTTTGAAAGACCAGTGTCCAGAATTATCCCGTTTGTGGAAATCGTGATCGCGCTTTCCTTGTTCCTGTTCAGCGCGTCTGCCCTGCCGGTGCTTACGGCCCTCTCTCTTTGGATCGTTTATGGCGGCGCCATCGCGATCAACCTGCTTCGTGGGCGTGAGGAGCTTGACTGTGGTTGTGGCGGCATCGGCGCGGATCAGAAAATTCACTGGGGCCTGGTTGTCCGCAATGGCGTTCTGGCAATCACCACCGGTTTCCTCCTGCTCCCTGCTACAGACCGAGCGCTGGGCTGGTTTGACTTTGCAACCGCAGGCTTCGCGGTTCTCCTTCTGCTGCTCATCTATGCAACGGCAGAACATTTGCTGCGAAATGCAGCGCTTCTCGGTCACGAAGGAATACATCCATGATCGACGCCCTTATCATTTCCAACATTGTGAGCTGGGTCGCCATTGCGGCGCTGGGTCTCATCGTCTTTGCGCTTACCCGCCAGATCGGTCTGCTGCATGAGCGCATGGGACCTGTCGGGGCGCTGACCGTCGCTAAAGGCATGAAGGCCGGCGAACCCTTACCGCCCTTCTCTTTCCCGTCGCTTACAGGCGGACAGGTTGAGGTCGGCACCGGAACAAAGGCGAGCAAAGCTACTTTGCTGTTCTTTTTGTCGCCGGACTGTCCGGTCTGCAAATCGCTCCTCCCCGTCATTGCCTCGGTTCGGGCACGGGAAGCGTCTTGGCTTGACGTGGTGCTGGCGAGTGATGGAGAGCCATCGGACCATCTCGCCTTTCTGGAGAAACAGGGCCTACAAGACTATCCTTACGTCCTTTCATCCGACCTTGGCCTAACGATTGGGGTTAACAAGCTTCCCTACGCGGCGCTGGTTGATGAGCGTGGAACCATGGTCGCCCATGGTCTGACCAATACGCGGGAACATATCGAAAGTCTGTTTGAAGCAAAAACAAGAGGCATCGCCTCCATTCAAGACTATATGGAACAGGAGCAGCAGCGCGCTTAACCGCCCGCCCTGAAATGCCATGACCTGGTTTGACAGATTTGTAGAAAACACCTCTCGCACAGCAGCGCGCCTCTCTTCACGCAGGAGCGTCGTCGCGGGTATCGGGACTGTGCTGGCCGGTGCCGCCGCTTTCCCGCTTCTCCCCGTCTCGCGTGTGCGCGGTGAGGAAGTCGCCAACGATCCGGGCGATCCGGAAAGCTGCGACTATTGGCGCTACTGTGCGATTGATGGGTATCTCTGCAGCTGTTGCGGCGGTACCCATACGGCCTGCCCTCCCGGCACCATCATGTCGCCCATCACCTGGGTCGGCACCTGTCTCAACCCGGGCGACAATAAGCACTACATCATTTCCTATAATGACTGCTGCGGCAAAAGCGGGTGTGGACGATGCGGCTGCGTTCGCAACGAAGGTGATAAGCCCATGTACCTTCCCCAGGCTTCCAACAATATCAACTGGTGTGCTGGCGGCAGCGCCGACATTATCTACAATTGCTCAACAGCCATCATTATCGGTGTTGATGACGACGCTTAAAACATTTGGCGCACGCCTGCTCTGCGGCTTGTTCGGCTTGGGGCTCACAACCAGCGCGACCCTTGCCGACGAAGCGCGGGCGCGCGCGGACTATATGATCCACTGTCAGGGCTGCCATGTGCCGGATGGGCGTGGCTTTCCGGGTAAGGTGCCCGATATGCGGGCGACGCTGCCCCTTCTACTGTCTGTTGAGGGTGGGCGCGCCTTTCTGGTGCAGGTTCCAGGCTCGGCCATGTCGACACTTCCCAATGACAGGTTGGCGGCGACGCTCAACTGGATCGTCAAAAACTTCACCGATGACAAGACAGTGGCGGCCTTCGCCGATTATACAGAGCAAGAAGTCGAACAGATGCGCGCCGTTCGCCTTGATGAAGTCTTCACCACGCGCAATGCCCTGATTGGACATTTGGAAAACACGCATGGTGGGTCGGCCGAGTAAAGCGCCAGAGCGGCGCGACCAGATATTGGATGCGATGGAAGTCTGCGTGCGCGCGCATGGGATCGGACAGGCCTCAATGCGGCGGATCGCCGACCAGTCGGGCCTTTCACTTCAAATGGTCAGCCACTATTTCGGCAATAAGGAGAAACTGGTTCTGGCATTTGTGATGCGCGTCGGCGAGAAACTGGCCGTGGAAGTCGACAGCGCCATTTCCGGGGCCACACCACAAGCAGAACTTACCAGCCTTGTTCAATTTCTGTGCAGCGACCGCTATAAGCGCATTCCCGGGAATGATGTTATTGGCCGGGAAATCTGGGGGCTTGCTGAACGGGACACGGACATCCGATCGATTGTCTGGGGATGGTATGACCGCTCGATTAGCAGCATCAGTGAGACCATTTCCAAGGCGTATCCAAACGCCTCCCCAACAAGATGCCGGGAGACGGCCTATGCGATTCTCTGCCTCACAGAAGCCAATGAGTTCTTCTCAGGAATCGGCGACACATCTCTGCCCTCAAAGGCCGCTGAAGCGGCAGCGTTCGGCCTTCTCGGTCTTCTTGCGATGACCGAAGACACCACAACAGCTTCTTAAGGCTTACTTAGGTCGGTGCGCCGAGAATAATGACCTTATCGGACGAAAGACCCTGCGCCTCGCAGAGACCCTGATAGGCGGCGAGAATGCTTTGCGCGTCAACAATGCCGATCACATTGCCGTCTTCATCCACATTGATGTTGGCGCCATAAATGGCAAACCAGACATCTGTCTCGCCTTCATTGTCTTCTGACACGGTCAATGTATGGACAGAGTGGGCAGGCTCATAGAGATAAGAGCCTTTCGTGTTCACATAGTCCGGGTATTCCTTGTAGTACCAGCTGCCTTCCAAGGTCACAGCGAAGACCGAGCCTGTGTGATAGTGCTTGTCGACTTTATAGCCTGGCGCAAATTTCGTGCGCACGACCCAGAGCCCCTGATTAAGGTCAACCTGCAGCAACTGCAGTTTGCTGCCGTCCCCTAAGTCCACGAACGGCAGATCGCTTTCACCGATATGGATTGCCGAGGTGAGGCCGTGCGCCGGGATCATGCCGCCCTGCCCTGCAATCTGCTCACTCATATTTGGTGCGTCACTCATGTCTTCCTCCGAAACTAAAGATTTCCCCGATCGCCCGACCTTGGTGGTTTCTCCAGGGCATCGATCTATATGGTTGGTTACACCCTATCCCGCAATTCCGACCAACGCATCCCATCATGAGCCCCACACTCGTCCTCTTTCATAGCAACCTCAGGGTTGGCGATAACCCAGCGCTCGCCGCCGCAGCGGAATTGGGACCGGTTGTGCCTGTGTTTGTGCTTGATGAGAATTTTGGGCGCCCGCTTGGCGGTGCTTCGCGCTGGTGGCTGCACCGGTCCCTTCAATCTCTCGGCAATGACCTTCGGGATCTGGGCGCGCCGCTCACCCTTCGTCAGGGAGACCTTCTTGATGAGGTGAAGGCGCTCGTTCACGAGACAGGCGCAACCCGCATCTTCCTGCAACATGGGTACGACCCTTCCATTCAGAAAGGCGAGGCGGCGCTTCATAAGTGGGGCGTGAAGTCTGATGTGGAGATTAAACGGTTTGCGGGTCAGGTCCTCTTCCCGCCAGAGACAATCCGGACCCAGCAGGACAAGCCCTACACGGTCTTTTCACCCTTCTGGCGGGCCTGCCTGAAACAGGCGAGTTTCGGGCCGCTGGTGCGATGCGACACACTTCCGCCTGTGGCAGAGCAGCCGCTCTCCCTCGACCTGGAAGAGCTTCATCTCCTGCCCAGCCACTTCGACTGGACGCCAAGCCTCGCAGAGGCTTTCACACCTGGCGAGGCCCAAGCCTTAGAAACGCTCGATGCGCATCTTGATGAGGGACTCCGGTCCTACAAAGAGATGCGCGATCATCCGGGCCATTCGCCCGGCACGTCAAAACTTTCAGCGCATCTTCGGTTTGGAGAAATCAGCCCGCGCACGATCTGGCATCGAACCCAAGAGGCCATGGCGCGGGACCCAGATCTCTCCTGCGACGGCGAATGGTTCTTACGCGAACTGGGCTGGCGGGATTTTTCCTATCATCTTCTGCATCACTTCCCATCTTTACCCAACGCGCCCCTGCGACCGGCCTTTGAAAATTTTCCCTGGAGCCAGGGCCCAAGTGCTGAGCTTACCAGATGGCAAAAAGGACTTACCGGCTTTCCCATCGTTGATGCCGGCATGCGCCAGCTTTGGCAGACCGGCTGGATGCATAATCGGGTGCGCATGATCGTCGCCTCCTTCCTGGTGAAAGAACTGCTCATTCACTGGCGGGAAGGTGAGGCCTGGTTCTGGGACACGCTGGTGGATGCTGACCCGGCCAGCAACGCAGCAAGCTGGCAGTGGGTCGCAGGGTGTGGTGCCGATGCGGCGCCCTATTTCCGAATTTTTAATCCGGTCTTGCAGGGCGAAAAATTCGACGCTGATGGCACCTATGTCACCCGTTTTGTGCCTGAACTTGCCAAGCTGCCGAAGAAATTTCTGCACAAACCATGGGACGCACCCGCCACCGTCCTGGAAGAGGCCGACCTTACGCTCGGCCAGGATTATCCGCATCCGATCGTAGACAGGAAACAGGCGCGGGGTCGCGCGCTTGAGGCATTTCAGTCTATAAAGGCTGAAAAACCCCGAGGTATTTCAGCCTGATCCAGTCCCGCCTCGCCCACGTATACCATTCAACAGCACTTTCAGGGAGATGTTGATGAGGCTCTCAGCCCTTACCCCGCGCCTGCCCCTCAAGCCGTTTGCCCTCGCGGCTTTTCTATCTGCTGTTAGTGTGTCCCCTCACGCTGCGGCCTCCGCGCCAGATATGACTGAGCAAGTGCAGGCGCTTTATGGCGACTCCATCGCGTTCGACATTTATCGGAACGAAGCACGCATCGGTTCCTACAATGTGATATTTCGCGATGCGGCAGAAGGCCTGAAAGTTACGATAAATTTCGAACTCGAAATCGGCCTTCTCTTCGTCAAACTGTATGAGCTGCAATATCAGTCGGAAGCACTCTGGGAAGATGGGCAACTTGTTTCGCTGAGTGCGAGAACAGATCGCAATGGTGACATTTCAGAAGTGGAAGCGTCTGCCAACGAAGACACGCTTACAATCGATGGCCCGAATGGCAGACAAACGGCTGCGATAGGAATTTACCCAACCAACCACTGGAACTCCGGCGTCATTGGCAGTACCCAGCTGATGAACACGATCACCGGACAAGTGAACGACGTTCGGTTGGTGGACCTCGGCACAGAACGTGTCGCCACCAATGTCGGCATGGTGGAAGCCACGCGATACAAATATGAGGGCGCGATCCAGAACGAAATCTGGTACGACGCGGACGGCCGTTGGGTCGCCATGCAGTTCCCCGGTGAGGACGGTTCGTTGATTGAGCTCCGGTGCCGTCAATGTGTCGCGAGCGCCTCGCTTGAGGCGACACGATGAGCCATACGCCCAAAACAGTCTGGATTACCGGTGCCGGTAAGGGTATAGGCCGCGCACTTGCGCTCAAAATGGCTGCAAATGGCTGGACGGTCGCGGCGAGTGCCCGCACCGCTGACGATTTGGAAAGCCTCGCCCAAGAGGTTGCTTCCAGCAATTTATTGGGCACCATCCATGCCTATCCTCTGGATATTGTCGATATCGCAGGCAATCAGAGCGTGCTTGCCCAGATTGAACGGGATCTCGGGCCCCTGAGCCTCGCGGTGCTCAATGCAGGTACGCATCAGCCCATGGCGGCGTCAGAGTTTTCTGTCGACACGGTACGCACCCTTGTTGAAACGAACCTGATGGGAACGGTGAATGGTCTTGGCGCTCTTCTACCGGTCTTCCGGGCTCGCCAGAGAGGCCAGATAGCCGTCGTGTCCTCTGTTGCCGGATACCGGGGCCTGCCCACATCGGCTGCCTATGGAGCCACAAAGGCAGCTCTCATCAACATGGTTGAGGCCCTGAAGCCGGAGCTCGATCGGGAAGGTGTTTCCATCTCCCTCATCAATCCAGGCTTTGTTGAGACGCCGCTCACAGAGAAGAACGAATTTCCGATGCCGTTTCTTGTCACTGCTGAGGAAGCAGCCGCCACCATTTATCAAGGCCTTGAGGTCGGCAAATTTGAGATCGTCTTCCCCCGGCGCTTTGCCTTCCTGATGAAGCTTTTGCGCCTGCTGCCGAACCGCCTTCTATTTTCAGTAACTTCACGGATGATCACGACATGACAACCCCTCTCGACAAATACGCCCACTTTATGGGGTCGCTCAGCAGGGAGAGCCTTGAGACTCTTCCCGATTTTGTAATGCCCGACGTACATTTCCGCGATCCCTTCAACGAAGTGATCGGTGCAGACAAGATGGCTGAAATCTTCGTGCACATGTTCGATACCGTGGGCGATGTGCGTTTCGAGATCCTCCATAGCGCCCTTTCAACCGCGCCTGAGGGCGACATTGGTATGCTTTATTGGCGCTTGCACTCCACATTACGCAAAAAGCCCTGGTCTTTTGAAGGCATGAGCCGGGTCCAGTTCAATGCCAATGGCCAGGTGGTCTCTCACGTTGATCACTGGGATGCAGCGCGGGAGTTTTACGAACATTTCCCGGTCATTGGATGGGCACTATCGTCGATCCGCACCAAGATCGCCCTTGCTGCTTGAACGTAACCTATCTCAGTCCGTTGCTTCTGACCGCATCTTGATTGGCGCATGAGTCGCAGCAATGCGTTCAGCGGCAGGCTCATGGCGAATAATCGGCACCTTCTTCCACCACAGCTTCAGCGCTTCATAATGAATGCCCACAGTGACTTTGAGCGTCATCAGGGGGTATTGCAGGAAGGTGAGGGCCAGGGCCTTGTCGCTCCAAGGTTCGCGCTCACCGTCGAATGAAGCTGACAGGAGCGGGCCCTCTGCATCGCTCAAGCCGATATACACTTGGACAGTTTCGCCCGGCGGGCAGAGTTCAAACTGATAGTGCCCGTCCATTTCTGTGAAGGGCGACACATACATGCGTTTCTCGGTCTCTTGACGGACACGCCCGCGGAGATCAATTGGCGCAGGCAGCACATAAGTGTGCTTCTCATTAAATGTGTTGTGGACCTCGTGCAGCGTTACCATCAACACGCCATTGGGATCATAACAATAGTAGACCGTCAAAGGGTTGAAGACGTAACCGAGTATGCGCGGATAACAGAGTATCTGCACCCGCATGCCGGTCGCACTGAAACCTGCCTTGGTGACATGCGCCACCACCCACTGCTTCAGGCCCCTGCCTTCGCCCGCCCCATGATCTTTTTCCCAGAAGGACAATAGGGCCCGACGGTTGACACCAAAGACACGGCTGGTGCGGTTGATCTCGTCAAGCTCATCCAGATCGAGCAGAAGCGAGAACACCCGATAGCGCAGGGCATGGCGCGCCGGGCGGCGCCGGGCGTGATCAACAAATCCTTTGTAAAGGCTTGAAATCATGAATGTCAGTCACCTGCCAAGGGCAGAACCACCTCTGTGTTAACGCGCGAGCTGTTTGACGCCACATTCCAGGGACGGCGCGTGCCGGAAATCTGCTCAGCCACTGCCAGGCCTGCTTCCAGTGCATCCTCGTGGAATCCGTAGCCAAAGTAGGAGCCACAATACCATACCCGGTCGCGCCCTTGCAGCTGCCAGAGTTCTTTCTGCGCCTCGATGGCTGCACGATTAAAGAGCGGATGCTGATAGGAGAATTTCCGAATGATGGTCTCTTTGCGAGGTGCAATGTGAGGGTTCAACGTGACAAAGAGCGGGTGGCTTTCGTCAATGCTCTGCAGCCGGTTCATCCAATAGGAAAGTGTTAATTGTTTGCCCGCGTCGGCTGCACCGTCATCAATATAGTTCCAGCTTGACCAGACACGACGGCGCTTTGGCATGAGGCACTCGTCAGTGTGCAGGTAGGTATCATTGTCTGTGTATTGGAACGCACCGAGCAGCCGCTGTTCGCTCTGGCTGGGGTTTGATAGGAGTGTCAATGCATCATCTGCGTGGGTCGCCAAGACAACATCATCAAACAAATGTTGCCCGCCTGCTGCCGTCATGACTTCAACACCGTTAAGTGTTCTGGTGACAGCGACCACCCCCTCCCGCCTGATCCTATCGTGATAGGAGGCTGTCAGCCGTTTCACATATTCGCGGCTGCCCCCATCGACCGTGCGCCATTTGGGGCGATCTTTGAATTTGAGGAGCCCATGGCTCTCGAAGAACCGCACGAAGGTCGCCAAGGGATAGTCCAGCATGTCATTGACGGTGGTCGACCAGATCGCCGCACCCATGGGCAGGATGTGATCGCGAATGAACGCGTCGGAGTAATTATTCTCGCGCAAATAGTCTCCCAGCGAAAGATCTGCTGAAGCCGCCGCTCCATCGAGCGTCGGTGCCGTCTTATAGAAGCGAAGGATGTCTGACATCATGGCCCAAAACCGGGGGCTCACAAGATTGCTCCGCTGGGCGAGAAGGCCGTTCAAGCCGGTCCCACTATATTCAAACCGACCTTTGTCGATTGAGGCCGCAAAAGACATGTCCGACGGTTTGGTCGGCACGTTCAGATGGTCAAACAGAGCAACCAGGTTTGGATAGTTCTGCTCATTGTAGACGATGAAGCCCGTGTCCACTGGCAGCGGCTTGTCACCTCTAGCCGCATCGACGGTATTTGAGTGCCCACCAATATGGTCCTCGGCCTCAAAGACCGTGATGTCATTGTCCTTGTTCAGCAGCCAGGCGGCGGACATGCCCGCAATTCCAGACCCGATAATGGCGATCTTTTTTTGTGTTCTGGGGAGGTGCGCTTCGTAGGACAATGACCAGCCTTTTTCTATGTGTTTATCTGAGTACGGCTGGAACGCGCGGTTAGATCAGGAAAAACGACGCAAAAACCAGCTGATCCAAGCCTCATTTGGGCGCGTATGACATATTATGAGCATGCACGATAATATTTCCGGCTCAGGTCAAGGGCGCGGTAGACTGCGCCTGGTGGTCGTTAATAGTGACGCCCGCCCGCACCTAGGAGCCTCCAAACCAGAAATGGCCGATGCGCTAGTGGATGAGTTTGACATAGACGACCATGCGGCATGCCTGCAGGCGGTTGGCGCGCATCAGGACAAAAGGGCTTTTCAGTCCCTGTTTTCCTATTTTGGCCCGCGTGTAAAGGCTTACGTCATGCGCCTTGGATGCCAGCCGGGACAGGCAGAAGAACTCACACAGGAGACAATGATCAAGGTCTGGCGGAAAGCCAACCAGTTTGATCCCTCCAAATCTGCACCCTCCACCTGGATTTTCCGAATTGCCCGTAATCAGCGCATCGACGCTTTTCGTCGCGAAAACCGACCTGAGCTGGACCCTAATGACCCGAGCCTCATCCCGGAGCCGGAAGAAGCCGCAGATAGCGTGATCGAGCAGAAGCAGTCAGAGATGCAGCTTCTGGAAGCCATGAAACATCTCTCTGAAGACCAAAAAGTAATCCTGAAACTATCGTTCTTTGAAGACATGTCTCATGGACGCATCGCCGAGCATCTGGATATCCCGCTCGGAACCGTGAAATCGAGATTGAGACTTGCCCTGGGCAAGCTTCGCTCCACTTTAGATGATAGTAGACTACCTCCTACCGACGGACGACGCGTATGACTATTCGCCACCACATTGCAGACGAAATCCTTGTCTCCTACGCCTCGGGCAGCTTGCCTGAAGCCTGGAGCCTGTTGGTCGCGACCCATTTGGCGCTTTGCCCTTCCTGTCGGAAGGCGGCGAGCGATGCCGAAGAGCTTGGCGGCGCCCTGCTGGAAGATCTGGCACCTGTCGATCTGAGCGAAGATGCCTTTGACAAATTGATGAGTAAGCTCGAGTCCGCAGATCCGGAGGAAGCACCGATCGCTGCGAAGAAGCAGACAGCTGACGTCCCCTCCGTCTTGCCTGAACCCCTTAAGTCCTACTTGGGCGGTGATCTCCACGCGCTGAACTGGAAACGGCTCGGCAAAGGCGCCTATCACATCCCCATCACCCTTCGGAATGGGGGAGGCAAAGCCCGCCTATTGAAAGTACCTGCGGGACAGCCTGTTCCAGCCCATGGACATAGAGGAGAAGAGCTGACGCTCGTTTTGACCGGGTCTTTCACGACGCATCAGGGAGAATTCCTGCGCGGTGACGTTGAAGCCGCAGACGATGATATTGAGCACATGCCTGTTGCCGGGCCTGGCGAAGACTGTATCTGTCTCGCCATCACGGACGCACCGCTCAAGTTCAAGAGCCTTGGCGCGCGCCTCGCACAACCCTTTATAGGCATCTAGGTCTAGGCCGCTCACCTGCTCCCAGCGAGCTGAATATCCGCTTTTTCCTTAGCGTTGTTTACGCAAAAAAATACTCTATCTTGCCGGTGACTTTGTGACAGACGACCTCTTCACATAGGCAGCGATGCAGGAAAGGGTTTGCGTTTATGGCAGATGTACTCGCGGTAGCGACCAGTAACCTGATTTCACCAGCTATCTTAGCATTCTTGTTGGGCGCTCTTGCCGGCTTCCTGCGAAGTGATCTGGAAATACCCGAAGCCATCGCCAAAGGACTGTCGATCTATCTCATGCTGGCGATTGGGCTCAAAGGGGGCGCAAGCCTCGCCGCCTCCGAGGCGGGCCTTTCAATATTGCCTGGTCTTCTCGCCGCCGTGCTTTTGAGCTTTCTCATCCCCTATATCGCCTTTTTTCTTCTGCGCCTCACAACGCGGTTTTCAACGATTGATGCCGCAGCGGTCTCCGCTCATTACGGCTCGGTCAGCATTGTGACCTTCGTCACGGCGACGCAGTTTCTCACCAGCCTCGACCTCACCTATGAGGCCTACATCATTGCCATGGTGGCCTTGATGGAAACACCAGCGATCGTGTCTGGCCTCTTGCTCGCACGAAAGAAAAACGGAGAGAGCGGAGCCAAAACGCCTCTCTTTCAGCCGGAAATGCTCCGCGAAATTCTCTTTAATGGCTCAATCATGCTGTTGCTCGGCGGGTTTGTTATTGGCTGGGCGACGGGCGAGCAAGGACTAGAGACCGTCGCCCCCTTCTTTGTCGATCTCTTTCAGGGCGTGCTCTGTCTCTTCCTGCTGGATATGGGGCTCGTGGCTGCTCACCGTCTTCGCACGGCCTCTTCGCTCAGCCCCTCGGCGATCGCGTTCGGACTCTATATGCCGATCATCGGCGCAGTGCTTGGTGGAGCTACCGGCTATGCGGTCGGCCTCTCAGCAGGCGGCGCAACCTTGCTCGCTGTCCTTGCGGCGAGCGCTTCCTATATTGCCGTGCCCGCTGCCATCAGGCTCGCCCTGCCCAAGGCAGACCCCGGCGTTTTTATCCCCCTCTCACTGGGGGTTACCTTTCCCTTCAACGTGCTGGTCGGCATTCCGCTTTATGCCGCCGTGATTACCACGCTCTATAGCTAACGGGAGACGATCATGCAGATGTTCACAAAGAAGAAAATTGAAGTGGTCGTAGAGGCTGTCTACGTACCCCGTGTGGTGGAGGCGGCCAAGAATGCCGGTGCCAAAGGCTATACTGTTCTGCCCAACCTTCAGGGAAGCGGTATCCATGGTGACCGTCGCGGCAGTGGGCTGAGTGGGGCCTTCGAAAACGTCATGGTGATCTGCATAGTCGATGCGGCCATCGTCGGCACCGTCATGACAGCGATCAAGGAAGCCATTGGCGATGCCATTGGCGTGCTCTACACATCAGACGTCGAAGTCCTGCGGGACGAGCACTTCTAACACGAGTTCCTCATCCAGGCTTTTTGGGTGGTCACCGCGCGGCTGCGACCGTCGCAGGCACCCCAGACAGGAAGCGCAGGCAGACATAGCCGATGACACCTGAGATGAGCGACCCGGTCAGGACGCCAAGGCGGACCGTTGCTGCGTAGGCAGGATCTTCAAAGGCCAGCGTGCCGATGAACAGGCTCATGGTAAAGCCGACACCACCGAGGCAGGCAATCCCATAGATCTGGATCCAATTGGCCCCCATCGGCATTTTGGCGATGCCCGCCTTGATCGCCAACCAGGCAAAACCAAAGACGCCTGTCATCTTGCCAATCACCAGTCCAGCTATGATGCCTGCAGTGACAGGGTGTGCGAAGCTGTCGAGCCCCATTCCCGCGAATGAAACGCCCGCATTGGCAAATCCGAATAGCGGCATGATGCCGAAAGCAACCCAGGGAAGTAGCGAATGTTCAAGCCTGAGCAAAGGAGGCTCGCCATGCTCATCGCCCTTTATGTCACCCCTGAGTGGAAGTGTCATGGCGATAGCAACGCCCGCAAGGGTCGCATGGACACCCGATTTCAGCACACAGGCCCAGATGAAAACACCGATTATGATATAGGGCGCAAGCCTTCTCACGTTCGCAAAGTTGAGGACCGCAAGGCCGAACAGACCGACGGTTGCAAGTCCCAATGACAAGAACGAGAGGTTTTCAGTGTAGAACAACGCGATGATGATGATCGCACCCAGGTCATCAATAATGGCGATGGCCGTAAGCAGAACTTTGAGGGAGAGCGGGGCGCGGGCCCCAATAAGCGAGAGAATGCCCAGCGCAAAGGCAATGTCGGTTGCGGCGGGGATCGCCCAGCCCCGCATATGAACCGGATCGCCCCAGGTGATGAATACATAAGCAAGCGCAGGCAGCGCCATGCCGCCGACAGCAGCAAAGAACGGCAGAGCCGCCTGATCAAGTGAGGAGAGTTCGCCTTGCAGGAATTCCCGTTTGATTTCGAGGCCGACCAGCAGGAAGAAGATCGCCATCAAGCCGTCATTCACCCAGAGGAGAAGAGGTTTTGCGATCTTGAGCGCGCCAAATTCCACTGCGACAGGTGTTGCCAGAAAGGCGTCATAATATCCGGCGAAAACTGAGTTCGCGATGATCAACGCCAAAATTGCGGCGGCCATCAAAACAATGCCGCCTGCGGCTTCTAGTTTCAGAAATTCCTGGATTTTGGAAAGTACTGCGTCGCCCACGTGGGTGCCCTCTTTTTTGTTTCATCTATCGAAATGGGTTGCGGCGGCGAAGAAACAAGCCGAGGAAAAGTAGGGACTTTTACCAAATGTGACGCGCAGTGCGGCTAGGTTTTCGCTTCCCCTTCCGGGGATAAACCATCGGCCTAAAGATGGCCTTTAGCCCTTACTTTTTTTTGGCTTGCTTCCCTGGTCTTCGACCGGCGTTGTCGGCTTGTTGCCTGACTGCGCCAAACGGATCACGTCCTTAGACGTCTCGACGGCGTCCTGATCAAGCTCTTTCAGAAACTGTTTCCTGACCATGTCGATATTCTCATTGAGATCTTTAATCTCCCAGTCCACCGTCTCAACGGGTGGCAGCACGGTGACATGAACTGTTGCGGGCCGCGCAATAAAGGCGCTCTTCGGCATGGCATCTGTCGTGTTATGCAACACGATCGGTACGATGGGTACGCCTGCCTGCATGGCAAGGTGGAAACCGCCCTTTTTGAACTTGGAGAGCTTGTTGGTCGGGCTGCGTGTCCCTTCAGGGAAAATGATGATCGATGTGCCACTCTTCAACGCCGTCACCGCTGGCTGCAGCGCCTCACGGGCTGCCTTATTGTCGGACCGGTCCACGAAAATGGTTCCCATGGCTTCTGACATTTGGCCAATTACAGGTTGCGACCGCACTTCCTTTTTTGCAATCGCTGTGAAATCGCTTTGTACCAACTTTAGGACGGCAATGGCATCCACCGCGCTTTGATGGTTTGCCATAAAGACAGCTGGGCGATGGGACCATAAATGCTCCCGCCCTTTTACATCGAGTTCCAGACCGATTGAAGCCGATGACAGTTCTCCCCAAAGGCCCTGGAAAATATTCCGCGCCTGACGCGCGGAGCCATTGATGGAGTAGGCCGACAAGGCCGCGGCTGCCGCAGGTGCCGCACTTAAATAGGCAAGGCCTGTCCGTGCCACGTCTTTCGCCGACGTCCGCCCACGGCCTTCAAAGCGCGTGATGTGCCAGTCGCGAGACTTCGCGACCGAGGTCAGCTTCTTGTTCGGATTGAGTGGCCGCGGGTTGCCAACAATTTCCAGGAGCGGCAGATCTTCGTCCCCGTCGCTGTAGAAATAGCTTTCTGCAAGGTCGATATTGCGATCAGCAATAAAGTTGCGGACAGCGATGGATTTTCCTTCGCCATAGCAGGCAGGCTCAACCACCTTGCCGGTGCAAATGCCGTTTTGTACTTCCAGGTGGGTGCAGAGAAAGCTGTGAACGCCCAAATCATTGGCGACAGGTTCCACCTGATAGGGTGTTGCGGCGGATACGATCACGACCACATGACCCTTTTTAAGATGCGCATCGATCAGAAGCCTGGATTCTGGATAAATACGAGAGGCAACACGCTTCTCAAAGACACGGCGTCCAAACTCATAGTTCCGGCTGTCAACCTGGCCACGCAAATGTTTCGCAGTGCTGTTCACCATTTCTGCAAAGTCGATCTTGCCACGGGCAAACTGAATCCCGTGAGAGGCCTGATTGACAACCTCACCAATAGAGAGCTCCCCGCTGGTCACCTGCTCAATCATCAGGTCCTGGGCGGAAAAGCCATAGATCAACGTTCGGTCCATGTCGAAAAAAGCGGCAATGTGAGAACCAGATGGTCCCTTTTCCACTTCATCGATCAGAAAACGATAGCTTGGCATTCGCTTGGTCCTTTGGTCGGTCTACTAGTCCGTCTGGCGGCTGATGGACAGCCCCAGCAGAATTTCAAGTCGTCGGCTCACAGAGCGCACCTGGTCAGCAAAAATCTTACGGTCGTTCGTCAGGGTCTCACCGCTCCCGGAAATGAGGCCCCGATGGTCTGCCAACTTATATGCAGTTTCGTAAAGGGTCTTTGAAAGAGACTCTTCTGAGAACACCCGCTGCAGCAAATGAGCCTGCGCCCCATAAGTCATGCAGAGCTGCAGAAATTCCTTCTTGTTTTCAATGGGTTGCCCGCCCCGCTGCACCAGCGCATCCGCCAGCACCTGATAGGCGTCAATGAAGGAGCGAAGAACCCCTTGCGACACAACAGGCTCTCGGGCCTCCAGAAGGGTTCGGGCTGACGCTTCGCCTTCCTGTAGACGGGCCTGCCAATCCGGGTCCCGTTCCGCCATTTTCTCGCGCACTTCCTTCAGAAAATCTTCGCGGGTGGCAAAATAGAATTCAAACTTCAAGAGATCGCGGAGCGCCAGGGCTTCGCGCCAGAAGGCCATCTCCGTGTCTTTCTGTTCTGCTGCATGGAGCAGGGCCAGTTCAATAATGGCATCAGTGACAAAGAAATGGATTGCCGTGTTTCGATAGTAAGCCGCCTTGTGATACTGCCCGGCTGCAATATGGAACACAGCACCGAGACCTGAATCATGACGGGTCACAACGCCATTTTCCTCGAGTGACGTCAGTGTCGCTTCGATCTGGCTTGGAGTGCGGAGCTTGTCATTTCCACCCACAACCGGAATGTTCCGACTGTCCACCAGGTCCATCCAGGAACAGACGGTGCGAGTCAGCCCCTCCAGCGTTCTTGCCCGCGGGCCATTCGCCAAGAGGATCAATGTCAGAAGCGAGGTCAGATTGATCGGCGAGGCATCATTCAGTCGAACCGCAGCGCGAATTGCAATTTGCTCAACCAGCTTCTTCTTGTCCGTATCCGGCAGGTCTTCATTGAGGCTTTCGCCAGGCAAGACATCGAGCGCAGTAACCGGCTCTCCAAAACGAACATAGATTTTGTGATCTGATCCTTTGCCTGTGATGAATTTCAGGAACCAGCTGGCGCCTTCCGGCTTCTTGTCCTGACCTTTTTGCTCAATGACATAATCGTCGACTTCAGTGATCTGATCATAGGTCACAGAGACCGGCACGAAACGCAGGCCATGGGTCTTTGTGCGAAGAATGCTCTCAACCACATAGTTCATAAGGCCATAGCGCGGCGGCAGAAGCTTGCCGGTCCGCGAGCGGGTGCCTTCCAGTGCCCACATGAGGGAGAAGCGTTTTTCGACCAGATAATCCACATAGCGGCGGAAGGTCGCTTTGTAGATGTCATTGTCCTGAAATGCGCGACGAAGGAATATGACGCCTGAATTGGCCGCCAAGCGACCAATACCGAATGTGTTGAGATTGATACCGCCAAATGTCAGCGGCACGGGAATATTGTGCTCAAAGAGCACCGTCGAGACCGCCATCGTGTCCAGCATGGATTTGTGAGTGACCAATAGAACGACCGGCCCCTCCTCCATCCATTGACTGAGCTGTTCAAGCTCTTCTGGCTCATAGTCTATGTTGCCGTCGTGATGACTGCGGCAGGCCCGGCGATAGAGCCCCATGGCAATATCGAGGGACACCGGCGTCTGGCGCGCACTCATTTCGTCCAGATAGGTTTTTGTCTCTGTCTCCACTTCGGAGAGAGATCGACCCAAGGTGCCTGCAAGCGCGCCGAGGTCCCGCTGGAAAGAGGGACTGGAGACGACATCGCCCATCAGAAGCCGCGCAACCTTATAGCGTGCGCCGCGAATGCTCCGCTCCGCGCGATCAAGGGCAATCACCGCCTGACGCACCACGAATTCGGGAAGCCGGGTCGTGCGCACCCCTTCTGATCCCCAGGTCTCGTCAAAACGCTCACGAACCGTGCTTAGGAAAGCGCCCTGTCCCTCTGCCACCCGCAATCGGTCTGGCGCGGAGCCGCCCATCAGCTTTTGCCGGATGCGACCTGGCTTTTCAAAAACGGTCGCCAGCCACGTGTTCACAAATGACTTGCCATGGCGCACATCTTCGCTGGGCTTCCAGATCACCCGAAGCGGCTGCAGCCAGGGGTCTCCCCCAATGTCGCCGCCATCCATGAGCGTTTTCAGCTCCTTATGGCCACCGTCCCGTGCATCCCCAATGACAACGAGCTTTGCGCCGCTCTCTGAATGGCGCGGATGCTCTTCGATCCATTTACGAATGCAATTGAGCTCAAAGGAGCTGCCGGCCTCCACAAGGAAAACGGTTTCCGTTTCCCTTTCCGGCATCTGCACTACGACGTTTTCCGACACGCTTTCTCCTCCAGGTCTCCTTTGAGGAAACCTCTCTGCCTATTCAAGATAGACGACCGTCTGATCTTCCCCATCGTCGTCTTCAACCAGTGCCCTGTACTCGTCAAACGATGCCTGCACACACTCCGCATAGAAAGACGGATCGGGCAGCATTTCTCTGTCGGCTGTGACACAGACCGACAATTGATCCTGGTAACCCGTGATTGCGTGGAAAATCCCCATGCCATCGCCGAGCGGAGCCAGGCCATAAGACCGGACGAGCTTCGCGCCTGAAAAATACATGTCATAGGGAATTCCGGGCACGTTCGAGACGAACGTGTTGCAGACCGGCTTGATGCGGGAAATCCATTTCATGCCTTCTGCTGACCGGAAGAACCAGGAGGCGGTTGCGGGACTGACCAGTCCCATCACGCTTTCCAGCATTTCCGAACCACGGGTCTGGGCCAACTGCTTGGCATCATCGGTCCGCATTTTCACCGCCTGGAGCCGTTGCAGCGGATCGGCAATGTCCGTCCCCATGGCAACCGTCATATCCGTGATCTGGTTGCCAGCTTCCATGCCCGCAGGCCCTGTGCGCACGGAAATGGGGCACATGGCGACCAGGGATTCATCCGGCAGTTCGTTTGTTGCCGCGAGGTAGCGGCGCATCGCACCACCGCACACGGCAATGGCCACATCATTCACAGACGCGCGTTCCACCAGTTTTTTGATGTGCCTGAAGTCATCCAGTTTGAAGTCCACCGCTTCAAAGACACGGTAAGGCGAGACTTCTTTGTTGAACCGTGTCATGGGTGCCGATGGCGCACTTGCCACATTGTTTTCGGATTTGAGCCGTCGGGCTTTTAGCTCACCCCTCACCAGGGAGAGAGCCGACTGTGCTGTCGTCAACGGTTGCCGCGCGAGCGATGGAAGCGACTTTGTGATCATCGCAATATCACCTGGCAGCGGCTTAACGCTGGCGGCTTCTCTTACTGGCGCGCGGGGCGGTGTGGCGACCTTGGTATCTGAGTGAAGTGCCTGCAGGAGCGACACCGTCCCCATTCCGTCGACCACCATGTGGTGCAGTTTCACCAACACGGCGAAGCTACCCTTTGGCAGTCCCTCAACCCTGTCCAACCCTTCAATCACGTTTACTTCCCAAAGGGGGCGGTTCATGTCGAGCGGGCGGGAGTAAATACGCGATGCGAGAATGCAAAGCTGACGCCAATCGCCGGGCTTCGGCAATGACAGATGGCGCACATGGAACTCCACGTCAAAATTCGGGTCTTCTGCCAGGTACGGCAAATCAAGATCGAAGGGCACACGCACCAGGCGCTGTGTGAACGGTCCCCAAAGATGAAGACGATCCTCAATCCAGGAAAGGATTTCCTTAAAGCGTACCTTTCCACGACCCGCTGTGGATTGGTCGTAGATCATCAACCCCCCCACCACACTTGGTGTGCGTTGGGTGTCTGCGTAGAAAAATGAAGCGTCGGTATTTGATATGCGCCGCATGGAGCCCTTCCTTCAGGCGTGTTCTTGTCGTCACTAGAGCGGTTCTCGCTTATGTGGAAACACCACAACCATTCTAGTTCTCTAACTTCGTCGCATTTCCAGCTGAACCGTTCAGCTGGAAATGCTCCGGCAAGAGCTGCTCCCCGCAACTGACAATTCGTCAATCGCCTGCCCGTCTTGCCTTTGATCGTACACAGAGAGACTTACCTTATGCCAGTGCAACTTCCCGTATTTACGACATTTTTCCGCCCCCGACCGCCCTCCCTCGGTTGGCAGAGCCTGTGACTTACGCTTAACATTGATGTGCCCCTAGATTTGTAGACGCCTTGCTTGGTAAATTTGGAAGCAAGGAGACTGACATGTCAGGGATGAGATACACGGAAGAGTTCAAACGCGAGGCTGTTGCCCAGGTCACAGATCG
>Ga0189286_100085_pt1 | contig 62637 bp, 59 predicted proteins | sample UW69minimetaG_FD_130330 | JGI IMG/M metagenome (GOLD analysis project Ga0189286, IMG submission 130330) | Marine microbial communities from the Costa Rica Dome - UW69 mini metaG | ecosystem: Environmental > Aquatic > Marine > Oceanic > Photic zone | place: Costa Rica: the Eastern Pacific...
GACGGTCTGGACATTGCCCAGACAGCCGAGCACCTGCAATGGGCCTGGCCGGATCTCCGGCAACAACTGCTGGAAGGTCACTATCGACCACAACCTGTCCGTCGGGTAGGTATCCCGAAACCGGACGGCAGTGAACGGAAACTGGGTATCCCCACCGTCACCGACCGTCTGGTCCAACAGGCACTGCTACAAGTACTGCAACCCCTGATTGATCCCACCTTCAGCGAGCACAGCCATGGCTTCCGTCCGGGCCGACGGGCCCAGGATGCGGTTCTGGCTGCGCAACGCTACGCCCAGCAGGGCTGTCATACCGTGGTGGACGTTGACCTGTCGACGTTCTTTGATCGGGTCAACCACGACATCCTGATCGACCGGCTGAGGAAGCGCGTGAACGACGCCGGAGTCATCCGGCTGGTTCGGGCGTATCTGAACGCGGGCATCATGGATAACGGCGTGGTCATTCGGCGCGTAGACGGGACGCCGCAAGGCGGCCCGCTCTCGCCGCTGTTAGCCAATGTACTGCTGGACGAGGTGGATCAGGCACTGGAGCGCCGAGGCCATCGCTTCGCCCGTTACGCCGACGACTGCAACGTCTACGTGCGTAGCCAGAAAGCCGGCGAGCGGGTGATGGCGTTGCTGAGACGCTGCTACGACAAACTGCGATTGAGGGTGAACGAATCCAAGAGCGCAGTGACCCGCGTGTTCGGTCGCCGGTTCCTTGGTTATGCCTTATGGCAGACGAGGGAGGGTGAGGTAAGGCGCGGACTGTCTGGCAAAGCGTTGCAGGCGTTCAAGCGGAGGGTCAGGCAACTGACCCGACGTAACGGAGGTCGCAGTATTGAACAGGTGGTAGAGCAACTCCGCAGCTACCTGCTGGGATGGAAAGGGTACTTCCGGCTGGCGCAAACGCCACGCATCTGGCGATCGCTGGATGAGTGGATACGTCGTCGCTTGAGAGCCCTTCACCTTAAGCAGTGGCGACGGGGTAAGACGACTTACCGGGAGCTGCTGCGCCTTGGCGCGAGCCCCTGGGTCGCGGAATCGGTGGCGGCCCTGAGTCGCCGCTGGTGGCATAATAGCCGGTCTGCCGTCCATAATGTGCTGACGGTTGCCTACTTTGATCGGTTGGGTGTGCCGCGACTCTCGTGATACCTCAACTTCTCGAACCGCCCGGTGCGGACCCGCTTGCCGGGTGGTGTGGGAGGGGCGGAGCCGGATGGCTCCCCCCTATCCCGATATGGGTAAGGACAACTGGAATCATCAATTTTCCCGTGCTTCGATGTTACCTTCCTCGTCAGAAATGACGATCTCTACCCGACGATTCTGCTGCCTTCCGCCAGAGGTGTCGTTACTGGCGACCGGGAACTGCTCACCAAAGCCTTTGGTTTCCACACGGGTACTGCTGATGCCCATGTTGACCAGAGTGTCGCGGACGGCTTCCGCCCGACGCTCAGACAGGCCCTGGTTGTAGGAGGCCTCACCGGTGCTGTCGGTGTAGCCCTCCACACGCACACGCCGATCTTTATACTCGGCCATGAACTCAGCCAGCCGTCTGACGGTCGCTTCGCCGGAGGACTTCAGTTCGGCCCGATTCAGGTCGAACAAGACATCTCCCAGCGTTAACACCATTCCACGGTCGGTTTGCTCGGCCTGCATGGCTTCCATTTGCCGGCGAAGCTCTTCCGCTTCCTGCCGGGCCTGTTCGGCTTCGTTGGCGCGCATTTGCAGCTCAAGTTCCTTCCGGCGCGCTTCCGCGGAATTAATCTGCTCCTGAAGCTCTGCCCGTTCACCCTGCTCGCTGGCAATCTGAGCATGTCGTTGGGCAAGATAGGCCGCGTGCTCAACGGCAACAACATCCGCGCCGTCCTCGAGCAGACTTTCAGCACGGGATAACTGCTCCCTGGCGCTCCTAAGTTGGCGATCACCACTGCGGGCAACGTTTGGATCGTTGCGGATTTCCTCGTAGGCGGCCCGTGCTTCATCGACCTTTGCGTTATCCGGCGGTGTGCTGGCACACCCTGCCGCGAGGACAGAAAAGCTCACAGCCATACCCAAAGTCATGTTGCGCTTGTTCATAACCATCTCCCGTTTCCGATGAGGCTGTTACTGGCGTTCGTTGATTCGCTGGCGAAGAGATTCAATATTGCTATTGATCTCTTCGACCGCCTGTCTTGCCTTTGCGGTCTCTGCGCGAGCACCAGCCAGTTGCGCATCCACGGCTGCCTTTTCAAGAAGGCGTCTTGCCTCAAGGTAGCGTTCCTGATTGATCAATTCCTCGGCATCGGCAACCCGATTCTGTGCCTCATTCAGGAGTACCGGTTCAAAGTTCCTGGCGTCAGAGGATACCGCCTGCTGAATTGCAGACTCAGCTGACCGCAGCTCTCCGTCCGGCCGCTCGACCGAACTGGCGCAGCCTCCTGCAATAACTGCGATGCTCATGACACCTGCAGCACCTAACATCGAAGTATGCTTGCTCATGCACAATCTCCTTCCTGTGAAGGGCGGGAACAATGTGTCCGCCCGGACTTACGTAGACACTTGCTATACACCCAATTTCCCGCATGGGTACTGCGTTTTCCAAGCGGAGTGCCTCGCGCGGCTACGGCTAAGGTTAGCAGGTGGTTCAGAACTCAGCATGAAGGAATGGAAATAAACCTGTCTGAATTGGGAGAGCGGGTGCCGCGCACGCATTGGATGCACGCTGTTGAACGGATGGCGGGACCTACGTTGTCACGTGCCCCACAGGAATGTGATTGAACTCGTTGTTACTGGATAGGAAACGAGCGATGAAAAAATTGTAACAACTGAACAAGGGCCACTCGAGGCTATGAGCGCGCGGAAGAACTGAACATTACCTGTGTTGTCGTTTATTGCAGACGCTAGGTGGCATGAGTGTACTGGAGGTGACTCACGTACCTGCCATACCACGAATAGAAATTATCGACGCCATCATTCGAATAACAAAGACTCCCTGGGTGCCTGCTTTGGAGTTTGCCGCGCCCAAACCTATGCCGCCAACTACCGTGCGACTTTGGTCCAATCGAAACATCAGTTCGGTTGACAGGATCAAGATCTACTTATATCATCTTTATAAATAAGATCATATTTCACTAAGTAAGAATAAAGCGAGAGGCCAAAGCCTGTCCACCTGCAAGTACCAGTTAATAGTAGGGAGTCCAGAATGCAGGAAATAAAGCACTTCATTAATGGCCAGTTCATATCGTCAGAAAGTGGTCGCACGTTTGACGATATTAATCCGGCCAACGGTGAAGTTGTAGCGAGAGTGCATGAAGCGGGCCGAAAAGAAGTTGATCAGGCTGTCGCCGCTGCAAGCGCTGCCATGGAAGGCCCTTGGGGCAAGATGGAGGTTGCCGAGCGGATGAGGCTCTTGCATAAGGTTGCAGGCGGTGTCATGGCTCGTTTCGAAGAGTTTGTCGAGGCCGAATGTCTGGATACCGGAAAACCCAAATCGCTCGCATCTCATATTGATATTCCCAGAGGCGCGGCTAATTTTCAGGTTTTCGCCGATCTCGTGAAAAACATACCGACCGAAAGTTTCCAAATGGATACGCCCGATGGGCTAGGCGCTCACAATTACGCTGTGCGTAAACCCCGTGGTGTGATTGCGGTTGTTGCTCCTTGGAACTTGCCGCTTCTCTTGATGACGTGGAAAGTCGGGCCTGCACTTGCGTGCGGTAATGCCGTCGTGGTGAAGCCTTCAGAGGAAACTCCCCATACGGCAACGCTGCTTGCCGAAGTAATGAATGAGGCGGGCATTCCCAAGGGTGTCTATAACGTTATACATGGCTTTGGACCTGATTCTGCTGGCGAATTCCTGACCCGTCACCCCGGTATCAACGGTATCACGTTCACTGGTGAGTCCAGGACGGGCACGGCGATTATGAAGGCAGCCTCTGAATGCCTCGTGCCGGTTTCATTTGAGCTGGGCGGAAAAAATGCTGCCGTTGTCTTTGCGGATGCTGACATCGACAAGGCTATAGAGGGCACCATGCGATCGGTCTTCGCTAACTGTGGCCAGGTATGCCTTGGCACAGAGAGGGTTTACGTCGAGCGTCCATTATTTGATGAATTCGTTAAACGCCTGAAGGAAGGGGCGGAATCTCTTCATATGGGATGGTGGCAAGATGAGGATGTGAATTTCGGCCCGGTTATTAGCCAGGAGCATCGGCAGAAGGTGCTCTCCTATTACGACAAAGCGCGGCACGATGGTGCCAATGTTGTGACCGGTGGTGGAGTACCGGAAATGCCTGCGAATTTGAGCAAAGGTGCGTGGGTAGAGCCGACCATCTGGACAGGTCTTAGCGAGGACTCGGCGGTTGTGCAGGAAGAGATCTTTGGGCCTTGCTGCCATATTGCACCGTTTGACTCTGAAGAAGAAGTGGTTCGGTTGGTCAACGACACGCCCTATGGCCTGGCTGCAGCCGTATGGACCGAAAACCTCAGCCGCGCTCATCGCGTTGCTCCGAAACTGGAGGTTGGACTGTGCTGGGTCAATAGCTGGTTCCTTCGTGACTTGAGGACACCTTTCGGCGGCAGCAAGCAATCAGGCATCGGTCGAGAGGGCGGTGTCCACGGATTGGAGTTCTACAGCGAGCTGTCAAACATCTGCATCAAACTTTGAGCTCTAGGGGCCCTGCCATGAAGCAAGAACAGATTGGTCAGTATAGCAAGGCACTGTTCAACGCACTGCGGTCGCGATCAGCGATCGATCCGTTGACGCTGTCAGAGCCTGATATGACGATCGAAGACGCCTATGAAATTTCGCTTGGTCTGATGAATCTAAGGACCGCAGAGGGCGAGAAAATTATTGGTAAAAAAATAGGCGTTACGAGTAAGGCTGTTCAAAGCATGCTGAATGTGCACCAGCCAGATTTCGGTTATTTGACCGATCAGATGATGTATGCCAATGGCGAAACGCTGCCGATCAGTACTCAGATGATTGCACCCAGGGCGGAAGGGGAAATTGCGTTTGTTCTGAAGCATGACCTGAATGGGCCGGGTATCACAAACGCCGCTGTTCTGGCAGCGACTGAATGTGTCATGCCCTGTTTTGAAATCGTCGATTCAAGAATCCGCGACTGGAAAATCGCCATTCAGGATACGGTAGCCGACAACGCATCGTGCGGCTTTTTTGTACTGGGAGACAGGGCTGTATCTCCGCGCCAGGTAGATTTGTCGACCTGCGGCATGGTGGTGGAAAAGAACGGTCGGATTATCAGTACAGGTGCTGGAGCAGCGGCGCTTGGCTCTCCACTTAACTGCGTGACATGGCTGGCCAATACACTGGGGCGCTTCGGAATGACGCTGAAAGCCGGTGAAGTGATCCTGTCAGGCTCTTTGGTACCCCTGGAGCCCGTAGTGGCCGGGGATTACATGAGAGTCGATATCGGCGGAATTGGCAGTGCGAGTGTTAACTTCGGGTGACCCAAGTGAAGCCAGTACAGAGGGAAACAGAATGAGCAAGAAAATAAAGGCGGCCATAATCGGTCCAGGCAACATCGGTACTGACCTGATGTTTAAGATTATGCGCAACGGAAAGAACATAGAAATGGGCGCAATGGTGGGTATCGATCCAGCGTCAGACGGTTTGGCCCGGGCCAAGCGTCTGGGTGTTGCCACTACCGCTGAAGGCGTACAGGGCCTTATAGATCTTCCGGAATTTGCTGACATTGAAATTGTATTCGATGCCACATCTGCCGGTGCCCACATGCACAACGAAGTGTTCCTGCGCGGTCACAAAGAGAACATCAAAATCATCGATATGACACCCGCCGCGATTGGTCCCTACTGTGTACCAGTGGTCAACCTCGAGCAGAACCTGCACGAAGGCAACGTCAATATGGTGACTTGCGGTGGCCAGGCGACGATTCCGATGGTCGCTGCTGTTTCACGGGTAGCCAAAGCCCATTATGCAGAGATCGTCGCCTCCATCTCCAGCAAATCGGCAGGTCCCGGCACCCGCGCCAATATCGACGAATTCACTGAAACCACGGCCAAGGCCATCGAGGTGGTGGGCGGAGCGCAAAAGGGTAAGGCCATTATCATTCTGAATCCGGCCGAACCGCCCCTGTTGATGCGTGACACCGTTTACGTGCTCTCTGATGCAGCCGATGAGTCGGAAGTTGAAGCTTCCATCGAGCAAATGGTGGAAGCGGTAAACAGCTATGTACCAGGCTATCGCTTGAAGCAGAAGGTGCAGTTTGATCGCATTTCGGAAGACCAGCCCATGAATGTCCCGGGGCTGGGCCGGTTCAGTGGCCTGAAAACCTCCATTTTCCTGGAGGTGGAAGGCGCTGCCCATTACCTCCCGGCCTATGCAGGCAATCTCGACATCATGACGTCTGCCGCTTTGGGCACGGCAGAGCGGATCGCCGAATCGCTGGTCAACTGAGGAAAACGAACAATGACTTTTAATCCCGGTAAAAAGCTTTACATCTCCGACGTAACACTGCGGGACGGAAGCCACGCCATTGGTCACCAGTACTCTATCAAGAACGTGCAGGATATTGCCCGTGCTCTGGACAAGGCCAAAGTGGATTCAATAGAAGTGGCGCACGGTGACGGGCTGCAGGGCTCCAGTTTCAATTACGGTTTTGCCGCCCATACGGACCTTGAGTGGATTGAGGCGGTCGCAGAAGTGGTGGATCACGCCCAGATTGCAACTCTGCTGCTGCCCGGCATTGGCACTATTTACGACCTGGATAACGCCTACAAGGCTGGTGCCAGAGTCGTGCGCGTTGCAACGCACTGCACCGAAGCAGACGTCTCAAAACAGCATATTGAACATGCCCGTAAACTGGGAATGGACACCGTCGGCTTTCTGATGATGAGCCACATGCAGACCCCCAAGGGCCTGGCGGAACAGGCGAAGCTAATGGAAAGCTACGGTGCGACCTGCATCTACGTAGTCGACTCCGGCGGCGCCTTGAGCATGGAGGATGTACGTGACCGTTTCCGTGCCCTCAAGGATACGCTCAAGCCGGAAACAGTGACCGGTATCCATGCCCATCACAACCTTGCACTCGGTGTCGCCAACTCGATCGTTGCGGTTGAAGAAGGATGTGACCGGGTAGATGCCAGCCTTGCCGGCATGGGGGCGGGGGCTGGAAACGCACCACTTGAGGCTTTCATCGCGGCGGCTGACCGAATGGGTTGGGAGCATGGGACAGAACTGTTTGCGCTGATGGATGCGGCAGACGATATTGTACGCCCCCTTCAGGTGCGGCCGGTCAGAGTGGACCGTGAGACGCTGGCCCTGGGTTACGCGGGCGTCTATTCCAGCTTTTTGCTTCACTCGGAAGTTGCCGCAAGAAAATACGGACTCAAAACGGTGGACATCCTGGTTGAGCTTGGGCGTCGTCATATGGTCGGGGGGCAGGAGGACATGATTGTTGATGTCGCGCTGGATCTTCTCGAAGCAAAGAAAAAAAGTGGGGTATCTGCATGAGTTTGAGTAAAGAACAGATCGCGGCATTGGCTGAACACCTTGAGAACGCTGAGCTCAATGCGTCTGCCGTCAAGAAGGTCACCGACGACTACCCGGACATGGACTTCAGGGATGCTTACAACGTCCAGTATGAGATCCGCCGCCGGAAAGAGGCGCGGGGTACCCGAATCATCGGCATGAAAATGGGGCTGACTTCCCGCGCCAAGATGGAACAAATGGATGTTGATACGCCGATCTATGGTTTTCTGGCTGATTACTTTGAACGGGCTGAATCCGGTGAGATTTCTGTCAAGGATCTCATTCATCCGAAGGTGGAAGCCGAGATCGCATTTGTTACAAAAAGTCCGCTCGGTGGGCCCGGCTGTAATGCCGCTCAGGTCATCGCCGCCACCGACTTTATTATGCCGGCAGTGGAAGTGATTGACTCTCGCTACGAAAATTTCCGTTTCGATCTGGTCAGTGTTATTGCCGACAACGCTTCGTCTTCCCGTTTCTTTACCGGGGGGCAAGTGCTCGCTCCAATGAGTACTGACATGCGCACGATCGGCGTTGTCCTGGAAAAAAATGGTCAGGTGATGGAAGTGGGCGCCAGCGCAGCCGTTCTGGGTAACCCGGCCACGGCTATCGCCATGCTTGCCAATCAGCTTGCGGAGCGGGATGAAAAAATTCCGGCCGGCAGCATCATACTTTCTGGTGCAATCACGGCGGCCATTCCGGTGGAGGCAGGCGATAACGTGACCTTGCGCGCTCATGGAATGGGTTCCGTATCCATGCGATTCGTCTGAGCCCGAAACTGATTAAAAAGAACTGGGGGAACTAACAATGCCAATGCTACAGGTTTCAATTCTGGAAGGCCGCACACCGGAGCAGAAAGAAGAGCTGATCGCGCGTCTGACCGCAACGATAACAGAAACGCTTTCTGTGAAGCCCGAGTCCGTCCGGGTTCTGATTCAGGAAATGCCAAAAACCAACTGGGGCATTGCCGGCCAGTCAGTCGCCAAGCGTGATGGGGGTAAATGATGGCCTCAGATAACCCGGAAATCGGCCTGAAAATCAGCGCCGGCGGCATCGAAACCAACTATCACGATATGGGTGAGGATAGCGGTACCCCTTTGTTGTTGCTTCATGGCTCGGGCCCGGGCGTCACAGCCTGGGCGAACTGGCGATTCAATCTACCGGTATTGTCCGAGACACGCAGGGTTGTTGCCCCGGACATGGTGGGTTTCGGATATACCGAAAGGCCGCCCGGCGTGGATTACAACCTGGATACGTGGGTAAAGCATGGAATTGAATTCCTGGATGCTTTAGGTATCGAAAAGGCAGACGTTGTAGGCAACTCCTATGGCGGTGCTCTGGCTCTTGCCATGGCAATTCGCCATCCGGACAGGATCAGACGGCTTGTATTGATGGGAGCTGCCGGCGTCGATTTCGAACTGACGCCAGGACTTGATGCGGTATGGGGCTATACGCCCTCGGTAGAAAATATGCGGGAACTTATCAGGACCTTTGCCTTTAACCAGGAAATGATGAGCGACGAACTGGCAGAACTGCGCTATCGCGCGAGTGTTCGCCCCGGGTTTCAGGAGGCTTTCGCCTCAATGTTTCCCGCACCTCGGCAGCGTTGGGTGGATGCGCTGGCAAGTTCTGAGAAAGACATCCGGGCAATGGACAAGGAGACCCTGATTATCCATGGACGGGATGACGTGATTGTTCCGCCGGTAACGTCCCGCAAACTATTTGAATACATCGAGTATGCACAGCTGCACCTGTTTGGTCGCTGTGGCCACTGGACGCAGATTGAGCATGCTGATCGTTTTAACAAACTGGTAACGGATTTTTTGAATGAATCCTGACGGGCCCAGAAAATAAAGAGGTTTCTGATATGTCGACTACAAAGAGCAACATCATTGGCACCGATCGTGACTATGGGTCGCTGGTAAAAGAAGACCGGATTCACAGCTCCATTTTCACGGATGAATCCGTCTTCGAAGACGAGATGGAACGCATCTTTCACAAGACCTGGCTTTTTGCTCTCCACGAGAGCGAAGTGCCCAAAAAAGGCGACTTCAAGTTGCTGAAACTTGGACGTTTTCCTGTGATTGCTGTGCGCGACGAAAATGAAGAAGTTCAATTGATGATCAATCGTTGTCGCCACCGCGGTGCCCAGGTTTGTGAGGCAACACAGGGCAACGCAAAAAGCTTTCAGTGCTGGTACCACGGCTGGACCTACAACACCAAGGGCGACCTGGTTGGCGTGACCGGTGAAGAAGCCTATGACAAGACGTTTGATGCCAAGGAACACGGGCTGACCAAAGTGGCGCGAGTCGGGAATTACAGAGGCTTTATTTTCGCCAGTCATTCCAAGGAAGGTCAGAGCCTGGATGATTATCTTGGCCCTGCCAAAAAATTCATCGATATTCTTATCGACGCGTCACCAACCAGTGAAATTGAAGTCAAGCCCGGTGTCGTCAGTAAAACCATGTATCGCGGCAACTGGAAGCAGATCGGCATGGACGGGTACCACCCCCATTATGTCCACGTGTCTGTCTTTAAAATTTTCAGCAAGCGTGAAAGTACAACAGGATCAGCAGTTGGCGCTATCCACCTGGAAGACCCGTTTGCAGATAGCTCTCCAAGCCTGACCCGCGGATTCCCGAACGGCCATGCTGCTCTGGATTTCCGTTTCCAGCGACTGCCCCATGCCAAAGACAATACCGCCGAACTGCAACAGAGCGAGGATGGCCGGAAGTACGTTGAAGACATGATCGCACGGTATGGCAAAGAGCACGCCGAAGAGCTGATCGCCTGGCATGGTGACCCACACCTTGGAGTCTTCCCAAATCTGCAGCTCATTCATGATCACATTCGTGTTGTGATTCCGATTTCTTCTTCGGAGACCCAGGTACTCATGTATCCGGTTTTCCTGAAAGGCGTTGGCCAGGAAATCAACAACAAGCGTTTGCGTTCTCACGAGGCATTTTACGGCCCGGCTTCCAACGGGTCCCCTGACGATGCAGAGATTTTTGAACGTGTTCAGCGGGGGCTTGAGGGCGATGCGAATCCCTGGATCCTGCTGGGAAGGGGTATTAACCGTGAGACATCCGATTCGGATGGCACTGTGTCCGCCCTGATCAGCGATGAGATCACTCAGAGAGCCCAGATGCAGGAATGGAAGCGGTTGATGACCGAAGACTGATTCAGGAAACCAATTGAGATCGGAGATATATCCATGGCTAAACAAATAGTAAATGCCGCTCCTGAGGCCATAAACAAAGGTGTCGTCAGTGTGGAGCAGCAGCTTCGAGTGGAACGTTTTCTGAATTACGAAGCGGCCCTGATGGATGAGCACGAGTACGACCGCTGGATGGCATTGTGGACTGGCGACGATATTACGTACTGGGTCCCCTGTAACAGTGATGACCAGGACCCCAATACCGGCGTTGCAATCATCTATGACGACCGCTCGCGCTTGCTTGAACGCATGATGCGGCTCAAAGACAAGGCAGCACACGCCTATCGCCCGAGGGCGCGCCTTATCCGGAATGTGTCTGGTGTGGTGCCGCTCTCCGTGACGGGGGAAGAGCTTGAGGTTGCGTCCAGCTTCAGCCTCGGCGAGATCCGTACCGGGACTGAAAATATCTGGTTTGGCAAGTGTCATTATGTGCTGGTGGATACGGCAGAAGGTTTCCGCATCCGCTGGAAGAAAGTGATGCTGCTGAACAATGACGAGGCAATACCGAATCTGACCTTTCTGGTTTGACCGGCCAACCGGTTTGAAAAGCGCCAGGAGGTAGGCAAGCGCAGTTTGCGGATATCCAAAGGGGGGATGTCAGGAAAGGAGAGAGCGAAGTCGATCAATGAGTGAAGCCAATTAACAAGTACAAGAGAGTGCGGAGCAAACAACATGAAAAAACTCAGAAAAAGTAAAGTCGCAATCCATGCGATGGGAAGTGCCCTGTTGGCATTGTCCATGACGGCGAGTCTTGCCGGTGCAGAAGACCGCCAGGAAATTGATGATTCACCGGTCAACGTCACCATTGCCGGTTATTCGTCCGGCGGTCAGGTGGCCGTTTTCGGTGAAGGCGTGGTGGAGGCTGTGCGCCGGACCTATCCGGATTCCAGCATCATTTACGAACCCGGCAACCCGGCTGGCGCGATGGAGTACCTGAAAAGTGAGCGGCGTCCTTTTGCTCTGGAAAGCATCGTAGAGCCGAAAATGGCCTATGAAGGGCGGGCCCCATTCCGGGAGAAATACCCTGCAGGCACTGTAACGGGTGTTCTGAATGGCTCTCCGGATGTCTTTGCCCTGAAGGTATACGGGCGTGCGAATTTCCTTGATGAACATGGCGTTGAAAGTTTCGAGGACCTGATCGAAAAAGAAGTTCCGATGAGGCTGTCCGTTAATCAGCGCGGCAATCTCTGGGCCCGTGAACACGTTCGCCTGTTGTTTTCTTACTACGGGAAGACAATGGAAGATGTTGAAGCATGGGGCGGTGAGCTGGTTGCTCAGCCAACCGGAGCCTCGCACGATCTGATGCGTGATGATCGACTTGACGTGATCATTACCGGCGGTGCCACACCGTCGGGCAGCATTGTCGAGCTGGGCAGTGTCAAGGATCTTGCGTTCGTGACGCTTTCCGATGACCTGGTCAAGCACGTCGCTGAAGAGCTGGGTGGAAGCGTCGGTACTATCCCTGCCGATGCCTATAACTTTGTGGATCAGGACCTCTCCACTGTCATGAGCAGCTTCTTGATTGTTGCCGGGCCGGCAGCAACGTACGAAGACGCTTACAAGATGGCCAAGTCCATGTACGAACAGATGGAACACTATCGTTCCTCTCACCGAGCACTGCAAAAGGCATCTCGTGAACAGCTGCCGAATGTCAGCTATCTCGAGTTGCATCCTGGTGCAAAGGCGTTCTATCAGGAAGTTGGGCTGATCGACTGATGTGACTGCCTTATCCCGAAGCGAAACCCTGTTCAGGATGAAGGAGGTTTCGCTGAAATAAAAATGTTAAAAAAGTTCTGCAATTTTTAATTCCAGAGATAGACTCTTAACATATGAGATGGTCTCTGAGCTGATTACAACAAGAGCAGAAAGGGGAAGCATGATGTGCAAAAATAAATCCAATCAGTTTCTGGATAGAAGAAGCCTGCTGGCAATCTCTGGTGCTGTAGTGATGGGGATGGGTTCGCAAGCTGCAATTGCTCAGACTTACAGCGATCGAGTTGCAGCGCTGGAGAAAGAGGTGGAGGCGCTTAAAGCTGAGAACGAGAAATCAGGTGTCATAGGAAGCTTCAAAGGGGGGCGACTTGGTTTCGCCAGTAAAGACGGCGACTTTACCTTTGCACTAGGTGGTCGCCTGTTACTTGATACAGCCTGGGCGGACACGGATGACGACAGCCGTGATCTTGGTCAGGAGACGTTTGTTCGGGCCGCGAGGTTCGCGGCTAAAGGCAAGATTTATCAGGACTGGCGATATACGCTTCAGTATGAATTTCTCGGAAATGGGGCAGGTGGTTTCCGGAATGCTTACCTCCAGTATCATGGTTTCAAGCCAGGCGGTAATAATTTAGTTCTGTCTATTGGTAACCAGTTCATGGCATATGGCCTGGAAAATATGCAAAGCCCCAAGTACACCGCGATGATGGAACCTTCTGGCCCCATGGTAGCGCTTGGCCAAGGCGCACGGCGTCTCGGTGTTCGCGCTGACGTGTATGGAGATGGTTGGAACTGGGCTGGCAGTATTGGTCAGCGGGTGCCAGGCACAGCTTCTCCTCAGGATGACGACGATCCACTCGGTCTGTTCACAAAAGTTTGGTTTAATCCCGTACTTGAAAAAGGAAGGATGGTTCACTTGGGTGCTTCTCTGAGACGAGAAGAGCTCAGGGGTAATGACCAAGGAGTTCGCCTCCGTGTACGTCCGGAGAACCGGGTTGATGGCTTCCGGACACTGGATACTGGTGTCATGGGAGATTCAGATGGTTTCGATGGAGCCAACCTGGAAGCTGCGTTTACGTATGGGTCACTTAACCTAAACGCAGAATATTATTGGCAGGAATATGATGAGCTCGAAAATGCTGGCGCAAATACCAGGGAAGAACCAGAGTTCACAGGTGGTGCGGTTACAGGGATCTACTATCTGACCGGTGAATCCCGTCCTTATACTCCGAAAATGGGCGGTGTGTATGGAGCGGTGACGCCCAACAATCCCCTGAGGGGAGGCGGGATCGGCGCCTGGGCAGTTAGTGCTCGGTTCAGTACTGTAGATCTCACTGACAGTGGGATTGATGGGGGGCGGCAGGATGTCGCTTCTATCGGCCTCAACTGGTATCCGGAGAAGCGTTTGCGCTTCAGCGTGAACGCGGGTTGGGCATCGGTTGATGACGGGCCGAACGATGGCTCCGACCCGACCTTTCTCCAGGCCAGAACTCAGTTGGAATGGTGATGGGCTGAGGTCAGTACAAAGAAGTAATTTCTTCTGTGCCGGCTACGGATTGCTGGCACAGAAGGTATCTGCCGGTGCTTTAAGTAGGCTGTGTATTCTTTATGACATCATTCATGAACCTGTTTAAAAGAACAATTTGGCTCGCGTTTTCCATGGGTAACAAAGTGCCGATGGAAGGGGGCAGGTATGCGTTGGTGGCACTCTTGGCGGTGCCATTGACCGTTTTCGAGATCTGGTATGCTGTTGCAGGCAATTTCGGGCGCCTGGAATTAGCGATCCTTTTCGTTGTGCCCATGTACGTCATCTCTTTCCTGTCGATCAGTCATGCGCCTGATTCCTACCGCACGACCTGGGTCGACTATCTACTGGCATTGATAAGCCTGGTTGCGGGACTGTATCTGATCCTTCAGATGGGGCGCTACCAGGACTGGATTGCAGGGCTGGATGTGTACACCACCTGGGATCTTGTTGTCGCGGGTATCTATTCGCTACTGACACTTGAACTGTTGAGGCGCTGTGTCGGGCCCGGCATTTCGGTGGTTGTGTGGCTAATCATTCTTTACTGTTTGTTCGGTGACCAACTTTCAGGATTTTTCGGCCACCGGGGGCTGGATCTCAGCTACATGCTTGAGGGGCTGATGGTTACACCTCATGACGGAGGGTTGTTCTCCGCACCTGTTCAGGTGGCTGCCGTTTATGCATTTTTGTTTATCACCTTTGGCAAGTTTCTAGAGAAGAGTGGCGGTGGTGACTTTTTCTTCAATGTGGCTGCTGTGCTTGCCGGCAATCGCGCCGGGGGCTCCGCAAAAATCGCAGTAACATCCAGTGGACTGTTCGGCATGATATCCGGCAGCCCGGCTTCGGACGTTATGACCACCGGCTCGATCACTATTCCCATGATGAAGCGTGTGGGGTATTCGCCCCGCTATGCCGCTGCGGTTGAGGCTGTTGCTTCGACAGGCGGCAGCCTCTTGCCACCCATCATGGGCGCTGTGGTGTTTTTGATGGTGGAGTTTACCGGTATTTCTTATACAAGCATCATCAGCTCGATACTTGTCTGTTCGATTCTTTACTACGTCGGAATCTACGTGCAGGTCCACGCCTATTCGGCAAGGCATAATGTCGGGCATATCAATGCCGCTGACATTCCCACCTGGATCCATACGCTCCGCACCGGGTGGATTTTCGTTATCCCGATGGGATTGTTGGTGTACGTGATGATGAGTGGCAGGACACCTGCTCTGGCTGCAACCTCTGGTCTGGTCGCCATTATCGTGGTGAGCTGGTTTGTCGGAGACAAGGCGATAACGCCTAGGAAATTTGTTCAGGGCTGTGTCGAGGTCTGCACAGCGATAGCGCCGTTGATCGCTGCGGTTGCCGGCGCTGGAATCCTGCTCATTGGTCTTAACGTTACGGGGCTGGCATCGAAGCTATCAGCGCTGATCTTCAGTGTTGCTGAGGCAAACCTGTTACTTGCACTGTTTCTGGCAACCATCGTCACGATCATTTCAGGTATGGGGATGCCGGTTGTGGCTGTCTACTCACTTGGTGCGGTAATGGTTGCTCCAGCTCTGGTGGATGCGGGGCTGACCCTGCTTCAGGCACACCTTTTTCTGATTTTCTACGGGGTGGCCTCCTATATCACCCCACCTGTTGCCGTGGCCTCTTATGTTGCAAGCAGCATTGCAGGCGAACGGCCGATGGCGGTTTCCATGACGGCCGCCAAGGTTGGTCTGGTTGCGTTTACCCTTCCGTACGCCTTTGTGTACAACCCAGGAATCCTGATGGTTGGATCACTTGAAACCATCGTGTTTGACGTAGTCAAAGTAACCCTTGGTGTACTGGTTATGTCTACGGCGGTTGAAGGCTGGTACCACGGCCAGCTTAATCGTTACGTAAGAGGGGCGCTGATTATTTCCGGGCTTATTGCATTCTCTGTATGGGATGTTGCGGGAGTTATTGCTCTGTTGATGGCGATTACTTATCTGCTTTCCAAGCGCTTCCGGTCACGGGATTCGGCGGGCATTCTGCCCATCGAACCGCAGGCCGGTACAGATGAATAATCTGCTGTTTTATTGAGAGTTGATTGAGGAGAACACTAATTATGATTCAGTTACATGATATTTCCTATCTGCGCCTGGGCTGCCAGAACCTGAGTGAAATGGTCGAATTTGCAACCAATATCCTTGGTTTGGAACTTCGGCATAAAACGGATACTCATGCCTATTTGAGAGGTGATAGTAGCGCCTACAATCTTTGTTACATTGAAGGCGATGCGGACTATGACGCCTGTGCCTTTGAAGTAAGGGATCTATCGGAACTCGATAAGGCAGAAAAAGAGCTGGCCGCGGAAGGTATTACCGCTAAGCGTGCAAGCGATGAAGAGTGCGAGGAGCGACAGGTACACTCGGCATTGTTCTTCGCGGACCCTAATGGAAACAGGGTTGAGTTGGTGTATCGACCCTATCAGACAGGCGTTCGTTATTTTCCGGGTCGCGATGCAGGGATTACGGAATTTGGTCACTTCGGGTTGCACACCCGCAACAGTGAGCGGGATATTCGGTTCTGGACCGAAGTTATGAGCGCCAGGGTAAGTGACAAGATCGGCGAGGGTGCCCTGTTGCGCATTGACCCGGTTCATCACAAGATTGCGCTTTTTGCTTCCGAGCAAACGGGTGTCCAGCACGTCAACTTTCAGGTCGCAAGCATCGATGATGTCATGCGTTCGTGGTATTTCCTCCAGGAAAAGAATGTCCCCATAGTCTTTGGCCCTGGCCGCCACCCAACATCGACCGCGATGTTCATTTACTTCCTCGGTCCCGATAAGCGTGTCTACGAGTATTCGTCGGGAGTAAAACGCATTACGGATGAGGAGAATCATACACCTCGCCAATTCGAAATGGCCCCGACATCTTTTTGCATGTGGGGTGCGAAGCCGAACGTTGATGAGTTCAGCGAATGAACCAGTTAGAAGGCTGGCTTTCATCAAAACATGTTTTGGAGACTTGAATGACGAATTATCAATGCAAACGGTTCGCAAACAAGGTTGCATTAGTCACCGGTGCTGGGCAGGGCATTGGGCTTGCAACCGCATGGCGTCTGGGACGGGAAGGTGCCAGCGTAGTGCTGGCGGACAAAGCTGAAAAGCCGGTTACTGATGCTGCCCAGGAAATGAAAGCAGAAGGGATTCAGGCAGTAGCTGCCGTTGCGGACCTTTCAAGCCTGGCTGGAGCCGAACTGGCCATGAAAATGGGTGTCGATGCCTTTGGTCAGTTGGACGTCCTGGTCAATAACGTGGGTGGCACGATTTGGAAAAAGCCATTCTGGCATTACATGGAGGATGAGATCAGGGCAGAGGTAGACCGTTCATTCTGGCCGCCGCTCTGGTGTTGTCGTGCGGCCATCCCGCATATGCAGAAGAACGGTGGTGCTATTGTTAATGTCGGCTCAAATGCAACCATGGGGATTTTCCGTATTCCGTATTCCGCATCGAAAGGTGGTGTGGTTGGGCTGACAACATCCCTTGCTATTGAATTGGCAGACTTCAATATCAGGGTCAACTGTGTGGCGCCGGGTAACACGGCCGTCAAGGAAAGGCCTACTCCCAGGCTTGATCGCGAGCTTACGGATCAGGAGAAAGCCTGGAACCAGCAGTTTTATGAATATGTAACCCGTGAAGGACTGTTTGACCGTGCCGCCACGGTGGATGAACAGGCCTCAGTGATTGCATTCCTGGCATCTCCAGACGCGTCTTACATTACCGGTGAAATTATCGACACCGGGAAAAGGGGCATGAGAATCTCGGAGGTAAGCTAAGGATGCGCCGTAGATCACCGGGGGTTGTTTTAAAGCGAGTGCTTTGGGCGATACCGGGAACAGACTTTTCCCGGACACGCATATCATGAGCAGCGAATTTATTGCAGTTACATTGGCCCTGGCCTCTGCATTGATGTTTGCTTTCACCTTTACGCTGGTCAGAGTGGGGGTAAAGTCAGCCTCCAGCGAGACCGCTCTATGGGTAACGCTGTTCATCAATGTAGTGTTTCTCTGGGGGTGGAGCATCATAGGTTATGGCTGGCAGTTTGGTGACTGGTGGCAGTGGCGCTATTTTGTTCTTGCGGGTATTTTTGCGCCCCTATTGGGGCGTCTTTTCCAGTTTCTGGGGATGGCCAGGCTTGGCTCCAACATTACAACGCCGCTGACACTGACACATCCTGTGGTGTCGCTGGTGCTTGCCATGGCTTTTCTTGGCGAGAGCCTGTCGACTCTCGGATTGTTTGGAGCGTTGTTGGTGATTGTCGGTAGCGTGGTTGTTGGTACCCAGGGTGGGAAAAATGAAACCGCCAGCTTGAAAGCCGTCCCGAAAACTTACCTTGTATTGCCGATGATAGCCTCGTTTTCTTATGGAATATCGATGGTATTCCGGAAAATAGGAATCGATATAGGAACCGACGCAGTGACCGCCGCGGCAGTTACCACCACCTCGTCCTGGTTTTTTGCCAGCCTGTATACGGGGGTGACTGGCGGCTTCAAGCAGATTCGCTGTACAAGACAAGAGTTTGGGTTCTTCGTTTTCGCCGGTGTCTTTTCGTCGTTTGGCCCGGTGCTGCTCTTTTTTGCAATGCAATATTCGGATCTTGTTGTGGTGGCACCTTTGGCATCGACAACGCCGTTGTTTGTGCTTCTGATGTCCTACATCTTTATTCGTGCAGATGAGATTTTTACCACCAAGGTCGTCATGGGAACCATAGCAACCGTTCTGGGAGTTATGATGGTTAGCGTGTACGGAATTGCTTGAAACTGTGAGGAGTAGATATGTCTGATGCGAACGAGAAGAAACATTTCTTCGCGTGTCATGAAGAAGATCTCGCTGATAATGAAATGTTAAAGATTGTCCCTCCTGATCAACCTCCTGTTGTTGTCTACAGGGTCGGAGGCGAATTTTTTGCAACCGATAACACCTGTACGCACGGAGAGGCCAGCCTGGCGGAAGGCGAGGTGGATGATGATTTCATCATAGAGTGTCCATTCCACGGGGGAACCTTTGACGTTCGTACGGGGGAAGCTGTTGATTTTCCTTGTGTACTGCCTTTGAAGTCCTACCCGGTAAAGGTCGAGGGTGGGAGTGTTTACATAAATCTTGAAGATGGTAAAGCTCCGGCGTAATGCTTGGGCGGAGAGCACTATGATTGATGCACATACTCATGTGGTTCCTGAGAACTTCCCGCCCTATCCCGGTAAGGATCCCAATCATGCATGGCCTTGCATGCATTGTGGGCATGGAAACCACAAAACCGTAATGATCAAAGGAAGAGCGTTCCGGGAAGTCGACGATACTTCCTGGAGCGCCAGCTCAAGGTTACGGGAAATGGACGAAGAGGGCGTTGCTCGGCAAGTCCTGTCACCGATGCCTGAGTTGTTGTCCTATTGGTTCAATACGCACGATGCGCTTGCATTCGGTCGCCATATAAACGGCACCATTGCGGGCCTGGTGGCCGAGATGCCAGATCGGTTTTTTGGCCTGGGTATGGTGCCTCTTCAGGACCCGGATGCAGCTGCAAAGGAAGTGAGAGTTCTCAAGCACGAATTCGGTCTGCTGGGCGTGGAAGTGGGAAGTAACATTAATGGTGTGGCGATGGGGGACCGTCGGTTTGACCCATTCTTTGCTGCTCTGGAAGAAGAGGATATGTGCCTGTTTGTGCATGCCCTGCACCCCAACAAGGATCGATTGTATCCGTTGCCGTTGATGGAGCCATTGGTTGCGTTCCCCAATGAAAACAGCATCGGTATTGTCTCTTTTCTGGTCAACGGTGTTCTCGAGCGTTTTCCGAAATTGCGCATCGCCTTCAGTCATGGGGGAGGTGCCTTTCCGATGACGTTACCTCGCCTGCAGAATGGGTGGGAGGTGAGTCAGGCCCTGCAGGATGCAATGCCGCACTCCCCCATAGAGCAGGCGCGCCGGTTCTGGTACGACACGCTCGTTTATGACGAGGATGCCATCGCGTATCTGATGAAAATCTACGGCGTCCGACAGGTAATGATGGGGACGGATTATCCGTTTGTCATCAGAGACAGGCACCCCGGCAAACGCTTCGATGGTTTAGGTCTGAGTCAGGAGGACCTTCTGGCCCTGACCGATGATAACTGCCTGCGTTTTCTGGGATTGATGAAGCCCTAGCCGGTATCAGAATCAGGCCCTGAGGCCGCTGCGTTACTGAAATCAGAACAATAACTTGTGAGGAACCAATCATGCCCACCATCAGTCTTGTTGGCACCAGCGAACAGTTTGAACAGACAGAGTCTCACGACTGTATCCTTCGGGCAGGGCTTGGCGCTGGCTATGGCCTGGCTTACGAATGCAACTCGGGTGGCTGCGGGACCTGTAAATTTGAGGTGGTTGAAGGCGAAATTGAAGAGCTTTGGCCAGATGCCCCGGCGCTTACTGCCCGCGACGTCAAGAAGGGCCGGAAGCTGGCCTGCCAGTGCAAAGCCACCACAGACCTTGTGATCAAAATGCGGACGGCCCCGGAGTATACCCCGGTCAATGTACCCGCTCGATTTGAAGCTACCCTGAGCTCGCGCAGGGACGTTACGAGCGACATTGTCGAGTTCTGCTTTCAGGCTCCCGGGGGCCAGGCTGCAGAGTTTCTTCCGGGGCAATATGCCATGCTTACTTTTTGTGACGGCAGGGGGCCGCGCGCATACTCCATGAGTAATCTTCCTAATGATGACGGAGTATGGGAGTTCTGGATCCGAAGAAAACCCGGTGGCGAAGTCAGCGGTGCTCTTTTTGATGAGCTCCAGCCCGGTGACAAGATAATCATCGATGGACCTTATGGTCACGCCTACCTGCGCGCCGAGAGCGAAAGAGATATCATGTGTATTGCTGGTGGTTCCGGTATCTCGCCGGTGCTATCGATCGCTCGGGGTGTATTGATGAACCCCGACATGGCTGGCCGTCAGATACACTTCTACTTCGGTGGCAGAACCCCCGATGACCTTTGCGGGCTCGAGGAACTGAGAGCACTGCCTGGTTTCGAAGGTCGCGTCCACTATTATCCCGCGATTTCAATGCCTGAAAATGCGCCGGACTGGACGGGGGATACCGGGTTTATCCACGAGATTGTAGAGAACCGGCATGGGGATGAGCTCTCCCGGTTTGAATGTTACCTCGCCGGCCCGCCACCAATGGTTCAGGCGACGACGAAGATGCTTCAACTGAAGGGAAATGTCCCCAACAGCCAGATTCACTACGATCCGTTTTATTGAGAAAATTTCGGGTTATTACTGAGGCCTGCGGGCTGTAATCATTGGACAGTGCCTGCACACTGTGACTATTGTTTCAGCTTGGGTATGCCGTTTAGTCAGCAAGGAGTAAAGCATAGTGCGGTTATCAAAATTGGTTGTTCGCGAGGATGTTCGGCGCGCTCTAGATGAGGATCTGGGGGCGGGAGACATCACCGCAGGCCTGATTCCCTATGGCCATGTTGCCCACGGACAAATTATCTGCCGAGAGCACGCGGTGTTCTGTGGGCGGGAATGGTTTGACGAGGTTTTTCAGGAGATTGACCCCAGAATCACTATTGAGTGGGATGTTGATGACGGCGACCCGCTGACTCCCGACCAGGTATTCTGCCGCTTTTCAGGGCCTGCTGGTGCACTGGTGCAAGGGGAGCGTACCGCACTTAACTTCCTCCAGATGCTTTCAGGCATCGCGACTGTATCGCGGCGGTACTCGGATGCGCTTAAAGGCTTTGGCACGGGTGTGAGGTTGCTTGATACCCGTAAGACCCTGCCCGGGCTTCGGGTTGCCCAGAAATACGCGACTGCATGCGGAGGCTGCGTCAATCACCGCCTTACCCTTGCGGAGTCGTTTCTGGTCAAAGAGAACCACATCGTCGCCTGCGGCTCCATCACCAAGGCTGTAGAGGTTGCGCGTCAACACAACAGCTACTCGAAACTAGAAGTTGAAGTCGAGAACCTTGATGAACTGCAAGAGGCCCTGACTGCTGGCGCAGACATGGTGTTACTGGATAATTTCACACCGCAACTGGTGCATGATGCGCTAAAACTGAATCAGGGCCGGATGCTCATTGAGGTCTCTGGAGGAGTGAGCTGGGATACCTTGAAGGATTATGCCATAAAAGGGGTAGACTTCATTTCTGTGGGGTCACTCACCAAAGACCTGAAAGCAGTCGACTTCTCAATGCGATTCAGTTATTCCGGAACCTGATTACCGTCTAGCTTTTTTGCCTGTTCGCATCGCCGGGATGATAATGAGATGAATGCTCCGGGTCTGAAGGGGGAGTGTGTGTGAGGTCGTCATCTGAATGTACATGTTTGTGTGAGTGAACGTGAACATGGGGGTGCTGATGAAGAATGGAATTCACGAAAGATCCATTTTTTATCAGCACTGCCCGTGTAGCCAACTGGTCAATCAGATCCTGGTCGTGTGAGGTGAAGACGAGCGCTTGTGAGAGTTCTGCCAGACACTTGATGAGTCGTTGCCTGGCGCTCTCATCAAGGCCGGTCGTTGGTTCGTCCAGAAGAATGATGTCGGGGTCCATGGCGAGCACAGTCGCGATAGAGACCAGCCTTTTTTCTCCGCCAGACAGTTTATAGGTAATCCTTTCTGATAATTCCCCCAAGCCGAGCTTGTTCAGAGTGTCAAGGGCTATAGCTCTGGCATGCCTGGGACTATGTCCGAGGTTGATAGGACCGAAGGCGACATCCTCGATTACGGAAGGACAGAACAGCTGATCATCAGAATCCTGAAACACCAGGCCGATTTTCGACCGTATCTGATGAAAGTCGGATTCATTGTTGAGTGTTTTTCCGAATGCGGCGTAATCCCCCCCTGATAATGGATGGAGCCCGACCAGAGCGTCCAGAAACGTGGACTTTCCAGTGCCGTTCGCTCCAAGCAAAGTAACCCGTTCGCCAGGGTTCAGGTGGAAGTTTATGTCACTTATCAACCGTTCGTTATTCCGATCAATGTTTACACCCTGGAGTTCCAATAAGGAAGAGGTCATGTCATGTAACTCCTGAATATCAGGCATACGGAGGTAGCGGTTACTAGTGTGAGGGTAATACCGTCAAGAATCCTCCATTGACTCTCTGAATGAAAGGTAAAGGAACCGTTGAAGCCGCGACACCTCATGGCGTTGCTCACTCTGCGCGAGCGCTCGAAACTTCTTACCAGTAACATGCCGACCAGCCAGCCAAAAGTACGCCAGGTGTGGACACTGGATCTGGCGACGAACGCCCTTGCTTTCATGGCGCGACGAATGCGAGCATATTCGTTCTCCAGTACACTGATATATCGAACCGACATGAGTAACAACTGGACCAGATCTCCGGGCACCCTCAACAGCCTGAGTGCATTGCCAACCTGCAGCGGTGACAGGGTTCCAATCAAAGCAAGGTTCAGCAAGGTAATGGTATTGACTTTGAGGGCAATAACCGCTGCAAGCTTAAGGCCCTCCCCTGACGGTGCAACCGGTCCGAGCTCGAATAAGGGTTTCCCGGTGGTGGTAAAAGGAAGAACCAACAGCAAGACAATCACGAACCCTTCCAGCAGAACTAAACGACGGACCACAGAGAATGCACCGAGGCCTGCAAGTGCCGTGATTCCAGCTGCAAACACAAGGGCGCCGGTGAGTATGACAAGACTATCAATACTGATCTGGGTGACTGTGGTCAAAACCGCTGTTAGCAGTCTTGTACGGGGATCAAGATAATTGATCGCAGAAGTACCACTTTGATCGGTCTGAGAGTACAGGACGTCAGTCATAGCCTGGATCCCCGACGCCTGGAAAACCAGAGCATACCGAGCCCGGCGAGTCCTGCTATATAACCAATAGCCCCGAGTATGTCCTGAATTTGCCGCTCATCCCGGACCTCCTGCAGCTCCGCACGCAGCGGAGCAACCTGGCGGGAAACGGCACTTTCAATCAGTGTCTTCAACTTGCCTGACTGTGGTTCACACATTGGAGGTGGAGAAGCAGGGTTTGACGGTTGCAGACTGCCTGGTTCTGATTCGGACATAATCAGTTCGGACATCTGGACGTCCCAATGTGCAACATGACCCTCCCCCGAATTGGCACTGATGCGGTAGCCCTGCCGAACATTAACAGGAAAAGAGAAGCTGCCGTCGGTATCCGTGCGTGTTTTTGCGATCTCGTCATCACCTTTGAGGTTGGCCAGAGAAACCCGTGCATTTTTCAGCTTCTGACCTCCAGCAAAGTATACTTCTCCGGTGATTCGATCCTGTTCAGCGTAAGCAAACACTTTAAGTTGATGCGCCTGTACTGACCCATGGAAAATCAGAAAACTAAGAATTGTCAGCAGAGTTTTGTTAAACATGACAGCCCTCCTTTGGCAGAATTAATTCCGGTGCGACACGCTTGATAAACCCAACCGTGAAGCCCGTAATTACGCCCTCGATAGCCATCAAAGGAACAAACGTTAACAGGATGATCTTGGCTGCGGGAATCAGACTTGGATCAGAGAGCATGATTGAGCCGGTTAACAAAGTGCCCGTCATGCAGGCACCAAGGCCGCCTGCGAGAAGGCCGAGCCAGAAAGATTTCCTGGGAGATGCGTTATGAATCAGCGGGCGTATGGCAACCGCACACAACACCGCTGGCAGCGCCAGGTTGACCAGGTTGACCCCCAGGACAACCAGCCCTCCATAGCCAAAGAATACCGCCTGAAGGACGAGGGCAATCAGTATGGCGGGCACCGCCACGATACCCAGAACAATGCCCATCAGGCCGTTCAGCAACAGATGAACACTGCTGACCCCCACAGGGATACTGACCAGAGAAGAAACAAACAGGGCAGCTGCAAGCAGAGCTGTCTGGGGGATGCTTTCTGCCGGCATTCTCTTCAGCGAATAGCCCAGCATTGCGACCCCCAGGACAGCACCACCGATCAGTACTGGCTCAGAAAGAATGCCTTCCGGTATATGAGCCACGTGGCTGTTTACTCCATATCCTGAACGTAAACCCAGATGAGTCCACCTTCTTCGACATCCACGGTTTCGCCATCCGGATTTTTCATCGGCTTATCCGCCGTTAGCAGTGCAGCGAACCCCCACCAACCCTCACGGGGCATCGCGTAGCTGAATACCCCTTGCTGGTCGGCCTTAATGGTCTGGGTTACAAACTCATCAGAAGGGATGGCTACCGAGCCATCGTTTCTCCACTCAACTTCTACCGTTGCACCGGGCACAGGCTCGCCATCTTTCAGTACCACGCCCCTGAATAGATTTCCGGACCACAATCCATAGGGTTGGGTCATAGGTTCGATTTCCACCGGCATGCCGACGAGCTGATCCCAGGCGCCATCACCACCATAGGCGCTGACGATCGCTTTCGTGTAATGAATGATCATGGCTTGTTCTGAGGGCTCCCAGTAGGGTTCCGGTTCAATGAAAAAGACATGATCACCGGGCTGCTGTATAGAGTAGCTTGAGGAGTAGTGTCGCTTTCCGTCATCCTCTTCTTTGGTGAGAGAACTTAGCAGGTCCTCTTTCTCTCCCCTCGTCATCACGCCAAACCGAACCGGCATGCCCATATCCATTCTGGGACCACTGGCCATCGGATGGGTGAATTGAATATCGAGATTAATGGACCGGTCAGTCTGTTCTGAAACCACGGCGTGTTGAGGGATCAATTCCAGAAAATGGGCCGATGAAATGGCAGGCACAATGAATAACCAGGCACCTGCAACAAGGCCGAACTTTCTTGTTTTCTGGATACTAGCTGACATCGTTAATTCCTTTTCGCTTCGGCCAGTTCAGGTGGCCGGGTGAGTATGAACGTGCTGTTGTGGCTCATGGGACGTGGATAACCCGTTGTGACTGTGGGATGCCACTTCATAAACCACCGGCAGAAGGTAGATCTGACCGTGACGAATGCCCGGTTTTGCAATCAGGTTTTCGCTGAACGCCCTTAGCTCCTTTGTCGGGCCACGGGTTACAAGTGTTTCAAGGCAATGGTCATGATCCAGGTGCACCTGCAGCGTCGACACCAAAACGTCGTGGTGTTGATGCTGTATCCGTGCCAATCGGGTTGCCAGCTCACGTTCCTTATGGCTATACACGTAGGTAATCGTGCCAACAGAGTGGCCATCCAGGGAATGCTCGAGCTCGTCTGTTTCAAGTTTTTTCCGGATCAGATCACGAATCGCCTCGGAGCGGTTGTTGTAGCTGAAGCGATGGAGAAATTGGTCAAAAAGTTCTGCAAGATCGTCGTCAAGTGAAACCGTGAAACGTTGCATGTTTACTCCTTGATACTCCGGCGTCAGGTATGAGATACCTCAGCCCGGGCTGTTCAGGTCCTGGTGAAGTTCTGCGATAAAAAATCCAGGGTGCGTTGCCACGCCAGCTCTGCGCTGGGTCCATGAAAACTGTCCCGCAAATCACAGTTGAATCCGTGTCCTGCGTCGGGATAGATACAGATATCAGGGTTGGCTTCCGTGTTTTCGGCCCTGATGTCTTCGACGCTCTCCCGAGGGATCATAGGATCAAGTGCCCCGAAGTGGAGCAGAGCCGGGCATTGAGGGTGCTGATCCCTTAACTGGTGGATGTAGGAACCGTAGTAACAGACTGCCATCCGGGCATGGGATGTGCTGGCTGCCAGCCAGGCGATGGCTCCCCCGTAACAGAAACCTACAACGGCCACGGGGCCTGACTGGGCGAGATAGCTAATGCTTGCCAGTGTGTCGTTGAGTGCGTCGTTCCAGTCCAGGCGTGAACGCAGGTCCCTTCCTTTATCAACGTCCTCAGCCGAGTAGCCCAGCTGGACGCCTGGCTCCAGTCGATCAAAAAGGGATGGGGCAAGCGCGTCGTAACCATTCTGTGAAAACCGGTCACACACATCGCGAATGTGCTGATTAACTCCGAATACTTCCTGGACGACAACGACCCGCCCCTTACTGGGGGTAGACGCTGATTCTGAGTAATAAGCGGAAAATTCGTGCCCATCATCGGCAGACAGGTTAAGCCAGCTGGCCATCGTCTGAACCCTCTTATTGTTGATATCAGTATGGTTCGTTGAAGCTGCTCAGGGATTCATTGCGTAATCATAATAATTATTATTAAGTGAGATGATATCTTAACTATAGAAAGCCCAATGTTGTTTTGTCAATGGGTTTCTGCAGGGTGTATTTGCGCTTGACAGGTTTTTCCCTGATGCTAGGCTTGTAACCATATGTGAGAAGCCGTCTTGATAATTGATAAATAATTGATGGCCGAAACGTTTTCTGGAGGGCCTTCACCTCCCTGTGATCTTCGAGGCGCAGGGGTGAGTGCGAGGTAAGAGGTAAGTGGTGCGAGGAGTTTATGTCTCAGATCAGGTTTATAGATACAACGCTGCGTGATGGCCAGCAGAGCCTGTGGGCCCTGAACATGACGACCGAGATGATGCTTCCTGCCCTGGAACAAATGGACGAGGCAGGCTTTGAGGCCATGGAATTTTTTGTCCCCATTGTGCAGTTAAAGAAGATGATCAGGGATCTCAACGAGAATCCGTGGGAATGGCTCCGTCAGGGTGCGGCTATGGCCAAGAAGACGCCTCTTCGTTTGCACGCGGGCTATAAAGGCGGACTGGGTAAAGTGCCTGAATCCGTCAAAAAACTCATGGTTCAGAAAGTCATTGACCAGGGCATAAGTTGCGCGAGGATTTCCAACCCATGGAACAACTTTGCGGAGCTTCGCGAGGAAGTCGATGAACTGAAGCGAATGGGTATGGATTCTGTTGTTAACATTATCTACTCCGTGTCACCGAGGCATACCGACGACTACTTTGTAAAGCGCGCCCGCGCTGCCGCGAAGCTGAAGCCCTATCGGCTGTGCTTCAAGGATGTTGGTGGTTTGCTTACCCCTGAACGGGTACGTGAGCTGTTACCAAAAATTCAGGCGGTAATCGGGGATATCGTTCTTGAGCTACACGTACATTGCAACAATGGGCTTGCGCCGGTGAACGTTATTGAGGCAGTCAAACTCGGCATCACCCATGTGCATACTGCCGTGCCCCCGTTGGCAAACGGTTCGTCCAATCCTTCGATTTTCAATACGGCGAGTAATCTCCGTTCCCTTGGCCACGACACACTGGTTTCGGAAGAATTGCTTAAACCCGTGGAGCAGCATTTCACGGCCATCGCAAAACGCCACGGCTTTGCCATCGGCACACCTTTCGAGTACGACGAGAGTCTTTACAGTCATCAGGTTCCCGGTGGCATGATTTCCAATCTCAAATACCAACTGGCAAAAGTCGGTATGTCGGGGCATCTGGAGGCGACTCTTGAAGAGGCTGCGCGGGTCAGGGCTGATTTTGGGTATCCAATCATGGTAACGCCGCTGTCCCAGTTCGTTGGCACCCAGGCTGCGATCAATGTGATGACCGGTGGGCGGTATGAGCAGGTTACCGACGAGTCCATCTACTACGCGCTTGGGCAGTTCGGCCAGGAAGCAACCGAAGTGATGGATCCGGATGTCAAAGACCGGATTCTGAATAGAAACCGAGCCAGGGAGCTGGCTCGCAAGGAGTTCCCGGAGCTTACCCTGTCGGAAGTGCGTCACAAATACGGTGAGAGCCTGACGGACGAAGAGTTGATTCTTCGCGCCTTTATTGATGAGCAGGCCGTTGAGGTTGCGCGGCGGTCGCGTCCATCGTCAGAGGCAGGTCTCAGTACGCGTCAACCTATCGTGGAACTGGTGGGCAGCCTGTCGAGGTTGAAAGACAGGGGCTTTATTTCAATCCAGAAAGGTAGGGATTTTTCATTGGTCATGAACAAGTCGCCGCAGGCCTGAGCTGATCCAGAGGTTATGTAATGAAAATCGGACACTCTGAAGCACAAAGCTCGATTGCGAGGGCGGATGCGACGTCGATACAGGTTCGGGGTCGCAGTCTGAGCAAGGATTTGATAGGGCAGATCTCGTTTACCGAGTTTTACTTTCTATTGCTAACCGGGGAGCAGCCAACTGAGAACCAGCGTGATTTTCTGGATGCCACCCTGGTTGCCATTGCTGAACATGGGTTAACGCCGAGCGTACAGGCAAGTCGTATGACCTATGCCGCAGCACCAGAGGCGCTTCAGGGCGCTGTGGCGGCGGGAATTCTCGGATGTGGGAGCACTGTTTTGGGGACTGCTGAAGCGGCTGGTCGAGTGCTGCAGGAAGGTGTTGAACAGTGGCGGAAAAAAGGGGGAGATCCCGGTCCCGTGGCACTGGAGCAGGCAGCCTCGGTAAAGGACTCCGGCAGGCGCTTTCCCGGATTCGGGCACCCCTTGCACAAACCGGTGGACCCTCGCTGTGAACGTTTACTGTCGCTGGCGGAAGAGCGCGGTGTGTCGGGTGATTATTGCCAGTATACGCGCGCTCTTCAGTCAGCGGTGGATACGGTGTGGGGAAAACATCTGGTAATGAACGTGTCATTCGCGATCCCTGCGGTATTGCTGGATCTGGGCTTTCCGGTTCAGTCGCTGAAAGGCGTTCCGATTCTGGCACGAACGGCAGGTTTGCTTGCGCATCTTTATGAGGAGGCAAACAAACCTATTGGTTTTCACATGGCTCACGTTGCGGAGGAATCGATTCAGTATGAAAAATAAAATCGGATTACTTGGCTGTAACGGACAGACCGACAAGTAGTTCAAATCTCGGGTATCAACAAATAGAACAAGGTCAATCCCTGAAGGAGAGAAATATGTGTCGTAAATTTGCTTTATGCGTGTCCCTGTTTGTGGGGCTGACAATGAGCCAGATGCTATCAGCTGAGCAATTCCGGGTGCTGAATAGTTGGGACGACAGTTACGAACCTGTAGGTCAGATCCTTGGAGGATTTCTGGATCGTCTGGAGGAAGAATCCGGAGGAAGGATCACGTCCAGTGTCTCTGGGCCGGAGACCTTTCCACCTTTCGAGCAGTTGGATCCGGTATCCCGTGGTTTGATGGATATGGTGTTTACCAACGGGGCGTATCATTACAACGATACAGCCGTGGCTATGTCCCTGGATTCTTTGATCGGTGGCCCCGACAAGCTCAGGGAGTCTGGCATTTGGGACTATGTCGATGAACAATATCAGGAGCGTGGCCTCAAGCTCATTGCCGTGCTCTATGACATGAACGGTTATGCCATCATGCTTCGCGAACCTATTCATCCTGACAACGCACTCCAGGGTCGTCGCATTCGTGGCACACCTATCTACCATCCTGTGATTGAAGCGCTAGGCGCATCCCCTGTCGTGTTGTCTGCCAGTGAGATTTACCCGGCACTGGAGCGTGGCGTGGTTGATGGTGCTGCATGGCCAACGATTGGCCCCGTTGGTATGCGATTGTTCGAGGTGGCGGATTATATGCTGAGACCTTCATTCGGACAGGTCGGACATGAGATTTTCATGGACCTGGATCGCTGGAACAGCCTTGATAAGGAGACCCGCGACCTGATTTCGATGGTAGCACGTGAATATGAGAAAGAGGCTGTCGAAAAGTTCAACGAGATTGTGGCTGTCGAGGAAGCTAGGCTTGAAAAAGAAGGCGTGACGATAACCGAGTTGAATGAGAAGCAGCAAGCTCAGGTTGATAAGGCCTGGTTTCAGGGTGCAATGGACCTTGCTCAGCAGCAAAGCCCTGAAGCGGTGAAACGAATTCGCGAACTTGCTGCGGATGCGGGAATGGCTCCCTGATCGGGAGTCTGACCGTTTTGTTCGGCTTCGGGGTAGGTGTCTCCGGACCGAAGCCGAACCTTTTTGAATATATTTGAACTGAAGCGAACCCTCAATCATGACAGTAAAACAGAGTTCGGTTTTGGTGGGTGTTCTGCAGTGGCATGATTTTGTGTCACGAACGTTATACCAACTGGGCATCTTCGCGCTTGGCGCGATTGTCGTTATTTATTCCTATGAAGTTGTTTCCCGTTACGCTTTTGGTGCCCCAACACTTTGGGCGAGCGATTTCGTATCGTTTTTGCTGCTCGTCACAGTTTTCCTTGTTATGCCTTGGCTAACGCGGGCCGGTGGTCACGTTGCGATAACCGTACTGAACGATCAGCTGCCCGAAAGGGGCCGGCAATTAATGCTCCGGGGAGGGTATGTTGTTGGCGCAGTTGCATGCCTCTGTCTTGGATATATTGTTTACGTGGAAACATTGACGCTCTTCGAGCGTGGGACCGGGACCCTCAGTACCGTAAGTATCCCCAAGTGGACACTGTTTTCACTCGTCTGTTATGGCCTGTTTAATTCCGGGCTGTATTTTCTGCGCCTGGCTGCGGCGGGCCATGGCGTTAAAAAACCCGCGGGGGAATACTGATGATCACAGGAATCCCCGCAGTTCTGGCAGGTGCAGGACTACTATTGCTGTTTATGCTGCTCGGTATGCCGGTATTTGTGGCTTTCATGCTGGTAAACCTGATTGCTGTGTTTGCACTTCTTGGTCCGGCCGGTTTTGGCATGCTTGCCAGCAGTTTTTATGACACCACCACCTCAGGATCGCTCGTTACTATCCCCCTGTTTATCCTCATGGGAGAGATTCTGTTTCGGAGCAATGCAGTGGACGTGTTGTTCCGCTCAATGGATGAACTCATTGGGCATATACGAGGCCGGCAATATGTCCTTTCAATTGCGCTGGCTACAATTTTCAGCACCCTGTCGGGTGCGGCAATGGGAGTAGCAGCAATGTTGGGTCGCTCGCTATTACCAGGGATGATCGCCAGAGGCTATGACCCGAAGCTCTCAGCGGGGAATATTCTGGCAGGCGCAAGCCTCGCCCCACTGGTGCCACCAAGTGTTCTGGTGATCATCATCGGCACCCTTGCCAGTGTGTCGATTGCAGGATTGCTGGTTGCGGGTATCCTCCCGGGCCTTATGTTCGCTGGTCTTTTCCTGATTTATACGTTTGTTCGTATTCGTCTCAATCCGAAGCTGACACCGGAATCCGAAACCATTGACCGGGAGGTGACTGCCAGGGACAAGGTGATGGCGGTCGTCAGGATGCTGCCGTTTTCCGTCATTATTATATCGGTGATGGGTTTCATTCTTATGGGCATTGCGACTCCGAATGAGGCTGGTGCCATGGGTGTCGTGGGGGCTTTGATTGCGGCAGCTATCTATCGTCGCCTGAATTACAGAATGGTGGTTGATTCTGTAGGCTCAGCGGCAATGATTTCAGCGATGATCCTGATAATAATGGCCAGCTCCAAGCTTTTTAGCCAGCTACTGGCCTTTACCGGCGGAGCCTCCGCGCTCACTGAATGGGTCGCAGCCATGGAATATGCGCCCTGGATCATGCTCGTCATTCTGATGGCGCTGCCCTTTGTACTTTGCATGTTCATCGATCAGATAGCGCTGATGCTGATCATTATTCCGATCTACAAACCGATCATTGAGATTCTTGGATTTGATCCATTGTGGTTCTGGTTGCTCTTCCTCGTGAATATCACTGTTGGAGGTATGACACCACCTTTCGGTTATACGTTATTTGCGCTTAAGAGTGCGTGGACGGAAGGAACCCTTATGCAGGTATATGGCGCAGCCTGGCCATTCGTTCTGTTATTTCTGTTTGGCATGGTTCTGCTGGCTATTTTCCCCGCACTGGCAACGTATTTGCCCAGCCTGCTGTGAGATATGCCAGGTACCGCCGGCAAGTCAAGTGGACCGTTTATTCTGATCAGGAGGTCTTATGGCCAATGTTGATAAAAAAGTAGTGCTCATCACCGGAGCTGGCCAGGGGCTGGGGCGATGCTTTGCTCACAGGTTTGCTGATGGTGGTGCGATCGTGGTTGTAAGCGATATAAACGAGCCGGCGGCCAAACAGGTTGTTGACGACATTCGGGCTGACACCGGCGAGGCTATGGCATTGCCGATGGATGTGGCAGATGAAGAGTCCGTGCGCGCAGGTATTGATGAGGTAGTGAAAAAGTATGGTCGCCTTGACGTACTGGTTAATAACGCCTCCATATTCTCGACTCTCAAGATGCGTCCCTATGACGAAATCCCGGTGGCCGAGTGGCGGAAGGTGATTGACGTCAATCTCACGGGCGTCTACCTCTGCAGCCGTTTCGCGGCCGCGCCTATGCGTCAATCGGGCTGGGGGAGAATCATCAATATCTCGTCGGCTGTAGTGAATATGGGCCGGCCATTGTATGTGCATTATGTGGCGTCCAAGGCGGGTGTTATCGGCCTCTCCAGAAGTCTTGCCCGTGAGTTGGGGCCATACGGAATCACCGTCAACTCCGTGCTGCCGGGCGCGACCGATACCGAAATCGAACGGGATACGGTAACACCGGAGCAGCGGGAAGCGCTGATTCGAATGCGGTCCATACCACGGGGGGAAACTCCTGATGATCTTGCTGGCGTTGTCCTGTTTCTGGCATCTGACGATGCAAGCTTTCTGACGGGACAGAGCTTAACGGTGGACGGTGGTACTACGTTTCTTTAGTAAAACAGTGCTGGCACCAGGGTGCGTCCCATTCCGGGAGGCTTTTGATTTGATATGGAAACAAGAGGGTTGTTGATATGACACTTTCCGAAAAAGATGTGTTGCACATTCTTCGGCTGGTCGAGGAATCCAGTTTTGACTCGCTGCAGCTTGAATATGGCGATATCAAGTTAGCGGTCAGCAAATCCGGTGATTTCGTGCCACAGGTCGCGCAAGCACCTGCACAGGTCGCGGCAGATGCTCCGGTGGCCCCCCCAACTCCTGCGGTTCAGCAGAGCACTGAAAAACAGGGTCAGAGCCCAGCCCCTGACAATGTTGCGCCCCAGCCACAGGCCTCGGCCACTGCCACCGCATCATCCAGTCTGGTTGCGGTGGAAGCACCGGTGGTCGGGGTATTCTATGCGGCGCCGGAACCAGGTGCGGACCCGTTTGTCCAGGTTGGCTCCGAAGTGGACGCCGACACAACCGTCGGCCTTGTTGAGGTCATGAAAGTGTTTAATGGCGTCTCGGCCGGTCTGAAGGGCAGGATTGTAGAAATCTGTGTTGAGGATTCCCAACTGGTCGAGTATGGCCAACCCCTTTTCATGGTGGAGCCTGACGGGGGGGCTCGTTAATGACCATTTCCAGAGTCTTTGTTGCAAATCGTGGCGAGATCGCGGTTCGCGTTATAAGGGCCTGTAAGGCACTGTCAATAGAGACCGTATTGGGCGTTTCCTCTGCAGACAGGGAAACCATGGGGGCCCGCCTTGCAGACAAAGTCGTCTGTATTGGTCCGGCAAGGTCAACGGACAGTTACCTGAACCGACAAGCCATTCTCGCAACGGCGTTGGCAACGGAATGCGATGCCATACACCCTGGTTATGGTTTTTTATCCGAGGATGCTGAATTCGCCCGACTGTGTCACGAGAACGGTCTTATCTTTATTGGGCCTACGCCTGAAAATATCCGTCGCATGGGTAACAAGCTTGAGGCAAGGTCGCTGGCCAAAGAGTTTAATGTTCCGTTGGCTGAAGGTTCGGCGCGTTTGTATTCAGCGGATGAAGCCCTGGAAACTGCGGAGCAGGTGGGGTATCCGATTCTCTTAAAGGCAGCCGCGGGTGGTGGTGGCCGCGGTATCAGGGTTGTTGATGCAACTGAGAAACTGAAAGCTGCATTCGAGGGAGCTTCAGCTGAGGCAGCGGCCGCATTCGGTGATGGCGCTATGTTTATGGAGAGGTATATCGGTAATGCTCGGCACGTTGAAGTGCAGATTCTTGCTGACAACCATGGCAACGTCATTCACCTGGGCGAGCGCGACTGCTCGTTACAGCGCCGATACCAGAAAATGGTTGAAGAGTCTCCTGCACCAGGTCTGTCAGATAAGCTTCGTCAACAGATTCACGAATCCGCTGTAACGCTGGCGAAAAATATTGGCTACGTAAGCGCTGGCACCGTGGAATTTATTGTGGATATGGATCGTTCGCAGTTCTACTTCCTGGAGATGAACACACGGGTTCAGGTAGAGCATCCGATTACGGAAGCGGTCACTGGTGTTGATATCGTGGCTCAGCAATTGCGCATTGCGGCAGGGGAAAAACTGGATATCAATCAGGGCGAGGTCAAGGTTGAAGGGCATTCTATCGAGTGCCGTATAAACGCTGAAGCACCTCTGCGAGGATTTCAGCCTTCTCCTGGTCGCATCAGCCGTTGGCGGCCACCTTCCGGTTCGGGCATCCGTCTTGATAGTCATGGTTTTGAAGGATACTTCATGCCGCCTTACTATGACTCGCTTCTTGGCAAGCTCATTGTTCACGGCAAAGACCGGCAGGATGCTCTGGCCATGATGGAGCAAGCGCTTGCGGGATTTGAGATTGAAGGTGTCGATACCACCATCCCGTTCCTGCAATACGTAATCGTGAATGATGACTTTGTGACGGGGAATTTCAATACCCGCTGGCTTGAGAAAGTCGCAACAACCTTTCTCGAAAGTCAGGCCGTTGATTCGTAAGCGATCAACGTGCCCGATACCTTGTCTGGCTGATGCCGCGGTAGTTTCAGGATGACTATCAAAGTCGTATTGGGCGTCACATTTGGCGTTTATCTTACGCTAAGTGCTACGCGCCCGATGATCTCACTGTACGCCGCCAGCCTTGGAGCCAATACGCTGGATGTTGGTCTGCTTGCGTCGTTGTATGCATTGCTACCGTTGTTGCTTGCGATGCATGTGGGCAAGCTCTCTGACGTGATTGGTGATCGGCTGCCAGTAGTAATAGGCTCTGCCGGTATAGCCATCGGGTTGATTCTTCCCTTTGCGATCCAGTCGCTGTGGGCCCTGTATCTGACCCAGATCATCGTAGGTGTTTCCCAGCTACTGTGTATGGTTTCCGTGCAGAATCTGATCGGAAAAATTACCACGGTTGAAAACCGGGATCATCAGTTTGCGATATTCACCCTTTCAGCATCCGTCGGGAATCTTATCGGACCGGTGTGCGGAGGCTACCTCGCAGATCAGTATTCCTACGCGGTAGCCTTTCTTGTGGCGGGTGTTGCGGGAGTCGTTCCAGTGCTTCTGGGGTTCTTCCTTCCATCTATTAAGGGTGGAACAAAATCATTAGTCAAGCAGTCAAGCGTCCTGTATTTTCTGAAAAATCCTTCAATACGCCGCGCCATGGTGACCAGCGCGCTCGTGCTTTATTCCCGGGATATCTTCATTGTTTATTTTCCATTGTTCGCCAGCGACGCCGGCCTTTCGGGCACGACGATCGGGTGGATAATTTCCGTTCAGGCATTTGCACAGATAGTGGTGCGATTCTTCCTGGCGCGATTGTGCGATAGGTTCGGACGAAACCATGTTCTTTTCGTCTCAATCATGACGGCTGGTGTGGCTTTTTTATCGATGCCCATGACAGCAGACGTGTGGGTTCTGGGCCTGCTGAGTGGGCTGATGGGATTGGGTCTCGGGTGTGGGCAGCCATTATCAATATCAACTACCTACAGCGCCTCACCGAAAGACAGAACCGGAGAAGTTCTTGGACTGCGGTTGGCCGTAAACCGGTTTTCACAGTTGGTTGCGCCGGTATTTTTTGGAGGGCTGGGCGCCTTCGGCGGCCTGGTGCTGGTGTTCTACGTGAGTGGCGTCTTTCTTATGGGAGGGGCATGGCTGTTCAGACGTGAGCAGCTGCCAGACAAAAGTCAGGACTGATGATGCCCGCCTGTGACCTTTAATATCGTTTGAGAATATAAAGTGAGGTTTGCGACGTGTCGTTTTTTTTGAACCGAGGGCTGATCGCTTTTCTCGTTGCCTTGTTCGCAGGCATCGTTATCGCCGCACAGATTGGGAAAATGCCCTCGGCTTTGCCAGTATTGCGAGACACCTTTGACCTTTCTCTTGTGCAGGCCGGTTGGCTGTCAGCTTCTATCAACGGTGCAGCGGCCTTGCTAGGTCTGGTGAGTGGTTTGCTTGCCGCAAAAACCGGTGCGGGAAACACATTAATGCTGGGTTTGTTGGCGGCGGTTGTGGGCACGTTGCTCGGTGCATTGAGTCCGACCGGAGAGATGTTGCTTGGGGCACGACTGCTGGAAGGTGTGGGATTTGTGCTTATAGCCGTATCCGCACCCTCGATTATTGCGGCTAGCGCAACGCCTGAATGGCGCGGGCGGGCATTGGCGGTTTGGGGATGTTACATGCCCATTGGCGTTGCAGGCATGATTGTTCTCACCCCACTGCTTATCGTAAAAGGCGGGTGGCAAACGGTGTGGTGGGTGAATGGAGGGCTGCTTTTTGCGGTACTTGTTATTGCCTGGAGGGTGAAAAGCACTTTCCCAGAGAAGCAGCCATCCTCCGCTGGCCAACAGACCTTGTTGAGCCAGCTGCGACAAAGCACTCGGTTAACGGGCCATTGGGTCATGGGCGGTGCCTTCGCGATCTACTCTTCGCAATGGTTTATGATCGGTACCTGGCTGCCTTCTTTCGCAGTCACCTACATGGAGCTTTCCCTGGGCCAGGCCGCGCTACTAACGGGGCTGGTCGTACTTGCAAATGCGTTGGGTAACCTGGCGGCTCCTTACCTGGCCGCGGCCGGATTTTCACGTTGGCAGGTTATTGCGGTCGCACAGGTGCTGATTTCCGGTTTTGGCTTCGTGGTGTTTTCATCGGATATCCCTCCCGAGATAAGGATATTTGCAGCGATTGCAGCCTCGATAGCAGGCGGCGCGATTCCGGGTACCGTGATGGCTGGCATACCCGTTCATGCTCGTAATGCGTCAGAAGTCGCTTTGGGTAATGGTATTGTTGTGCAGTGTATTAATGTCGGCATCCTGCTGGGGCCTCCGCTAATTGCAGGGGTTGTGGCTGGATTTGGTGGCTGGGACGCTGGCCGGTGGGTGTTCCCCGTTGTTGGTTGTTTAGGGGTAGCATTGGCATTCATGCTCAAGCGCTTGGAAATCATCAAGTTCGGAAATCTGGATGGCGCTGAAACAACTTCCTGACGGTTCCTTCGGTTTTTTCATTCTCGCCAAGCCTAGATTTTGCGGTCCTTTTCATCACTTATTCCGCTGTTTGTTTCTTGACAGACTTCTTCACACTGCTAATGTTTATTTTGAATATTGAGATAACTTCTTCATAAAAGAAATAGTTCTGGTGCAAAGTTGGTGGAATCGTCGACTCTACGGATGTACCCATCAGGAAATGCAGCGACGAGCTGGTTAGCGGCCGCTTCGTGAACGAATGAAAATTAATGGCTGTCGCCGTGCACGAGCAACCACCCCCAAAGAGCATGAGGAGAAGCGAATGAGTGCGATGCTTACTGGAATCAAAGTGCTGGAGATGGCAAATGTCATCAGCGGACCTTTTGGAAGTATGTTGCTTGCCGATCTCGGGGCCGAGGTCATAAAGGTCGAAATGCCGGGAGCCGGGGACCCGTTTCGCAACTGGGCCGGTGAAGATGCCGGTGTGCATCCGGCATTTGCGGCATTCAATCGGGGCAAGAAGAGCATCACGGTGAATGTCAAAACCGAGGAAGGGCGGGCACTTTACCTTCGCCTGGCTTCGGATGTGGATGTAGTGCTCGACAACTTCAGACCGGGAATTCTGGACAAACTGGGCGTTGGATACGATGAGATCTGTAAAACCAACCCTGAAGTGGTGTACTGCGCGGCAACCGGAATGGGGACCGTTGGCCCTTACCGCGATCGACCTACATACGATGCCATAGCACAGGCGATGAGCGGCCTGTGGAGCCAGCTTTCTGACGTTGAAGATCCTGAACCGGTGGGACCACCGCTTTCGGACCAACTGACGGGTATTTATACCGCCTACGGTATTCTTGGTGCACTGGTTTCGAAACTGAAAACCGGCAAGGGCCGGAAAATCAATGTCAGCATGCTGGGTGCAAGCCTGGCGTTCCAGCCGTTGGCGGTGGCGGATTATCTGCTATCGGGAAAGGTCGCTGACAAGTCCTCACGCCCCCACCTCTCTCAATCCTACACGTTTGTCGGGCAGGACCGTCTGTCGTTTGCGGTTCATTTATCGTCGCCCCCGAAATTCTGGAAAGCTCTGCTTGCCACTGTTGGCCGTCCGGAGCTGGAAAAGGACCCTCGTTTTATCAAAAAGACAGACCGGGTTGCTCATTACGATGAGCTCAGGGCCGAGTTGCAAGCCGAATTTGCCAGACGTCCCCGTGAGTACTGGCTGACCGAACTCGTTGCCAATGACGTACCTGCGGGCCCGATTTACACGATCGAGGAAGCGCTGAACGATCCCCAGGTCAAAGCCCTGGACATGGTTCGCACCTTCGGTTCAGGGAGCCGAGCCACACCACTGGTTGGCTATGGGGTGGATGACGAAACACGCCCACGGGATGAGGCCCAGCGTCCGGTACCCGGATTGGGAGAACATACCAGAGAAATTCTAACCAACATTGGCTACAGCCAGGAAGAGATCGAGTCACTGGTACAGGCTGGCGCGGTTTAGGGATTTATTTTTTTTGGAATTATTTTCCCCGGCCGCTGCCGTGGCCATTGAGAGTGGTGTGGAGCAAAAAGCCATAGCAGTGGGTGCGGCTAGGCCAATCGTCATCAGAGGAGAGTCAGTAGCGATGCCACACAGTTTCGAAGACCATTGCTGGCAGGATATCGTCAGCCCTGATATTTTTCGCATCTATGGAGCGTATATTCGCAACACCTATATCGGTCCGCGCCCCGCGATACTAGCGATTGACCTTTACAACAAAGCGTACAGAGGAGGGGCTCGCCCCGTGGTTGAGCTGCTGGATGAGTTCCCGAGTAGCTGCGGGGAGAATGCCTGGAATGCGATAGAACCAACCAGACAATTACTTGCTGTGGCGCGTGAGCACTCTGCGCCCCTCATCTACACCACTCAGGTTGAGCGCCGGCAAGCGGGCGTGCGTGCAACGTCGCGGGCAGTAGATGCATCCCACAATGACGACTTCGAAATTTATGCGGATTTTAAGCCTCAACAAGAGGATCTGGTGATCGGCAAAGAGCGGGCCAGTGCGTTCTTTGGCACGCCTCTGATTGCTTACCTTCAGAAAATGAACATTGACACTGTGATCGTCTGTGGCGAGAGCACCAGTGGCTGTGTCCGCGCGTCGGCAGTGGATGCATACTCATACGGTTTTCATGTCGTCATGGCTGAAGAGGCCTGTTTCGATCGCAGCCTTCTGTCCCACAAAGTGAATCTATTCGACTTGCATCATAAATACGCAGATGTGATGCACGTAGAAGATATCGTTGCTCACTTTCTGTCGAAGAAGGGTTAGTTCTGCGTCAGATCTACGACAACAATACCGCGGCCTGCAACTGCAACAGAGTGAAGGCGCATGAAGACTATGGGAAAGCCCAACCAATCAGAAGTGCAGTAAACTGCTTATACCGTAGACAGGTTTCCTGCACCTCTTTCTGCGATGTCAGTCGCGAATGTCCTGCACGAACCATTCGCTGGGTAACTCGCGGCCCAGCTTCTTCAGCCGTGCGGCCTCGTAGACCAGGCCGCCAACGCTGGCAAACTGCAGTCCCTGATTACCTCCGTTGATGTAGAGAGTAATATCGTCATGGGATTGTCGCCCGGCGCTTTTACCGCTAACAAGATCAGAGAAGTCGGGACAATCCCGGCGGAACAGGGTATTCCGGGGACGGGGTTCCGGTAACCGGCGAAGTTCTTCTTCAGTACCGGCAATGTAGGCAACCGGGCTATGGCCAACACCCGACCGTACTCGTACCGGATCTTCGCCTGCAGTGGGGGCGCCACCGGCAATGCCCTGGCGAATAACGACGTCTGCGTGAAGAAGCAGCTCTTCAGACAACTCGAATGGCCCCAGGTTGGTAACATGCATGCCTGGCTCCAGCCACTCGGGTTCGATGGTCGGTACCATGCTGCTGGTGCATGACGACACAATATCTACGCCCCGAACCGCTTCCCTTGCACTGTCTACGGGAATGACTTCAAGTTGCAGCTCCTGCTCCATCTCTCTGGCGTAGAGTTCGCGATTCTCCCTGCTGGGGCTGTAGACTTTGACCCTGGTGATGGGGCGTACCGAGCAGAACGCCTGCAGGTAGGTGCGCGCCATACCACCGGAGCCCAGCATGCCAACCGTGGTGGAGTCTTCACGGGAAAGGTACTTGACTCCGATACCGGCTCCGCCTCCCACGCGCATATGTTGCAGATGGCCGTCATTCATCATGGCCAGAGGTTCGCCGTTCCGGGTTGAGAACAGCATGATGAGCCCGCAGTAGGTGCCGGGTTCCACGCAGTATTTATCCTCACGGGGCAGACCACTGCGCTTATCCTCAGTCCACTGGATGACATCCGACTTCATCCGAATTGCGAAATAGGGTCCGGGGGCATGGGTTGCGCCTTCCATCGTGCCCCAGCGCCAGTAGCCGTCGTCTCGCTCACAAGGCACGTACATGTCAATCCTGGGGCGATGTATCGAGTGACCTTTTGCAAGACCCTTGAACGCCTCTTCCTGAATGTTTATGCAATCTCTCATGTTCAACAATTCATGAATATCATCGTTGTTCAGAAAAAGCATGCTACTTCCTTTTGTTGCTGTTGGTTTTGTAATTGGCGGATTCGCAACAGACAATTGCTGGCGGGTTCATCAATGCTGACCTGAGCCGGGCATCTGGCTCAGAAGGGCATAGACCAAACGGGTATAGGGTGCATCGATTCCCAGTCGTTGATGGCGAGACATCACTGCGCCACAGATGGCATCAAGCTCCAGGGCCCGCCCCTGTTCATAATCAACCAGCATGGATGTCTTGATCGCATCAAAACTGCGGATCAGGTTGTACATATCGTCTATATCCTGACGGGTTAGCAGCACTTCGTCCGCACTTGCGGCTATCGCGACTTCCTGCATCAGGCTGTAAACAATCGGCGCAAAGGGAGGCTCCCGGCTCAGGCTTCGAGTATCCAGGCCTGTCAGTGCAGACAGTGGATTGACGCCATTATTGATGGCGAGTTTAAGCCACAGTTCCCGCTGTATATTATTGCTGATTCTGATGGGGACGCCTGATTGCTCAAAGGCAGTGGACACTTCAGCCGGCACCCTGTCCGGTGAACCCTTGGGCCAGGGGCCGATTATCAGTTCACCCGGTCCCTTCGCCTCTACAGAGCCATCGGTGGTCAGATGCGCACCGATTTTCACCGCAAGCCCCCCGAACACGCAGCTGCCGGGAAGTGCTCCCGCCAGGGTGCTTTCATTATCCAGGCCGTTCTGTAATGAGATGACCGGGCAAGTGGCATTACAGCGGGCGAACCACTCGGCAATGGCACTGGCGAGCTCCATCGTGGCAGAGGACTTTGTGCAAAGAGCAAGAGCATGAAACTGCCCGGGGGTATGGCGTTCAAACAGCTGACTCAGGTCACAGGCAGACGGACAAGGCACCTCATGATATTGCGTATCATGGGATAGCCGCAGGCCGGACTCAAGCAACTGGCCTAGGCGTTTCCCGCGGGCCACCATCACGCAGCGATGCCCGGCATTGAACAGCCTCATCGCGTAAAAGCTGCCAATGCCTCCTGCCCCGACAATACCGAACTGCCTGTCGTGTTGCGCCATAAAAGCCGTTTCCTCAGTCCCGTACTGCTCGTTGATCAAGCCTTCAGTGGCGCCTCCAAATGTGCGAGCACGTCTTCGAGCGGCAATACATCGGCGTATTTTGCCTGCAAATCACTCAATGACTGCTGATGAGCCTCTGGCCAGCGGTCTGCCACGGCATCCTCTACCACGATGGGCCGAAATCCATACTGGATGGCATCCACGGCTGTCGCCCGGATACAACCACTGGTGGAACAGCCGGCCATTATCAGGGTGTCGCAACCCATCGAAAGCAACCTGCTTACAAGGTCAGTGCCAAAAAAGCAGGAGGCGTATTTCTTTACCAGCAGTCCGTCCCTTTCCTCACAGTGCAGTTGAGGGGCAATATCGACGCCATTGCTGCCGGATCTGAGATCTTCAAGGCCCCCTATCTTGGTGATCCAGATTCCCGCATCGCTGAGGTCACTCGAGTCGTAGCTCACCGTCGTGAAAATGACCGGAACTTCCGCTTTGTGTGCACAATCCAGTAACGCATTGGTGGCCTCAAGGGTCGCTGGCATAGACGAACCCAGCGGACGGCCCGCTTCGGTGAAGGCGCGGGTCAGGTCAACGATCAATAAGGCCGGGCGCTGTCCAAACCCCATTCTCTTTCCCCATACGGGGCTATCTGATTCTGGCATTGGTATTCTCCGGGAATTCACGACCGATCAAAACGCTGACTGATGTAGCTCATGGCGGCGTTGATGATCAGGGCCGTTAGAAAAATAATGATCAGGATTGAGTACATATTCGCGATATGGAAAGAGTTGTAGTATTCAATGGCCAGGAAGCCAAGACCAGCATTTGATAACTTGATCTCTCCCAGCAGTATCGCGATGACGGTTACCCCCAGCCCAAGCCGCATGCCCCGGATGATGGGGCCTACCAACGATGGCAGGTAAATCTTTGTCAGCATCTGCCAACGGCTCAGGTTGAGCACCTTGCCAACATTAACCAGCACCGGGCGTACGCCAAGTGTTCCCGCCATGGTGCTGAGGGCAATAGGGAAAAATCCCGCCAGGGCCCCCAGGGCAACCTTGGATTCCGGCCCGATACCGAACATCAGCATTACGACCGGCAAGAAGATAATCTTGGGAGTTGTCGCAAGCGATGACAGGAATGGGTCCGCGACGCGTGATGCAAAGGGCCGGCTGCCGAGAGCAATGCCCACGACAACGCCGGTGATGGTTGCAACAATAAAGCCGCCAAAAAGCTCCATCAGGGTTATGCCGTAATGGTGGTAAAGCGCCGGGCTGCTGATCTCACTCCAGAATGCACGCACCACCTCAAGGGTTGTGGGAACAACCCCTTCATACAACAATCCAGAGCGGGCGATGAACTCCCATAGAATGATCAGTACCACCGGTGTCAGAACCTGAATGGTCAGGACCTGACGGCGTATTTTTGGATCTATACGGGCCTGAGCCATCGTTCCACCCTTTTTAGAATTGTGAGGAATAGTAAGCTGATCAGAATGATAAAGAAGATCGCGGCGTACATTCCCGGAATGTCGTAACGGAAAAACATCGTGGATACCACACGTCCGAGCCCGCCGAAATCGATCAGAAACTCAATACCTATGATATTGACCAGGGCGTAGATCAGCCCGAGCCTGATCCCTGTGAAGGTATCTGGCACCGCAGCCGGAACCTGTATCAGCCGAAACCGCTGTTTGACGGTGAGGTTGAAAGCTGCCCCGACCTTTAACAGGGTTGGGGAAACCTTGTGCAGGGCCTCACAGGTATACAGAGCAATCGGTATCATCCCCGTCATGACGCCCATGGTAATCGTCGTGCCGTAGTTGCGCCCGATGACCACCAGAAACAATGGGTAGAGGAGTACCAGCGGCGCTGCAAACATGGCGGCAAGCCAGCCTCTGTAGGCACGGCCCAGAAGCTCATAGCGGAATAGGGCATAGCCGAAAGGCAGTCCAATCAGCATGGCCATCAGAGTGGCAGACAATGCCTGTGCCAGGGTTATCAGAAAGGAAATGCCCAGTTCGTCCCTGGCGAACAGCCGTCCCAGGGACTGCAGCATTTCCGAAGGTGCAGCGACAATGGAGCGATCAGCCAGTCCCGATGCAAGAAGTCCCTCCAGGGCGAGCCCTAGCAACAGCAGCACGAGCAGAGCTGCTGTCGTTGGGCTCCAGATGAACGCCAGGAATGCTTTACTACGGTGTTCAGCGGGGGTCATAGACATAGTCCAGCAACTCGTCAATCTGCTCCTGGCTCAGGGGCTCCCGTAGGGCATCGTGTTCCATGGCTTCCCGTATCGTCTTATCCAGTCCTTTTACAGGTACGGACAGCAGCGCCTCCTTGGGATAGAACTCTGCAGCCTCTTTCGCAATTTCCAGCTCAATGTCGTTGAATTCAGCAAAGCGCTCAATGGCTTCGTCCTTGTTGTCATACATCCAGTCCACGGTCTTCATGTAGGCGCGCATAAAACGTTTGGCAACATCACGACGTTCAGTAAGGAACGTTGTATTGGAAATATTGGCCCGTACCGTCTGTTCAGCCAGTTCCGGGATGTCACTGCCCTTCGCAATGATTCTCAGATCACCCGCGGCGACCAGGTCAAGATTGAAAGGAGGGACGGACCAGCCAACATCGAGCTGACCGGACATTACCTGGGTGCGGTTGTCGGAAATGCCACCTGCAGAGACAGTTTCAGCGTCTACACCGGCTTCCGCGAGAAGGTTCAGCAAAACCAGGTGGGTGGAGGCACCGGGGCGGGAATAGCCCACTGTCGCGCCTTCCGCATCGGCAAGGCTTTCCAGGTCGCTGTCACCGTTTACATACCAGAACAGGTCATTGGAACCTGTCATTTCAGCCCCTACTATCCGCACCGGGGCGCCTCGCTGATAGGCTCCGAGAACACCGAGCATACCGTTAACAAAACCCATATCAACGCTTTGGGTCGTGACCGCCTGAAGTGTTTCTGCTCCACCTTTGGTCCAGGTCATATCAACAGAAAGGTTTTCTTCGGCAAAGATGCCTTCTTCAATGCCCTGGTGCACCACCAGGGTGTCCCACAGACCCCTTTGGCCGATAGCGACAGAAACTTCATCAATTTCCTGGGCGACAGCGCTTAGTGACAGCATGGCTGCAACAACGGGGGTGATCACATATCGACACAGTTGGCGTTTCATCAGATTGTTCTCCTTAATGCTTTTGTTTTTGTTACAAGGTGTCCTGGTGGGCTTCACGCTTCACCAGCTGCTTTCATTCCTCTGGCTGCCTCCGTGCGCAGATCTTCCCAGATTTGCCCGACATAGCTGGCGAATTTGTCTGTTGAAATTAATTCGGAACCTCTCGGCCGCGGTAGCTCAATGTCGATGACTTGTTTGATGGTGCCCGGCCGGTAAGACATTACTGCTACCCTGTCACTTAGCTGAACCGCCTCCGTAATGTTGTGAGTGATGAGCATAGTGGTTTGGTTAAGCTCCTCGCAGATCTTCAGCAGCTTGTCCCCCAGCAACAGTCTCGTTTGCTCGTCCAGTGCCCCGAAGGGCTCGTCCATTAACAGTATCCTTGGCTCGGATGCGAGCGTACGGGCGATGGCCGTGCGCTGGCGCATGCCTCCTGAGAGTTGATAGGGATAATGATTTTCGAATCCGGATAGGCCAACCAGCTCCACGAAATGGTGAGCTTTTTCCAGGCGCTCTCTTTGCGCCATTCCAGCAACTTCCAGAGGGAAGGCGACATTGTCTATGACCGTTCGCCAAGGAAATGTTGACTCTTCCTGAAAGACCATGCCGATGTCTTTGTGGGTTCCGGAAACTGACTTGCCATTCACATAGACTTCCCCGGAATCGGGAGAGGTCATGCCTCCGATGACATTGAACAAGGTGGATTTACCGCACCCGCTGGGACCGATTATGGAAAGAAATTCTCCTTGCTCGATGCTAAGCGTTGCTGGAGCCAGGGCTTCAATTCTCTCTCCACTCTCGGATTGGAATGTTTTGGATACATTCGCTATTTCAAGAATCGCTGACATATTATGGTTCCAGAGTCACGTTGACATTTTTCGTCTGGGTAAACGCCAGGAGCTCCTCCAGGCATTCCTCACGTCCCAGGCCTGATTGTTTGCTTCCGCCAAATGGCGCGCCGGGGATGTGGGCGCTGGAACCATTGACCCAGACATATCCGACGTCCAGCTTGGCGGCCGTGTTGTGCGCAATGGCCAGATCCTTTGTCCAGATTGATGCGGTAAGGCCGAATTCAAGTTCGTTAGCCATGGCAAGCACGGCCTGCTCATCTGACCAAGAGATTACACAGAGTACTGGCCCGAAGATTTCTTCCCGGGCAATGCGCATATTTGTGGAAACATCGGCGAAAATAGTTGGGCGCACAAAATAGCCATTGGCAAGCGTCGGATCATCCGGCCTTGTGCCGCCAGCAACCAGGCGAGCTCCTTCCGATTGACCAATGCGGATGTAGTCCATGACCTTGTCGAACTGTGGCTTACTCGACAGGCAGCCCATCTCGGTCTCGACCCTTTCGGGTAAGCCCATGCTGATCGAGTTGGTTCTCTCGACAATCAGGCTTAGGACTTCGTCATAAATGCTTTCATGGACGAACAGGCGACTTGTCGAGCCACAGGACTGACCCGCTGTCCAGCCGAAATTCATCCCATGCACAGCACTTGCTGCTGCTTTTTCAATGTCGGCGTCGGGAAAGATCAGCATGGCGTTTTTGCCACCCAGTTCCATCAGGGTGCTCTTGAGAGTATTGGCGGCAGCCCGGCATACGGCTTTACCGGTTTGAATGCTGCCCACCAGGCTGATGTTGTCGACCTGCTCGTGCTCAGACAAGGCAACCCCTGCCTCTGCACGGCCATTGACAATACTGAGTACACCGGCCGGTAGTAGGCCATCGAACAGTTCGGCCAGTTTCAAAGCCGACAGTGGCGTGTGTTCACTTGGCTTTATAATGACGCTGTTGCCGGCGATCAGAGGTGCGGCGATTTTGGCACAGACAAACATCGCGGGATGGTTGAACGGTACAATCCGCGCAACCACACCCAAAGGTTCCCTCAGGACATAGTTCAGTTGCCCTGCGGCAGTGGGAATGGTTTCACCCTTGAGCTCCGTGGCGAGGCCGGCAAAGTAATCCAGCAGATGTGCGCCGACCTGCATATCTCCCACCATGGCGGAGCGGGGGTTGCCGCAGTCAAGAGCATCAAGCAGGGCAAGTTCATCGGCGTGATCGCGAACTTTCTGCGCCATCTTACGCACGACCGCTGCCCGTTGTGTGGGGGCCATGGCGCGCCACGCGGGTTGAGCCTTGCGCGCGGCGTCCACGACACCATTGATGTCTTCAGTGGTTGCTTCATCCACTTCGCCAAGGCTGCTGCCATCGGCCGGGTTGGTTACCGTTATCCTGCGACCGTGGGTAGCTTTGTGCCAGGCGCCGTTGTAGTACAGGCCACGATTCTGCGGTAGTACAGATTCGGGCGTGATTTCTGGGTTAATGGTGGTCATCGTAGGTGGCTACCTTTATTTATTTGTTGCCATCTGAGTGAGAATCAGTATTGAAATCAACCACTCCGCTCATGTACCCAGCCTTGACGACGACATCAAGAAGTGCGGGCTGGCCGTTCTCCACAGCAGTAATGGCTTTTTCAAGCGCAGTTCGGAAGGATTTTTCGTCAAGGATAGGGCCTTCAGCCTGAAAACCCTGCGCCCTGGCGATGGAAGCGAGGTCGATTGCAGGATCATCGAGCCGCTGGCCAACCCATTTGTTTTCAACATCACGTTTTCTGTTGATGGCAACGGTTTCCTGATGCGCGACGTCGTTGTAGTAAGCGCGGTTATTGGCAACAATAATCAGCACGGGAATTTTGTGGCGGGCAGCGGTCCAGAGTGCGTTGGCACCCATCATGAGATCCCCGTCTCCCAGGATGGCTACAGGCAATCTCGATGAGCCTCTGAGAGCCAGAGCGCTGCCAATCACCATGCCTGGCCCCGAACCAATACCGGCTCCGCCGTCATAACCCAGATAATCCAGTGGGTGTTTGAAGGTGCTGGTAAATGATGGCCAACCGAGCGGCAGACGCAGGTAACTGACTTCCCGGTTTTCGAGCATCGATGCCACTGTGGTTGCCAGGGCCAGAAGATCGAATACGCCCGTTTGTGGTTGTGTTGGCCGCTCCCAAGTCCGTTGTGTTTTGACGGTAGCGGCTGATTCGATTCGTTCAAGCAGGCCATCAACCGCACTCTCTGGCGTGCCATCGAGAGCAAGATCCACTGGTGCCATGCGTTGGTGATTCATCGACCAGCCATTCATCGCATAATCATCCAGAGAGGCATGAATGATGGTTGCCGAGGGCTTTCCGTCAGGCCAGACCGTATAAAGCGTTCCACCAAGGTCCAGCCAGTCGAGGCTGATAATTAGATCTGCCTCGGATATCAGGCGAACCGCCGCACTATCAAGCCGGAATGCGGGAGGTAATGGATGAAGGGGATGATCCGTCGGGAAGGCCGCCGCTATTTTGAGATCGGTCATTACGGTTGCACCGAGCCGCTCAGCTAATGCCACCCGATTACTCCAATCCGCGGTATTCCGGGAAACCCTGCCGGCAAGGATGACAGGGTTCCTGGAAGCCCGAATCATCTCCGCTGCCGAATCCAGCTTCACTGCCGATGGCACCGGTGGTTCTCCAGGTACAAAGCGGGACGGATCAGGAAGCGACAGCGGTTTATCCAGTGCTTTTTCCTGCAGCCCCACATCAAGGCATATATAGACAGGCCCCTGGGGGCGCCTAACAGTGGCTTGCCATCCTCTCAGAATGGACTCCATAGCCGCTTCAACCGACGCGGGTTGATTGTCCCACTTTATGAACGGCCGAATGAGCGCAGCCTGATCCTGTGAGGTATGTATCCAGTCGATCCAGGGTCGCCTTTGGTTCGCATCAACCGGTCCGGTGGCTCCCAGGATCAGCATTGGTGCGCGGTCGCACCAGGCATTGTAGATGGCCATGCTGCCGTGCATGAGGCCAACATTGCTATGAAGGGCTACCGCCATTGGTCGTCCAGTTACTTTGGCATAGCCGTGAGCCATGGCAACGGCATGTTCTTCATGGAGGCATACCAGCATTTCCGGAGCGGTATCATCGAGAACATTGACCAGGCTGTCGTGGAGGCCTCGATAGCTGGCGCCAGGGTTAAGCGCGATGAAATCTATCGGCAACGACCTGAGCGTCCAAGCCACGGCGTCGCTGCCCCATTCCAGCAGATCGGGTGAGGGAGGCATACGGCAAGAGGGTATGTTTTCAGTGTTTTCGACAACCATTTTTATGTTCCTGATTTTTGTTGAGTTTTCATTAAGCAAGATTGACTTTCACTATTGTATATTTTGAAGGTACCGTCAGGAGGACTGGACGTCAAGCTCTGAAGTATCGTGTTTGCTGGGCAAGGTAGGAGGAGCGGTCGCTATTCTGCGGATTCCAAATATAGGGTTAAATGGTTGTTAATACTTTTTCCGGAAAAGTAATAAACTCAAAGAGAAATAAAAACAAATAGTTATTATAGATATTAAGTGCATTGAATTTTTTGTTATGGATAAACCTTAAAATAATAAAAAATAATAATTCATCATACATATATCAGAATTGAGCTTTCTGTCTGGTTAATTATCAATTAATGGTTGACACCCGAAGCTGTTTGTATAATTTTATAGTAAGATTTCACAAAACAAGATGCGTTCTTAATATTAAAGAATTTAGCTGATATCTTGATTTGCTTTTCAGGTAGGCAAATCGAGCCAGGATCAGCGGGTTTTGCACAATAAAAACAATCACAGGAGGTTAGTTTAATGGCTTTAAAGCTATTTGATCTGGAAGGGCGCACCGTGATCATCACTGGTGGGGGGCGCGGCATCGGCAAGGTTTACGCCAAAGCTTGTGTTGATGCCGGTATGAAGGTCGTTATCGCAGATATTCACAGCGATGAGGCGAAGGCGACTGCGGCAGAGTTGTGTGACTCCGGCGGCGAGGCCATTGCTGTCACAACGGACATTTCCAGCGAGGAAAGTGTAGCCGCCATGGCCAGGAAAACCATGGATGTATTCGGCCGCATTGACGGCGTTGTTAATAATGCATCATTGATGAGTTCGCTGCCTCGCAGGTCCTGGCTTGAAATTCCCACGGAAGAGTGGGATCGGGTTATGGCTGTTGATCTTAGGGGGTTGCTGACTGTTTGCCGTGCTGTTTATCCACACATGAAGGCTCAAAAGTGCGGCAAGATTATCAACGTTTCCTCCAGTCGCGTGCTTGAAGGCACTCCCAATCGTCTTCATTACACATCAGCCAAGGCCGGTGTCATTGGTTTCTCCAGGGCACTGGCTCGTGAAGTCGGCGATGACGGCATTAATGTAAATGTGGTTATGCCGGGTCTTACCCTCAGCGATACCCAACTGGCCTCGTCGGCCACAAGCTATCTTAGCGACGAATACAACCAGCAGCGGGCTCTGAAGCGTCCACAGAAGCCCGAGGATCTCGTTGGGACTGTCCTCTTTCTCCTTTCCCCTGCCAGCGATTTTATTACTGGCCAAACCATTAACGTCGATGGCGGGAAGTCCATGCATTGAAGGCTCAGAAGCTGATACGGAGAACAAAAAAATGACGACAGTCCAAACAAGCTCAATGCTGATTGATGGAGAACTGGTTCAAGCAGTCAGCGGAAAACAACTTGATTCTTTCAATCCTGCCACGGAAGAGTTGATTGGCCGGATTCCAGCAGGTGACAAGGACGATGTCGACAAGGCGGTGGCTGCGGCCACTCGGGCCCAGTCCGATTGGGCGACAACAGAATTGCCCCACAGGGCGGAGCGGCTTCGTGCGGTGGCGGCCAGGGTTGCCGAACGCGCAGAGGAAATTCTGGAACTTGAAGTACGCGATACCGGAAACACAATCACGAAAATGCGTGGTGATGTGGGAATGGGGATAAAGGTTCTGGAGTACTACGCCGGTCTCGGACTAGAACTTAAAGGGAGCACGATTCCCGCCAGCCAGAGAAACCTCCACTTCTCCTTGCGAGAGCCCTACGGTGTTGTCGGCCGAATCATTCCTTTCAACCACCCGATCATGTTCGCACTCTCCAGGATGGCTGCTCCCTTGATGGCGGGGAATTCGATCATCATCAAGCCACCTGAGTCGAGCTCGCTCTCGGCGGGTATTCTCGCTGAAATATGTCGGGATGAACTGCCGCCGGGGCTCGTTAACATCGTTACCGGTCTTGGTTCGGAAGCGGGGGATGCAATCGTTCGCCATCCGTCCATCAAACGCCTCGCTTTCATCGGCTCCGTTCCGACGGGTCTGACTATCCAGAAAGCTGCGGCAGAAGTGTCTGTAAAGCATGTCAGTCTCGAGCTGGGTGGGAAAAACCCAATGCTCATTTTTCCCGACATTGATCCTGAAGTTGCCGCAACTGCCGCGGTATCAGCAATGAACTTTGCCTGGCAGGGGCAGTCTTGTGGCTCCTGCAGCCGCTTGCTTGTTCACGAATCCCTTTATGAAGAGGTTCTCAAGCGCATTGTTGAAAAGACAGAGCAACTGGTGTTGGGGGATCCATTGGATCCTGACTCTCAGATGGGACCGATGAATTCCCGTATGCAACTGGACAAGGTCGAGCACTACGTACGCACCGCCCATGAAGACGGAGCGCGACTGATGACGGGCGGCGAGCGCCCCTCTGGCCCTCGTTTTGAGCGAGGCTATTGGCATCAGCCTACCGTATTTTCCGACGTAACACCTGACATGAGAATTGGGCACGAAGAAATTTTTGGGCCTGTGCTGTCAGTTTTTCGTTGGAAAGATGAGGAGGAGGCAATACGCATTGCAAACAGCACGGAATACGGGCTAACGGCTGCCATCTGGACGAATGATCTCAATGCAGCGACGCGGTGTATCCGCGGAATAAAGGCGGGATACGTCTGGGTCAATGGTTTTTCAGCCCACCATCTGGGGACACCCTTTGGTGGTATGGGCAACAGTGGACTTGGCCGGGAGGAGGGCATTGAAGAGCTGCTTTCCTACACGGAGACCAAAACCGTCCATCTGGCCTTAAGTTAACGCAGGCAGGAGTTGTTTATATGAGTATTGAAATAGTGCCTTGCTCCCCGGCCGTTGCGGCTGAGATTCGGGGTGTTGATGTCGGCAAAGGTGTCACGGATGCAGAGTTTGCAACGATTATTGAAGCGTGGCATCGCTACCAGGTGATTCTGCTTCGCAATCAAAACCTGCCGACAGAAGAGCAGCAAGTGGCGTTCGCCAGCCGTTTTGGCGAACTGGCGGAAATCCATGTTCCCGAGTACCAGGGTAACCATCCAGCAGTTATGTACATTGGTAACCTGAAAGAAAAAGGAAAAAGCGAGGGTGCCCTGCCACTGGGTGAGATGGAGTTTCACATAGATCAATGCTACCAACGCTGCCCAGCCAAAGGGACGATGCTTTACGCGATTGAGATTCCTTCTGCCGGCGGAGAAACGGTTTTTGCGAATGGCTACTTGGCATACGAACGGTTGCCGGACTCCGTCAAGTCCAGGATTGAAGGCCTGAGGGCTACCCATGTGTATGACTATGGCGGCAAGGGCACCGACCGGAAGAACATGGTCAGTATAGAAGACGGTATTTCACAGGCCCACCCGATTGCACGGACACACCCGGCCACCGGTCGCAAGAGTTTGTTTGTCAATAAACTGATGACCCATTCAATAGAAGGCCTTGACTCTGATGAGAGTGAAACCCTTCTCAATGTGATGTTTGAAACCATTTCCCAGCCAGATCTTTCCTATGTTCACGAGTGGCAAGTGGGGGATTTGTTGCTTTGGGACAACCGTTGCACGTTGCACGCACGTCGTGATTTTAATCCGGCGGAACGCAGGTGGCTGCGGCGAGTGACCATTCTTGGGGAAGTACCTGAATAACGGTTTCTCTTTCCGTCAATAAAGAGAAAGCAGCATGGTCCTAACTCGGACAAAAACAATAAGGAGTAACACATGACCTTTGAAAACAAACTGAAAGTAGCCGGCCTTGGCGCCTTGTTCTCATGTAGCGTCTTGGCCACAGCAGGATCGGGAATGGTTTCCGCCCAGGAAAAATTCCAGGATAACGATCCCATCGAATATACCGCAACGGGCGGAAGTGCACGGGGATATTCACGGGTCGTCTTTGAGGCTCTGAACGGAATTGTCAGAGATGAATATCCCAACTCCGCGGCAGAGTTTAAGCCCGGATCGCCAGCAGGCAGTCTGCTTGAGATAACTCGGGGTAACGCGGACTTTGCTGGTGCCAGCGGCGCGGTGGAAGTGCAGTATGCGCTGGAGGGAACAGCTCCATTCCAGGAGTCACTGAAAGGCCAGATCTTTCATGTAATGACCATTCATAACGAATTGACCGTTCACTATCTGATGACTGAAGAGTGGTCTGAAGAGCACGGTATTGAGTCAATGGCGGATATCGCCGAGAAAAAGCCGCCAATGGAGATTGCGGTGAATACCGAGGCCAACCTCCAGTCAACCATTGCGATGTATGAACACATCTTTAACGAATATGGGTTCTCCATGGACGACGTTGAAGATTGGGGAGGTTCCATCCTCCGTGGCAATTCAGGTATTGGAATGGATGCTTTGGCCGATGGCCGCGCGGATGTCTTTATCAATGGCCGGTTCATGCCGGATTCAAGGTTAGAAGAAATTCACAACCACCGTCCTTTGAAATGGATCGACATTGACCGCGACAAAATGGAGGCCGCGGCAGAGGGATGGGACTATGACCTTTATATTGCGCCAGCTGGTATCAGCCCTTTCATTAAGAAAGACAGCGCTACGCAAAAAATGTGGAACGCGATGCAGGCTGGACCACATGTATCCGAAGAAACGGTCTACAAATTCCTGACAGCCATTAGCAAAAATATTGATCGGGTTAGGTCCATTCATTCTTCCCTGCGCAACTTTGGGCTGGAAATGATGGTATGGAACCCGATGGATCTCCCTATGCACCCCGGAGCTGAGCGCTTTTACCGTGAGAAGGGCCTTATCGACTGAGGTCTCTATCGGAAAGCAGTGTTGAAGTGCCAGAAAGCGGAGCCCTCGACGAAGCATGTCTGCGGTTCCGCACCGGTTCATGGAGCCATTTTTACTGGTGCAGTTTCGGTAATTAGGGGGGAGTATGTCTGCCAAAAGCAGTCTTACATACGGGCTGAAGCGATTTTTCTGGCTTACCGGTGAGGGCAACCGTTTTGTACCTACCGGCTGGCTGGGCAGATTTGTTGCGTTGCTCGCTGTCATCGGAACAGCGGTGGTTATTTACATGGCACTGTTCAGCAGCCAGTCCGAACTGTTGCATGTCGGTTTGTTTTTGGTGTTTTTGTTTCCTATTGCGTTCCTGACCACCACAGTCTCGAAAAGTGTCGAACGAATTACCTGGTTTGATGTCGTGTTGGGAGCTGTCGGTTCTTTACTTGCAGCAGGCTTCTGCTATTACGAACCCCGATATCACAACTGGATGCAAAGCTTTGATCAACTGACGACCTATGAAATCTGGGGTGGTCTTGGGCTTGTGGCACTGTCGCTGGAAATGGTTCGGCGGGCGACAGGGTGGCCGCTTCTCCTGATTTCGTTTGCATTTATTGCTTACGTGGTTTGGGGGTCCAGCATTCCTGGTAGCTTTTCCCATGGCGGTGTTGACCTGAATTACTTTGTTGAAATGCAGGCCATCACAATGGACGGCTTGATTGGTGTGCCCCTTTATGTAGCGGCGACTTACGCATTTCTCTTTGTGTTATTCGGTGCCTTTTTCCAATTGTCTGGCGGTGGTCAGCTGTTCTTCGATATAGCGGCCTGCAGTACTGGAGGAATGATTGGTGGTCCCGCAAAAGCCTGTGTTGTCTCCAGTGCATTGTATGGATCGGTATCAGGAAGTCCTACTGCTGATGTCGCCACTACCGGGCCGATAACGATTCCGTTGATGGAACGCTTTGGTATTAGCAAAAAACAGGCTGCTGCAACGGAAGCGGCAGCCTCGTCTGGAGGTGCGTTACTGCCACCTGTAATGGGCGCAGTTGCGTTTCTGATGGCGGATATGACGGGCATTCTTTACAAGGATATCCTGATAGCCGGCTTGTTATCCGCCTGCCTCTATTATCTGGGTGTGTTTACCCTGGTGCATTTTGAATGCCGTCGCCTTGGTATCAAAGCCATGCACAGTGAGGAGCGTGTGACTTTGATCGTGGCGTTGCGCCGTGGTTGGCCAAGCCTGATTCCTATCTCTGTATTGACCTACTTCCTTTTAAGCGGCTTTTCGCCAGCCTATGTGGCGGCAGGGGCATGTCTGGTAACCCTGGCAACCAGTTGGGTTGCCATACGACACGCGATTGGCCCCAGAAAACTGGTTTCCGGATGTGTGGAAACCTGCTTCAGAGTGGTACCTCTGACGGCAGCCGTTGCAGTGGCAGGAATCATCATCGGCTGCATTGAAATGACAGGGCTTTCCAGCAAGGCTGCCGCCGTGCTTTATGCCCTGGCCGGAGGCCTCCTGGTGCCGTCGCTTATTGTTTCGGCAGTAGTGCTGATTATTCTGGGGATGGGCATGCCTACGGTGGCCGTCTACGTTATGGGCGCAGCCCTGCTTGCTCCCGTGCTTATCGGCGAATTTGGGTTGCCGGTTTTGGGTACCCACATGTTCCTTCTTTACTTCTCTTGCATGTCGGCCATTACGCCGCCAGTTGCGGTGGCTTGTTTTACTGCCGCGTCCATAGCCAATACCAACCCGTTCGCGGTTGCGCCTTATGCGTCGAAGCTTGCTGTTGCCGGCTATGTTTTGCCGTTCTTCTTCATTTTCAATCCGGGCCTTCTTATGGAGGGTGATTTGCCTGGGATTCTGGGCGCTCTGGTTGCGGCAGCGGTGATGGTGCTGTGTTTTGGAGTTGCACTTCACGGCTGGATTCTGACAACGCGTATCAACTGGTTCGGTCGGCTTTTGTTCTCGGCTCTTGGCTGCGCGTTGATCGTACCGAACCTGATGGTCCAGACAGGCTCGGTTGTTTTCGCAGTTCTTGTATGGAGCGTTTATTTGAGAAGGGCCAGGACGAATGAATCGAACCTGAAGATGTTCCCGACCGGTCGTTCGGGTATGACTGGACCGACGAGCATAGAGGCAACGAATGAGTGATTTACTGAATGGTTTGATGAGTTTCGCGCGGTGGGATGTACTTCTGGTCCTGCTTGCTGCGGTCCCTGTGGGCCTTGTTTTCGGTGTTTTGCCAGGGCTGGGTGGGCTCGTGGCTTTGTCAGTGCTATTGCCTCTGGTTTATGGCATGGAGCCAATCGTCGGACTGGCGTTTCTATTGGCGAGTTATGCCGTTGTTTCGACAGGCGGTTCGGTAACCGCAATTTTGTTGGGCATTCCCGGCTCGCCAAGTAATGCGGCAACCATAATTGACGGTTACGTTCTCAGTCGTCGCGGGCGTGCCGGTTACGCTCTAGGGGCGGCTTTGTCGAGCTCTGCCTTGGGGGGCGTCATTGGGGCGGTGGTGTTGTTTGCTCTGCTCCCCATTGTTCGCCCGGTTGTTATGTCATTCGGGTCTCCGGAAACCTTTTTTCTCGCCTTATTGGGTATAAGTTATCTCGCGATGCTGGGTGGTGGGTCGCCCATCAAAGGGCTTGCCGCAGGTGCGTTGGGGCTTTTCCTGGGCACCTTCGGTTATCAGAGCACTACCGGTGTACCGAGGTTCTGGATGGAGATCGATTACCTGCTTGATGGGTTTCGGTTGATCCCGTTGGCACTGGGGATGTTCGCCATCCCGGAAATTGTTGATCTGATGTCTGGTCGAAGTATTGCGGCCAAGCGACCTGACGGCCGCCAGATGGAGATTACCCATAAGCAGGTTTGGCTGGGTGCCAGGGCCTCCGTGATTCGCAAGTGGGTATTGATTCGTTCTTCGGTCTTGGGAGTGTTCCTGGGTCTAATCCCCGGCGTTGGTAGTGAAACAGCGCCGTTTGTCACCTACGGCGCTGCCAAGCAGGCTTCCAAACGTCCTTATCAGTTTGGCAAAGGGTCAATTGAAGGAGTAATTGGACCGGAAGGTTCTAACAATGCAAAAGACGGAGGCGCGCTGGTGCCAACTCTGGCCTTTGGCGTTCCGGGAAGCAGTGCAATGGTTCTGCTGATTGGTGGCTTCCTTCTGCTTGGTCTGCAACCGGGCCCAAAATTTCTCGAAGACAACATGGACATGGCCTACGGGCTAGCGTTTGTACTTGTCGGTGCCAATCTTATTGGCGCATTGGTATTGCTGTTGCTGGCTAAGCACCTAGCTAAAATTACCTTGCTGCCGGGCCATATGCTGGCGCCGATACTTCTGACTCTGGTTGTCGTGGGTGCTTACTCCACCAATAACAATTTTGGCGATGTTCTGTTTGTTTTTATATTTGGTGCGGTAGGCATTGCTATGAAGGCTTATGGCTTCTCCAGGCCTGCACTTTTGCTGGGTTTTGTGTTGGCACCATTGTTGGAAACATATCTATATATCTCTCTCAACACCTATGGCAATTGGTTTTTCTTAAGGCCGATATGTCTGGTTCTGGCTTTATTTATAGTCGCCGGGGCTGTAATGGCAACGATAAAAAGTCATAAGGCCCGTAAAGAGATAAAGGCTGAAAAAGCAATTCAACAAGAAGAAGGGGGAACACCTTATGACATGCAGGCAAGGAAACTTTTTTAGTGCGGCGTTTTTATTTCTGTTTGCATCAACGATGTTGTTGCTAGCCATTTTCCAGTGGGAGTATTCAACGAAAGTCCTCCAGTTTCCCGTGTTGTCAGGATCGCTACTAGTCCTTTGTGCTATTTGGTTAGCGATTCGCTCTTTTACTGCGACCGAAAAAGAGCTTGATGATGAGAGTGAGTTATTTTCCGAGGGTAACAGGCGCTGTTCATTGCTAAAACGCGCATTGTGGCTTAGTGCTTTATTCCCCTTGGGTTATGTATTCGGATTTGTTGTTGGGCTTCTTTCATTCAGCTTTGCCTATACCAGTTATCACGGTCTTCCCTGGTGGCAGAGGATTCTTACTGGATTTTTAATATTTGCGGTTGTTTACATTGGTTTTAATGAGTTGCTGGGGGTACCTCTTCCCATTGAACCGATGTGGATGCGGGAATAAATGATATCTCAAGTCACGAATGTTTCGAAAGGAGAGTATTTCATGCTGCAGTTGCATGGTGATCATCAGCATGGGCACAGCCATATGCATGAGGAAGATAAAGCCGAGCTTGCCAACTTCATCTGGCGGCAGGAAACCGTGGAACTCAACACGGTTGGCATAGATATTGGCAGTTCCACCTCTCACTTGCTGTTTGCAACGGTTCGCCTGCAGCGAAGGTCACAGGGGCTCTCCAGCCGCTTTGTCGTAACCCATCGCGAGGTGGTTTGGCGCTCACCCATCATGCTCACGCCCTTTCTGAGTGACGGCAACATTGATGCGGACAAGTTGGCAGCTTTCATTCGCACATCCTATGAGAGTGCCGGCATCGCACGCAGCGATATTGACAGCGGCGCTGTCATCCTGACCGGAGAGGCGATCAAGCGGCACAACGCGCGGGCAATTGATGAACTGTTTGCGGAGGAGGCCGGAAAGTTCGTCTGCGCGACAGCAGGTCACAAGCTTGAATGCACTCTGGCGGCACACGGTTCAGGTGCCGTCAAATTATCGAAGGACCGGGACGAGTGCGTGCTCCATGTCGACATTGGTGGCGGCACAACCAAACTTTCAATGATCAACAAGGGAGAAGTGTTGGGCGTTTGTGCATTTGCAGTCGGCGGCAGACTGCTTGCGCAAGATGACGAGGGCGCATGGACGCGGGTGGATGATTCGGTGCGCCTGGTTGCGGAAGAGCTGGGTATTGCCACCGATCCCGAGTCGATGGCCAACCAGGGCAATCGGCAGAAAATTGTAACCCGATTGTCTGAGGTTGCTGTTGATTTTATCTCGGGAAAGTCTCTCGATCGTTTGGGAATGTCATTGCAACTGACCGAAGCCCTACCACGGCCCGTGCAGCCAACAGCGCTTACGTTTTCCGGGGGGGTATCGGAATACATTCTCGGTCGTGAAACCAAAGAGTATGGCGACATAGCCAAAATGCTCTCCACTGAACTGTGCAGGATGTTGCCTGAAACGCTCAATCTTCCCATGTTCGACCCAGGTCACGGGATTCGGGCAACCGTCATCGGTGCTTCCCAGTTCACGGTTCAGGTCAGCGGAAAAACCATTTTCCTCGCTGGCGATTCCGTTTTGCCGGTGCACAACGTTCCTGTTGTGAGTGTTGACCTCGAGCTTACAGGGGAGATTGATTCGACGTCGGTGGCTGAAACTATCCGGGCGGGAATGAAGAAGATGGACCTGAATCATGACAACCAGATGGCACTGGCATTCACGTGGAAGGGTGATCCCGAGTATTCGCGACTTGCAGCGGTGAGCGAGGGCATTCTCCGGGCAGCGGCGCCGGGCGGCAAACGCGGGGCACCCTTGTTGTTGATGATTGACGGCGACGTTGCCCGAACACTAGGTCACCTGCTCAAACATGAATTCGGGTTGGATAGCAGTCTCGTATCGGTGGACGGTGTCAAGTTGCAAGAACTGGACTTTGTTGATGTTGGTGAGTTCCTCGACCCTCCGGGAGTTGTGCCCGTTGTCATCAAGTCGTTGTTGTTTTCATGAGGCCGATGCCTCGGTGAATCAGGGCTGACACCCCTTTAAGAGTGTTTGAATTTAAAAAGTAAATTAATCAGAGGTAAATAGTATGAGTGATAAAGATATCCCCAGATATGGCGTCGACTTCTATATGGACTGGGTCGAACGTGAAGGGCTGCCGGTAACAGAGGCATTTGGTATTGATCTGTTTGAACTTGAAACCAAGCCCTGGGCTAGAGCCGGTGATCACGTGAAGGGTGCAGCTGCGCATCTAAAAGGCCGTTGTGACTTCAGCAACATGTTCCTTTACGAGATTGCTCCGGGTAAATCCACGTCACCCCAGAAACATCTGTATGAAGATGTTTTCTACGTGCTGGAAGGTCGCGGCAGCACCCAGCTCGAGTTTGCAGATGGCTCTACGCAGTCCTTTGAATGGGGCCCAAAGAGCCTGTTTGCGATTCCGCTGAATGCCCGCTATCGCCACTTTAATGGCAGTGGTAAAGACCGCGCTCTGCTTGTAACCACCACGGATATGCCGATGGTAATGAATGCGTTTCACAATGAAGAGTTCGTGTTCAATAACGACTTCGACTTCAGTGAGCGTACCGGTAAAGAGAAGTACTACTCCGGTGAGGGTGATCTTATTACCGTGCGCCCGGGTAACCACATGTGGGAAACCAATTTTGTACCTGACCTGGCCAGCATTGAGCTCAAGTCATGGGGTGACCGTGGCGCGGGCGGCAGCAACATCATGTTTGTGCTTGCCGATGGCACCATGCACGCCCATATCTCCGAGATGCCAGTAGGAACCTATAAGAAAGGTCACCGTCATGGCCCGGGCTATCATGTCATGTGTGTTACAGGGCACGGCTACTCCATGTTGTGGTTCGAAGGTGAAGAGGATTTCACCCGTATCGATTGGAAACACGGCGTAGTGTTCCCACCTGCCGACCGCCAGTTCCACCAGCACTTCAACACCAGTCAGGACCCGGCCCGTTATCTGGCGACTGGTGTTGGTGGTCTGAGATATCCGTTCACCACCGACCGTCGTAAGTCACTGCTCGGCATGAAGCCTGGTGAAAGGGGCGCAGTGTCGACGAGTATTAAGGATGGTGGTGATCAGGTGGAGTATGAAGATCAGGATCCGCGCATCCATCAAATCTGGCTTGAGGAAATGAAAAAGAATGGTGTTACACCAAAGATGGATAAATTCAATGTCGCTCAATAAGTGAGACATGCATTCGAGCTACTGCTACATGCTAGTAGCTCGAATGTATGGTTACGACGCGCTTACTCCAAGGGGTAGGCGCTGTCTATAGAGCTTAATGTAAGGGGAAAGTTATGTATTTTCACAAAAACAAGATCGGAAAACTGGCCTCAGTATTAATTGCCGCTTCCATCTTTCTCGCTGTAGGAGGGCTCGCTCACGCCCAGGATGCAGCGGAGGATTACTACGAAGGTAAAACCATTACCATTGTTGTGGGTTTTAATCCCGGTGGCGGATATGACGAATACGCCCGCATGATTGCTCCGGAGCTGGAAAAACGCATCGGGGCAACGGTGGTGGTGGAGAACCAACCCGGCGGTGGTGGCTTACTCGCCCTCAACAGGCTCGCCCAGAGTGGCAATGACAGAACCATGATGTTAGCGAGCGCGGAATCCGCGGCTTTAGCACAGTTAACGGATCGACCTGGAACTCGCTTCGATCTTGGCAAAGTTACATGGCTCGGTCGTGCCGTGGTAGATACTCGTATGGCGATGTGGAGTGCGGAAAATCCAGAGCGTAGCTTCGATGAAGCCTTGGATACGATGAAATCGGAAGGTAGTCGATGGGGCGCCACTGGACTTACCGATTCAGTGTCTGATGCCACTGCTGCTATGGCTGAAGCGCTGAACTTGACATCGGATGAGCTCTCCATTGTTCTGGGATATGACGGCACCAGCGCCATCGCGCTCGCTGTCGTTAGAGGCGAAGCGGATGGCGTTGTCGTAAGTTCGACATCTGCAATCAACTATGTCGGTGACGACTCACTGGTGCCGCTGGCTGCGCTTGACAGGGAGCGTGACCCTCTGTTCCCGGATACTCCAACCATTTTTGAAGTGGGAAATCTGGATGATGAAGGCGAGCGGTGGATGGATTTCCGCTCAAACATTACGACGTTGGGACGCGCCCTTGTCATGCATGGTGACGTGGATAAGGAGCGGTCGGCGTTCTTGGCCAGTCACATAGAGGATATTCTCACCGACGAAGAGTTTATCCAAAAAGCTGAAGAGATGAATCGACCAATAAGCTACCTTTCAGCTGCTGAACAGAATGAGTTGGTGCAGAGTATTTTCTCTGATCTTTCTGATGATAGAAAGGCCGAGATTAAACAAGTTCTTACTGAGAAATATGTTCGCTAGGGAGACTCTGAATAAGTCTCAAAATCAGCGATAATATGGCCATCGCCAACCGCATAGGATTCGTTGCCACCATGGATCAGATCACTTTCTCCGAAGCTGAGTACCAGACCAAGAAGCGC
>Ga0189286_100086_pt1 | contig 62444 bp, 70 predicted proteins | sample UW69minimetaG_FD_130330 | JGI IMG/M metagenome (GOLD analysis project Ga0189286, IMG submission 130330) | Marine microbial communities from the Costa Rica Dome - UW69 mini metaG | ecosystem: Environmental > Aquatic > Marine > Oceanic > Photic zone | place: Costa Rica: the Eastern Pacific...
CGTTCCTGAAAAGTGGGGCGCGCATGTCTTCTCAGACACCGTTGTTACAGAACTAAAGCCAAACGCTCACGGTGCCTCAAGCGGTGTCCGGGGTGCTGCCTGGCTCTGGCCTGACACAAAGGTCAGCTGACATGGCTCTGCCCACTCACGGATTTTGCCGGGACTGCCTTGCGCCCGTCCCGAAGGACAAAAACAGGTGCCCCACCTGCAGGCGCCCCAGAGTTTTGCACCATCCAGAGCTTCACAAACTCAGCATTGCCCATCTGGACTGCGATGCCTTCTACGCCGCCGTCGAAAAACGCGACAATCCGGAACTGAAAGACAAACCAGTCATCATCGGTGGCGGGAAACGCGGCGTCGTAAGCACCGCCTGCTATATCGCGCGTATTCGCGGTGTGGGCTCAGCCATGCCCATGTTCAAAGCGCTCAAAGCCTGCCCAGACGCCGTTGTTGTGAAACCGAACATGGAGAAATATGCAAAAGCAGGAGGTGAGGTCCGCGCCCTGATGCGGGAACTCACTCCGTTGGTAGAGCCGCTTTCCATCGACGAAGCTTTCATGGATTTGAGTGGAACCGAGCGCCTGCACCACGCCCCACCTGCCCTCACCATGCTGCGCCTTGTGAACCGCATAGAAGAGGAAATTGGGATCACCGTCTCCGTCGGCCTGAGCTTCAACAAGTTCCTGGCAAAGGTAGCCTCGGACCTCAACAAACCTCGGGGTTTCTCCATCATCGGCGAAGAAGAGGCCATGGACTTTCTGGGCGACAAGCCTGTCTCGATCATCTGGGGGGTCGGCAAGGCCTTCAATGCCAAACTAAGGAAGGATGGCATCACACTCGTCCATCATCTACGCCAGTACGAAGAAAGTGCTCTGATGGCACGCTACGGGTCGATGGGACGTCGCCTGTGGCAACTCTCCAACTGCCAGGACAGTCGGCGGATCAAACCTCACGGTGCTGCCAAGAGCATATCGGCGGAAACCACCTTCTTCGATGACATATCAGAGTTCGAGGAATTGAAGCGGAAACTCTGGCCTCTGTGCGAACGGGTCGCCAAACGCGCCAAGAAAGCTGAGATCGCCGGAAAAACGGTGACACTGAAGCTCAAGACGGCAAGCTTCAGGTCACGCACCCGCAGCCAAACGCTGCCAAACCCAACGCTGCTTGCCGATGTCCTTTATGAGACAGCCCTTCCACTGTTAGAACCTGAAGCTGACGGCACACCCTTTCGTCTTATGGGGATTGGTATGTCATCCCTGACGGATGCAGACCTCGCGGACCCAGCCGACCTTCTTGATCCAGGCGCCACCCGCCGTGCCGATGCAGAACGCGCCATGGATAGCGTGCGCGCGAAATTCGGCGAGGACGCGATCAAAAAGGGTCGCGGCTTGAAACGCTGAGCACTAGAAATTTCCAGGTGAAGTGGATGCCGGTTCACCTGGCAATGTGACGAAACAGGCGCTCTAACATGGATCAGGTACCAGATAGGTGAGGTCCGTCAGTGTCCCATCAATGACAATATCGCCATAGTCCAACCTCATGTTGGATGAGACCCCATTTTCAAACAACCGGTAGGAGACCTGATAGTCAGGCACACCCGCGTGTTCATGAGGCAAGAAGTAACTCACCTGGACCGGCCATGAGGAGGCGCCGTCAAGATTCATACCCTCACCCTCAACGGCGACACTATCAGTGTCCGCCTCGCTCGACTTACCGATGAAGGAACTGACCAGGAAGTAGTGATCTGTCTCTGCACCTTCAAATACCGATGCGCTCATAAGCGAGTTACCTGATGTGGCTGTCTCCACCAAGTCCCGCACAAATTCGCTCGGAAAAATAACATCATCCGGCAAATCTAAAACAACATCACTAGGTTGAGAAAATGTAGCCGCTGATGTGGAGCCCGATCGTTCTGCAAATCCGGAAACAGTTTCTTCCAGCTGCGCGCCTGCATAACGCTGTACCTCAAATCGAAACTGGTCGCCATCACCACTTTCCCAGGATGTCATGCGAAGGTCTCGAACCATCACACCACCGTCTGTATCGAAGAGTTGGGTCACCAGCCTTTGAGTTAGCGTATACCCATCGCAGCTATTGCCGGTCCATTCCAGCACCATGCGACCGGTGAGTCCGGCAATATCCGCACTGGATTCCGCAACCGACAGCTTGAGATCGTAAGCCGCCCGATGATTGGCGAGCTCTGCCGCAAACGCACCATTTGCTGATGTAGCAAGAAGAACCAAAGATAAGCCCCTTGCGACTGTCCAAAATAGGCGCGATTGTACGTCGCGCCCGTGTGGCCGCCGAAGCTCTTCAGATCGAAAAAAACGCATGTCCAAACCAAGAATCCTTGTTACGCGAAAGCTCCCACCAGCCGTCGAGGAAAGATTGCAAAGAGACTATCAGCCTGACCTTAACGGGTCAGATGAAATTTATGGACAGGAAGAACTGATTGAGCGCGCAAAAGGCGCCGATGCGCTCCTTGTCACCGTGACGGACATCATCAATCGCGATGTTATAGCGCGTCTGCCCGGATCCATTAGGATGATCGCCACATTTTCAGTGGGGTATGACCAAATTGATGCCGCCGCTGCCCTAGAACGCAAGATCGCTGTGAGCAACACACCAGGTGTCCTGACAAACGCCACCGCTGATATCGCCATACTTCTCCTGTTAGGCGCCGCACGCGGTGCTGGCAATGGAGAACACGCCATCCGGCAAAACACCTGGCAGAACTGGGCGCCAACAGGTTTTTTGGGTCGCGACGTCACTGGAAAGCGCCTCGGCATCCTCGGCATGGGTCGCATCGGTCAAGCCCTTGCAAAGCGTGCCCGAGGGTTCGATATGGAGATCCACTATCACAATCGACGCCGCCTGCCCGCGCAAGAAGAAGCTGGAGCCCACTACCATGACAACTTGAAAAGTCTCCTCCCAAACTGCGATTTCCTGTCGGTCCACGCAGCCTCAACACCGCAAACACGTGGGATTATCAACTCAGAAACCCTGCAAGAACTCCCACCCGGTGCCATATTTGTGAACACTGCCCGGGGCGACCTCGTGAACGATGATGCGCTGATAACTGCCCTTCAGTCTGGTCATGTAGGCGCCGCAGGTCTCGATGTCTTCAACAATGAACCCGATTTGGATCCGCGGTACCGCACGCTTCCAAACACGTTTCTACTTCCACATTTAGGCAGCGCCACGCTCGAAACCCGCAATGCCATGGGCTTTTGCGCCCTTGATAATCTGGACGCTTTTTTCGCTGGAAAGCCACCCCCAAACCCCGTCACGCCCTAGGCAAACAAAGGCGTCTCGCAACTATGGCACCCGGCAAATTCTGCCGCGACACCCAGCTCGACTGCAAAAGACTCAAGGATTCAGCCATTCTCATTTTGGCACGTGGTTTGCGACTGCTCCTCCAAACACATGCGCGCAAACCGTCATCGGTGCGCCTTAAGGAGACCAGGCAATGGGCCAGCAGAGACCAAATGAGCGAGCTGCGAAAACACCTAGCGAGGGCATTCATCCAGTGATCGACACCATGGAAATGCGCCTGCGCTGTGAGTTGCTGCGTGAAGCCCAGGACTCCGCGGATCCCAATACCGTCGTCGTAAAAGCACTAGAATACGCGGCCGAAGCTGAACAGCGCATTGCAGAACTCAACGCCCGCGTTCGCACGCTGGAATCTCTAGCAAAGACGGATGAACTCACCGGCCTTCTTAATCGCCGCGGTTTCTATGACGCAGTCCGCCGTGAACTCCAGACATCCGCACGGCACAAAGAGACCGGCGTGCTCGCCTATATCGATTTGGATGAGTTCAAGCCCATCAATGATACTCTCGGCCATGCCGCCGGTGACGAAGTTCTCCGGGCAGTTGGAAGACAATTGGGCACGAACATCCGGGCGACAGACTTTGCAGCCCGCCTTGGCGGCGACGAGTTTGCAGTCCTTTTCGTGCGCGCAGAGCATATTCCTGCACGCAAACGTGCACGGGTCATGCTGGAAGAACTGAACAACCTCACAACCACCTGGAAGCGGAAGAAGATCCAGGTACGCGCAAGCATGGGCCTCGCCAACTACACAGGCGAAACCGCCTTCGAAGAGCTTTTGGCACAATCTGATCGAGCGATGTACCGCGAAAAGCGTAAAGCGACTGAAAGCCGCTCAGCCGCCACCGCTCGGTAACGCCGGTTCTGGCTGGGTGAGACGCCGAATGGCACCTCCCCCTTTTGCAAGAATAGACGTTGGCACCTGCACAACCTTCCTGTCCGAAAACACGGCACCAATGATTGATGCAGCAACGGCATCGTTTGGGTCTCCATAGGACGGCACAATCACCGCGCCATTTGCCACATAATAATCCAAATAGTTTGACGCTAACGGTTTCCCATCAAAGTCGGCCTGCTGGTTCTGAGGCAAAGGAACAGACGTGATCGTGAGCCTGTCCCCTCGCGCTGTGACAGCCGCCTCCAAATGAGCCTTATTGTCCTCCAGCGTCGCCCTGTCTAAATCATCAGGGTCTGCGACATCTGAAACAAGCACCCGATCTCGCCCGGCAAAAACCGCAACCCGACTCACCTGCCCCTGTGTTGGGTCAGCGGCCAGTCCGCCACCAAGCCACACAACCTTCCGGGCCCCAAGAAAGAGCGCAAGTCGCTCTTCAATCTCAGGTCGCGTCAACTCCGGATTACGGTCTTCATTAAGAAGACATTCTTCTGTGGCCAGGACAGTTCCATAACCATCAGCGCTGATAGCTCCGCCTTCGAGAACCATGTCGGCAGAAAAACTCTTCGTGTTTTCGTATCGGAGGATTTTTTCTGCGAGCGCGGCATCGCGAGCAAACCCATGAACAGAATTGCCCCAGCCGTTGAACTGCCAGGCGATGCCTGCAACAGCATCCTCACCATTGCTCAGAAACATCGGCGCTGTGTCCCGCGCCCAGCAATCATCAATTGGGAGTTCAAGAAACTGAACATTTTTATTGCGACCGCAAGCAAACCGAGCCTGTGACGCATCCTCTTCTCGAACAATCACCATCACGCGCTCATACTCTGCAATGGTACGAACAATTTCAGCGGCTTCGGTGTAGGCCTGTGGCATCAAATCACGCCACCGATCTGCCCTGGACGGCCATTGCACCCAGCACCGCTTGTGCGGCTCCCACTCGCCGGGCAGAAAAAAACCCTCACCCACCGGAGAGTGCAAATAATCGTCCATCAGGTCCCCTAATCCGACTCAAAACACTGCGCAGACGGTCCATTGTGCCGTAAACTGCCAGGAAAGAAAAATCACTGACAGGATGTTGAAATGAGTGAAAGTACCGCAGACAAGTTGAGCAAACTCGGGATCACCCTTCCAAAACCAACACCTGCAGCAGGGACTTATTCGCCGTATATCATCTCAGGCAATCTTGTGTTCATCTCGGGCCAGGTTCCCGTTGGGCCGAATGGCCTGGAATTTCAGGGCAAAGTTGGCGACGCATTCAATGTCGACGAGGCGAAAGCCGCTGCTCGTCTCTGTGCAATCAACATATTGTCCCAACTTTCTGCCGCGCTCGACGGTGACCTCGACCGTGTAACCCGCTGTGTGAAGCTGGGCGGCTTTGTGAATTCAGTGTCAGAATTTGGCGACCACCCGGCCGTCATGAACGGCGCGTCGGATCTCATGGTTGACGTATTTGGCGACAAAGGCAAACATGCCCGCTTCGCCGTCGGCGCGCCTTCTCTGCCCTTCGATGTCGCAGTAGAAGTCGAAGCTGTTTTCGAGATTGCGTGAGCACCAGCTTATGGGTGATGCCGAACAGGTGGTGATGAAGGTTGTGCCCCGCATGGAAGAAATCCCAGCGGCCGCCTGGGACGCCTGTGCCAATCCAGGTGGCGATGTTGCCGATGTTCCCTTCTTGTCTCATACATTCCTTAAAGCGCTGGAAGAAAGTGGATCAGCGACGGCCAGAACCGGTTGGGCGCCGCACCACCTCATCCTGGAAGAGCCCGATGGCAGCCTTGCCGGTGTTGTGCCCATGTATATGAAAAACCACAGCCAAGGCGAATATGTGTTCGACTATGGCTGGGCAGATGCTTTTGAGCGCGCCGGCGGGAATTATTATCCAAAACTGCAAGTCTCTGTGCCCTTCACGCCAGCCACCAGTCGACGCATTCTGGCGCGCCCCGGCCTCTTTCAGGAACGGACTGAAGACCAATTGACAGCGGGCATGATCGAGCTGGCCCGGCAGCTCGAAGTCTCCTCCGTCCACCTCACTTTCCTCCCCGAAGGTCAATGGTCGAGGCTGGGAGAACTGGGCTTTCTGCAACGCACAGACCAGCAGTTTCACTGGTTGAACAATGACTATGAAACATTTGACGATTTCCTGACGGCCCTCTCTTCCCGCAAGCGCAAGAACCTTCGCAAAGAACGAGAACGCGCACTTGAAAACGGCATTGAGGTCGAATGGATAACAGGGTCCGACCTGACAGAAACCCATTGGGACGCGTTTTTCGAGTTCTATACGGACACAGGCATGCGGAAATGGGGCTCGCCCTATCTCACCCGCGAGTTCTTCTCAATGATCGGCGAAACCATGGCCGACGAAACGCTCCTCATCATGGCAAAGCGAGAGGGGCATTATATAGCCGGTGCCCTAAACTTTGTGGGCTCAGAAACACTGTTCGGCCGGAACTGGGGCTGTATTGAGCATCATCCCTTCCTGCATTTTGAGATTTGCTATTATCAGGCCATCGATTTCGCCATTGCCAGAGGACTGAAAAAGGTCGAAGCAGGCGCTCAGGGGGCCCACAAGCTTGCCCGTGGCTATTTGCCAACCCATACCTATTCCGCCCACTATATCGCCAATTCAAGCTTCCGGGAGGCCGTCGAGCATTATCTTGAACAAGAGCGGCGTCATGTAGATCATGACATCGCCGCCCTGAGCAGGCACGCACCCTTTCGGCAATCCGGCGATGAGAACTAGGAAAAACCCATGGCGTATGATGACAACAACATATTCGCAAAAATCCTGAGGGGTGAAGCTCCTTGCATCAAGATCCATGAAGATGACAAGACATTTTCATTCATGGATGTGATGCCCCAGGCTGACGGCCATACCCTTGTCATTCCCAAAGCGCCTGCAGAAAACCTTTTTGATCTCGCCCCTGATCATTACGCGGCACTCGCCCAGGTAACTCAGAAGATTGCCGCAGCTGTCAAACAGGCGATTGGATCACCCGGCGTGATGATTGCCCAATTGAACGGGGCGGAGGCAGGACAGACTGTCTTCCATTTCCACAACCACATCATTCCACGCTGGAGCGGCTTGGAGATGAAGCTCCATGCACGCGAGATGGCAGATATGGCCGAACTGGAAGAACAAGCACAGAAAATTCGTGCGGCTCTCTAAAGCCAAGCACATAAACATATCTATTGGGGGGATAGAATTATGTTGACCAAAAAACTCACCGCGACATTGATGATGTCTGCCACCATGATTGTGTCAGCAAACGCCGCAGAAGGCATATCTGGCTACACATTGGAGGAAGTCGTTCCGGGGTCGGCTTTTCACGGCATTCACGGCATCACCTTCACATCAGACAATCGCATATTGGCAGGAAGTGTCTTGGGCCGCGCGATATATGAGATTGATGCTGAGACCGGTGACACATCAATCTATATCGACGCACCTGAAGGGATGGCAGACGATCTCGAAGAAGGTCCAAACGGTGAGCTGGGATGGACCGCCTTCCTTGATGGCAAATATTACCTGCGCACCAAAGAGGGAAAAACCCTGACATTGGCTGAGGGCCTGCCAGGCCTGAATTCCACTGCCTGGTCACCTGATGGACGACTCTTTACCACACAGGTCTTCTTGGGCGATGCCCTCTATGAGCTTGACCCGGCGGGGAACGCCCCTCCCCGCAAGATCATGGAAGGCATGGGCGGTTTGAATGGATTTGACTTTGGCCCAGACGGAAAACTCTACGGGCCCCTTTGGTTTAAAGGCCAGATCGCGAGGGTTGATGTAGATACCGCTAAATTGGAAGTGATTGCAGACGGGTTCGAGGTGCCTGCCGCCGTCAATTTCGATTCAAAAGGAAACCTCTGGGTCGTCGACGCCGCACGGGGTGAAGTATTGCGGGTCGATGTAGACACGGGCGACAAGACATTGGTCGCAGAGGTGAACGCCTCCATCGACAATCTGGCCATCAGCGCAACGGATGAGCTGGTAATCACCAATATGGCCGACAACGCCGTGATCAGGATCGACACCGAGACCGGTGAAAGCACGCCCCTGACAAGTGGTGCACTGGCCGTTGCCGCCGACCTCGCTATGGTCGTCGGCGAAGACGGTAAAGAAACACTCTATATTGGCGACCTATTTTCCTTCCGCGCGCTCGATATTGAAAGCGGCGAAGTATCCGAAGTGGGGCGCGTTTTTGGCGCCAATATCGACTATCCCATTAGCGTCGGCGTCAATGGCAGCGAGATCGCCCTCGCCGGTTGGTCCGCGGGCATGGTGCAACGCTACGACACCACGACCGGCGAGCTCGGTGACATCCACCATAATTTCACGACACCACTCGATGCCTTGCCACTCCCCGGTGGCGACACGCTGGTGGCTGAATATGCGCGCGGCGCGCTTGTCCGCGTCGACGGGGGTGACTGGAGCAAGCGGGCAGACGTGACGACCGATCTCGCCGGCCCATCAACACTGGTGGCCCTTGAGAATGGCAATGTGCTCGTCTCTGAGAACATCTCAGGCGTAATTTCTGAGATCAACCTTGAAACCGGCGAAAAGATGGTCATCGTAGAAGGGCTCTCAGGCCCGGAAGGTTTTGACAGAAGCGCCGACGGAACACTCTATGTCGCTGAGGTCGGGTCAAAACAAATCTCAATGATCTCCGTGTCGGGAGAAAAATCAGTAATTGGAACAGACCTTCCCATCGGCTTTGCCGGTCCTGAAGAAGGCCTGCCCATCTATGTCCCAACGGGACTTGCTGTCTCCGCCACAGGCGATGTGTATTTCGCCTCTGATATGGAAGCCGCAATTTACAGGTTGAGCCACCGATGATCGATGTCTTTCCGGAGGCTGACACGCTTCCACTATTTCCCAGCCGGGACTTCAAGAAAACCATCGCCTTCTACGACAAATTGGGCTTTGGCGTGGATCTGCATGTGCCGGGTCCGACGGGCTATCTCATTCTGGTGAGTGGACCGATGGAGCTACATTTCTTTCCTTATCCCGATCTTGACCCCACAACCAGCATCGTCGGCGTTTATATTCGATCTGATGATGTGGACACGCTCTTCGACATTGTCTCACCAGAGTTCTTGCCCAGTGAAGGAATTCCTCGCTATGAACCTCCTGCTGATCGCCCGTGGGGAATGCGGGAGTTCTATGTTGTTGATGAAGACGGCAGCCTCCTCAAGTTCGGACAACAGATTAAAAACACCTAAGGCGCAAAACTTGAACGGCATTTAATACCCCAATGCCCATCCTCAAGCGTGACCACATAAATCGAGTCAAAATGACCGATTACACTTTCGTCTTCCTTGTAGCGCGTAAACCGCGTGTCAAAATGCACTTTATCTTCACCGGAATGAATGACCTCCCGACGATCCCAACCGGAATGGTGCCATCCATCTCCAAGGTTTTTGTCAAACATGTCTGGCTTATGCCATCCCGGCCCATCAATAATCGCCATCGTGTTGGAGGCAAGGCGAATGCTGGGAAAGTTAAAGGTCTTCTCCCACGCAGTTAAGTCTCGCGCATTAAAAGCGCTCATAAACGCGTCCAGGCAGGCTTGCGCACCGGCGATAGCTGTTTCGTTTGGCATCATTCTCTCCAATGAAAAAGCCGACCCCTCACTCAAAAGGGATCGGCTAATATCTCTGATATGAATTCGGTTAGTCGACCAAGAGCGGAACCTTTGGCACGGAGCCACCATCGCCGCCGGACCCATCATCGTCTGGCTTGTCAGGCCCTTTGCCATCACCCTTGTTAGCGCGAGGCTTGCGGGCTTTTGGCGGATTAGCCTCACACTCGAATGCAAGCTCGTTCTTATCAGCGTCTACAGTAACCCTGACAATGCCGCCTTTGGTCAATTGGCCGAACAGAACTTCATCGGCGAGTGGTTTCTTGATGTTCTCCTGAATGACACGCGCCAAGGGCCGTGCACCCAGCTGTTCATCATATCCCCGCTCGGCGATCCAGCGGTTTGCCTCTTCCGTCAGCTCGATCGTCACATTGCGATCTGCAAGCTGAACTTCAAGCTGAAGAACAAATTTCTCAACGACGCGGGCAATCACGTCTTCCGGCAGATTCTGGAACGGAATGGTTGCATCCAGACGGTTACGGAATTCAGGCGTGAAGAGCTTCTTGATAGCATCTTCATCTTCGCCTTCCCGCTTGGTCCGACCAAACCCAATCGGTGCCCGCGCCATGTCGGACGCACCCGCATTGGTCGTCATGATTAGCACAACATTGCTGAAGTCGATCTTCTTACCGTTATGGTCGGTAAGTTTGCCGTGATCCATAATCTGCAACAGAATGTTGAAGAGATCCGGATGGGCTTTCTCAATTTCATCGAGCAGCAATACGCAATGGGGGTGCTGATCGACACCGTCCGTGAGCAAACCACCCTGATCAAAGCCAACATAGCCGGGAGGCGCCCCAATAAGACGAGACACGGTGTGGCGTTCCATATATTCCGACATGTCAAAGCGCAGCATCTCTACGCCCATAATGTCGGCCAGTTGCCGCGCGACCTCCGTCTTACCCACACCTGTCGGACCAGAGAACAAGTAGGAACCGATCGGCTTCTCAGGCTCACGAAGCCCTGCCCGCGCAAGCTTAATCGACGAGGCAAGCGCTTCAATCGCCTGGTCCTGACCAAAGACAACCCGCTTTAGTTCAACATCGAGATCCCTGAGCTTCTCAGTATCCGTTTTGGAAACAGATTTCGGCGGGATGCGCGCCATTGTAGCGACAACTTCCTCAATCTCTTTCACACCAACGGTTTTCTTGCGGCGTCCCTCCGGCTTCAGCATCTGCCGTGCACCAGCCTCGTCGATCACATCGATCGCTTTGTCCGGAAGCTTGCGGTCATGCATATATTTGGAGGACAGATCGACAGCCGACTTAATGGCCTCGTTCGTATAGCGTAGGGAGTGAAACTCTTCGAAATAAGGCTTCAGACCTTTCAAGATTTTCACAGCGTCCGGGATTGACGGCTCAGTCACATCAATCTTCTGGAAGCGGCGGACAAGTGCCCGGTCCTTCTCAAAATGCTGACGATATTCTTTGTAAGTCGTCGAGCCCATGCAGCGCAGCGTACCGCTGGCCAATGCAGGCTTCAGCAGGTTGGAGGCATCCATCGCTCCCCCACTCGTCGCACCTGCGCCAATGACAGTATGTATCTCATCAATGAACATGATTGCGCCGGGATATTCTTCCAGCTCTTTGATCACCTGCTTGATCCGCTCTTCGAAATCGCCGCGATAGCGCGTGCCCGCAAGCAAGGTGCCCATGTCGAGAGAAAAGATCGTCGCGTCTTCGAGAACCTTGGGCACTTCACCCTGAACAATTTTTCGCGCAAGCCCCTCAGCGATGGCCGTCTTGCCAACACCTGGATCACCAACGAACAAGGGATTGTTCTTGGACCGACGGCAAAGGATTTGGATCGTGCGCTCAACTTCCTTGTCGCGGCCGATCAGAGGATCGATCTTTCCGCCCTTGGCTTTCTCGTTGAGATTGACGCAATAAGCATCAAGCGCTTCGGTAGTGCTTTTCGCAGCGCCTCCCTCTTCTGAAGAAGATTGTGTCTCCTCGTCTTCCGAGGTGCCGCGTGGAGATCGCGTTTCGCTCATGTCGCCACGCTTGGCAATCCCGTGCGAGATATAGTTGACCGCGTCATAACGCGTCATTTCCTGTTCCTGCAGGAAGTAGGCCGCGTGGCTTTCGCGCTCAGCGAACATAGCGACAAGCACATTGGCACCTGTCACCTCTTCGCGGCCTGAAGATTGAACGTGGATGACCGCGCGTTGAATCACCCGCTGGAAGCCAGCAGTTGGTTTGGCTTCCTCCTCGCCGTCCACGATAAGGCTGGAGAGTTCATTATCGATATAGTGCAGTAACTGTTGGCGAAGAGCATCCAGATCCACATTGCACGCCCGCATAACAGCGGCGGAATCTTGATCATCAAGCAGCGAGAGCAGCAAATGCTCAAGCGTCGCGTATTCGTGATTGCGCTCATTTGCGAGCGCCAGCGCGCGATGAAGGCCTTCTTCCAAACTACGAGACAGTGATGGCACGACGTCCCTTTCTGTTGGCTGTGACCGAGACGGGCCGTCCCGATCAAACTCTTTTACCCCACCCTCTTCAGAATCTGTGCTCCGTTAAGAATCTAGGAACCATGAGAGTCTGGAGATTAGCTTAGCCGCATTCAAGCCCCTGTCCACGTAGATTTTCTGCGGGGGACGGAGCCAATTGAGCCCGGCAGCACCGCCTCAATCCCGCTCCATGGTGCATTGAAGCGGATGTTGGTTCTGGCGGGCGAAATCAACGACCTGGGTAACCTTGGTCTCTGCGACTTCATAGGTATAGACCCCGCAGATACCCACACCATTCTGATGGACATGCAGCATGATGGTCGTCGCTTCCTCCATGCCTTTATTGAAGAACTTCTGGATAACGTGCACCACGAATTCCATCGGGGTGTAGTCGTCATTCAGGATCAAAACCTTGTAGAGCGAAGGTTTTTTGGTCTTCGGCTTACTGCGGGTAATGACTCCTGTGTCGGATCCATTGCCCCCATCTAAATCATCATCGCGGTCATTATCAGCCATGCAGGGCTCAAAAACTCTTCTATGGGCTCGACCAGCCGACAAAGGCACCGCAATGGGCACACAAAATCGACCGGGCTGCCGCCTGTAATCTTTGCGTCATAAGATAATCCATGTCGGGCGATTTGTAAGGGACCTTGCCGCGCAAAAATTCTCAGAAACTGCGGCAGAATTGACCCAAACCCGAGGTTGACGCGACATTTAGCGCGCCGTCTAAGCCTCCTGCGCATCTTACCCACAGGTGCGCGGTACCGTTAACCTTACAGTAACCGCTGAGGCGTAATTTGGACCCTTGTAAAAATGCCTGAGTTTCTGCGCTTTTTTGCGCATCAAGGCGAGCAAGGGACACGTTCCTGGACCGAGGACTCCCGGTACGTGCGTTTTGACCATGTTGATGTTGATCCTGCCGGAAGCGATCGAAACGGCAAAAGTCTATGCGGAGTTAGCTTTTATGGGAGACCCGGTTGAGTTTGCGCTGGGTGTCGCATTGTCCGCTTTGGCGCTTCTATCGCTTCAATAACGCCGGAGGGGCTGGTGGCTTTTGATATGACCCACGAGATGCCTACGGCAAAAACAGCCGATTCGGGCCCAAAGAAACTCTCCTTCAGGCACGTATGGGCATTTTGCGCCGCCATTCTCATCGCGCTGACTGCCCAGCTCCCCGCCCCCGCTCACGCGAACAGCAAATACGCTGCTGTGGTCATCGATGGGCATACGGGACGCATGGTCTATGCCCGCAGCGCAGATAGACCCCGTTACCCTGCTTCATTGACCAAGGTCATGACCCTCTATCTCCTCTTCGAAGAGCTGGAGGCCGACCGCGTCAATCTGAACACCCGTATGCAGGTTTCGCCGCGCGCAGCAGGTCAACCCCCTTCAAAGCTGGGCGTCCGCGCTGGCACCACCATCACTGTAGACGATGCCATCCACGCACTTGTGACCAAATCGGCAAATGATGTCGCGGTCGTCGTCGCAGAACATATTTCCGGAACCGAATATCGCTTCGCGCAGCGTATGACAACCCGCGCCAGATCACTTGGTATGCGCCGCACACGCTTCATGAACGCCTCAGGACTTCCCAATAATCGGCAGCTCACCACCGCGCGCGACATGGCAACATTGGCGCAGCGGGTGCAGCGTGACTTCCCGAACTATTTCGGCTTCTTCTCCGTCACTGAGTTCCGCTTCAATGGTCGCCGCTATACCAATCACAACCGACTGGTCGGCCGCTATGCAGGCACTACGGGCCTCAAGACCGGCTATACGCGGGCTTCCGGTTTCAACCTCACCGCCACGGTTGAACGCCAGGGCAAATACCTAATCGGCGTGGTGCTGGGTGGTCGCACCGCACGCTCTCGCGACGATCACATGGTCTCTATTTTGGATCGGGCATGGGGCAACGCCATCGCCATGAACAGCACGCGGACGAGACTTGCCTCAACACCCATGCCGCGCAACCGACCAGGCACAAGAACAACCAGATACGTACTGGCATCTGCCGTCACGGCACCGCTGCCAGCACCTCCCCCACAGGGCGATACCAGCCTCGACATTGCTTTTTCCGGTCCTGAAGATCTGGCTTTGGTAGACACGACCACACTGCGCTCGACCTCGCTTGATGCCGAAAGCGACGCCTTCAACCCTACAAGCTGGGTCATCCAGGTTGGCGCATATGCCAAGCCATCAGAAGCTGTCGCCCGCATCCGACAAGCTATCAATGCAGCGCCTGTCCTCTTGGCCAATGCAGTTCCGGTCACCATGCCTGTCTCATCGTCCGATCAGACACTCTACCGGTCGCGGTTCGGGGGACTGAACGAAACAAACGCCCGCAAAGCCTGCCGCGAGCTGTCTCGTGCTGCCATTAGCTGTATCGCCATCCCACCTCACGGCTGGGGTCGCTCGGCGAGCATCAACCGCTAATACTTAGTCTCCCAGAAGAAGGTCTTTCGCAGCGTTCACACGCGCTGCGAGCTGCGTCGAGCCGCCATGGTCCGGGTGAAGCTTGAGCATGAGGTCTTTGTGCGCTTTCCGGATGGCATCGGCAGTGGCACCAGGACGAAGCCCCAGAACATCATAGGCTTCTTCCCGCGTCATGGCACCAAATGAGCTTGTTTTCTGTGCACCAGCCTGCCCTGCATCTGCCCGCCAGTCCCGGCCGACATACCGATCAAGATAAGCTTCCAGAAGACGCGCGCTGTCAGCATCAACCGAGACCTCTTTCAGGAGCTGGTAGAGGTCTGACAGATTGAGGTCGCCGAGACGCGTACCGACAAACCGGCCCTGAAGCACCTTGCCTTCCATCTCCCCACTGTCATGATCCAGCGACATGGAGAGAAAAGCAGTCTCTATGTCTGATGCTTGACCAGGCGTCTTGGGCCCGCCGCCAAAGCCGCCTGAAAAACCACCGCTCATGCCTGGAATGGGCAAGCGGCGGCCCATGAGCCAGAAGCAAAACATGAAGACAGGCACCGCAAACCCGAAGCGTCCCGTCAGCAACAACACCAGACCCAGCAGCCCCGATACGCCGATCCCCACATATCGAATGACCTTTGCCAGTGACTTAGGATCAGCGCGCGTGGCCAGTTGCAGGATCACGACAAATCCGAGAAGAAGGGCGACAGCCAGAAGAAAGGCGCTCATCGCTTTACCTGTGTAATCAACTGCTGCACTTCCCGGCTCTGATTAGGCCCTAACCGAGTTAGAGCATTGTGACCGCCAGACGCATAGACAGCAACGGCACGAAGCAGATCCTTCAACCGCGCCGCAGAACCAGCATCTAAATGGCAATAAGCCCCACCTGTCAGACGGGCAATCTCTTGAAAACCGCGCGCCGACGTGCCATCGCCACCATCCTGAAACATGAACGCTGGCAGGCCGAGCAAGCCAAGTTGCCCCGCCGCTGCGGCTAGATCATCCACATTCTCCTCAACGCAATCGCCCACATAGACCAACGCATTCACCTTTGAACGCTTGGTCTCCTGAAGCGTGTGGTTGAGTACGCGTCCTATTTGGGTATACCCGCCGCGGCATCCGACCCGTGTCATTGCCTGACCAAGAGCCTTAGCGTCCGACGCCCATTCGCTGGCCGAGAATTCTCCAAAGCCTCGAAACCAAACAAGTTGAACATCCAGTCCGCCGAGATCTGCTGCAGCGTTGAACATTTCACTCTGAATACCGATGGCGCGATCCCAGCTCGGCTCCCGGCTCATCGTAGCATCCATTGCAAAGATGAGCCGACCACGAGCGCCCACTGCAGTTGGAAGCGGCGTGGCTTTCACCTTTGCCAGAAAATTGTCCACGCTTGACGCGGTTTCCTGAGCCGGAACATTATGTCGGTCTTTAGTCATCAACTCCCATCTTGAGCAGAAATAAGGTGCAACTCTAGTATAAATGGGGCGCAACATGTCGCGGGCCAAGCCCCTGACAGCGCGAATAGCCTGGTGTCAGGCTTGAGCCTGCTGCTTCTGTTCAGGATGAAGGGCAGGAAGCTCCAGCGTGGCGATCAGCTGCCGCACTTCTGCCCTGGCCGCTACGTGGGACATAGATAAGCCACCACCGGCGCCTTTTTCCCGAAGATCCAGGAGCGTCAGACCGGATGGAAACATCTCCCGGAAGATGACACGCTCGCCAAACCCCGGCGCGATACGAAATCCAATCCGATGGCTCAACGCTTCAAGGCCCGCCTCCACGCGCCGTTTGTTCTTCGCATCAAGTGACGACAGCCGGTTCCGCATAACCACCCAATCAATCGTACCGCCATCAGCGATGGCACGGCGTTTGCGCGCATCCCACACCATCTCCGCATAGAGGCTTGGGCGCTTCACCTCATACGTGTCGGGATTGACCTGAGCCAACAGATCAAAATCGACAAAGCTGTCATTCATGGGTGTGATAATTGTGTCCGCCACTGCGTGACCCAGACGGGAGAGAAAAGTGTCACTCCCCGGACTGTCAATGACGATGACATCGTTCGCAGCTGTCAGTTTCGCATAAACTGTCTCAAAAGCCTGTCGTTCTTCCCGATGTTGCTCAGTCAAAACATCCGCATCTGACCGATCGACAACATGGTGGTCCGGCATTGCCAGCGGCACATCATTTGTCTCACTCCAGTTGCGTCGGTTTTCAACATAGCGAGAGAGCGACCGCTGACGACTATCGAGGTCAATCGAGCCAACACGCATCCCTTCAGCGAGCAGTGAGGCAATCACATGCATAGCCGTCGTGGTCTTGCCTGAGCCACCTTTCTCGTTCCCTAGGACGATGGTATTTTTTTTGGCGCGCATCGCAGGCACTGTCACAGTTGGTCATTCACGAAAGGATAAAACGACTCAGAAGTCCAATTTCGCGAAGTGTCTGCCTGCCACAACACCAAGTCAACCAGCCTTAGGGCACCTGTCATGCGCAATTGCGCCTGTTCCCATTTCAACATCACCGCTACACTGTGGACACTGCAAAAAAATGAGATATGAGGCTGAACATCTCTACCCGCCCCATCCACATTGGCAAGTTTCGCGCACGCCTGCTCTTTGTGTTGAGTGTTGGCTGCATCCTCTCGTTGGGCACCACCGAAATGCGTGCTGATGTAACCTATGATGTCGCAAATGTTTCCGCCGACGATCAATTGAATGTCCGGGCAGCGCCATCCGCGACTGCGCAGAAGGTCGGAATATTGGCCTTTAATGCCAAACGCATCGCAACCACTGGCGCCTCTCGACAAGTAGGTCGCGCCATTTGGCATGAGATCATTTTTGGGGGAACCAAAGGATGGGTGAACGCTGCCTATCTGACACCAACCCGCCGGTCCTCGCCCTTATTCCGAGAGCCTCTCACCTGTAGTGGCACAGAACCTTTCTGGGCTCTCCAGCTAGACGCCACGCAGGGTGAAATTGACTCTCTTGCAGAGGGAAAATCGACAATCGATTTTCACAGCGCCAGATCCGCCCACGGCGTTCCCATCATATGGTCCCTCAAAGGCTCCACAGGTGCCGCCCATTCACCGGTTTTTGCGCTGTTAGAAGAAACCAATCAATGTTCAGATGGCATGTCCGATCTCACCTATCGATATTCAATTCGTATCGATATCGAGGACGGCCCATTCTATGCTGGTTGTTGCAATCCACATCCAGGGCAACCTGCCCCCTAACGCACACTATTGGCGTCCGCCAAGGAACAAGAAAGAGACCTCATGAACGGTAAGCTCGACCTTGATCAATTGACCAATCTTGTGACGACAGGAGAAATCGATACCATCATTGTCTGCATGCCTGACATGCAGGGGCGCCTGGTTGGGAAACGCGTGACGGGAGCCTTCTTCCTGGACAGCGTTGTTGAGGAAACCCATGCCTGCAATTATCTGCTGACTGTCGACATGGATATGGAGCCGGTGCCAGGCTACAAAGCCGCCAGTTGGGAAAAAGGCTATGGCGACTTCACCCTAAAGCCGGACCTCGCAACCCTGCGCCGCATCCCCTGGCTACCTGCCACCGCCCTCGTGATCTGCGACACGCTCGATCACCACGGAGAGGACATCCCGGTCTCTCCCCGCGCCATTTTGAAGAAACAGCTAAAACGTCTCGCTGAGAAAGACATGATGGCCTATATGGCCTCAGAGCTTGAATTCTTTCTCTTTGATGAACCCTTCGAGTCCGCCCACGAGAAGCACTACAAGGATTTGAAAACAGCCAGCTGGTATATCGAAGATTACCACATCTTCCAGACATCGAAGGAAGAAGGCATCATGCGCGCCATCCGAAACGGATTGGACGCAGCAGGCATCCCGGTAGAAAACTCAAAAGGTGAATGGGGACCGGGCCAGGAAGAAATCAATGTGCGCTATGCCGAAGCCCTCGACATGGCGGACCGGCACGTGATCCTGAAAAACGGCATCAAGGAAATCGCCCATCTGCACGGCAAGTCCGTGACCTTCATGGCCAAGTGGAACCAGAAGCTGGCAGGAAATTCCTGCCATATCCATTGTTCGCTTTGGGACAAAGCCGGTCAAAACTCTGCCTTCCATGACCAATCAGACGCCAACGGCATGTCACCTCTGTTTAAAAAATTCATCGCAGGCCAACTCTCCGCCAGTCGCGAGATGAGCTATTTTCTCGCACCCGGCATAAACTCCTACAAAAGATTTGCGGATCAGTCTTTCGCGCCGACGACAGCGGTTTGGAGCATGGATAATAGAACGGCAGGGTACAGGGTTGTTGGCCGCGGAAACGCCACACGGGTCGAATGCCGTATCGGCGGCGCAGACCTAAACCCCTATCTTGCCTTCGCAGGAATTATCGGCGCGGGGCTGCATGGGATCGAAAGCGACATGGAGCTGGAACCCGAATTCAGGGGCGATGCTTATGCCACCGAAGACATCCGCTCATTGCCGAAATCTTTGCGAGAGGCACTTGACCTGCTCGATAAATCAGAGACGATGCGCGCCGCCTTCGGCGATGAAGTGATCGATCACTATCTTCACACGGGACATTGGGAACAGGCGGAATATGACCGGGCTGTCACCGACTGGGAATTGACAAGAGGTTTTGAACGCGGATGAGCAAAACGCTGAAACTCATTACACCCATTGACGGGTCTGTTTACGTAGAGCGCCCCTATGCGACAGAAGCAGAGGTCGCAGCCGCTTTTGATCGGGCCAGCGAAGCGCAAGCCGCATGGAAACGCGTACCCATCTCAGAACGCGCGGCGCTCATGACAAAGTTTGTCGATGCGTTTGTTGCCATGAAAGACGAGATCGTGCCGGAGCTTGCCTGGCAAATGGGACGGCCAATTGCCTATGGCGGCAATGAAGTGAACGGCTTCGCCGATCGCGCGCGCCACATGATCAAGATCGCACCTGAATGTCTGGAGCATGTCCGCCCAGATCCCATTGATGGGTTTGATCGCTACATCAAGCGCGAACCGCTGGGCGTCGTTTTTACCATCGCCGCCTGGAACTTCCCCTACATGATCGCGGTGAACTCAGTGGTCCCGGCTTTCATGGCAGGCAACACGGTCGTGTTGAAACATTCAGGTCAAACCCCACTCTGTGCAGAGCGGATGGCCGAAGCGCTGGACAAAGCAGGCGCGCCCGACGGACTGTTTCAGGTCCTGCACATGGGCCATGACCTGACCGAAAAAGCGATCCAGCATCCAGCTTGTGCTTACGTCAATTTCACAGGCTCCGTTGCAGGCGGCCACGCTATTCAGCGCGCCGCCGTCAACCGCTTCATCAATACGGGCCTGGAGCTGGGTGGCAAAGACCCCGCCTATGTACGCGCCGACGCAGACGTAGCCTTCGCTATTGAGAACATTGTCGACGGCGCCTTCTTCAACTCTGGACAGTCCTGCTGCGGCAAAGAACGCATCTATGTAGACGCAAGCGTCTATGACAGCTTTGTTGAACAGTTTGTCGAAACAGCCAAAACCTACAAGCTCGGTAGCTCTCTGGATGCCGACACAACCATCGGCCCCATGGTACGCACGAGCGCGGCGTCCTTCGTCCGGGGTCAGGTGGCCGACGCCGTGAGGGACGGTGCAAAATCACTCATCTCGGAAAGCCACTTCCCTGAGTCCAAGGACGGCACGCCCTACCTCGGTCCACAGGTCGTGGTGGACGTTGACCATTCCATGAGCCTCATGAAAGATGAGACCTTCGGACCGGCCGTTGGCATCATGAAAGTCTCTAGCGACGAAGAAGCCATCCACCTGATGAATGACAGTCCCTATGGCCTCACCGCCTCCATCTGGACGTCAGATGCAGAAGCCGCCGTTCATATCGGCGATCAGGTGGAAACCGGCACCTGGTTCATGAACCGGTGCGACTATCTGGACCCGGCCCTTGCCTGGACAGCTGTGAAAGACAGTGGACGGGGCGCGACACTCTCAGCTGTAGGCTATGAGTTTCTCACACGCCCGAAGAGCTACCACCTACGACTAAAGACCTGAGCCCATGATTGATACCTATCAAAGCCTGATCGCCAATTGGAGCTATCCGACCTCAATTCGGTTTGGTCCGGGACGCATTTCCGAGCTGGCCAATGCCTGTCGTGGTGCGGGCATTCATGCGCCGCTGCTCGTCACAGACCCAGGGCTTGCAAACCTATCAATCGTCAAAGACGCGCTGAATGCGCTGGAAGAGAATGGTCTATCAACCGTGCTCTTCTCCAAACTGCAGGCAAACCCGGTCGCAGCGAACGTGGAGGAAGGCGTCGTGATCTACGAACGCGGCCACCATGATGGGGTCATCGCCTTTGGCGGCGGTTCCGCCCTCGACACGGCCAAGGCCATCGCCTTCATGTCTGGCCAGTCCCGGCCCATATGGGACTTTGAGGACCGCGAAGACTGGTGGACGCGGGCGGACCCGGCAGGCATTGCGCCTATCATCGCCGTACCCACAACCGCTGGCACAGGTTCCGAGGTTGGGCGCGCCGCCGTCATCACAGATGAAAGCGATCACACCAAAAAGGTCATCTTCCATCCAAAAATGCTACCCGTAGAGGTCATCGCAGACCCGGCGCTCACCACCGGGCTGCCAGCGCCCATCACGGCGGCAACCGGCATGGACGCCCTCTCCCACGCCCTGGAAGCCTATTGTAGCCCCTTCTGGCACCCTATGGGCCAGGGCATCGCCCTGGAAGCCATGCGCCTTGTGAAAGAATGGCTGCCCGAAGCAACCGCCAACGGCGAGAATGTCGATGCGCGGGCTTACATGATGGCCGCTTCTTCCATGGGCGCTGTCGCCTTCCAGAAGGGTCTCGGCGCCATGCACGCCATGAGCCACCCTTGTTCAAGCCTGAAAGGCACCCACCACGGTCTCACCAATGCCGTGGTGATGCCCTACGTGCTGCACCACAATCTCCCGGTGATCGATGAAAAGCTCGCGGCGGCGGCGCGATACCTGGACCTCGGCGACAGCGCCGCAAGCTTCATTGACTGGGTGCTGCGCCTGCGCGAAGAGCTTCAAATCCCGAACACGCTTCATGATTTGGGGATCACCCCTGATCTCATCAGCCAAATGGCACCCATGGCGCTGGAAGACCCTTGCACCGGCGGCAATCCCGTTTCCATGACCACGGGTGCCTACGAAACTCTGTATGACAAAGCCATTAACGGCACCCTCGGCTAACATCATGGCGATAGACACGGCGACATATGCGGTACCCCTGGCGCGCACCATCACCGACATGCGGGCACAGGTTTCTGCGTGGCGCGCCGTGGGCGAGACAATCGCGCTGGTGCCCACCATGGGCGCGCTCCACGAAGGGCACCTGTCGCTCATCGATGTCGCCAAAGCCCACGGCGCAACCAAGGCCATCGTCTCCATCTTTGTAAACCCCACCCAATTTGGACCGGGCGAAGACTTCGAGGCCTACCCCCGCACAGAAGCAAGCGACGCAGAAAAGCTGGCGGGTCGCGCCGGTCTCATTTTCGCCCCCATAGGCGCAGAAATGTATCCCGATGGCTACGGCACAACGGTGTCGGTAAAAGGTGTCACCAACACATTGGAGGGCGAAGCCCGGCCTACCCACTTTGACGGCGTCGCCACCATTGTGAGTAAGCTCCTGCTCGCGGCCCTGCCCGACTGTGCCATCTTTGGCGAAAAAGACTATCAGCAACTCCTCACCATCCGCCGCATGGTGTCAGACCTGCGCATTCCCGTCGAAATTCTGGGCGGCCCCATCCTGCGCGAACCTGACGGCCTCGCCCTCTCCTCTCGCAATGTCTATCTGACAGAAACCGAGCGCAAAGCCGCTGGTCAGCTCAACATCATCTTGCGCGAAACAGCGGACGCCATTAGCGCTGGGGGCGACATCAAAGCTCTGACAAACGACGCAGAAACAAAACTGCTCGCTCTCGGGTTCGACAAGATCGACTATCTGACGGTCCGCAACACGAAGACGCTGCAACCTGTTGAGACATTGACCGAAGAGGCCCGCATTCTCGTTGCCGCAAAGATCGGTCAACCACGCTTGCTGGACAATATGCCTGTTGAGTTCAGGGGCTAGATTCACCCCCGCTGTCATCCCCGTGCACGACACGAGGATCCATAGTGAGGGGAGACGCTGAATGGATTCTCGGATCAAGCCCGAGAATGACAAAAAGTGATACCAGCAACAACAGAACAATATCAAAGCAGTCCCAGCTCGCGGAGTTCTTCACGCATCTCTGCAGGCATGTCGTCTTCGCCCTCGACTGCGCGGGCGTCTTTCGGCGCACTTTCCGGTTCCAGATAGCGCCAGCCCTGGAACGGTCGTTTAGCAAGCCGTTCTGTCAGGATGAGTTCGGGATCAAGGACGAGCCCGCAATGCTTCTTGCCCTCATCATCAACCAGAGGCTTCAGCTCAAGCACCTTCTGGCGACAGTGCACAACGCCCTTCATCACCCAATAGATCGACCCGCCATCGGTAAGCTCGTCCGCCCGCTTCGGCGTCATCCGAGTAACGTGCATGACCTCCACCGGCTCCCCCGCCTTTTTCTTCTGGGCTAGACGCATGGCCTGATAGTCCCGGAGCATCTCCGGGTCTTCCACGCCAACACATAGTTTGATGAGATTGACCGTCACGCGAGAGTTACTCTTCCGCTTCTTCAAATCTTACGAGAAGCGCACCGGCCTCCACCTGATCCCCTTCGCTGACACCAACCGTCTCAACCGTGCCGACACTTTGCGCCTGAATGGTCTGTTCCATTTTCATGGCTTCAAGTACCACGAGCGGCGCACCGGCACGAACCTTGTCCCCCGGCTTGATCAACACCTGAATGATCTTACCGGGAAGCGGTGCCACAAATCTATTGCCACCCGCCTGCTCCTGCAGATCCACATCCAGCGGGTCAGGCCGTGTGAACTCAAAAGAGGCGCCCTTGTGCAAGAGCACAAAACCACCGCTAAGTTCAATCACGCCAACAGCGAAACGCTGGCCGTTCACCTGTGCAGTTAAACGCCCATCCAGCAAACGGCCCCGGGCCTTAAACGAGGCCCCGTCCATATTGATCTGCCACGCACCATCGACGCTATGCGCTGAGAGAGCCATTGGGTCGCCCGCAAATGCCAAAGGCACCGGTTCCGTGCGTCCCCCGCCAAGCGTCCAGCTGTCCGTCGCCGCCCAGGGAGACTGAGCGTCCTCTGCGTTTTGATGCGCTTGCTCACGGCTCAGGACCTCGTGAAGAGCAGCGAGCGCAATAACCTCAGGCTGAGGCAGCCCGACAGAGGGCACCAGCTCGTCCAGATGCGCGTCAATAAAGCCCGTATCAATGTCACCGGAGATAAAGTCCTTGTTCTGGACGATCTCGGCAAGAAACGCCGTATTGGCACGGAGTCCCGCAATCTCTGTCATCTCAAGCGCCCGCACCATTTGGCGCAGCGCCCCATCCCGCGTTTCATCCCAGCTAATCAGCTTCGCGATCATCGGGTCGTAGAACATGGAGACCGTGTCCCCTTCGCGAACGCCGGTATCGACGCGCACCCCCTCATCTTCCGATGGGAGGCGCAAACGGTGCAGCGTGCCGGTCGACGGGAAGAACTTCTTTGCCGGGTCTTCTGCGTAGAGACGCACTTCCACCGCATGCCCATCAATGAACAAATCATCCTGGGTGGCCGGAAGTTGTTCGCCCGCCGCGACCCGCAACTGCCACTCAACAAGATCCTGGCCGGTGATCATTTCAGTCACTGGATGCTCCACCTGAAGCCGGGTGTTCATCTCCATGAAGTAGAAACCGTCAGCCTTCAGACCGTCGGACGCATCGGCAATGAACTCGATGGTGCCCGCCCCGCGATAGTCGATAGCCTTGGCCGCCGTCACCGCCGCCGCCCCCATCGCTTCGCGCATGTCGAGCGGCATGTCAGGGGCCGGTGCTTCTTCGACCACCTTCTGGTGCCGTCGCTGGAGCGAGCAATCTCTCTCAAAGAGATGCACGGCATTGCCATGGGCGTCCGCAAATACCTGAATCTCAATATGCCGGGGCCGCGCAACAAATTTCTCAACAAGCACGCGGTCATCGCCAAAAGCACTTGCCGCTTCCCTCTGGGCTGACGCCAGCGCTTTTTCAAACTCGTCTGGCACATCAACCCGGCGCATGCCCTTGCCGCCACCGCCCGCAACAGCCTTGATCAAGACCGGATAGCCAATTTCGCCCGCTTGGCCAGCCAGAAATGCTGGGGCCTGATTGTCCCCGTGATAGCCAGGCACAACGGGAACATTGGCCTTCTCCATCAGCACTTTGGCAGCATCTTTCAGCCCCATAGCGCGGATTGCAGATGCTGTTGGCCCAATGAAGATGACACCGGCTTTTTCGCAGGCTTCTGCAAACTCTGCATTCTCAGACAGGAAGCCATAGCCTGGATGGATGGCCTCAGCGCCGCTACGCTTCGCCACATCCAGAATAATGTCTGCTTTGAGATAGCTCTCATTCGCAGGCGACGGCCCGATGTGATGGGCTTCATCCGCTTCCGCGACATGGGCAGCGTTCGCGTCCGCATCGGAATAGACAGCGATGGTACGCAGCCCCATGGCTTTGGCGGTGCGGATGACACGACAGGCTATTTCGCCACGATTTGCGATCAGGACAGAAGAAAACATGGGGCTACATCCTGAATACGCCGAACTTCATGTCCGGTATGGGGGCGTTGAGGGTGGCGGAGAGTGACAGGGCCAGAACACGGCGGGTTTCCCGTGGTGTGATGATCCCATCATCCCATACCCGGGCTGTGGCAAAATAGGGATGTCCTTCATTGTCATATTGCGCCCGAATGGGAGCTTTGAAGGCTTCTTCTTCCTCGGCGCTCCAGTCTTCCCCGCGCGCTTCCATCCCGTCCCGCTTGACGGTGGCCAAAACGCTGGACGCCTGTTCGCCCCCCATTACGGAGATGCGGGAATTCGGCCACATGAAAAGGAAGCGCGGCGAATAGGCCCGACCGCACATGCCGTAATTTCCCGCCCCATAAGAACCACCGATCACCACGGTAACCTTCGGCACCTGCGCGGTGGCAACGGCGGTCACAAGCTTCGCACCATCTTTAGCGATACCGCCCGCCTCATATTCGCGACCCACCATAAAGCCCGCAATATTCTGCAGGAACAGAAGCGGCACTTTCCGCTGGCAGCAAAGCTCAATGAAGTGAGCGCCTTTCAGCGCAGACTCAGAAAAGAGAATGCCGTTATTGGCCACAATGCCAACGGGCATCCCATGAATATGGGCAAAGCCAGTGACAAGTGTCTCACCATAGAGCGGTTTGAATTCGTCAAAGTCGGAGCCATCCACCAAACGTGCAATGACTTCACGCACATCATATTGCACCGCGAGCGAGGATGGCACGATCCCATCAAGCTCTGCCGGATCATAGAGTGGTTCTTGCGGGCCCTGCAGTTTGACATCGACCTGCTTGCGGCGGTTAAGCGTGCCTGCAATCTGCCGCATCAGCGCCAGCGCATGGTCATCATCGAGTGCGTAATGGTCTGTGACCCCACTGGTCCGCGAATGAACGTCCGCCCCCCCCAGGTCTTCAGCGCTCACCACCTCGCCGGTCGCCGCTTTCACCAGCGGCGGCCCCCCAAGGAAGATCGTCCCCTGCTCCTTCACAATGATGTTCTCATCCGACATGGCAGGCACATAGGCGCCGCCCGCCGTACACGAGCCCATCACGATGGAAAGCTGCGGAATGCCCTTGGCGGACATATTCGCCTGATTGTAGAAGATCCGCCCGAAATGGGTTTTGTCGGGAAAAATGTCGGCCTGGTTCGGCAGGTTCGCGCCGCCTGAATCCACCAAATAGATACAGGGCAGATTATTTTCGAGCGCAACTTCCTGCGCCCGAAGGTGTTTCTTCACGGTCTCCGGATAATAGGTCCCGCCCTTGATCGTCGCGTCATTGCAGACAATCACACACTCCTGGTCTGCGACCCGCCCAACACCGGTAATGATGCCGGACCCGTGAATTTCACCGCCATGCATGCCATGCGCCGCCATGGGGGAGAGCTCGAGAAATGGACTGCCTGCGTCCAGCAGGCCATAGACCCGATCACGCGGCAGCTTCTTGCCCCGCGAGACGTGCCGTGCCCGCGAGCGCTCATCACCGCCGACAGCATGCTTGGCACGCTGTGCCTCCAGGTCCGCAACCAGGTCAGCCATTGCCGCCTGATTATCCTTGAACCGGTCATCGCGTGTGGAAACTTTAGTCTTCAAAACGGCCATGCGCCGCGCACTCCCTGCGTTCTTCTTATGTAGGCATTTCCAGGTGCAGTGGACCCGGTTCACCGAGCGGAAATGCGATTATGGCAATATGTCAGCTCCGGAGAATAAGCCGCTTGCCTTCAATGCCAAGCGCTTTCTGATCCGTCAGAACGAAACAAAAAGACATTTAGATTCAGCGGCTTACATGCGCTCATTCAGAAGTTGATTCAAGCAGCTGGTCTCTCCAGAGCCACGGCTGTCGCCTCCCCGCCGCCAATGCAGAGAGAGGCCACCCCTTTTGTCACTCCCTTCTGCGCCATTGCATTGAGCAAGGTCACAATGATCCGCGTGCCGGACGCCCCTATTGGGTGGCCCAGCGCACAGGCGCCGCCATAGATATTCACCCGCTCATGATCAAGGTCGAGCTCCTGCATCGCAGCCATCGCAACTACGGCGAACGCTTCGTTGATTTCAAAAAGATCCACATCACTTGCAGCCCAGCCGACCTGCTCCAAGAGCTTACCCACCGCCCCAACTGGTGCTGTCGTGAACCAGGCAGGCGCCTGGGCGTGGCCCGCCTGGCCCTTGATCACCGCCAAAGGAGCGAGCCCGCGCCGGTCCGCGTCTGAGCGCCGCATCATCACCAGAGCCGCCGCCCCATCCGAAATAGAAGAGGAGTTCGCCGCCGTCACCGTTCCATCAGGCGCAAAGGCAGGCTTCAGTGTCGGGATCTTGTCCGGCTGGGCTGACAGAGGCTGCTCGTCCTGTTCAACCACAATTTCCCCTTTACGCCCCTTGATCGTCACGGGAACAATCTCAGGTGCAAAGGTGCCATCCTCGGTCGCAGCCTTAGAACGGGCTAGAGAGGTCAACGCGTAGTCGTCCTGGGCTTCGCGGGAGAATTGATAATGCTGGGCTGTATCCTCGGCATAGGTGCCCATCAAGCGTCCCTCATAGGCGTCTTCCAAGCCATCGAGGAACATATGGTCTTTCGCGGCACCATGACCGAGCCGCATGCCGCCGCGCGCGTTAGGCAACAGATACGGTGCATTGCTCATGCTCTCCATGCCACCTGCAACGGCGACGCTCGCCCGGCCCATCGCCAATGCGTCTGCAGCCAGCATAACTGTCTTCATGCCCGAACCACACACCTTGTTGATGGTTGTTGCGGGCACGCTCTGTTCAAGGCCACCGCGAAGCGCAGCCTGCCGTGCCGGCGCCTGACCGACACCCGCCGACAGCACGCACCCCATAAAGACTTCATCAACATCGCCCGCCCCAAGTGAGGCGCGTTCGACTGCGCCAGAAAGCGCGCACGCGCCAAGCTCAGGCCCAGACACTCCCGCAAGTGCGCCCTGAAACCCACCCAGCGGTGTGCGGGCGGCGCTCACAATCACAATCGGGTCTTTTTCCAAATCGCTCATCTCACACTCCCTGCAACTTTCATTCGCCTGGTTTAAAATCAGGCTGTTTCATTGAACAGTTCGCGACCAATCAGCATGCGTCTGATTTCGCTGGTGCCAGCGCCAATTTCATAGAGCTTGGCATCCCGCAAAAGCCGTCCTGTTTCATACTCATTGATATATCCATTGCCGCCGAGTGCCTGGATCGCCTCCAGCGCCATCCAGGTGGCCTTCTCTGCTGAATAGAGAATGGCACCCGCGGCATCTTTCCGCGCCGTCTCATCGCGATCACAGGCTTTTGCCACCGCATACACATAGGCCTTACAGGCATTCATGGTCGTGTACATGTCAGCAATCTTGCCTTGCATCAGCTGGAACATGCCGATCGGCGTATCGAATTGTTTCCGCTCATGCACATAAGGCAACACGACGTCCATCGCCGCCTGCATGATGCCGAGCGGGCCACCTGAAAGCACCGTGCGCTCATAATCGAGCCCACTCATCAAAACGCGGACACCATTATTGACGCCGCCCATCACATTTTCTTCCGGGACTTCACAATCTTCAAACACCAGCTCGCAGGTACTTGAGCCCCGCATGCCCAACTTGTCGAGCTTCTGCGCAGTGGAGAAGCCTTTAAATCCACGTTCGATCAGAAAAGCCGTGATACCCTTGGGCCCAGCATCCGCATCTGTCTTTGCATAAACCACAAGCGTGTCCGCATCAGGCCCATTGGTGATCCACATCTTGTTCCCATTGAGAAAATAGCGGTCGCCCTTCTTGTCAGCCCGGAGCTTCATGGAGACCACATCGGACCCAGCACCGGGTTCACTCATGGCAAGCGAACCCACATGTTCACCACTCATCAGCTTGGGCAGATATTTTGCCTTCTGTTCCGGTGTTGCCCAGCGACGGATCTGGTTGACACAGAGATTGGAATGCGCCCCATAGGAAAGGCCAACCGAGGCTGAGCCGCGCGAGATTTCCTCCATCGCGACCGTATGGGCGAGATAACCGAGGCCCGACCCGCCCTCTTCTTCTTCCACAGTGAGACCCAACAAACCGAGCTCACCCAATTGGGGCCAGAGGTCGCGGGGAAACTCATTGGTCGAGTCGATCTCTGCCGCTCGCGGCGCAATTTTATCAGCCGTGAACGAGCGAACCGTATCGCGGATCATGTCCACGGTTTCGCCAAGATCAAAATTGAGAGTGGGATAATCGTTAGGGATCATGAAACTTCCTTAAGGCCTATAGATGCTGACCAGATCAGAAACGGTGAAGACGGTATAGACGCCGGGGCCCGTCGCACCACCAATGGCATACAATCGGCCCTCAGTGACAGCAACAGCTGCCCCATGACGAGGGGTCGCAAGCGGCTCAGCGCTCTCCCATCCCGTTCCAGCGCTGTTCAGCACATTGTGTTCACTGAAGGTACGCGGCGGCGACACCTGCTCTCCGCCGACAACATGGATGCGTCCATCCAGTACCGCTGCGCCAATGCCAGCGCGCGCCTCCGGCAATACAGGGCCCCGGCGCCACTTGCCGGTGGATGGGTCGAGAATATCCACTCGAGCTGATGGCGATCCATTCGGGTTCCGTCCGCCAATGGCATAGATCTCGCCTGCATGGACAGTGAGGGCCAGAGCAGAACGTTCTGCGGGAAGAAATGCAGACTGGACACTCCACTCTTCTACCATCGGGTCAAACACGAAAACACGGTTTGCTCGGGGCCCGACACCACCAACGACATAAAGTTTTCCATTGACCGCAACCATCTCATGCCAAGCGCGAGCACCCGGCATATCTGGTCCTCGGACCCAGACCCCGACGGCAGGATCAAATTGATAGAGAGCCGCGTTGTCCGGCCCGGGGCTCTCCGCTGTGTAGCCACCGCTCACATAAAGACGTCCATTGATTGACGCCATCGCGGCCTGTTGCAGTCCAAGTGGCAACGCGGGAAGCGCCCGCCATATATCGCCGATCGTGTCATAGGCATCAACAGAGGAGACTGGTTTGCTGATACCTGCCCCGCCGGCAATGTAGATCTCTTCGCCCAAAAGAGCAGACGCAGAAAATGCCCTTCCCGATGGACTTGGTGCTCCTTCGATCCACTCACCGGCTATCGCAGGCACGGCAATGAGAGACATCAGCCCTGCAAAAATCCAACTCCGAAACACTCTACGCATGAGGTACCTTTCTAAGAAAACTCACCCCTACAACAATACAATCGCGGCCAAGCCTAAAAACGCGAAAAACCCAACCACGTCCGTGACCGTCGTTACGAAGACGCTGGAGGCAACCGCCGGATCAATCCCAAATCGATCAAGGCCCAGCGGCACAAGAATACCTGCGAGCCCGGCGACGATCATGTTAATCACCATGGCAGCGGCAAGCACGCCTCCCAGAAGCGCGTCCTGAAACCAGAACGCGCCGACAGCGCCCATCAGGATCGCAAAGAGGACCCCATTTAAAAATCCGACAAGAACTTCACGTGTGATGATACGGCTTGTGTTGATCGGCACCAGATCCCGTGTTGCCAGCGCACGGACAGCGACCGTCATGGTCTGCGTTCCCGCATTCCCACCCATTGACGCCACAATCGGCATCAGGACAGCAAGCGCCACCATAGATTGAATTGTGCCTTCGAACAGGGCGATGACAACCGATGCTAATATCGCCGTGAGCAGATTGACGAACAGCCAGGAGAAACGATTGCGCGTCGTCTCCATGACAGTATCGGACACACTCTCCTCAGAAACGATACCACCCAGGCGACGGATATCTTCGCTCGCCTCATCAGCAATAACTGCGACAACATCATCCACTGTGACCACACCGACAAGACGTTCGTTCTCGTCAACGACAGCGGCGGAGATGAGGTCATACTTCTCAAACTGCAACGCCACATCTTCCTGGTCGGTCTCAGCAGGAATGAGTGTTTGCTCAACATCCATCAAGTCTTCGATAGGGACCGGCCTCTTGGTCCGCATAATTCTTGACAGGGGCACAGTCCCGATTGGCCGATAGGAAGGATCGACGACGAAAATTTCATAAAACTCGTCTGGCAAGTCCTGGGCTTCCCGGAGGTAATCGATGGTCTGACCCACATCCCAGAACGGTGGCACGGCGACAAGGTCGCGCTGCATGATCCGACCAGCGCTATCCTCGGGATATTCTAGTGAGCGCTCAATCGCGGCACGCTCCTGCGCAGGCACCTGCTCAAGCACTTCGCGTTGCTCTTCCGCCGGCATGTCTTCGAGAATGTAGACCGCGTCATCAGAGTCCATTTCCTGGACTGCAGCTGCAATGTCTTCTGGCGCCATGAGCTCAATGACGTCGTCGCGCACAGCCTCTTCAAGCTCACTGAGAACATCAGGCTCGAGGTCAGAGCCAAGCGCCTGAACCAGCGCCCTAAGTTCGTCCGAGCGGACCAGTTCCAATAGCTCTGCCTGGTCTGCAGGACGAAGCGGCATCACCAGCGACCGGACGGCCTCTTCATCTCCCCGATCCAGTGCACGAACGACCTCGCGCACAAAAGAGGGGGTTAGCGGCGTATCCCACTCCTCTGTCTGGCTGGAAAGCTGTGTTGTATCTGTCACGTGAGCCATGTCCCTGAAAGAGCGCCGATCAGATGCTAAACCGGTATGCGATCGAGGCCCGGTGCCCTGATTCACCCGTGGGCGGAGTGTGCGCGAAACAAGCCCCTTATGCTACCGCAGGCCCGGCGCAAGGGGAGAAAATCCACAAAAAAAGCCGGAGCAAACCCCGGCTTTTTGTCAATCATGGTGCGGACGAGAAGACTCGAACTTCCACGGGTTTTACCCCACAGCGACCTCAACGCTGCGCGTCTACCAATTCCGCCACGTCCGCAAATCACATGACTGGTAGGAAGGCGCTCATGTAACAAATCAATGGCCAGTCGGCAAGCCTTCTCTTCGACACAAATCCGCTTTTAATTGCCTGAATTTGCTTGGCTTTTCAGCAATTAGATGCCGTCACCATCCATATTGATAGGCAAGTGGATGCCACACTCGTCCTTATCACTACCTTTCCAGCGGCCATCACGATAGTCGCCACCTTCAGGCACACGGTCTGTGCAAGGCATGCACCCGATAGACCGGTAGCCATCCTTCACCAATGGGTGCTTCGGCAGACGGTTGTCGATCAGGTACTGATTGAGCTCATCCTCGCCCCAGAAAGACAATGGGTTGATTTTGAACCGCGTCGCCCCTTGGTGCTGGACACCTTCAACGGCACGAACTGCCTCTTCTTCAATCGGATCCATCATGGTGCGCGTTGAGGTCTGGAAGCGCTTGCGTCCTGTGATTGACGCTCTAAATGGAGCCAAAGCCCGCTCAAGCGGCAGGACCTTGCGTACGAAACAACAAGCATCCTGGTCCTGATTCCACAAGCCACCATGGGGATCTTTTGCTTCAAGGTCTGCTGGAAGCGGACCGATCGCCCGAAGGTCGGTCAGGCCAAGTTTTTCCTGGAGCCGGTCGCGGTACCGCAACGTTTCCCCAAAAAGCTTGCCTGTGTTCAAAAAGAGAACTGGCACGGTCGGGGCGATCTCCGCCACCATATGAAGCAGAACAGCAGACTCAGCACCAAAGGATGACACAACGGCTATCTCGCCAGGAAACTCCTCTTTGATCAGCGCTTCCAGCAAAGGCCCGCCGACAAGCCCCGCATATTTCTCACGCAGGTCAAGCAGTTGAGCCGACGACACAGTTTCTGTGTCCATCATTGTCGGCCGTTTTTGTGCTTCCTTCAATTCAGCAACACTCATGACAGCCATCCTTGTTGATCAATGAAAGAATCTGTTTTTCGGGAAACTTCGTCCAGCGGCAGACCTTCTGCCCGCCACGCGTGACGCATCTCACCAATTTGATCCAAATGTCCTGCCCATTCCGGCCCGAACAGCAGCTCCAGATGTCGCCGCAAACGTCGCGCCAGACCCGGCGATTTGCCGCCCGTGGAGATTGTCATCGTGAGGTCACCACGCCGAACCATAGAGGGAACATGGAAATCACAGAGGGGCTTCACATCTTCTATATTGACCATCGCACCCGACAAGCGGGCACGGCTAGCAAGGTCCTCTCCCTCGGCATGCGGCAAGCCAGCGCCAAAGACGAGCTGGGCGGCTTTTAGGTCATCATCGTCTGGTCGATCACCAACCAAACGCTGCCCGGCCAGCGCCGTCAGCTCTTTGCAGGGCGCTGAGGAATATACACGTACGGAAGCGCCCGCTGCGTCCAGCAGCTCTAGGCGGCGCAATACCAACTCGCCCTCACCAACTAGGAGGACCACACCTGATCTGACATCGAATACGATGGGCAGCATTGAGCCTACCTCCGAACCGCCACCTGACCTTCCAGGCAGCCTTTATTGTCCACAGAGATAGGCTGGAAAATAACAAATTTCAACTATAGAACGTGAAATAGATTATATTACACAAAAAATAAGATGTTTAAATCAAGACGACATTACCGTCGGTCTATTAGCGCCAATGCGCAAAGATCCGGTTTTCTAGCGAATTGAACTCGTCTGATTGATCTTTTCTGTGATGGACACTGCAATCCGATCTTCCTGGACGACAATCTCGCCCCGTGCGATCGGAACATTATTGGCCATGATCCAGACTTCATCGTCCTGATGCGCATCCAATTCGATAACCGCACCCCGCCCCATCTTCAGAAGCTGATTGATGGGCATTTTCGAACGCCCTATGACGACCGAGAGCTCAACATATACTTTGTCTACAGCGTTCACTGATAGAGTTCCTATGACGAATAGAAAGGCGGGACACATCCCACACTTGGATCAAAAGGCAGTTTTTCATGCTAGAGTTAGCGCATGGTTAATCCCTTGAATACAGCCAAAAAAACAGCCGTTCAACCGCTGGACTGGATTGTCTCCGACACGCTGGTCCCCTATGCGGAAGCACTCAGTTTCATGGAACACCGCGCTGCGGAGATCGCTGCAGGCACCGCCAATGAGTGCGTCTGGCTGCTAGAGCATCCGCCGACCTACACAGCGGGCACGAGCGCCAAGTCCGAAGACCTGCTCACACCTAAGCGCTTCCCGGTATATGAAACCGGCCGAGGGGGCCAATACACCTATCATGGGCCTGGTCAGCGCGTAGGCTATGTGATGCTGAACCTGAAAGAGCGCGGTCCAGACGTTAGGGGGTTTGTCCGCAATCTCGAAGAATGGCTCATTCAGACCCTCGCAGTTTTCAATGTGAAGGGCGAACGCCGCGACGAGCGTGTTGGCGTCTGGGTCCGCCGTCCAGAACAAGGACCTTCAAAAGAAGACAAGATAGCTGCCATTGGGGTACGGGTACGAAGATGGGTGACGTTTCATGGGGTTAGCCTCAACATCGACCCTGACCTAGAACACTTCTCAGGCATTGTCCCCTGCGGCGTATCTGAGCACGGCGTTACGAGCCTGGAAGATCTCGGACAGATCGCCTCTACCGCAGAAGTAGACATGGTTCTGAAGCAGAAGTTCGAAGAGGTTTTTCAGAGCGCTTCATAACGAACCCGGCCCGCGATCAATATGCCACCAATACCCAAGGCAATTGAGGCGAACCAGAAAAATCCACCAAGCAGCGGTACACCTGCCCCCGCCCAAAGGACTAGTGCGCCGACCACCACCAGAGCAAGACGCCGACCCGGGCCGTCCCCAAATTCAAGGCCTGCCAGGTCAACCAGAAAGCCGCCAAGGATAATGGCCGCCGTGACCATACCCGCACCGAAAACGACCCCATAAAGCACGATCAAAAGAAAAGCAAATGGCAGGCCGATAATGGTGAACGCAGCAAACACGGCAACAACCGGAAGCCCGAGCATCCAGACAAGACCATAAAATATGGCGAGCGCGGGGCTATCAACCGCGGCCAGCTGAAGCTTGTCAGACCAGCGTGGTGCCAGAAAAACCAAGATGCCCGCAAAGATGGCCAGTATCAGGGCACCAGGAAGCGTGAGCTCAAGCGTTACATTGTCTGATCCCGGGTCTTCCCAACGGCCACGCCAATCCTCAGGCGTTTCCGGCGCCACGCCACCCTCATCTGAGAAGAAGTGACTTTCTGTCTCCCCCTCTACACGTGCGTCCTCCGCTATTTCGGCTGATGAGCTTGTGTAATAGGAGAGGTTTCCATTAATTTCTGTGTCCGGGCCCAAGACCAGGTCCACAGCCCAGACAGAAACATCTCCGTCTACGGGCCCATTGAGCAAGACAGACTGCCCGCGAATATCCAGATCACCATAAACCGTCCCATCAACAACGATGCGTCGGCCCGCAAGCCAGACATCACCATCAACGGTCACATCATCCGCAATGACAATCGAGTCGCCTGACGCGCGCAGATCGCTGTCAACATTTTCTGAGATAACAACGTCTGCTCCAGCCAGAAACAGGGCTTCCTCACTCTGCCACCGAACAGCCGATTCCTCGGCCATCGCCAAACTTGGAGACAGCATCAACACAAAGAGGAGAGAAGCAAGCGCGGTCCGTATCATGTGTGTGGGTTCCAGACTGATCATACAGACATACTATATCTAAGCATTAAAGTAGAAAGAACAACGCCCGCCAGGACAAGCCAAGCGGGCGCTGAAGACAATTCGAGCAAAACCATCACTCAAATTCGATGATCACCTCATCGACCTGAAGACTGTCGCCAGCCGCCGCTGAAATCTCAGCAACAACACCATCGCGTTCAGCGCGCAAGATATTTTCCATCTTCATCGCTTCAACAACAGCGAGGGTCTGCCCTACTTTCACTTCCTGGCCGACTTCCACATTGATGGAAACCACCAGACCAGGCATTGGGCACAGGAGGTACTTGGAAGTATCCGCCTCAACCTTCTCTGGCATGAATTGTACAAGCTCATGCGCGGTTTTCGTGCGGACCGCCGCGTTCACGGTCGAGCCGCGATAGGTGAGGTTGTAGCCCTGAAGACCGCGGGCACGTTCGGCCTGCAGCACGATCGGATCACCATCGATGACGCCTTCGAAGACGACATCACCTGGACGCCATTTGCTGGCGACGGTGTGGCGACTACGCTCGCTGCCATCTTCGTTCTGCAGAAAGACAACCAATTGGTCCTCCTCCGGCTCCGTCCGCAGGTGAATGGTGTGCTCTTTGTCAAGCGCCACGACCCAGTCTTCAGGCAGGAAGCGGGGTCGGTTCGGCAGCTGCCCGGTAATTTCCGTCGCACGCAGCGCATGGATCTCATTCATGAACGCTGCAGCGAGAACGAGCTTATCTGCCCGTTCCGGTGAAACAGCTACGCCTTCAAACCCGTCAGGATATTCCTCGGCGATAAAGCCCGTATTTATGTTCCCCGACCGGAAGCGCTCATGCTCCATGATCGCACCAAGGAACGGGATATTGTGCTGGATACCTTCAATATAGAAAGAATCCAACGCGACAGACATTGCATCAACCGCTTCTTCCCGCGTCGCGGCGTGGGTACAGAGTTTCGCAATCATCGGGTCGTAATAGAGGGAAATCTCGCCCCCTTCATAAACGCCGGTATCGTTCCGAACAGTCACCCCGTTCTCTGAGGTTACTTCTGCTGGTGGCTGATAACGGCTCAAACGGCCGATCGACGGCAGGAACCCACGATAGGGATCTTCAGCATAAATCCGGCTTTCAACCGCCCAGCCATTGAGCTTCACGTCGGACTGCTTGATCGACAGTTTCTCGCCTGCGGCAACCCGGATCATCTGTTCCACCAGATCAATGCCGGTAATGAGTTCCGTTACAGGGTGCTCAACCTGAAGGCGGGTATTCATCTCAAGGAAGTAGAAATTCTTGTCCTTGTCGACAATAAATTCAACCGTACCTGCGCTCTGATAGTTGACGGCTTTCGCGAGCGCGACGGCCTGCTCACCCATCTTTTTGCGTGTGACCTCATCAAGAAACGGGCTTGGCGCTTCTTCAATCACCTTCTGGTTGCGACGCTGGATGGAACACTCCCGCTCCCCCACATAAATCGCATCAGTGCCATCAGCCAACACCTGAATTTCAATGTGACGTGGTTCGATGACAAACTTCTCAATAAAGATGCGATCATCGCCAAAGCTCCACACAGCTTCGTTGATCGCAGATTGAAACCCCTCAGCTACATCGTCTGCAGACCAGGCAATGCGCATGCCCTTCCCGCCGCCGCCAGCGGAAGCTTTCATCATCACCGGGTAGCCGACGTCACCAGCAATTTTCAATGCCTCTTCCGTGTCCTTGATGACACCAAGATGGCCCGGAACCGTATTCACTTTTGCTTTGTCGGCAAATTTCTTGGAGGCAATCTTATCGCCCATCACCTCGATGGCTTCGACATTTGGACCGATGAAGGCAATGCCTTCTTTTTGAAGCAATTCGGCAAATGCTGCGTTTTCTGACAGAAAGCCATAGCCCGGATGAACCGCTTCCGCGCCGGTATCTTTTACAGCTTGGAGAATTTTCTCCATCACCAGATAAGATTCAGCAGACGGCGCAAGCCCAATGGCAACCGCCTCATCAGCCATCTCCACATGCAGCGCATCTTTATCAGCATCGGAATAGACAGCAACTGTCGCGATGCCCATTTTCTTAGCCGTCTTCATCACACGGCAGGCAATTTCGCCTCGATTGGCGATCAGGATCTTCTTAAACATTTGATCGCCCCCTTAAAGCGGAATGTTGTCGTGTTTTTTCCAAGGATTTTCGAGTTCTTTGTCTCGCAACACTGCCAGCGCCCGAGCAATCCGAGGTCGCGTATTGTGAGGCATGATGACCTCATCAATATAGCCGCGCTCAGCCGCCTTAAACGGGTTCAAGAAACGGTCTTCATACTCGGTGGTGTGGGCGACGATTTTCTGCTCGTCATCAATGTCCTTACGGTGGATAATTTCCACCGCGCCCTTCGCACCCATTACGGCTACTTCCGCCGTTGGCCAGGCATAGTTCACATCACCGCGCAGATGCGTCGACGCCATCACAACATAGGCACCGCCATAGGCTTTACGTGTAATCACTGTAATCTTCGGCACGGTTGCTTCGGCATAGGCGTAGAGCAATTTTGCACCGTGCTTGATAAGCCCGCCATATTCCTGTGACGTCCCAGGCAAGAAGCCGGGAACATCCACCAATGTGACAATCGGAATATCAAAGCAGTCACAGAAGCGAACGAACCGGGCCGCTTTCCGGCTGGCATCACTGTCCAACACACCGGCGAGCGTCATAGGCTGGTTGGCGACAATGCCAACAGTCCGGCCTTCAATACGTCCAAATCCAGTGATGATGTTCTTCGCAAAACTCTCCTGGATTTCAAAGAAGTCCCCCTCATCAATGAGCTTGAGCACCAACTCTTTCATGTCATAGGGCATGTTGGGGTTGTTGGGGATTAGCGTGTCGAGAGAAGGCTCAACGCGATCCTGATCATCAAAGAACGGCCGCTCAGGCACATCAGATCGATTGGAGGATGGCAGGTAGTCGATCAAGCGACGAACCTGGCTCATCGCCACCACATCATTTTCAAAAGCGCCATCGGCAACAGAAGATTTGGTGGAATGAACGGATGCGCCGCCCAGTTCTTCAGAGGTCACTTCCTCATTGGTCACCGTCTTAACCACATCTGGGCCTGTCACGAACATGTAAGACGTATCTTTGACCATGAAGATGAAGTCCGTCATGGCAGGTGAATAAACGTCACCGCCCGCGCAAGGCCCCATGATCACGGAAATCTGCGGAATGACGCCTGATGCCAACACATTGCGGCTAAACACTTCTCCATAACCGCCAAGCGCATCCACGCCCTCCTGGATGCGCGCGCCGCCGGCATCAAACAGGCCGATAATCGGCGCACCCATTTTGAGTGCCATATCCTGAACCTTGTTGATCTTCTTCGCGTGGTTGCGCGACAGCGACCCCCCCATGACCGTGAAGTCTTTGGCAAAGAGGTAGACCGGACGTCCATTGACGGTGCCCCAGCCGGTGACAACACCATCGCCGGGCACCTTCTGGCTGTCCATGCCGAAATCGTAGCAATCATGCTCAACGAACATGTCGAACTCTTCGAAGCTGCCCTCATCCAGCAACAGGCTGATCCGCTCACGAGCTGTGAGCTTTCCCTTGCTGTGTTGAGCGTCGATCCGCCGCTCGCCACCACCTAATCTGGCCACGGCGCGTCGTTCCTCTAGCTGACGAATAATCTCTTTCATGAAGCCCCCTCTGTGCTGCTCGGGGCACATCCCCAAGAGCCGGCTTATTGTTTTGGAAGACCACCTTAGACGAATGCTACCCAGGCTTCCAAAGCCGCCCGGTCCGGGTCCGTAAGGCGCTTTGAATAGCACCGAAAACGCCCATTTGCCAATGGGTTATCGCCTTTTCATGGAGATCAGCAAAGGGCGTCAGATGACGTAGCGACTTAGAGGAGTTCCAGATACTTCGCGGTCGCATTCAGCATCTTTCGACGCCCTTCAAGACGCGCCTGAGCCTCGTCATCCCATCCCCAGCGCTCTGCCTGCCAGGCTTCATCCAGATGGGCCAAATCATGGGCCTGGTCAGCAGTGATGTGGGAATCCAACAAGGCGAGGCCCAATACCAGCGAGCCGCATAGGGAAACGACCTGATGAAGGCCTGCCAGCTCAAATACCGCCCTGACTGCCACAATATCCCCCAGTCGCGCCAACGCTTCTGGTGGTTGTTCCTTGAAAATGACACCTGAAGCCAATTCGAGGCGTACCTGATACCTCCCATCCAGCCAATCGAGCAAAGGATCCCATTTTTCTGACTGAAACGTGACCAGGCTCTCTGGCTCATCTGCCCGATAGCAAACAAGGTCGGATCCGCCAAAAGCCGCAATTTCGTCGACAACCTCGTCTTTTCGAGGCACCACACGGTCAAGAGCCGTGTTAGCAAGCTTTGTAACCAGCATCGTTTCGGGAACAATGTGCCTTTCCTGGGCGTTCCACTCCTCAGCAATCACGTTCCCAAGGGCGGCAGTGGGAACTGTGAGCGCAGCCCTCGCTGGCGTTTTGATAGGGCGACCATCGAGTTCGATGATAAAACCATCGTCAGCTGCTCGCGAAGTTGCCTCTTCATAGAAACGTTTCCGCAAATTACCTGTTGCTGCATCACCTGGGTGCGACACAAACCTGTCTGCCTTCAGAATTTTCTCATTATCGTCCGTCACAACCGATCTCACTTAAATGGAGAGGTCAGAATGTCACCAATCCCCTTGACAATTGCCCCTGCCCCCTGTGTCACAGCACCAGCACCAGACTCAATTGTCTCATTGATCCCCCCTGCGCCTGCCTTTCCACCATTGATAATATTCAGGCAGGCGCCCGCATCTTCAGCATCAAAATTCTGCAGACTCATGAGCGGCAGAACTGCCCCGATACCACCGGTCAAAACGCCTACCCCGACAATTTTGGCAGCATCAAGGAGAAAAGCCGTAGTATCAGGACGCACACTTGGATCAGTCAACGCCCCTGTTACCCTGATCGGCGTCGATAGACTGAGCAGAGATGTATCATTCGGCTTTGGATAAAAGGTAAGATCAAGCGTCTCATCGTTTAGATTGATCGTTCCCGTTCCGCTGGTCCGCATGCGTTTAGTAACAAGAGCAAATGCCGACATCGTGCCAACACCATCCAAGAAATCAACACGGCTTAACGCACAGGTGAGTTTCGCTCTCCCCCCTGTACTCCCTTTAGGAACCAGAACCCAAACTAAATCTGCGGCAATCAACTCAAAGACACTAGAGGCAATTTCCCCCTGTCCTGCGACAAGGTTCATTCCGCCAGTGAACGAAGATGCCAGCGCCTTCGGAGTTCGACCAGCAACAGATCCGTTGAGTGCAAAATCGGCGCGCACATCGGCTAACTGGGTCACACCAAACTCCGACAAAAGACCACCGAGGTCGAAATCATCTGCAATGAGATTAAAGTCGATTGTCGGAGCCACTCCCAGCTGAGCTTTGTGGCTGAAACGAATTTCCCGTTCGTGATAGCGCGCACTGAGTTCAGAGGTAATTTCCTGACCCTTAAAAGTCACTGGAACGCTGATGTCAGAAACCATCAGATCACCATAGATGATCTTGTCAATCTTCACGTCCACATTGCCTGTGAACCCGTCAACAAATTCCAACGGCAGCTCGTCCTCAGAAAACAATCCTTCATCGGCCGGTCCGCGCTCCTCTTCTTCGGCAGAGTTTGCCATTGGGGTAAGGTCCAATACGCTAAGCTCAAGCCTACCGTCGATAGACCCTGACAGTGATGCAAGGGCAGCGCGCGGCGTTCTTCCACGCGCAGTGACATCAGCTTTCCCGCTTGCCGAAGCACCCGAGGCCAGATCAATCGGATACTTGGCGTCGTCAGTAATTTTTTCCAGATTGAGCTCGTCAAATGAGAAAGAAACTGTCGCTTTCGGCACGTCTGCGCGCTCCAGTTGAGCCGACAATCGAACCTGCTTTTCATCGTAAGACGTCGCTAGCTCAAGCGAAGCTCCTGATGTTGTTGTCTGAAGCTTCACCGTCACATTGCGAAGATTAGCCCCACGGATACCCAGTCGGCGAATGTCCATCGAAATATCTGCGGTCACGATATCCAAAAAGGACAGATCCACCGGCTGGTCTAGTACACTATCACTATTTTGTTGCTCGCTCGTCGCCCTCCCTTCTCTGCTATCCGCCAGAACCAACTCAAGCCATGAAGTGACATCCGTTCGGTCAGCCGTGACTTCAGCCACCACATGATAGGGACCGCGACCATCCACACGCTTCGCTGATCCAGCACCTTCAACCGTCATTTCCGCGAGCTTGAACTCAAAGTCAGAGATTTCAAAATCACTGGGCGCACCTGAGAAAACACCCTCAAGCCTGACCGGTTGCCCATCAAATGCACCCTCTGCGTCGATTGCGATACCGGAAAACCCATCGACAACAGACAGGCTGGACAGGTGGAGACGAAAGACCTGATCAATTCGCCGGCTTTTATAAGTGATCGTCGTATTGATCAGGTCGAGATCGGGCAACGAAACCTCTACCTCCGCTGTCGCAGCAGCATCGCTAGGCGCTTTCCCTGTCTCAATTTCCCAGTTCATGGCGCCGGACGTATTCGCTTCCAGAAGAAGGTTTGAATTTATTGCCGTGACGCGAGAGACAACCATGTCTCCGGTGATTAGCCCCAGAAGCGAGAGTGTGATCGCAACCTCCTCCGCCTCCAACATATAGGGATTGGTACCCCAGGCAGCATTACCAAACCGGACATCCCTTGCTACCACGGTCGGCGTCAGAGAAAATCCGACTTGTAAAGAGCCTGCAAGGTTGAGCTTTCGTCCCGTCTGCTCCTCGACCAGAGCCGAAATGTCCGCCCGGTAGGCATCGATATCGAGGAAGGTCAAGGCATAGAGCGCGCCCGTCGCGGCAAGTACAATTACGGCAATAACGATGGCGTTTTTTTTCATCGTGCCTCTCCTGTCGCTTGAGCGGGTGTGGCTTCTTCACCTCTTGAAGACCAATACTCGTCCAGATAAGGCACAAGGTCATCAAAATGATCCAGTACCTGCGGAGCGCCATAGGCCATAAGCTCATCTCTGTCATGATAGCCCCAGGAAACCCCCACAGCGTGAGCGCCCGCATCCCGCCCCATAACAATGTCGTAGCTCGTGTCGCCAAAGATAACGGTCTGCGATGCGGTGACACCTGCGTCACTCATCGCCTGCTGCATCATCGAAGGATGCGGTTTTGAGGGGTGTTCGTCCGCCGTTTGAAGGGTCATGAAATGGCCGCGAAGGTCGTGCAGCTCCAGAATGTTCCGCAATCCCCGTTGCGATTTTCCTGTCGCCACCCCAAGCAGCACATCGTCCCTGGCAGCGAGTTGATCAAGCGCTTGTCTTGCACCAGGAAACAGAGGTTCGTGAAGAGACGGGTCCTCCCGCAAATGGAAAAACGCCTGGCGATAGCTCTCCTTTACCAACGAGACCGTCGCACTGTCTTCTTTGGGCAATAGCTTACTGATCGCTTCTTCTAGGGAAAGCCCGACAATAGAGAGAATTTTTTCGCGGGGCAGAAGCGACAGTGAGTGCGCCGAAAAAGCCCTATTCATTGCCGCAACGATTATATGCTGACTGTCCACCAGCGTTCCGTCGCAATCAAAAACAACAAGCTTCAAGTCACTCACAGTTCTAGCTCCGCAAATGGATCACCGTCATCTTGCGTGTCGAGCGCCAAGAGTTTCCACGTTTCCGCCATATGGTCCGACAGTGGCGCCGAAATCGTAAACCTGCCCCCCTCGGGATGGGCAATATCCATGGATCGCGCATGAAGGTGCAAGGAGGATGAAATCTCACCGCCTGGGTGTGCCTCAGCGCCACCATACTTCCCATCGCCAACGATCGGGCATTCCAGTGCTGCAACTGCATGGACACGCAGCTGGTGCGTCCGTCCCGTAACCGGCATGAAAGAAACCCAGGCGAGCTTCTGACCAGCGCGCGCCACCGTCGCAAAATGCGTTTCAGACACCTGGGCGCCTGGCGTTCCATCTGGCACCGGCACCATGCGTTCACCCGACCTCCCTGCCTGCTTTGCAAGCGTCATCCGGATGGTGCCACGTTCAGGACGCGGAACGCCGACGGTGAGAGCCCAATAGATTTTTCTTGTGTCGCGTTCTTTGAATGCCCGCGCAAGCTTCGATGCCGCCTTCGCAGTCCGCGCAAGCAACAACACACCGCTTGTGTCTCTGTCCAGCCGATGGACCAATCGCGGCCGTTCCGGTTGATCGAACTTGAGCCCTTCCAGCATGCCATCCAAATGTCGTTCTGTGCCGGTACCTCCCTGCACAGCCAAGCCACTCGGCTTGTTGATCGCAATGATCGACGCATCTTTGTGCAACACCAGGCTCTGGACGAAGGCAGCTTCTTTCTTGTCAAAGGAAGGCCGCGGCGGCTTCTTGTTGGGAACAAACCTGCCCTGTCCACCGAAGGGCGGCACACGGACCGTCTGTCCTGCCTCCAGACGGACATTCGCTTTTACCCGGCCGCCATCTACACGGATTTGGCCTTTGCGCAGCAACTTCTCCAAGCGGGAGTGCGCGAGCTCGGGATAATGCCGCTTGAACCAGCGATCCACGCGAAGCCCATCATCATCATCGCTCACATCGACATGCGCCACACCACTCATGAGAGCACCACCCGCGTTAGCCAAAGACCAAAGAAGAGTGCAAGGATGGCACCACCAACCGAACCGAAGGCATAAAGGGCTGCCATGCCCACATCTTTGCGTTCTAGTAACAGCGAGATATCAAGAGAGAACGCTGAGAAAGTCGTGAAGCCGCCCAGCACGCCGGTCACGAGAAACGCTCGAACCTCCGGTGATATCTGAAACCGCAGGGCTAAGCTCTCGACAATCACCCCCATCACGAAGGACCCAAATATATTGACGCCGAGAGTCCCCCACGGGAAACCCGGCCCAAAGAAACGAAGCGTCTGCGCGGCAAACAGATAGCGACCGGTAGCACCCACAGCACCGCCAAGCGCTACGGCAATCAACATTTTCACGATCGCCTCTCCTCTCTTAGTTTCTGCCAATAGGCCAGCCGTTTTGCTATGTCTCGCTCAAACCCGCGCTCAACAGGTTGATAAAAACGCTGCCGGGTCATCTCCTCGGGAAAATAATCCTGACCGGAAAACCCGTCCGGCGCGTCATGGTCATACTCATATCCAGCGCCATACCCAAGCTCTTTCATAAGCTTTGTGGGGGCATTGAGAATGTGGGCTGGTGGTGCCACGGATCCGGTTTCTTTAGCGGCCTTCATGGCACCTTTGAACGCCGTATATTGCGCATTTGATTTAGGTGCACTCGCGACATAGAGAACCGCTTGCGCCAGCGCCAGCTCCCCTTCAGGACTGCCGAGGAAGTCATAGGTGTCCTTGGCCGCCAGAGCCTGCACAAGCGCCTGCGGGTCGGCAAGGCCGATATCCTCGATGGCCATGCGAACCACGCGACGCAGAATAAAAAGAGGATCCTCACCTCCATCCAACATGCGCGCCAGCCAATAGAGCGCGGCATCTACATCAGACCCGCGAACAGACTTATGAAGCGCACTGATAAGATTGTAGTGCCCCTCGCGCGACTTGTCGTAGATCGGCGCACGCCGCTGCATCAGCTTGGCAAGCATTTTCGCATCGAGGGGTTCGACCGGCGCGAGTGCCAAAATTTCCTCAGCCAAATTCAACACAAACCGACCATCACCATCAGCCATTGCGCGAAGCGCAATTCGTGCATCATCCGTAAGCGTCAGCTTTTCCCCGACATACGCTTCGGCGCGCGCCAAAAGCTCCTCAAGCGCCTCATCATCCAGTCTGTTGAGTATCAAAACCTGCGCACGGGACAGGAGAGCGGCGTTGAGTTCGAAAGATGGATTCTCCGTCGTCGCACCAACAAGGATAGCGGTGCCATCTTCCATCACCGGCAGAAAGCTATCCTGCTGCGCCCGGTTGAACCGATGGATCTCATCTACAAAGAGCAAAGTGCTTTTACCCTGGCTCCGGCGAAGCAGCGCGGCTTCAAACACCTTCTTCAGATCGGCAACGCCGGAAAAGACGGCGGATATCTGCTCAAACGACAGCCCTACTGCATCGGCCAGTAGCCGCGCCGTGGTCGTCTTACCTGTACCAGGCGGACCCCAGAAGATGATCGACGACAAATGGCCTGAGGCAACCATCCGACCAATCGGACCTTCAGGGCCAATCAAATGATCCTGCCCTACGACCTCCGACAATGCTGCCGGACGCAACCTGTCAGCAAGTGGGCGCGGCGCCTCCTTAGCGGTGTCAGAAGGGGTATGAAACAAGTCAGCCATACACAGAAGTTAACATGTTTTGGGATTACCCTCATCACCCCTATGTGGAACGAAGGACAGATCTACCCACGCACCCGCGCGGAGAACCGTTCGCCGCCACGCTCTATCGTGAACTCCCACTCGGCGCGTCTCTCGCTCGTCAGGTGTTGGAGCTCTTCCACACTGTCAACCTCATCTGAGCCTACGGCCCGTATCATGTCACCTGGCTGAATACGAAGCCGGTGTGCCGCACTGCCGCGCTTTACCCGCAAAACCACTACCCCTCTTTGGAATGGGTCGAGCTGCAACTCTTCTGCAAATGCAGGTGAGAGATTGCCAACCGTGGCGCCCGAGAACGGATGACGACCGGTGAGGTCTGCGATCTCACGTGGCGGATCTTCCGGCGCTGCCTCCAGAGCAATACGGGCGCGACTGGCCGCTCCATTCCGACGATATTTGATGTCGATACGCCCACCGACACCTTTCGTCGCCAATCGGTAGCGAACCGATTGAGGATCAATCACTTCTCGCCCATCAACCTCATAGATGACATCGCCGGTCTCCAGACCTGCCCTGTCTGCGGGGCCATCGGGATAAGTGCGCTGCACCATGGCACCACCTGGACGATCCAGCCCCAGCGACTCTGCAAGGTCTGACGTCACAACTTGCAGATCAGCCCCGAGCCAGGGGCGTTCCACGCCGGTGCTTCCGCCAACAGCAGAGTCTGCAACCGCACGCACCATGTTGGATGGAATGGCAAAGCCGATCCCAACGGAGCCCCCCGACCGGGAGAAGATCGCCGTGTTAATGCCAACAAGCTGTCCATCCATGGTGACGAGCGCGCCCCCAGAGTTACCCGGATTAATCGCCGCATCTGTCTGAATGAAGAACTGATAGTCCGTCGCCCCGACTTGCGTCCGGGCAAGTGCAGACACAATCCCGCTGGTGACTGTCTGCCCCACGCCGAACGGGTTACCGATAGCAAGAACCAGATCCCCTACTTCCAACGCATCGCTGTCGCGGAAAGTAAGAGCAGGTAGTGAAGCACCTTCTGTATCGATCTTGAGGATCGCAAGGTCGGTCCGCTCATCAGCAAGAATCAGTTCAGCCTCAAACTCGCGACGATCTGCCAGAGCGACCGTGAAAACGTCTCCGTTCGCCACCACATGATTGTTGGTGACGATGACACCGTCGGCGCCGACGATCACCCCAGATCCTAGCGACTGTTGAACCCGCTCCTGTGGCATCCCGAAGCTGAACCGGTCCCCAAAAAACTGCTTGAAGAAGGGATCGTTGAAGAGTGGGCTCTGCGGACGTTCCTGAACAACGCGCTTTGAGTAAACATTAACCACTGCTGGCGCGACGTCACGAACGACCGGCGCAAAGGACATCTGCATTTCTGCCCGCGAACCCGGCACAACCCGTCCTTCAGCTCTAGCTGTGCCGCCCAAAGCCAAGACCAGACCGCCGAACAAAACCAGGGCAGTCATCGACCAGACTATCGTAAACCAATTATTTGAGATCATTTCCAACACCATGACGCCCGTACCCGCCGGTTCGTCCAACTAGGTCTAAATACTGAAAGCCAAATCAGGCCCTTGCAAGGCAAACTTCAATCAAGCTCAGATCAAAGTAAACATCGACGATTGCCTCCTGTGGCCACAAAAAAACGGGGCGGACGCTATGCATCTCACCCCGTCAAATTCTGCTAGAATTCTGCTGTTAAGCTGTGGTTTCAAGCGCATCCTCATCGACCATCACCGGACCAGAGTCCTGGCCACGCGCTGACGGATCTCGGTCAACAAATTCGATCACAGCCATTGGCGCATTGTCGCCATAGCGGAAGCCAGCTTTAAGAACGCGTGTATAGCCACCATTACGCTCTTTGTAGCGAGGACCTAGCTCATCAAACAGCTTCGCAGCCCATTTCTGCTCAGGAAGCTTGGAGTAAGCCTGACGGCGAGCATGCAGATCGTCGCGGCGAGCAAGCGTCACCAGCTTTTCAACATAGGGGCGAAGCTCCTTTGCCTTCGGCAATGTCGTGATGATCTGCTCATGCTTGATCAGCGCAACCGCCATGTTTGCAAGCATAGCTTTACGGTGACTTGCAGTCCGATTGAGCTTGCGGCCGGATTTCCCGTGGCGCATGACCCTCTCCTCATTCAAATGACGGCGCCTCTCGGCGCGGCCGGGTAAACTCAGTAATGATCTTCGAAACGTTTCGCGAGATCTTCGATATTCTCAGGCGGCCAGCTTGCCACTTCCATGCCGAGGTGAAGCCCCATCTGCGCGAGAACTTCTTTGATCTCGTTCAGGGATTTCCGGCCAAAGTTCGGGGTGCGAAGCATCTCGGACTCTGTTTTCTGGATCAAGTCGCCAATATAGACAATATTGTCGTTCTTCAGGCAGTTCGCTGAGCGCACAGACAGTTCAAGCTCATCGACCTTCTTAAGAAGGGCCGGATTGAACTCAAGCTCTGGATGCTGCTCTTCAACAACAACTTCTTTCGGCTCGTCAAAGTTGACGAAGACCTGTAGCTGGTCCTGAAGAATACGTGCAGCAAAAGCAACAGCATCTTCCGGTGTGACAGATCCGTCGGTTTCAAGCTGAACAGTCAGCTTATCATAGTCGAGGATCTGACCTTCGCGAGTGTTTTCCACTTTGTAGGAAACACGGCGAACCGGGCTGTAAAGGCTGTCAACTGGGATCAGACCGATCGGCGCATCTTCCGGACGGTTCCGGTCTGCAGCCACATAACCCTTACCATTGCTGACGACAAACTCCATGCGAATGTCTGCGCCTTCATCAAGCGTGCAGAGCACAAGCTCAGGGTTCAGGATTTCGATATCCGACCCGGCTTCAATATCGCCAGCAGTGACAATACCAGGGCCCTGCTTCACGAGCATCATCCGCTTTGGACCTTCGCTGTGAAGGTTCAGCGCCAACTGCTTGATATTCAAGATGATGTCAGTGACATCCTCACGAACGCCAGCAATGGATGAGAATTCGTGCAGCACACCGTCAATCTGAACAGCCGTCACAGCAGCACCCTGCAGTGAAGACAGCAGAACACGGCGCAGCGCGTTGCCAAGCGTCAGACCAAAGCCACGCTCAAGCGGCTCAGCAACGACGGTTGCTGTACGCTGTGCATCATGACCAGACTGGATTTCCAGCTTGGTCGGTTTAATGAGCTCTTCCCAGTTCTTCTGGATCACCTGTAGAACCTCGTGCCGTTAAGTGCATTTTGCTTCGAACAACATGTTCTTGAAGAAGCGAATGCAGGACGGATCAACCGTCGAATGAGTATGAGCGGCGCCAAAAGGACGGCACCGATAAGCTTTGTTAAACGCGGCGGCGCTTTGGTGGGCGGCAGCCATTATGCGGGATTGGTGTCACATCACGAATGCTCGTGATCGTAAACCCAGCAGCCTGAAGCGCACGTAGAGCAGACTCACGTCCTGAGCCTGGTCCACAGACTTCAACCTCAAGAGTTTTCATGCCGTGATCTTGAGCTTTCTTGCCAGCATCTTCTGCAGCCATCTGGGCAGCAAATGGTGTCGACTTCCGGCTGCCCTTAAACCCCATCATGCCCGCAGACGACCAGGAAATCGCATTTCCTTGTGCATCCGTGATCGTGATCATGGTGTTGTTAAAGGTCGAATTCACATGCGCAACGCCAGACGTAATATTCTTACGTTCTTTGCGTTTTACGCGGGTCTTTTCCTTCGCCATCCTAAAACCTTCTCTGTCGAACGGGCTGCCCCGTTAAATCCCGTTCTTACTTCTTCTTACCTGCAATCGCCTTCGCAGGACCCTTCCGGGTGCGCGCGTTCGTATGTGTGCGCTGACCGCGGACTGGCAGTCCACGACGATGGCGAAGACCGCGATAGCAGCCCAGATCCATCAGACGTTTGATATTCATGGCAACTTCGCGCCGCAGATCGCCTTCAACCATATAGTCACGATCGATCGTTTCACGGATCTGGATCACCTCAGCGTCAGAAAGCTCGTTTACACGACGTTCTGGCGCAATACCTACGGTTTCGCAGATATCCTTAGCATTCTTGTCTCCAATCCCATGAATATAGGTCAGCGCAATAAGCACGCGCTTATGGGTTGGAATGTTCACACCAGCGATACGAGCCACGTTCTTCTCCTGCGATAAGGATTCGCCAGACCGACAGATTCCGTACAAAAAACGGGATGAATCGCTGAAATACCGCAGAATTCTGCCGTTTTCCAGTGATATACCGATGGTTTGCTTTGGAGCTGCCGTCGCGCTGGCCGGGATTATAGGAATTTCCCTTTCCCGGTCAACTGCTTAGCCTGCGGTATCCGTCTCCTTAAGTTCGAGTGCTGCTTCAATTTCCACAGTCACTGCATCCATGTCTTTCATGCCATCAACGGTTCTTAGAATGCCTGCATTCTTGTAGTACCCCGCCAATGGCGCTGTTTGTTCGTGATAGACAGCGAGGCGCTTTTTGAGAGCGTCCGCATTGTCATCGGCACGCGCGCCGCCTTCAGTCTCAGCAGCTCGCCCCTCAATCCGCGCCAAAAGCGCTGAATCGTCAACTTTGAGCTCTATAACGGCATCTAGCTTGTCTGAGCGGTCCGCCAACATCCTGTCGAGCGCCTCAGCCTGGGCCACATTTCGCGGAAATCCGTCCAGAATATACCCGTTGGCGCAATCTGCTTCCTGGGTACGATCCGCAATAATGCCGACCACGATCTCATCAGGAACCAAATCGCCGCGCGCCATAATCTCTTTAGCTTTTTGGCCAGTCTCTGTGCCCGCCGCCACAGCTGCGCGCAACATATCGCCGGTAGAGAGCTGAACCAGCCCATGTGCGGTCTGAATCCGCTCAGCTTGCGTGCCTTTGCCAGCCCCAGGGGGTCCTAGAAAAATCAGTTTCATCGACGCGCCCCTCTTAGTTTTGATTTTTTGATGAGGCCTTCATACTGGTGCGCCAGCAAATGACTCTGAACTTGAGCCACAGTGTCCATCGTCACATTGACCACAATCAAAAGAGACGTCCCGCCGAAATAGAAGGGGATGCTGTATTGAGAGATCAGGACTTCCGGCAGCAAACTAACGAATGTCAGATAGAGCGCCCCAACAACCGTCAACCGCGTCAAGACATGGTCGATATATTCCGCCGTCCGCTTACCGGGACGAATACCGGGTATGAAGCCACCATATTTCTTCAGATTGTCCGCCGTGTCGTCTGGATTAAAGACGATCGCGGTGTAGAAGAAACAAAAGAAGATGATAAGACCCGCATAAAGTGCCATATAGAGCGGCTGACCATGCGCCAACCAAGCCGTGATGACATTGAGCCACTCAGGCCCCTGCCCGCCGCCAAAGCTCGCCGCCGTCGTAGGCAACAACAGCAAAGACGACGCAAAGATCGGCGGAATCACACCCGCAGTGTTGAGTTTCAAAGGCAGGTGCGAGGAATCGCCCCCATACATTTTCTGACCCACCTGGCGCTTAGGGTATTGCACCAACAACCGACGCTGTGCCCGCTCGACAAACACGATAAAGGCGATAATTGCCACCACCATGATCATAAGCAGCAGGATAATCGCTGGTGACAGAGCGCCTTCACGTCCAAGTTCCAACGTTCCCACCAAGGCCGCTGGGAGCTCCGCAACAATCCCTGCAAAGATGATGAGCGAGATCCCGTTCCCAACACCACGCGCGGTGATCTGCTCACCCAGCCACATTAGGAAAACCGTACCGCCAACGAGCGTAATGACCGTCGTCGCCCTGAAAAAAAGACCTGGATCAATCGCAAAGCTTTCAAGCCCCACGGCGATACCGTAACCCTGAAGGGCGGCCAGAATAACCGTGCCATACCGCGTGTACTGGTTGATCTGTTTCCGACCTTGCTCACCCTCTTTCTTGAGTTGCTCAAGATGGGGGCTCACCGTCGTCATCAGCTGAATAATGATGGAGGCGGAAATGTACGGCATGATGGAAAGCGCAAAAATCGCCATCCGCTCGACTGCGCCGCCGGTGAACAGGTCAAGCATGCCACCAATACCACCCTGCTGTTGCTGGAAGAACTCAGCAAAACGGATGGGATCAATACCCGGAATCGGAATGTAGGTACCAAGCCGGTAAACCAGCAATGCGCCTAGCGTGAACCATATCCGTTTCTTGAGTTCCTCTGCTTTTGCAAAGGCACCAAAATTAAGATTGGCAGCTAACTGTTCCGCGGCTGAGGCCATTCAGATGACTCCGGAAGCTCGGCACAACACAAGGGATCCACCGGACCCCGCTAAACTTAACCCTCGGCTTTCGCCTTGGTTTCTCTCACGGAGACAGATCCGCCAGCCTTCTCGACAGCTTCAATCGCTGCTTTGGAAGCGCCCGCAACTTCGATCTTAACCGCTGCAGATATCTCACCCTTGCCCAAAAGACGAACACCGTCTTTGGCAAGGCGCGTGATAACACCCGCACCAACGAGTGCATCAGCATTCACAACCTTGCCAGCGTCCAACTTGCCCGCATCAAGGGCTGTCTGAATGCGCCCGATATTCACTTCGTTGTATTTCTTTGGGTTCGGTACATTGAAGCCACGCTTTGGCAAGCGCTGATAAAGGGGCATCTGCCCGCCTTCGAAACCCTTGATTGCCACACCAGAGCGCGACTTCTGACCCTTGACGCCACGACCACCGGTCTTGCCCTTACCGGAACCAATACCACGACCTACACGGATCCGGTCTTTACGGGCACCGTCATTATCGGAAAGCTGATTGAGTTTCATATCTTCTACCTCTATACGCACATCCGCAATTCACGGACCCACTCGGCTCTCGCCTGAGTAATTTCTTTAAGCGTTGTCAACCACTTCAACAAGGTGAGCCACCTTATTGATCATACCGCGAACTGACGGTGTATCTTCCAGTGTCCGAACCTTGTGCATCTTATTCAAGCCCAGGCCAACCAATGTCTGGCGCTGATCTGGCTTCCGACGGATCGGACTACCGATCTGCTTCACCGTCACCATCTTTTTTGCTGCTGCCATGATCTAATTCCCTGTACTGCGATCTGAGGTCTTACTCTGACGCCAAAGCTTCACCGGCACCGTCCGCACGGCGACCAACAATGTCAGTTACCTTCTTGCCACGGCGCGCCGCGACCATGCGAGGGCTCTGCTCACGCTTCAGCGCGTCAAAAGTTGCCCGAACCATGTTGTATGGGTTCGCAGACCCCATGGACTTCGCAACAACGTCCTGAACACCAAGCGTTTCAAACACAGCACGCATTGGGCCACCAGCAATGATGCCGGTACCTGGAGGTGCTGCACGAAGGATCACACGACCCGCGCCGTGGCGACCGTCAATGTCATGGTGCAACGTCCGGCCTTCGCGAAGCGGTACGCGAATGAGATTGCGCTTTGCTGCTTCTGTCGCTTTGCGGATTGCTTCAGGTACTTCACGGGCCTTACCGTGGCCAAAGCCTACGCGGCCCTTCTGATCGCCGATCACAACAAGTGCGGCGAAGCCGAAGCGACGGCCACCCTTAACCACTTTGGCGACGCGATTAATGTGAACCAACTTGTCCACAAATTCGCTATCACGTTCGTCCCGATCCCGAGATTCTCTGCGTGCCACGATAAACGTCCTTTAGAAGTTCAGGCCGCCCTCGCGGGCACCCTCTGCCAGAGCTTTCACCCGGCCATGATAAACATACCCACCGCGGTCGAAGATGACGTCATTGACGCCAGCATCAGATGCGCGTTTCGCCACGAGCTTGCCAACTTCAGCTGCCGCGCTTGTGTTCGTCCCTTTGTCGCCCTTGAACTCTTTGTCCTTGGACGAGGCAGACGCAATCGTTTTGCCTTCGATATCATCAATCACCTGAGCATAAATATGCTGTGATGAACGATAGACAGATAGCCGCGGACGGCCACCAGCCAGCTTACGAAGCTTCGCGCGGTTGCGCTGCTTGCGTCGATCTTGAAGTGTCAGTTTCTTGCCCATGGCTCGATTACTTCTTCTTGCCTTCCTTACGGAAGATATATTCGTCTTCGTACTTCACGCCCTTGCCTTTGTAAGGCTCTGGCGGACGGTACGCCCGGATCTCCGCGGCCACCTGGCCAACAGTCTGTTTGTCAGTTCCCGAAATCTCGATCATCGTCGGCGAAGGCGTCTTCACCTGAATGCCTTCCGGGATCTTGTGAACAACGTCATGGCTGAAGCCGAGAGCAAGTTGCAGGTCTTTGCCCTGCATCTGAGCTCTGTATCCAACACCATTGATCTCAAGCCGTTTGGTAAAGCCCTCTGTTACACCCGTAACAATGTTCTGAACCAATGTCCGTTGCATGCCCCACATTGCGCGTGCGCGCTGTGTTTCATCCCGCGGCGTGACCGTAAGCCCATCTTCGCCCTGCGCGAGAGTAACCTCATCAACAAGTGTCATAGACATCTCGCCTTTGGGGCCCTTTACCGCCAGATTCTGACCGTCAATATTGACAGTTACGCCGCCTGGCACAGCGATGGGTTGTTTGCCAATTCGTGACATGGTTGCTTCCTAACCCGTCCGTTTACCGCGCGTCTTTAGAAGACGCGGCAGAGTACTTCGCCACCGACATTTTCGTCACGGGCGACTGAGTCCGACATGACACCCTTAGGTGTCGACAGGATCGAGATGCCCAAGCCGTTATGCACAGCTGGAATATCCTTCACCGATGAATACACGCGACGACCAGGGGTCGAAACTCGGGAAATCTCCCGAATAACCGGACGGCCTTCGTGATACTTGAGCTCGATTTCGAATTCGGCTTTACCACCGTCGAAATCAGTGCGCGAATATCCGCGGATGTAACCTTCATCCTCAAGAACATCGAGCACCCGGCCCCGCAATTTAGACGCCGGAGTTTTCACATTGCCTTTCCCGCGCATCGCAGCATTGCGAATACGGGTCAGCATATCTCCGAGGGGATCTGTCATAGACATGCGATCTCTCTCCTCACCAACTTGACTTGACTAAGCCGGGGATCTGGCCCTTTGAGCCCAGTTCCCGAAGCGCGATACGCGACATCTTCAGCTTGCGATAGTAGGCACGTGGACGACCGCTGACTTCACAGCGGTTCCGCACGCGGGTCTTCGACGAATTACGTGGCAACTCTGCAAGTTTCAACCGAGCCTTAAAACGCTCTTCGACCGTCAGAGACTTGTCCTCAGCAATCGCCTTGAGTGCTGCACGCTTGTTTGCGTACTTGGCGACCAATTTACGCTTCTTCTGGTCTTTTAGAACGCTGCTTTTCTTAGCCATTCTTACCTCCGGTGAACCTGCGCTTTCCGCGCAGGCCAACGATTAATCCTGAGCTGCAAACGGGAAGTTGATGCCCTTGAGCAATTCCCGCGCTTCGTCATCTGTCTTTGCCGTCGTACAGACAACAACATCCATACCCCAAACTTCGTCGACCTTGTCATAGTCGATTTCCGGGAACACGATGTGCTCTTTCAAGCCCATTGCGTAGTTGCCATTCCCGTCAAAGCTCTTGTCGTTAAGGCCGCGAAAGTCACGTACCCGCGGCAGAGCTACCGTCACAAGGCGATCTAGAAATTCAAACATCCGATCTTTGCGAAGGGTCACTTTGCAGCCGATGTTCATGTCTTCACGAAGCTTAAAGCCCGCGATTGACGTCTTGGCCTTCGTCGCAACCGCCTTCTGACCCGCAATCAAACCGAGGTCTTCCAGTGCAGACTTGATCTTCTTGGAGTCGCCAACAGCTTCACCGACACCCATATTCAGAACAACTTTATCCAGCCTGGGCACCATCATGTCATTGGTGTAGTTGAACTTCTCCTGAAGCGCAGGCCGCACCTTATCGTTGTATACGCCTTTGAGGCGGGGTTGATATCCCTCAGCCATCGATCACTTCTCCTGATGCTTTGGCGACGCGCACCTTTTTGCCGTCTTCCAAAACCTTGAAACCTACGCGAGTGGCTTCACCCGACTTAGGGTCGACATACGCAACATTCGACAGGTCGAGCTTCGCTTCGCGTGTCGCAATACCGCCAGCACTGGTCTGGGTCTGCCGCTCATGGCGCTTTACAAGGTTCACGCCCTGTACCAGAACCCGGCCTTCTTCAGGGAAAACGCCGAGCACTTCGCCCTGCTTACCCTTGTCCTTGCCAGCCAACACGATGACCTTGTCACCCTTTTTAATTTTCGCAGCCATCAGATCACCTCCGGTGCGAGGGAAACAATTTTCATGTGGTTCTTCGCACGCAGCTCACGCGTAACAGGGCCGAAAATGCGGGTCCCTACTGGCTCACCCTGCGCATTGATCAGGACAGCTGCATTTCCGTCAAAACGGATCGTGCTGCCATCAGCGCGGTGAATGTCTTTCGCAGTGCGCACGACGACAGCCTTCATGACGTCGCCCTTCTTTACACGACCCCTGGGGATCGCCTCTTTCACGCTGACCACGATGATGTCGCCTACAGAAGCGTATTTACGCTTCGAGCCGCCCAACACCTTGATGCACTGAACGCGTTTTGCGCCTGAATTGTCAGCGACGCCCAGATTTGTTTGCATCTGAATCATGGCTAAATGCCCGTTCTCACTGGGTAGAAACCAAGTCTTGCGACTTAAGCTTCATTCCCGATTACTTCCCAAGTCTTGTTCTTTGATACCGGCCGGCATTCCCGGATCGATACCATCTCACCCACCTTGTGAGAGTTGCTCTCATCGTGTGCGTGGTATTTCTTTGACCGACGAACGGTCTTCTTCAGCAGTGGATCTGTGAAGCGACGCTCGACCTTGACCACGATGGTCTTGTCGTTTTTGTCGCTTACTACGACGCCCTGCAAAATTCGCTTTGGCATGATCGAACCCTTACTTAGCGGCTTGGGCTACGAGCGACTGCTGGATCGTCATGATCCGAGCAATGTCGCGGCGAACCTGCCGAATGCGCGCCGTGTTTTCCAACTGACCACTTGCTGCCTGGAAGCGCAGATTGAACTGCTCCTTCTTCAGCTTCACAATCTCGTCGTCGAGTTGATCCGGCGTCATGTCTCTAATCTCACTGGCCTTCATGGCCTCATCCTCTTCTCAACCGTGGAGCGCAATGCTCTTAAGCCTGGTCGCCAGGTCGCGTTACAAACCGTGTCTTGATCGGAAGCTTCGCTGCGCCAAGCCGCAATGCTTCCTCGGCGATCTCGTGTGATACGCCATCAATCTCGAACATGATCCGACCGGGCTTCACACGGGCGGCCCAATATTCCGGCGTACCCTTACCTTTACCCATCCGAACTTCTGTCGGTTTCTTCGAAACCGGCACATCCGGGAAAATCCGGATCCACACGCGGCCCGCACGTTTCATATGGCGCGTAATGGCACGACGAGCGGCTTCAATCTGCCTTGCGGTTACCCGCTCCGGCTCAAGAGCTTTCAGGCCATAAGCGCCAAATGTTAGCGCCGTACCACCTTTTGCAGTTCCCTTAATCCGGCCCTTATGAGCCTTGCGGAACTTTGTACGTTTCGGTTGCAGCATCGTTTAACTCTCTTCGCTTGAGCGCTGGCTTATTTTGAGTCCCGACGGCGGTTATCTCCACCACCTTCGAGGGCACGTCGTTCATGAGCCATTGGATCGTGCTCAAGGATTTCACCTTTGAAAATCCAAACCTTGATGCCGCAAACCCCATAAGCTGTATGAGCGGATGCAACGCCATAGTCGATATCAGCGCGAAGCGTGTGAAGCGGCACACGGCCCTCGCGATACCATTCAGTCCGAGCAATCTCAGCACCACCAAGACGACCCGCGCAGTTGATCCGGATACCGCCAGCGCCGAGACGCATGGCTGACTGAACCGCCCGCTTCATTGCCCGACGGAACGCCACCCGGCGCTCAAGCTGCTGAGCAATGTTTTCTGCAACAAGCGTTGCATCAATTTCTGGCTTGCGAACCTCGACAATATTCAGATGGACTTCTGAGTCCGTCATCGTGCCGATTTTGCGGCGCAGCTTTTCAATATCTGCACCCTTCTTCCCAATCACCACGCCCGGACGTGCTGAGTGGATCGCAACCCGACACTTCTTGTGCGGACGCTCAATAACAATCTTGCTGACACCAGCCTGCTTCAAAGTCTTTTCAAGATACTTCCGGATCTTGAGATCTTCGTGCAGCAGGTCACCATACTCGTGGCGTCCAGCAAACCAGCGGGAGTCCCAAGTGCGGTTGATCCCCAGGCGCAGGCCAATTGGATTAACTTTCTGACCCATCAGGCTTTTTCCTCAACTTGGCGCACCACAATCGTGATCTCGCTGAAAGGCTTCATGATCTTGCCAACACGACCACGTGCACGCGGGCGCCACCGTTTCATCATCAGGTTCTTGCCGACATAAGCTTCCGACACGATGAGATCATCCACGTCCAGGTCGTGATTGTTCTCTGCATTCGCGACAGCGCTTTCCAGCACCTTCTTAACGTCCTTGGCAATCCTCTTCGGCGAGAAGGAAAGGTCTGCGATCGCGCGTTCCACTTTCTGTCCCCGAATGGTCTGAGCGACAAGGTTGAGCTTCTGTCCGCTGGTGCGGATCATACGGCCCTTTGCCATTGCCTCATTATCAGCCAGGCGCCGTGGTTGTGACGACTTCCCCATGGCTTACTTCCTTTTCGCTTTTTTGTCCGACGCGTGACCGAAATAGGTCCGTGACGGAGCAAATTCGCCGAACTTATGACCAACCATGTCCTCGGAGACATTCACCGGAACATGCTTCTGGCCGTTATGGACGCCAAAAGTCAGGCCAACGAACTGAGGCAGGATCGTAGAGCGACGGCTCCAGATCTTGATCACTTCCTTACGACCCGACTCGCGAGACGCTTCGGCTTTCTTCAGGATATATCCGTCAACAAACGGACCTTTCCAGACAGAACGTGTCATGAGCTCTTACCTTACTTACGACGCTGGTGACGGCTGCGTACGATGTACTTATCCGTCGATTTGTTTTTCCGAGTCCGCTTGCCCTTGGTTGGCTTACCCCAAGGAGTCACAGGATGACGACCACCTGAGGTCCGACCTTCACCACCACCATGCGGGTGATCGACAGGGTTCATTGCCACACCGCGAACCGATGGGCGCTTGCCGAGCCAGCGGTTACGACCCGCTTTGGCCAGCGTGATATTTGACTGATCCGGGTTCGACACAGCACCAATGCTGGCCATGCACTCACCGCGGATGAGACGCTGTTCACCTGATGACAGGCGGACGATGGCAAAACCGCCGTCCCGACCAACCAGTTGAACATAAGTCCCAGCAGACCGCGCAATCTGGGCACCCTTGCCTGGCTTCAGCTCCACATTGTGGATGATGGTGCCAACTGGGATGTTCTTCATCGGCATCGCGTTGCCAGGCTTCACATCGGCGCGCTCTGCAGAGATCACCGTATCACCTTCAGCCAAACGCTGCGGCGCGATGATGTATGCCTGCTCGCCGTCTTCATATTTGATCAGCGCAATAAATGCTGTCCGGTTCGGATCATATTCCAGACGCTCGACAACAGCCGGCATGTCCCGCTTTGCCCGTTTGAAATCGATAATCCGATAGGTCCGCTTGTGACCGCCACCCCGACGCCGCGCAGTAATGCGACCGTGATTATTCCGACCACCCGATTTTGTCAGGCCTTCGGTCAGCTTCTTAACAGGCTTGCCGCTCCATAGCGCCGACTTGTCGACGAGAACGAGGCCACGCTGTCCAGGGCTCGATGGTTTATACTGTTTTAGTGCCATAACGTCTCAGCTTTCGCTTTTGCTGCCGTCCTTAAAGACCGGTGCTCACATCAATGGAGTGACCGTCTTCAAGTGTCACAATTGCTTTCTTATAGTCGCCCTGCTTCCCGCTCACGCCGCGGAACCGTTTCAGCTTGCCCTGCTGGCGAAGCGTATTGACCGCCTTCACCTTTACGCTGAACAGCTTCTCCACCGCTGCTTTCACCTGAGGCTTCGTCGCATCAAGCGGAACCCGGAAGACAACCTGGTTATGCTCTGATGCCAGCGTCGATTTCTCGGTGATTACCGGAGAGAGGATGGCGTCGTAGTGACGAGCTTCACTCATTTGAACCGAGCCTCCAGGCCTTCCAGCGCTGCTTTGGTCAGGACCAAAGTGTCACGCCGCAAAATGTCATATACGTTGATGCCCTGCACAGGCAGAACGTCCACAGCTGGGATGTTCCGAGACGCCATGGCAAACTTGTCATCTACTTCTGCACCATCAATGATGAGTGCGGATGTCAGACCAAGCTTCGTCAGCGCACCACGCAAACCAGCTGTCTTACCGTCTTTCGACTTCGCATCTTCCAACACGATCAGCTTTTCAGCCTTTGCCTTGCTGGAGAGCGCATGCTTAAGGGCCAATGCCCGAACCTTCTTAGGCATGTCGATCGCATGGCTGCGAACAACAGGCCCGAATGCCTTGCCACCGCCACGGAACTGCGGAACCTTCTTGTCACCATGACGCGCACCACCAGTGCCCTTTTGGCGATACATCTTCTTGGTCGTTCCTGTGATTTCTGACCGGCCTTTGGTTTTGTGCGTACCAGCCTGGCGCTTCGCCAATTGGTAGTTCACCATCCGATGCAGCAAATCAGCACGAGGCTCCAGCGCGAACACGTCGTCCGGCAGGTCGACCGATCCGGCCTTCTTGGCCTCAAGTGTGGTCACATCCGCCTTCATCACGCGTCATCCTTCTGTTCGTCAGCTGCTGGAGCTTCTGGTGAGGCTTCAGCAGGAGCCTCTTCAGCAGGGGCTGGTGCTTCAGCTGCAGCTCGAATAGCCGCCGGCATTGGCACACCCTCTGGAAGAGGCTTCTTCACGGCGTCCCGAAGGAACACCCAACCACCTTTGGACCCTGGCACTGCGCCCTTGACCATGATCAGACCACGATCAACGTCGGTCTTCACAATCTCAAGGTTCTGAGTTGTCACTCGAACAGAACCCATCTGACCGGCCATCTTCTTACCTTTGAAGACTTTACCGGGATCCTGACACTGACCAGTCGAACCATGGCTACGATGCGAAATGGATACACCGTGCGATGCCCGAAGGCCGCCAAAATTGTGACGCTTCATCGCACCGGCAAAACCTTTACCGATCGAAACGCCTGACGCATCGACCCGCTGTCCGGAAATGAAGTGGTCAGCAGTGATCTCTGCACCCACGTCCAGCATGTTGTCTTCGCTGACACGGAACTCTGCAAGTTTCCGCTTCGGCTCAACATGGGCCACCGCGAAGTGACCGCGTGCCGCACGTGTTGTGTTTTTCACCTTGGCTTTGCCAGCGCCCAATTGGACTGCTGAATAGCCGTTCTTTTCTTCGGTTCTCTGAGCAACAACCTGACAATTGTCGAGGCGCAGTACCGTGACAGGCACGTGCCGTCCCTCTTCTGTGAAGAGGCGGGTCATTCCCAGTTTTTGAACAATCACACCGGAACGCATGGGTCCCAATTCCTTTTATCGTTTGGAGACGAAAGTCCCCTTAGAGCTTGATCTCAACATCGACACCGGCTGCCAGGTCGAGCTTCATAAGAGCATCTACCGTCTGCGGCGTTGGGTCGACAATGTCTAAAAGACGCTTATGTGTCCGAATTTCGAACTGTTCGCGACTCTTCTTGTCGATGTGCGGTCCACGGAGCACGGTGAACTTTTCAAGCCGTGTCGGAAGTGGAATTGGGCCGCGCACATTTGCGCCAGTCCGTTTCGCGGTATTCACAATCTCCTTGGTCGAATTGTCTAAGACACGATGGTCAAAGGCTTTCAACCGGATCCGAATGTTTTGACTTTGCATGTTCAGTCCTTACGCCCTGGGGCTAGAAGAAGGCGCGGCGTCAATCTCGGCACCGCCCTCCTTAATCCTTACTCGATGATTGAGGAGACGACGCCGGATCCGACGGTGCGTCCGCCTTCACGGATAGCGAAGCGAAGCTTCTCTTCCATGGCGATCGGTGCGATCAGCTCAACCTCAATTGCAACATTATCTCCAGGCATCACCATCTCGGTGCCTGCAGGAAGGCTCACAACACCCGTCACGTCCGTCGTCCGGAAGTAGAACTGGGGACGATAGTTCGTGAAGAAGGGGGTGTGACGACCACCTTCATCCTTCGTCAGGATATAGGCTTCAGCCGTAAACTTCGTGTGGGGAGTGATCGAACCAGGCGCACAAAGAACCTGACCACGTTCAACCTGCTCGCGGTCAACACCA
>Ga0189286_100087_pt1 | contig 61904 bp, 58 predicted proteins | sample UW69minimetaG_FD_130330 | JGI IMG/M metagenome (GOLD analysis project Ga0189286, IMG submission 130330) | Marine microbial communities from the Costa Rica Dome - UW69 mini metaG | ecosystem: Environmental > Aquatic > Marine > Oceanic > Photic zone | place: Costa Rica: the Eastern Pacific...
CTTGAAGAAGCGAGGACGCGGATCAAAGCCATTTGATGGCGAAGGCGTGCGGACCGAAGCCCTCACGCTGATCGACGATGGTCGGCTTACCACCTGGTTGCTGGACACGTCCACGGGGAAACAGTTGGGCCTTGCAAGTAATGGGCGTGCTGCACGGGGCACGGGCGGATCGCCCTCGCCCTCCACCACCAATCTGACCCTTGAGGCGGGCTCTCTATCACAAGAAGAACTGATGGCTGACATTACATCGGGCTTCTATGTCACGGAAATGATCGGCATGGGGGTCAACGGCGTCACCGGCGACTATTCCCGCGGCGCGTCCGGTTTCTGGATCGAGAATGGCAAGCTGACCTTTCCGGTGAGCGAAATCACCATCGCTGGAAACCTTAAAGACATGTTCGCGAACCTCACACCGGCGAACGATCTGGAGTTCAAGGCAGCGACCAACGCACCCTCAGTGCGGATTGATGGGATGACCCTTGCCGGAACTTGATCCATCCTCTCTTCTCAACCTTGATGAAGATCACCAGCTTCTGTGTGGCGCCGTCCGGGCGGCCGGAGCGCTGGCTCTCACCTACTATCAGCGCGATATTGAGCAGTGGGATAAGGATGATGATACGCCAGTGAGTGAGGCCGACCACGCGGTTAACGCGTTGCTTCATGAGCGCTTGCAGGGGCCACGACCTGATTATGGGTGGCTGTCGGAAGAGACCGAGGATGATCCAGTACGGCTGGAACGGGACTATGTTTGGGTTGTCGATCCCATAGACGGCACCCGCGCCTTTCTCAAAGGACGACCGCATTTCACCATCTGCGTTGCCTTGGTCTTCCAAGGCAAGCCTGTTTTAGCCGCGGTTTTCAATCCTGCGTCCGATGAGTTCTTCGAAGCTCAGCTGGGCAGCGGCGCTTTCCTAAACGGCACGCCCATCTCGCCCAGCAAACGCCGGGACATCTCGGGCTGCCGCATGGCCGCCTTCGCGCCCATGTTCAAGCACCCAGCATGGCCAGAGCCGTGGCCGGAAATGGATATTGTGAGCCGAAATTCTGTTGCCTACCGCTTGGTGCTGGTGGCGAATGGATTTGTTGATGCCTGCATGGCTCTCAATCGGAAAAGTGATTGGGACCTTGCAGCAGCAGACCTCATCGTCCGCGAGGCGGGCGGTCGCATGACAACCCACGATGGCAGAGCCTTTGTTTATAATAAGAGCTTCACTAAACACCGTAGCCTCGTCGCGGCGGGACCTGCTCTCTATGATGCGCTGTTTGAGCGGGTGGGCGGCCTGACACTGCCTTAATCTGCTTTTCCACCCTCTTGGCCAGGTGACAGATTTCAAGGCATATTGTTCCAACATTTCACCCTGTTTTCGGGAGAATCCCAGATGTCAGATGAGCAGCTTCTTCACCTCGTTTTTGGGGGCCAACTTGAAGATCTTGAGGGTATTCGCTTCAGCGATCTGGATAAGCTCGACATTGTTGGCATCTATCCTAGCTTTGCAGAGGCGGAGTCTGCCTGGCGACAAGCGGCACAACGGACAGTCGACAGCGCCCAAATGCGGTATTTCATTGTCCATCTTCACCGTCTGATGGACCCTGACAATGACCATCCTCACCACGATTAGGGGGCGATCAGAGACCTAAAAAGGCTTGTAATACGGTCGCTTGGAGCCAGTCGGGTGAGGTGACGCGCTTCATCGCGCATGATAGTATTGGCCAACTTCCAACCAACCTCCTGGCCAATGAAAGCCCTGCAGTTGAGCGTACATACTGGCGATCCCACTATTGGAGAGGCAACCGAAGAGGCTCGGGCAGCGCCCGCGTCCCGCCGAGCTTCTGCGCAAAGTCCTGCGCCTGTGCCCCTCACAACAATGGACGTGGTCAGCCGCATCGTCAAAAACTACCTATTGCCAAACGCAATGGTGGTTACATTCGCTGTTGTTGTGAACCTGGCCGTTGGAGGCCTGGGATCAGCCGTTCCTGTTCTGGTCAAAGAGTTGATGGAACAGGTCTTCGACGCAAAGAACGCTGAATTCCTTCCCCTGATTTCCATGGCTATCATTGGCTTGCAAGGCATGGTCGCGCTAGGAACTTATGGCTCCAACGTAGCCATGAGCTTTCTTGGACAGTGGATGGTCGCGGATGTTCAAAGAAGCTTGTTCGGGAAAATCGTCGAATCGGATTTGGCCTGGGTCCAGAAGACACACTCAGGACGTTTTATTTCTACCTTTATGACCGACGTTATTCGCCTGCGTGACGCGACATCACAGTCGATCATCAATCTGACCCGCCATCTTGCGAAGCTCATTGGTCTGATCGCCGTAATGTTCTATCTGGATTGGATAATGGCGACCATCGCAACGGTAATTATTCCGGTCGCTGCTTTATTCCTGCGCAACCTTGGCAAGAGAACACGAAAGGCCACCGGTCTTAGTCTTGAGGAGACTGGGTCTCTTTCAACTTTGATTTCAGAGACACTTCACGGTGTGAGAGTGGTGAAAGCCTATGGCCAAGAGCGCAACGAGATTGATCGAGCTTCTGTGACGATTGAGCGTGTCCTGGGCCATATGATGGAGTCAATTCGCGCTAAAGCTATGGCAAGCCCAATTACCGAGGCACTAACTGGGTTTGGCATAGCGGGCGTCTTGTATTATAGCGGATCACAAGTGATTAGTGGGGCAATGACATCGGGCGAGTTCACCGGATTCTTCACAGCCCTCATGCTGGCTTATCAACCTCTAAAGGCACTTGCTAACCAGCAAGTGGTTCTACAAGAGGGTGTCGCTGCCGCCGAACGTGTGTTTCCGCAACTTGATGTGGTAGCAAAAGTCGTCGACGGAACGGACAGCAAAGAGCTGAAAGTCAGTGACGGAGCCATCAGCCTTGATCGCGTGAGCTTCCACTATGACGACGGCACAAAGGCACTGGACAATGTGACGATTGATGTGCCCGCCGGTCAGACAGTCGCCCTTGTGGGCCCGAGTGGAGCAGGCAAGAGCACCATCCTCAATCTGGTCCCCCGCTTCTATGATGTGAGCGAGGGGACAGTGTCTATTGACGGGCAGGATCTGAAATCTGTGACGCTGGCATCGTTGCGGAATGCCAGCGCGCTCGTCACCCAAGAGCCCTTCCTGTTTGACGATACTATCCGGGCGAACATCGCCTATGGGAGCCCTGATGCCTCCCAAGAAGAGATTGAGGCAGCGGCTCAGAATGCAGCGGCGCACGACTTCATCCTGCAGCTCACCCATGGATATGACACCCATGTCGGCGAGGCGGGACTCAAGCTTTCCGGCGGACAACGTCAGCGCATCGCTATCGCCCGCGCGATGCTCAAAAATGCACCGATCCTGCTACTGGATGAGGCGACGTCGGCGCTCGATACAGCTTCAGAGTTGCAGGTCCAAAAGGCGCTTCAGACGCTTATGCAGGGGCGCACAACACTTGTTATTGCCCACCGCCTTTCAACCATCATGCATGCAGACAATATTTATGTCATTGATCATGGGCGTGTCATTGAACAGGGGCGCCATGCCGACCTTATTGCGGAAGGTGGTGTGTATGCGGAACTCTCCAGATCCCAATTTGACCGGAAGGAAGAACCCACACCAGCACTTGCTGGAGAATAGTGGATAGATATTTCGCCATGTCCTGGTTTAAATCATTCTCGAAAGACATATTGAAAAGCAGCGCCGTGCAGGGTGGGCTGGCGTTGTCGATTGCAAGCTATGTCCGGCTGGTGCATCTCACCTGCCGTTTCAATCAACGGCGCGCCGACATTCCGGAACGCTTTTGGGCTGAAGATGAAACCTTCATCTGTGCAACATGGCATGGGCAAAACGTCATACTTCCAATGTTTTGGCACAATTGGCGGACTCTCAAAATACTCGTCTCGAAACATGGGGATGGGGAGATCATCGCGAGGCTGATGCACCATCTTGGCCTTGGTACCATTCGCGGATCCGGGGCGCCAAAAGGGAAAACCGAAAAATCAAAGGAAAAAGGAGGGGCCGCGGCACTCCGCGCCATGGTTCGCGCCCTTCAAAACGGTGCCTCTATCGGACTGACAGCTGACATGCCTCCGGGGCCGCGTCGCGTCGCCGGTCTGGGCATTGTAACCATGGCCCGTCTCTCAGGCCGTCCCATTCTTCCCATTGTTGCCACTACTCGGGCCCGCCTGGTACTCGGCAATACCTGGGACAAATTCACGATACCGCTGCCATTCAACCGCGGCGCCATTGTTTGGGGCGACCCGATCTACGTTCCGCGTGATGCGGACGATGCCACGGTCGAATCCTGTCGGCAGCAGGTGGAGGATGCTCTGAACCAACTGACTCGCGAAGCCGATGTGATGGTGGGTCGGGGGCCTACCGTGTCTCCCGGTAAACCAGACTCACTTACCGACACACGAGAAGTGGGATAGTTATTTGGTCTCCCCGGTTAAGATGACGCTGGGTTTGAGGGCCTATCGCACGCTTGCTGCAAGTGCTGGCCCGCTTTTTCGGCTTATCCTCAAGCGACGCACTCTTCAAGGCAAAGAAGATCCTGATCGGGTCACAGAGAAACAGGGTTTTGCTTCTGCAGCGCGGCCCGCGGCTCCATTGGTATGGCTGCATGGAGCAAGCGTTGGTGAGTCACTATCCATGCTGCCGCTGATTGAGAGCCTGTCAGAAGCACGTCCGGACCTTCGCTTCTTAGTCACGACTGGCACCCTCACCTCTGCTGAATTGATGGCTGAGCGTTTGCCTGCCTCTGCCTGCCACCAGTTTGTCCCGCTGGATCACCCTACATATTGGGATCGTTTTTTTGCGCGTTGGCGACCGGACCTTGCTGTCATCATCGAGTCAGAACTTTGGCCGAATATGATCATGGGCAGTCGGACGCAAAACATTCCATTGGTCCTTGCCAATGCCCGACTGTCCGAAAAATCCGCCAAAGGCTGGGGTCGTGTTGGCCGCTCGATTGAGCTTCTGCTTAGCTCATTTGATCTTGTGCTTGCTCAGGATGAGCGATCTGCTTCCCGTCTTCGCGCGTTGGGCGCTGATCCGGTTGAGACACCAGGCAATCTCAAATTCGATGCCCCCCCACTCCAAACCGACAGCGCTGCCCTTGAAGACCTGCGCGCGCAGATCGGTGATCGCCCGTGCTGGATTGCGGCAAGTACGCATGCGGGTGAGGAGATCCTGGTCGGGCGCATCCATCTCCAACTCCAGGAACGGTTCCCTGAGCTTCTGACCATTCTTGCACCACGACACCCTGCCCGTGGGGCAGCTGTTGCGCGTGACATGACGAAAATGGGCCTGAATATCGCGCAACGGTCGCGGAAGAGCGCGATATCGCAAGATACAAATATCTATCTGGCGGATACGCTCGGCGAGATGGGTCTGTTTTTCCGTCTCGCGCCCATTGCTTTCATTGGTGGATCATTCGTCAACATTGGAGGCCACAACCCTCTCGAGGCTGCGCGACTCGATACTGCAATTCTGTTTGGGGCCCAAATGTTCAATTTTGAAGAGGCAGCAACACCGCTGCTTGATGCAGGGGCAGCATTTCAAGTGACCTCAGAGTCTGATCTAGCTGATCGGCTGGCGACGTGGCTGGCATCACCTGCCGAAACGAGCTTGGCTGCGGCGCGTGGCAAGGAAGTTGTCTCAGGGTCAAAGCACGTTGCTGCCCGGATAACGCAAAAGCTTCTTCCCTTCCTACCGACGGCCGCCAAACCGAAGGCAGACCAATAATGCGAAGCCCATCATTCTGGTACCCGCCTTCCACCCCGACACTGCGCGACCGAGCCTTACGCCTCACGATGACACCGTTCTCCGCCCTCTATACAGTTGGTGCTGCTATGCGGCACACAATGACCGTGCCAGAGCGTATCAGTGTCCCAGTTCTCTGTATCGGCAACTTCACTGCAGGTGGCGCCGGCAAGACACCAACAGCCATCGCGATCGCTCAAAGGCTGGACGCCATGGGTGAGACACTGCATTTCGTGAGCAGGGGATATGGCGGTCAGGAAGTTGGCCCGGTGCATGTAGATGCCGAGCGACATAGCTCGACGGATGTGGGCGACGAACCTCTGCTCTTGAGCAAACACTGCACAACATGGGTGTCCCAGGACCGGGTCGCTGGCGCATTGGCTGCAGAGAGAGCAGGTGCGACTGTCGTCCTTCTGGACGATGGGTTTCAAAACCCAGCGCTCCACAAAGACCTCTCACTTTTGGTTGTGGATACTGGTGCCGGGGTCGGCAATGGTTCCGTCATCCCCGCAGGACCTTTGCGAGAACCGATAGCGGCAGCTTTCGCAAGAACTCACGGCATTGTGGCGCTGGGGACAGAACCTCTGCAAAAAGACCTTGCGCAGCGTGCGGACCAGGCAGGCATCCCTGTCTTTGGTGCCAGCCTGCAGCCGAACGCCAATGTCTCCAAGAACCTTGTCGGCGAAAAATTCGTGGCCTTTGCCGGGATCGGGCGCCCAGAAAAGTTCTTTTCGACACTGCGAGACTTAGGCGCCAAACTCGCTGAAACCCTATCCTTTGCAGACCACCATTTGTTTTCTGAAAAAGATGCTCAGGATCTTTTGGACCTTGCCGCCCGGCAGAATGCGCGGCTTATCACCACCGAAAAAGACGCCGTTCGACTTCGCAAATCCGTCGGCGCAGCAGTCCAAAAGCTATGCGAACAGACCAAGGTTTTGCCGGTCACAGTGATTTTCAGCGACCTACCAGCTCTTGATGCGTTTCTTGCCCAGCACCTCAAAGCCGCCCGGGCAAGCCACACCTACGCGCCGCCTGGCACACGAAGAGACTGACCCTTAGGATCTGACCTGCTATAAGCTTCATCTTTCTTTTGTTCTGGACGCGGTTTCTTGTCAAACAAAGCCCTCAGATACCGCCTAGAAGCGGTCGCAGCCCTTCTACCAGTCGGACTCTTTAAACTTCTCGGGTTGGAACGAGCCTCTGCCTTCGGTGGCTGGTTGCTCAAAATCATCGGCCCGCGAGTTGGTATCAGCCGACGAGCTCGGAATAATATCAAACGTGCGATGCCGGAGCTCACTCAAGCCGAGGTTGAGAAAATTATTCGCGACATGTGGGAGAACCTTGGGCGCACGGTCGCAGAATATGCGCATCTGGACAGATTCAAAGAACCGGCTCACCGGGATCGCGTGTCCCTCTCCGGCGCTGAATATGTTGAAGCCTTGAAAGACAAAGGCGGCATTCTGGTTTCAGGCCATTTTGCGAATTGGGAGTTGATGCCACTTCATCTTCACCTGCGTGGCTATGAAGGCGGTGAGGTGTACAGACATGCCAACAACCCTCTGATCGACAAATGGATTGTGAAGCTGCGGGCCCGCGCGATCCAACCCGTTCAAATTCCGAAGGGTCCGCAAGGTGCACGTGACGTGCTGCGGGTGATCCGGAAAAAGGGTTTCCTTTGTATGCTTGTTGATCAGAAGATGAATGACGGAATCGAAGCAACCCTATTCGGCATGAAAGCGATGAGCCCTGCAACACCCGGCGGCTTGGCCGCGCGGTACGGTGTGGCCGTGATACCTGCGACGTTTCGACGAACGAAGGGGGTCCATTTTGAGCAGGTCTTGCATGAACCAATCTTCGCAGACCCGGATGCAGACACTCTTGCGGAAACTGCGCGCATCACCCAGAAATTAAATGATTTTCTAGAAGCGGAGATCAGAGAAAATCCGGCTCAGTGGCTCTGGTTGCACAATCGCTGGCCGAAGGATGCTTGATTAAGGCGCCTCGGTTGGGCGCTCAAGCGGCTTAGGTGTCGGCATGTCGCCCGCCAGTAAAGCCGGATCAACATGTGCTGCCCGCCAATACATGCGCCAGTCGAGATGTGGCCCCGTCACTCTTCCCGTCGCCCCTACCGCCCCAATAATCTCGCCCTGCTCTACCTGCTGGCCGACTTCAACATCGACGCGGCTCAGATGCATCATGACGCTGATCAGGCCATGGCCATGGTCCAGAAAAATCGCGCCGCCTTCAAAATAGAGGTCAGGATGTGCCAGCCGAACGATCCCAGCGGCAGGCGCTGCAACCGGCGTACCCGTGACCGCGGCAACATCAACACCATAGTGAGGCCGACGCGGCTGACCATTGAAAAAACGCTGTAGGCCAAACGTGCCAGTGACCACGCCATTTACGGGCCAGATGAACTCATCTGCAAACCAGTCTCGGGCGGTATCGGTCGGCCTTGCTGTCCGCTTCAAATTTCGGTCCCGCGCGATGCGCTCCAATTGCTCAGCTGACGGACTGACATATTTCGACGCCACCCCTTCGATGCGCTGCACGTCATATTCGCGGGTTGCGACTTCGATTGACAAGCTCTCGCGTTCAGCATCTGGATATTCGAGATCAAGATGCACGGCGCCTTCATGATCGCGGTCAAACGCAAAAAGAAAACGCCCGCGGTCTGACACCATAAGCGGTTCGCCATCCAGAATGACTTTTGTTCCAGGCTCGGTCGTGCCGATAATGATCCCGCCCTGAATAGCTTCGCCGGTCAGAGACACCCGGTCTTCCGCCCAGGCAGGCAGACCGGCGAATAGAGACGCAACAATGACAAGCGGGAGATAGCGCAGGAGCCTCAAATTCATTCCTGACCTTTCAGCTCAAGCTCGCGTTTCAGTGCCGCTGCAGCATCAACATAGGCTTCTTGCCGATCTGCATGCCAATAGCGCAAATCGCTCAGCGGGATATTGGCACCTGTCACCGCACAAACGACAAAAGTACCCTGGCGGACCACGTGGTACTCGCCATCTCCATAAACCAGCTCTGCTTTGCTTCCACCGAAGCCATTTTCATGTCGATTCATACGCTCAACCTACCCCTGGCGTGCTGAGATGTCATTCTTGCAATGCAAATATGGTTTCCTGCCCCTCCAACTCCCCGGTCAAAACAACTGACCCTGATCCCCGCCAGATGTGGATTTCTTTTTTGAAACCGGGCGTTTGGTTTTGGAAACAGACGCTTTTCCTTCTGTCGCTTTTCCCGCAATCACGGGCAGCTTGTCGCTCCCAGAAAATTCCAGCTCCAGAGGCGCACCCTGCGTGATGCTAGCGGAGCTGTGGACGGGCGCACCTTCTGCGTCCCGGACCAATGCAAATCCACGGCTGAGTACACCTTGATAGCTCAACGTATCAAGCAATCGTGCCGCCTGTCCGAGGCGTTTGCCAAGATCCGCCAGATGTCGTCGCTCCGCGCGTGTTGCCCGTGCTGCAAGGTCTTGGGTCCGCGCCCGTCCATTGGTCAGTGTAGACGTCAATGCGCGACCCGACAGCCGCCCAGCAATACGCTCATACCGACTGCGTTTTGCCGCCGCAGCAGCACCAAGGCCCAGCCCGAGACGCTGGCTTGCATGATCCAACCGCTGTCCCGGCAGCGCAAAGAGATCGTCCGATTTGGGCAGTCCGCGACTAAGACCCTCCAGGCGCGCACCCAGTTCAGTCACTTTTCGGGTTTCCGCCCGCACGAGACGGCGGGCATTGTCCAACACCCGGGCGACCAGGTCCGCCCTCACGGGCACCGCCATTTCGGCTGCCGCTGTGGGTGTCGGGGCTCGCTGATCCGACACGAAGTCGATGAGGGTCGTATCGGTTTCGTGTCCCACCGCCGAAATCAGCGGAATTTCGCTCGCCGCAGCGGCGCGCACCACGATTTCTTCGTTAAACGACCAAAGATCCTCCAGCGACCCACCGCCCCGGGCCACGATCAGCAGATCGGGGCGCGGTACAGGCCCTCCAGACTTTAGTGCATTGAACCCTTTGATTGCAGCAGTGACTTCTTCAGCCGATTGCTCGCCCTGGACGCGAACAGGCCAGACAAGAACATGACGAGGAAACCTGTCACGGAGACGGTGTAGGATATCGCGAATAACGGCGCCCGAAGGGCTCGTCACCACTCCGATGGTCTCAGGCAGAAAAGGCAAGGGACGTTTTTTGGTGGGGTCGAACAGACCCTCTGCCGTCAGCGCTTTTTTGCGCTGTTCCAGCAGCGCCATAAGGGCGCCGACGCCCGCTAATTCCATGCTTTCAATGACAATCTGGTAACGCGACTGCCCAGGGAAGGTGGTCAGTTTACCGGTACAGACAACTTCAAGCCCTTGTTCCGGCTTCACTTTCAATCTTGAGGCGACCCCCTTCCAGATCACCCCATTCAAGACCGATTTGTCGTCTTTCAAATCGAGATAAAGATGGCCTGAGGCGGGTCGGCTGACGCGCCCCAGCTCGCCGCGCACCCGCACATAGCCATAGGTGTCCTCTACCGTGCGCTTCAGCGCCATGGACAGCTCGGTTACGGAGAATTCGTAGGCATTTCCGGGGGATGCATCGTCTGCCATCGGCACGGTGTCTCTCACTTTAAGTCTTTGATTTTACTTCAAAATTCGTAGAACCTGCGAGGTCCTACGGCGGTTTGCCGGAATCGCCCACCATGATACAAGATTGTCCGGGGATTGCTCAGGGAATGCCCAGGGAATAGTAAGGACCGACAAGCGGTTCAACATTGGAATTCAGGGATCGAAGTCGAATGAACGTTCTGGTTATAGGATCAGGCGGGCGCGAACATGCTCTTGCATGGGCGATTGCCTCAAGCCCCATGCTTGGCGAGCTCTACTGCGCCCCAGGGAATGCCGGAATTGCCGATGTGGCGACATGTGTCGATATTGGCGTGGACGATTTCGATGGCATCATCGCCTTTTGCAAGGACAACAGCATCGAGTTTGTTGTCGTCGGTCCCGAGGACCCACTGGTTGGCGGCATTGTTGATCGGCTGGAGGAAGCCGGGATCAAGAACTTCGGTCCAAACGCCGCAGCAGCCCAACTGGAAGGCTCCAAAGGCTTCACCAAAGACCTGTGCGCGGACTATGACATTCCAACAGCGGCTTATGGGCGTTTCGCTGACGCCACCGAGGCCAAAGCCTATCTCGACAAACACGCCGCACCCATCGTGATCAAAGCCGATGGGCTTGCCGCCGGTAAGGGCGTCATCATGGCAGAGACCGACGAAGAAGCACTCGCGGCAGTCGATGAAATTTTTGGCGGCAAATTTGGCGGTGCAGGCGCAGAACTCGTCATTGAAGAATGGCTTGAGGGCGAAGAGGCGAGCTTCTTTGCGCTTTGCGACGGAAAAACAGCCGTGCCGCTAGCTGGTGCACAAGACCACAAACGCGTCGGCGACGGAGATGTTGGGCTAAATACCGGCGGCATGGGCGCCTATTCCCCTGCCCCAGTCCTCTCCATGAGCATGCAATTTGCGCTGATGGACCGCATCGTCAATCCGACGCTCGCTGCCATGGCCGAAAAAGGTATGCCTTTTAAGGGTGTGCTGTTCGTCGGCCTGATGATCACCAAAGACGGTCCGAAGCTCATTGAATTTAATGTGCGGTTTGGCGATCCGGAATGTCAGGTCCTGATGATGCGGCTCATGTCAGACATCCTTCCGGCCCTTATTGCCTGTCACGATGGCACGCTCGATCAGATTGACCTGGAATGGAGTGATGAGGCTGCGCTCAGCGTGGTGATGGCGACCGAAGGCTATCCAGAAGCGTATGAAAAGGGTTCCGAGATCAAAAACCTCAAGGCTGCCGCTGCCGCAGAGGGCATCGAAATTTTTCACGCGGGCACCAAACAGGACGGCAAGAAGGTCACGGCCCATGGCGGTCGTGTGCTGGCTGTCACCGCGCTCGGTAAATCCGTCGCTGCGGCCCAGACACGCGCTTACAAGGCCGTGGACGCCGTCGACTGGCCGCAGGGCTTTTGTCGACGCGACATCGGCTATCGCGCAGTCGCACGCGAAAAACAATCAGCCTAATTATCAATAAGACATAAGGGAGGTGGGCCCATGAGTGAGCCTGTATCAAGTGGCAAGCAGGAGCAATTCTCCGGTACCCAAGCGGTGATGGAACAGCATCGCTTTGATGAAAAAACTCTGGAAGACTATCTTGCAGCCAATGTTGAAGGCTTCCAAGGACCGCTTGAGGTCCGTGAATTTAAGGGTGGACAATCAAACCCGACCTACCAACTTGTGACACCCAATAAGAAATATGTTTTGCGGCGGAAGCCTCCCGGCAAGCTCCTCCCGTCTGCCCATGCGGTTGACCGCGAGTACAAAGTGATCACCGCACTTGGGACCGTCGGTTATCCGGTCGCCAAGACCTATTGTCTGTGTATGGATGAAAGTGTCATCGGCACGATCTTCTACGTGATGGATATGGTCGAAGGTCGCATCCTGTGGGAACCTTTGCTGCCGGGATATGAGCCAGCGCAGCGACGCGCCATCTTCGAAGCGAAGAACAAGACCATGGCTCAACTGCACATGGTTGACTATGAAGCCATCGGCCTTGGCGACTTTGGTAAACCTGGCAACTATTTTGCCCGCCAGATTTCCCGCTGGTCAAAGCAGTATGTGGCATCAGAATCTGAAAGCATCAGCGAAATGGATAAGCTGATGGATTGGTTGCCTGGCAATATTCCCGACGATGATGCGGTGAGTATTGTTCACGGTGACTACCGGCTGGACAATATGGTGCTGCATCCAACGGAAGATCGAGTCCTTGCTGTTCTCGATTGGGAACTATCGACCCTTGGGCATCCACTTGGCGACTTCACCTACCACATGATGCAATGGATCATGCCAAGCATGGGAGACACGCCAGGCACCCAGACCCTAGGGGACGCTGATTTGCCAGCGCTCGGCATTCCCACGCTCGACGACTATGTCAAAATGTATTGCGATCAGACCGGTCGCAGCGGCATCAACAATCTGGACTATTATTTCGCTTACAACCTCTTCCGCCTTGGCGGTATCCTGCAGGGTATTGTTGGTCGGGTGCGCGATGGAACTGCTGCCAGCGAACATGCGGCACGGGATGCCTCTCAGGTTCGCACACTTGCAGAGCTGGGTTGGCACTATGCTCAGAAAGCTGGTGCCGTTTAGACCAAATGCCGCACTCCTAGAGAGCCGGGCTTTCCATACGGTTTGCCCGGCTTTTTTTGACTCTTTGCATGCGCTTGGATCCCTTGCTATCCCTTGCTCAAAGACATTTAGGAGAGAGACATGGCTGAACTTGAATCCCAAAACGCAGAAACCATTGATATCCGTGAGGCACACCGATTTGACGTCGGACAGCTGGAGGATTTCTGCCGCGCAGAGGTTGATGGTTTCTCCGGCAATCTGGATGTCCGCCAGTTTTCGGGGGGGCAGTCCAACCCCACCTTCATGTTATCTGCTGGCAGCAAACGCTATGTGATGCGCAAAAAGCCTCCCGGGACGCTGCTTGCCAGTGCTCATCAGGTAGACCGGGAATACCGGGTTATGAAGGCTCTGGCTGACACCGATGTGCCGGTGCCAACCATGCGTGCGCTCTGTACTGATCCGGAGATTATCGGCACGGAATTCTACATCATGGACTTCCTGGATGGCCGTGTGCTACGCGACCCGCAATTGCCAGGTTTCAGCGCTGAAGAGCGCCGCACCATTTATGATCAGATGAATGATGTGCTGGCACGTCTTCACAAGGTCGACTACAAAGCCATCGGCCTCGAAGATTACGGGCGTCCGGGAAATTATTACGAACGCCAGATCGGGCGCTGGATCAAACAGTACCGCGCGGCAGAAACCGAAACTGTTGAGCCCATGGAAGATCTGATCTCCTACCTGCCCGCGCATATTCCGGCAGACGATGCGACGAGCATCGCTCATGGTGACTACAGGCTTGAGAACACGATGTTCCATGCAACAGAGCCAAAGATGATCGCAGTTCTCGACTGGGAATTGTCAACGATCGGGCACCCTCTCGCTGACCTTGCTTATAATTGCATGCTCTATCACTTCAATAGTCCAAGCCAGGGCACCATTATGGACCTGGATTATGCTTCACTCGGCATCCCAAGCGAAGAGGCCTATGTGCATGCCTATTGCAAACGCACGGGGCGCGACAGCATTGAAGACTGGGATTTTTACCTTTCATTCTCCATTTTCCGTCTCGCCTCAATTACCCAGGGCGTTTACAAACGCGGGCTCGATGGCAATGCAAGCTCAGAAAAAGCCACACAATATGGCGATATGTGCCGTCGCCTCGCTGAAACCGCCTGGAAGGTCGCGCAAAGAAACCGTTAACCCTTGCCCTTCGCTTTAACGCTTCCTTTTCCTGAGTACCCTATCCTCCGGATAGAGAGAGTTCCGGCTGGACCCGGATAGACCAAGTGAGGGGGCATGTCCGGTGACGGACCAGGAGCAACCATCGGCAGGTGATGCGGGTAATGCGCCAGCTCACACGCGCGGGGCAAAGTTCTTTGAGGCTTTGCTTGCAAACTCTGGCGACGTGCTGACCTTGCTCGACCACAAGGGCCGCTACATCTATCACAGCCCTGCCATTAAGGAGATGATCGGCATTGAGCCTGAAGAGGCGTTGGGTTTCTTTGCCGCTGATCTTGTCCATAGCGAAGACCGCGACCGGGTTGCCGAGAGGATCCGATACTGCCTGGCGAATAGAGGGATGCGCCTCAGTGAGAACTTTCGTCTGCCCCATGCAGATGGTACATGGCGTTGGATTGAAGCCGATGTCCGCAACTTGCTTGATGATCCTGACATTGGCGGCGTGCTCGTGGTCAGTCACGACGTAACCTCGCGCCGTCGGATAGAAGATCATTTTTCAATGGCCGAAGTGACAGCAGGTTTTGGCACGTACCGTTGGGACCACGGCTGCGAGGCGCCGACCATTTCCCCAGCCCTTGCTCGTATGCTGGATCTTCCTGGAGAGGTGAATCAACTCCCTGACGCCACCTTGTATGGACTCCTGCATCCAGATGATGAAGGTCACGTCAGAAGCACGCTCACTTCGCTTGGGGCTGATCCAAAGCCTTTTTCCCTGGCCATGCGCCTGCGGCAACAGGACGGCAGCTATCGTCATTTTGTTTCTCATGGCTTCCCTGAGCTTGATGGTAATAATGAAGTCAGAAGTGTCGTCGGAATCATGGATGACGTCACTGAAGGTCGAATTACCGAACTCGCGCTGAAACGCACGGCTGAGCAATACCAACTGATTGCAGAACACGCTTACGACATGTTCGCGCGGCATACACCGGAGGGTGTTCTCACCTTTGTATCGCCCGCAGTTAGAAAAGTTATGGGAGCGGAGCCTGAAGATGTTGTGGGACACAATATTATCGAGATGATGCACGGCGATGATCGAACCGAGGTGCGAGAAAAGCTCGAAGCGCTGAACGCTGGCGCAGACAGCGTCCGAATATCCTTCCGCCTTCCCAATCTGCAGGGTGAATTTATATGGCTCGAAAGTACAGTCCACCCGATCAATGACGAGCATACCGGTGAGATGGTCGAAGCGATCGCCATTACGCGAGACATCTCCGAGCGCAAAGAGTATGAGCAGCAACTGCTCGACGCGCGCGAGAAGGCAGAAACAGCGAACCGGACTAAGTCGACATTTCTAGCCAATATGAGTCACGAACTCCGCACCCCCCTCAATGCGGTGATCGGCTTTTCTGAAATCCTCAAACGGAAAATGTACGGGCCACTAGGTGACGAGGTGTATGACGAATATGCCAACCTTATCCATGAGTCCGGCACGCACCTTCTTGATCTCATTAATGACATTCTCGATATGTCCAAAGTTGAAGCAGGCAAGATGGAGATCAAGCCGGAGCCCATTGATATGGTTGAGATGGTTGAGACCTGTATGCGTTTCGTGGAAGCGAAAGCTGAGGCGAAGAACCAGAATGTGCAGCTGAACGTGTTAACGCCACAAGGGACCAATTCCGCTTATGCCGATATACGAGCAACGAAACAGATCCTGATCAATCTTCTTTCAAACGCGGTCAAGTTTACCGGCGACGGTGGGTCCATCAGGGTGGATGTTCGAACACTGGCCGATGGGTTGGAGCTGAGTGTTTGTGACAATGGCGTTGGCATTGATCCGGCGGACATTTCCAGGCTCCTGCGGCCCTTTGAACAGATCGTCGACAAATCAAGCCAGGCCGAAGAAGGATCGGGGCTCGGGCTCGCGCTCACCAAATCGTTCGCCGAATTGCAGGGCGGAACCTTCCGCCTCGAAAGCGAGAAGGGTCAAGGCACCCGCGCTATCGTGACCCTGCCAAGCGCCCATATTGACCAGCAAACGAGTTCTGCACGCGCCTGACCCTTGTTGGATCATGCGCTGAGCGTCGCAAACGCGGCCAAAGGAAATACGGCCTTGCGGGCCTTTATTCCGCAGGCTGTTTTTGCGCTTCAGTCTTGGGGCCCATCATCTTGGCAAACGCGTCTTCGAGCTCTTCGACAACGCGGCCAACGGCAGGGTCTTCCAGGGTTTTAGTGAAATAATTTTGGATGATGGGCGTTTCGCACAAAACACACTCGCGGCCAAAGAGAGGCGTGATGTTGGAGGCGAAAAACAACATGGGCACAAGCGTACAATCCGCCAAGCTCAACTTGTCGCCGACCGCATATTTAGACCCATCAACATAGTGCGCCAGCCAGGCCATCGCCTTGTCCAGCTCACCAAACATGTATTGAACGAGCTTCGGGTCGCGGCCCTGCGGGTTAACTTGTCCAAACAACTTGCCCAACGGCATCATGAGATAAAGATCTCCGATGCGCGAAAGAAGCCGGACCTGCGCGCGCTCAGCGGGGCCCTCTGGCAGAAGAGGAATATCTGTTTCCACTTCTTCAAGATATTCCGCGATCACCTGAGATTCAGGAAGAATGAGACCGTCAGCATCCAGAACCGGCACCTTTTTTAAGGGTGTAAGACTGGCGAATTCCTCCGGACTGAGTGTCTCAAATGGACTAACGGCGTCGAAATCGAGGCCTTTTGCGTACATTTGCATGCGACACCTGGCCGAATAGGGCGACAGATTCGCGTTGTAGAGTTTATATGCCATTTCTTCCTCCCCTCCCCGTTTGCCAATATGGGGGGTGCCAATGAAAAAGGCGGCCGTAACTCCATGTGGAGCCGACCGCCTGATTCTTCAAGGTCTTAAAGACATTTGTGACCTATTAAGCGTCACTGGCCGATTACTCAGCTGCTGCCTTTAACTGCTCTTTATGTTTGCGAAATTCCAATTTCGCGATAGTACGGGCATGCACTTCATCTGGACCATCTGCCAGGCGCAGCGTCCGCATGCCGGAGTACATTTTGGCAAGACCAAAGTCAGAGGTCACACCGCCACCACCATGTGCCTGGATAGCATCATCGATGATTTGCAGAGCAATGTTTGGCGCATGCACCTTGATCATGGCGATCTCAGCACGAGCAACCTTGTTGCCGACTGTGTCCATCATGTAAGCCGCTTTCAGCGTCAGAAGACGGGCACATTCAATATCGATCCGTGCACGTGCGATCCGCTCTTCCCATACGGAATGTTCCGCAACGGTCTTCCCGAAGGCCGTCCGGGATAGAAGGCGCTGGCACATTTTTTCAAGCGCACGCTCTGCAACACCAATGGTGCGCATGCAGTGGTGAATACGGCCAGGGCCAAGTCGGCCTTGCGAGATTTCAAACCCACGACCTTCGCCCAGAACAATGTTCTCCGCGGGCACGCGGACATCTTTGAGGATCACTTCGGCATGGCCATGAGGTGCATCGTCATAGCCGAACACAGGCAGCATACGGACCACCTCAACCCCAGGGGCGTCCATTGGAACGATGATCTGAGACTGCTGCCGGTACAGATCAGCCTCAGGGTCTGTTTTCCCCATCACAATCGCGACGACGCAGCGTGGATCACCAACGCCCGACGACCACCATTTGCGGCCATTGATGACATATTCGTCACCGTCGCGCTCGATCCGGGTTTCGATGTTTGTCGCATCTGATGACGCCACAAGCGGTTCAGTCATCAGGAAGGCTGAGCGAAACTTACCGTCGAGAAGCGGCTGAAGATATTTCTCCTTCAGGCCTTCGCTCGCATAGCGCTCAAACACTTCCATGTTGCCGGTGTCTGGCGCGGAGCAGTTAAACACTTCGGATGCCCAGCCTACGCGGCCCATGATTTCACAAAGAGGCGCATATTCGAGGTTGGTCAGTCCACCACCGAGCTCTGATTCCGGCAGGAACAGGTTCCAGAGGCCAGCTTCCTTCGCCTTTGGCTTCAGATCTTCCAGAATCTGAGGCACCTGCCACGGATTGCCTTCCGCGCGAAACGCGTCCATTTGCTCGTTATAGGTTTTCTCGTTTGGATAAATGTGCTGATCCATGAACGCCTCTAGGCGATCAATCAGCTCACGGGTCTTGTCTGAATAGGCAAAATCCATCGGATTTCCTTTCATGTTCTTATGATGTTCTATGGGAAGCCATTGGCTGGCCCCCCGGTTCCAATACCAATAGATTCATACTAGCTCTTTGCCCTCCTAGAATCACGCAAAAGAGTCTTTGGGGCAGGCCTCAGGAGGTGAGCCATTTAGTCGCTCTTTAGCTGCGACGGGCCGCGAAGAACCGTTTTAGCAGCTGACTGGCGGGATCCTCGGACAAGCCGCCATAGACATCTGGTGCATGGTGGCAGGTCGGCTGACGGAAGAAGCGGGGTCCATGATCCACGGCGCCGCCCTTGGGGTCCTCAGCGCCGTAATAGAGGCGTCTGATGCGCGCAAAGGAGATGGCCCCTGCACACATGGCGCAGGGCTCCAGCGTGACATAGAGATCGCAATCGATCAGCCTTTCGCTCCCCAGGCGTTCTGCTGCCGCGCGAATGGCGAGCACTTCTGCGTGGGCGGTTGGGTCTTTGAGCTCCATTATCCGGTTGCTGGCTTTGGCCAATATCTCCCCATCAGCGCTGACAATTGCCGCGCCCACCGGCACTTCTCCGCGGCCTGCGGCAGCTTCTGCCTCTGAAAGAGCTAGGCTCATGGGCGCGTTTGTCTTCTCATCAGTGCTCATGGCCGGACCCTGCCGCGTCTCCTTGCCAGCCGTCAAGCTTTCCAGCTTGCCCGTCCAATGCTATGCAGCCTCTCATGACGGACAACGCGCGCCCATCAGCTGATACACCCGAGACACCGAAAACACCGCAGGGTGAGCGGATCGCCAAAGTGCTTGCGCGGGCCGGTATCTGCTCAAGGCGGGACGCTGAGCGGATGATTGAGGCAGGACGCGTTGCTGTGAATGGTGTGGTGCTGACAAGCCCTGCCCTCAACGTCACCTCAACAGACAAAATCGTTGTGGATGGCAAGCCCTTGCCCTCAAGAGAACCCACACGGCTCTGGCGCTACCACAAACCCCGCGGCAAGGTCACAACGGCCCGCGACCCGGAAGGCCGCGCCACGGTGTTTGACGCGCTGCCAGAGGATCTTCCCCGGGTCATCAGCATTGGCCGACTTGACGTGAATACGGAGGGTCTGCTGCTGCTTACCAATGATGGAGAGCTCGCCCGCAAGCTTGAGCTTCCCTCTACCGGATGGGCTCGGCGCTACAGAGTGCGTGCTTATGGCAGGACGGATCAGGCCAAGCTTGACGCGCTCCAAAAAGGCATCGAAGTCGATGGCATTCGCTATGGACCCATCCAGGCACGGCTTGAGCGCGATCAAGGGACCAATATCTGGATCAACATGACCCTTCGGGAAGGCAAGAACCGGGAAATCAAACGGGTGCTTGAGAAGCTCGGATTGGATGTGAACCGCCTTATCCGAACCTCCTATGGCCCCTTCCAACTGGGCGATCTGGCAGAAGGCGTCGTGCAAGAAGTACCTGAGCGCGTTTTGAAGGATCAGCTAGGGGAAACAGACCGTCAAAAGAATGCCGATCAGACAGGTCGCGCGAAGAAGAAATCGACCGACAAGAATACATCCGGCACTCGGGGCACACGAAGCGGGGGTAAAAAACCGTTTGGTAAGAAGCCGACAGGCAAAAAATCCGATGGTGACAGACCGGCGGGCAAAGGCCCTTCCAAAAAGACACGTCTGATGAAGAAGACGGGCTCAAGAACTGGCCCAAAAACTGGATCAAAAGCAGGAACGGGAAAAAATGCGGATCGTCGGCGGTGAGTTGAGAGGCCGGAAGCTCCAGAACCCGACCGATGACCGGGTTCGCCCGACGAGTGACCGAATACGCGAAGCGCTTTTCAATGTGCTCGCGCACGGCAGTTTTGGTGACTTCTCCTTCCCAAATGCCCGGGTGCTTGATCTCTTCGCCGGAACGGGCGCGCTCGGTCTTGAGGCCGTATCGAGAGGCGCCCCGTTTGCGCTTTTTGTGGACGACCACACAGCTTCTCGCGGCCTTATCCGCACCAACGCTGAAGACCTTGGCGTCACAGGCCGCATCAAACTCTATAAGCGCAACGCAACAAGGCTGGGGCCGCGGCCAGCCACCGCCGGTCCTGCCTTCAACCTCGTTTTCGCAGACCCTCCCTATGGCAAAGGCCTGGGTGAAAAAGCGCTCACCGCAGCGCTTGAAGGGGACTGGATTACGCCGGATGCCTTGATCGTCCTGGAGGAAGACCGGGATCAGAGCCTGTCACCGCCGCCGGGTTTCCTAGAAGTGGATCGCCGCATCTATGCCACGACGCAGATCCTTTTGATGAAGCTGGCGACCTAATCCACCAACCTTCCCGATGCGTATACACTCTCAGCAGCAAGCGAGTGGTCTCCATGGGCAAGAGCATTGAACCGGTCCGAATGTATTTTGCGTTCCGCAGCCCCTATTCCTGGATGGCAACAGAGCGGATCGCGCAGGAAGGGATCGAGATTGATCCGGTCGCCTTCATAATGCCCCCGGCTGACACGCCGCCGCCCAATCCCATTTCCAGTCCGGCCAAAGGGGCCTATGTTGCTCGGGATGTGGTGCGCCTTTCCAAGCGTCTGGGGTTTGCTTTTGTTCTCCCAGACCCGTTCGACATAGATTTTTCGCGTCCCAACAATGTCTTTCAACTTGCAAAAGAAGAAGACAGGCCACTTCCCTTTATGCTGGCTGCCTATCGGGCCCGGTTTGTTGAGGGACGGAACATTTCCGAAGATGATGTCCTCTGCGACATTGCCGTTGAGGCTGGGATTGATCCTGATGCCACGCTGGTTGCCGCCGACAGCACCGACCTTCGCGCCCGCTCACTCATGGAGCTCGAAAAAACGTTGGAGATTGACCGGCCCTTCGGTGTCCCGTTTTTTGTCTATCAGGGAGAACCCTTCTGGGGTCAGGACCGGATTGATCTTCTGTTGGAGACTGTCCGAAACTCCCCCGAGGCCTAACGTCGGCCAAAGAGCCGTTCGATATCTGCGAGTTTAAGCTCCACATAGGTCGGGCGCCCGTGGTTGCATTGACCCGAATGGGGGGTTGCTTCCATCTCGCGCAGGAGGGCGTTCATCTCTTCCGCGGTCAGGCGGCGCCCTGCCCTCACAGACCCATGGCAGGCGATGGTGCTGCAGACATCTTCCAGCCGCTCTTTGAGAGACAAAGCCTCATCAAGTTCTGTCAGATCATCCGCCAAGTCCCGCACCAGACCGGTCACGTTGAGTTTGCCAAGCAGGGCAGGTGTTTCCCGTACGACGACGGCGCCCTCACCAAACTTCTCAAGCACAAACCCAAGGTCGGCCAGATCATTGGCGCGGCGCGCCAGGCGATCGGCAGCATCACCTTCCAGTTCGACCACTTCAGGGATTAAGAGCATTTGCCGTGTGAGCCCATTGGCGGCAATGGCCTCCTTCATCCGCTCATAAACAAGACGCTCATGGGCGGCATGCTGATCGACTATGACAATGCCGTCTGCCGTCTGGGCGACGATATAGGTCTCGTGCAACTGTCCTCGAGCCACGCCTAGGGGACGCGTCTCTAACTCTTGAGCTTGGCTACTCTCCGGTTCCACACGGGCACTGGTGCCAAAACCGCTGCCCCAGTCTGCCTGGGGCGCTTGCTGATGGGGCATTTGAGCGGCAGCGTGAGCCTCCAGAGCCGATGCTGGTGCCCAGTTGCGACCACCCTCCTGCCAGCCCGCCGATGCGGAAGATCCGGGTGCCCCACCCTGCGCGCCGCCTGGAAACTCTGACTGAATAGAACCCAAAGCGGTTTCGGCGACTGTGGTGGATGCCCTGTGGCCCGCTTCCGCAAGGGCTTGGCGCAGTGCGCCAACAATCAGCCCGCGCACCAGACCGGCGTCGCGGAAGCGCACTTCCGTTTTGGCCGGGTGCACGTTCACATCCACAAGTGCGGGATCAATCTCCAGAAAGAGCGCCACGACCGGGTGCCTGTTCCGCGCCAGAAAATCCATATAGGCCCCGCGCACCGCGCCCGTTAGGAGCTTGTCGCGCACAGGACGCCCGTTCACAAACAGATATTGATATTGCGCAGTGCCGCGGTTGAAAGTCGGCAGGCCCGCATAGCCTGTGAGCCTTACCCCTTCGCGCTCGGCATCGACGCGCAGCGCGTTTGCCGCGAAGTCATTGCCCATGATGCCGGACAGGCGGGAGAGGCGCGCTTCAAAAAGGTCGCCTTGGGCCGGCGGCAATCGCAGCAGATTTCGATCACCGCTGGTAAGCGAGAACCCAATCGTCTCATGGGCCATAGCAAGACGTTTCACAACATCCGACACGGCTTGCGTTTCCGCGCCTTCCGACTTTAGGAATTTGAGACGTGCAGGTGTGGCAAAGAAGAGGTCACGGACTTCAATGCGTGTGCCTTCGGGGCCCGCTACGGGTTCGACCGCACCAAGCTTCCCACCTTCAACGGTTAGCTTTGAGGCTGTGTCGCCAGCCTCATCGCGTGTGGTGATGCTGAGCCGCGCGACAGCGCCAATGGACGGCAGGGCCTCACCGCGAAAGCCCAGTGTGTCGATATCGTGCAGGTCTTCGCGACCTGTCTCGTCCTGCTTCAGCTTTGAGGTTGCATGGCGCTCAACAGCGGTGAGCAGATCATCGGGTGACATGCCGCAGCCATCATCAGACACACGAATGAGATCACGACCGCCACTCACAACAACAATGTCGATTTGGCGGGAGCCCGCATCGATGGCGTTTTCGACAAGCTCTTTTACTGCACTGGCTGGTCGTTCAACCACCTCGCCTGCCGCAATGCGGTTGATGGTGCCTTCGCTAAGCCGTCTGACCTTGTTCATTTCACGGACCTTCCACTGTCCGCCAGATAGGCGCGCGCCAGGACTTTTCCCTCTTCGACAGCTGGCTGATCGAACGGATCTACGCCCAGCATATCTGCGACAAGGATTGTTTCGAGCATGAAGTGCATAAGGAGGGCGCCCATGCTTTCTTCATTCAGTGTCGTCACATTTAGGTGCCGGACTGGACGCCCTTTTTTTGCAAGCGTCGCAAGCGTCGCACGTTGTTCTGCATCCAGAAGGTCACCCATTGTGGTTCCTGCATAAGCACTCAATGGGCCACTTGCAAAATCAGAGGTGGGGACTGGCCCTTCACCCTTCACATCGCGCGTGATGATGGTGTGGAGCTTGTCGTTTGGTCCGGCGAGATAGAGCTGAAGCTGACTGTGCTGATCGACAGGGCCGACACCAGCGAGCGGTGTCAGGCCTGCGCCGTCTTTTCCAAGACTCTCTCCCCAAAGCTGCCGGAACCAGAGGCCAAAGCGCAGCAAACGGTCATCATATGAGGTGAGCGCGCTCAGGCTCACACCTCTCTCCTCCAGCAATCCAACGGTCGTCGCGGCACAGAGCACCACTGGTGACTTTTCATCCGTCAGAGTGGCTTCCAGCGTGCTTGCGGCCCCCAACCTCAACCTCTGACCATCTATTCCCAACAGCTCTGCCGGTAAGAGCCCCGTATTGCTCAGGACCGAAAAACGCCCCCCTATGTCGGCGTGATCAAGGATTGAAAGGTCATGACGCTCAGCAACCTGGCGAAGTGGATTGCCATCCCCGAGACTCGTCAGTACGAAAAAATGTTGACCCAGAAATTCGCCGCCGCCTGCTTTTTCAACCGCCGTCATTGCCGCCAGCATCTGTGTCAGAGGCTCCGCTGTCCCGCCGGACTTAGAAACAATCAAAAACCTGGTCGTTCGCAGATTGCACGAAGCGAGCAAGCGCTCAAAGGTAAGCGGATCAAGGTTTTCCGGCAGATGAATCGTTGGACGGTCGGCTGGAGGCCGGTATCCCGGAAGACCCCATCCGGTCAGTTGGGCCAAGGCCTGCGCGCCGAGGCTGGAGCCGCCAATACCCAGGATCACCAGATCGGCCGTGTCTTTTGTGAGCTTCGCGGAAAATGCTTTTAGCGCATCGAGGTCATCGCGTTCTGAGAGAAGTCTGGTAAGCATCAGCTCATCTGCGGCATGCTTCTGCTTCAATCGCGCTGCTGCACCCTGCGCGCGCTTAAGGATCGCATCAAAAACCGGTCCCGTGAGCCCGCCGGTCCCGATCTCTGTTTCCAGAGTCCGGCTGATATCACACGCGTAATGAGACTTTGTCATAAGAATCGCAGCTGCGCCAATTTGAAGAAGACTGAGCCTAGAACCTTTTGGGTTTTGATTGAATCAAAACCCGGCTCCGGTCGCTTTCTTTTGCCGCGTTTCCGGACGGACAAGCCTCTCTTTTCCTGGAAACACTCCGCCTAAATCACCTTGCGCAAGCCAGTCGGGCGGCCAATCAGTTGGCCTGCAAACCTTCTGGCTGGCCGACAATGGTGACAATAAGGTTCTCAGATCCCAGCAACCGTTCAGCGACCCGTTTGATGTCATCTTGAGTCACTGCCTCAATCAAGCCATTGCGCCGGGTAATGTAATCAATTCCCAGATCCGCTTCCTGGATGGCAATTAGCTGCCCAGCAATCTTATCGTTGGTGTCAAACCTTAGGGGATAGGAGCCTGTCAGATATGTTTTAGCGTCAGCCAGCTCTTTCTCTGTCACCCCGTCCGCCGCAAGCCTTGCGATCTCAGTACGAATGACGTCAAGAGATTCAGATACGCGTTCATTCTCGGTCGCCACCTGACCGATAAAGAGTGCCGCGTGGCGAAGCGGATAAAGATAGGTTGCGACGGAATAGGCAAGCCCCCTCTTCTCGCGAACTTCAGTCATGAGGCGAGAAGAAAAGCCACCACCGCCAAGAATATAGTTCATGACATAGGCGGGAATGAAATCATCATCCTCTCGGGCAATACCAGCATGACCAAACAGGACCACGCTTTGTGGCATATTGCGTTCAATGATCTGCAATTGGGCTTCGGGGTTGACCTCTGCCGCGGCCACTTCTTCGAGTGGGGTGGCATCGGGCAGTCCGCCAAACACATTATCGAGCAGCTCTCTCAGAGCTTCGGGCTCAATATCGCCAACGACGGCAATATTGATATTATCTTTCGCGAAAAGATGCTCCCTATGCGCAACAAGATCATCTCGGCTAATTGTCGCAATGCTCTCCAGTGTGCCTTTCGACGGGCGCGTATAAGGATGGTCGTCAAGCGCCGCACTGTACCAGGCGTCAGCAGCAATCTTGTCGGGGCTTTCAGCGTCTCTTAGGATGGCCACCTTCAACTGACCGCGGATCTGATCAATCGGCCCTTGGTCAAATCGTGGCTCGGTTAGCGCAAGCTTCAGGAGCTCGACAGCGTCGTCCCGGTTTTCTGTCAGGGCCTTAAACGACAAGGATAGCCTGTCTCTGCTCGCCCGGAACGATAGATTGGCGGCCAGACGCTCCAGCTCGCCTTGAAAGGCTTGGCTCTCGAGATCGCCTGCCCCTTCGTTCATAAGGCCCGCCATCATATAGGTGAGGCCTGCTTTTTCTTTCGGATCCTGAAGCGTGCCATGTTCCCAAGCAGCTTCTATCACAACAAATGGAAGTGAATGCTCTTCAACGAGCCAGGCGGTGATCCCGCCGGGACTGGTGACTTCCTGTATTTCCGTCGCAGCTAAAGCCGATGGCGCATTGACCAGACCAAGGGCGCCAAGGGTAACGGCGCTTACAACGGCCAGCGTTTTAGTGATCTTCATGAACATTAGATGTCTCCCGCTGGCTTCAATATCCCTGTTACTGAGCGGGAGAGATCAAGGTATTTTTTGGCGGCTGCCATGACGTCATCAGGTGTGACCTTCCGCAGAGTGTCCGGCCAGTCGAGCACGTCCTGCACAGTGCCGCCGGTCGTCAATGCGACGCCATAAATCCGCGCCATGTCCTGCTGATCATCGCGTGCATAAATTGCTTCCGCCAGAAGCAGATTGACTGCGCGATCGACATCTTCCTGGCTCACACCCTCTTCGATAAAGGCCGCAATTTCTGCGTCCAGCGCCGCTGCGACATCCGCAATTGTGTGTCCGGGCGCGGGGATGGCATAAATGCCAAAGGTCGCATCGTCGAGCGCGGTCCCGGAGTACCAACTCCCGGCATTTGCTGCGACACGGCTGCCAACAACCAGGTTCCGGTACAAACGACTGGTGGAACTGCCGCCCAACAAGGTCGCGAGCACATCCATTGCCTCACTGTCCAATCCCGGTGCATTGCGATAGCTCGGCACCCGGTATTGACGCTGTACAGTTGCCTGACGCACCCGCTGGTCCACATGCTCAACCCGCAACGGCTCTTCTGGACCGATTGAGGTTTTACGCACCCTGGGTGGTGTGTCTGCGCGGCGTTCGATGGACCCGTAATATTTTTCCGCGAGCGGCCGCAGTTCAGCAGCTGTGATGTCTCCCGCGACAATCAGGATGGCATTGTTCGGTGTATAGAAACGGTCGTAGAAGGCGATGGCATTTTCAGTCGACAGGGCGGCAATTTCGCGCTCCCACCCGATGACCGGCGTGCCATAGGGATGTACGGGGAACAGAGCCTGATTTATCTTTTCAGACAAAAGAGAGCGAGGATTGTTGTCCACCCGCATGCTGCGCTCTTCAAGGACCACGTCGCGCTCCGGCATTACCTCCGCATCGGTCAAAACGAGATTCGACATGCGGTCTGCTTCCATCTCCATAACCAATGGCAGGCGGTCGATAGCCACGCGCTGAAAGTAGGCGGTGAAGTCGGACGAGGTAAATGCGTTGTCCTGCCCGCCATTGCGCGCGACGATCTTGGAGAGCTCGCCTGGGGGAATGGTGTCGGTACCTTTGAACATTAAATGCTCGAGGAAATGGGCCACACCCGACATGCCCTCCGGCTCGTCAGCCGCGCCAACGCGGTACCAGACCATATGGGTCACCACAGGTGCCCGGCGGTCGGGGATGACCACTACTTGCATCCCGTTTGAGAGCTCGAATGTCTCAGGCGCGCCTGGCTCGTCTCCATGAACAACCGGTTCTGAGCTCAGCGCTGTCGCCTCTTCTTCAGAGCAGGCACTCAAAACCAGGGCAGCTGAGAGCAGTGTGCCAAGGGTAATCTTGGAAAAAATAATAGACCGATTGAGCAAGCTGTGAGACCTCCGCGTGACCTGACCTTATTGTACCAGACCCACCTGCACTAAACTGGCGCACAGTCTGGTGCTATCACTCAACAGGCCCTTTGTGCCCAAATTGGGGCCAAGACCTTCAAAGTCCGGGATTTAGCGAGCGCACGCAAGGGAAGATCGCGCGACAGGGGGTTACCACGCGCGAATGTGATCCTTTGAGAGGTCATCGAACTCGGCTTCTGTTTCAGCCGATCAGTCGAAGAAATAGTCCAGAAGGCCACCGCCCTCAGTATCGTCAAACTCAGGCGTCTCACCCTCTGTCACCGGACGGCCAAGCGCTTCATTTTCACGGAGCCGCTGGGCCTCGTTGGTTGCATCAACAATACGGTTGGGTTCCGAAGGCTTCTGCCAGAAAAGTACTTCACTCAGAAACTGCTCGTCTTTCCGCTTGAGCGCCCTGGTCTCATTGTCAATCAGGGCACGAACTGCAGGGTCAGCGTTGAGCGCACCGGCGTTTGACAGAAGCGCCAGTTCTCCGGCTGAGGGACCAGCTGATGCTTCTTGATCGAGAAGGCTCGAGGTCCCTAGAAGGGCTGCCTGTGCAACACTCTCTGGCGAGGTTTCACGAGGGCTTGGTGCTCCTGGCCGCGGTGGACGGAGCGAATAATCAGGCGGGATCACTAAAGGCGCTTTTGTGACAATCGCAAACTCATCCGGAGATTCTTTGCCATAGCCTAGCGACTCGGAAAGGGGGCTGCCGCAGGCCGAAAGTGCTGCCGCTGAAAGTCCCAAAAGGACAATTCGGGTGAAATTGCGGGGGGTGGACGCTGTCCTGATACGCATAGTCATGTTTGCCTTCGGTACCTTGTTGAATCCGCTTGCTCAGCTGTCAGTCTATTTCTTCCCAGCTTGACCAGCTTCGGCCTCTTCTGCAACAGGGAAGAATGAATCATAAATCATCAGGATCACGCCGAACGCAATCCAGATATCCGCGATATTGAAGATATACCAATAATAACCGTAGGCGTGGAGACTAAAAAAATCCGCAACCGCCCCAAAGACGATACGATCGTAAATATTTCCGATCGCGCCGCCAATAATCAGACCAATCGACAGCGCCATAAGCCGGTGTTTAATGCGCGCGAGCCAGAGCGTCAGCGCGGCAGTCACCACAATTGCGAAACTCGCCAGGATTGCCACGCCAAGCGCCGTATCTGCCTGAAACAGGCCATAGGAAATGCCCCGGTTCCAGGCCATGACCAGGTCGAAAAACGGCAGAACCGTTACGACGCCCCGCTCAGCAATACCAAAAACATCAATCAGCCACCATTTAGACAGCCGGTCGATAAAAAACGCAGCGAGCGCAATTGAAAGACCAAACACTGTGAGCGGGCCCTTCAGAGGCATCTCGGTCAGCCAATTTATGATCCTCCCCCTCATGATGCGCCCTCAAACTCGGCGACGGCCGCCGCGTCACGCGGGGTGAGGTCTGGATAGCCTTTGACTGAACCAACCTCCGGCAAAATCTTCCACGACCGGGCACATTTGTTTCCGACAGCTAAGCTCGGCACGACGGCCACGCCCACCACATCCTCCAACGTGAAAGCGTCAACTGGAGCAGCATCCGTACTCAGGGTCGCCTGAGAGGTGATCGCGATTTCCGCCAAATCGATGCCAGCCATCGCGTCTATATAATTCTCATCAGACACATAAACGGTGGGTGCTGCCTCGAGGCTTGAGCCGATCCGCTTTTCACGCCGTTCGATTTCAAGCGCGCCGGTCACGACGCGGCGCAGGTCTCTAACCTTTGACCATTTCGATGCCAAAACATCATTCTGCCAATCCGCCGGCACATCGGGGAATGTCCGTAAATGCACGGACCCCTCTTCCGATGGGAATCGGGAGAGCCAAACCTCTTCGGTTGTGAATGTCATGATCGGCGCCAACCAAGCTGTCAGGCACATGAAGATCTCGTCCATCACGGTCTGACAGGCCTGTCGGACCGGGCTCGACAGCGGATCGCAATAGAGTGCGTCTTTGCGGATGTCGAAATAGAGAGCCGACAGGTCCACCGTCATGAAGTTTGACAGGGTGTGGAACACTTTTTTGAAGTCATAGTCCAAATAGGCCTGACGAACCAACACATCGAGCTCGCTGAGCTTATGAAGCATGTAGCGTTCGAGTTCGGGCATATCTGCCGGTGCGACACGGTTCTCGCCGTCATACCCATCGAGGTTCCCAAGCAGGAAGCGGAAGGTGTTGCGGAGCTTGCGATAGGCATCTGTGCTCGACTTGATAACCTCCGGCCCGATCCGCATGTCTTCGGTGAAGTCGGCACCTCCGACCCACAGGCGGATAATCTCAGCCCCGCTCTGGTCTGCGATCTTGTCTGGCGAGACGGCGTTCTTGCCACTCTTTGCCATTTTCATGCCCTTCTCATCCAACAAGAAGCCGTGGGTTACCACCTGCTTGTAAGGCGCACGCCCGCGGGTGCCACAGCTCTCCAACAGGGAAGACTGGAACCAACCCCGATGCTGATCAGAGCCTTCCAAATAGAGGTCAGCAGGTGAGTGATGATCGTCACGGGCTTCCAGAACAAAGGCGTGGGTACAGCCTGAGTCAAACCAGACATCGAGAATATCATCGACCTTCTCATAATCATCGGCTGCATAGTCATTACCCAGATAGGTCTGCGGATCGTCTTCGAACCAGGCGTCTGCACCCCGCTCGGCAACGGCATCGACGATGCGCTTGTTCACTGCTTCATCCCGCAGGATTTCGCCAGTCTCTTTATGCACGAAGACAGTGAGCGGCACGCCCCAGGCGCGCTGGCGGGACAGCACCCAGTCGGGCCGTCCTTCGACCATTGAGCGAATCCGATTGCGGCCGGTCTCCGGCACAAACCGTGTTTTGTCGATCTCGGCAAGTGCGGTTTTTCGCAAATCGTTCGTTTCCATCGACACGAACCATTGTGGTGTGTTGCGGAAGATGAGCGGTGCTTTCGAGCGCCAGGAATGCGGATAGGAGTGCTCAAGCTTACCGCGCGTCAACAGCTTGCCTGCCTCTTTCAGCGCTTCAATGACCGCATTATTCGCATCGCCATCCTTGCCGTTTGGCTTCAGCACGCGCTTCCCTGCAAAAAGCGGCACGTCGTCATAATAGACACCCGCTTCGTCCACCGTGAACGGCACTTCCACGCCGTGTTTCATGCCGAGCAGATAGTCATCCTGACCGTGACCCGGCGCGATGTGCACAAAGCCCGTCCCAGTCTCATCGGTGACGAAATCGCCTGCATACAGATTGACGTCGAAATCATACCCCTGCCCCCGGAACGGGTGCGCGCACACGGTTCCAGCAAGGTCTGGCGCGTCGCCGACGCGGGTCAAGCTGACGATGCGCGCATCTTCGCGCACCTGATCTGCCAGGCCATCGGCGAGCACGAGGGTCTCGCCAACCTCTGCCCAGCTTTCTTCCTGGGTCTCGTCGATTTTGTAGAGGCCATAGGCGATCTTGTCAGAATATCCGATGGCGCGGTTGCCTGGGATCGTCCAGGGCGTCGTTGTCCAGATGACGACGGTTGCCCCGTTAAGTTCCGATGCGCCGCTCAAGACCGGGAAACGTACCCAGATCGTGGGCGACACATGGTCGTGATATTCGACTTCAGCTTCCGCCAAGGCGGTTTTTTCAACGACCGACCACATAACAGGTTTGGAGCCGCGATAGAGCCCGCCATTCATGATGAACTTCTGGAACTCGGCGACAGTTGCCGCTTCTGCGTCATAGGACATGGTGAGGTAGGGATTGTCCCACTCTGCCTGAATGCCCAGACGCTTAAACCCGTCGCGCTGCACGTCGACCCACTCTGCCGCGAACTCGCGACATTCTTTGCGGAATTCGAGTACCGGCACGCTGTCCTTGTCCACGCCTTTTGCGCGGTATTTCTCTTCGATTTTCCACTCGATGGGGAGACCATGGCAATCCCAGCCCGGCACAAACAGCGCATCCTTGCCCATCATCTGCTGGGAGCGCACCACAATGTCTTTCAGAATGTGGTTCAGCGCATGGCCCATGTGGACTGCGCCATTGGCGTAGGGAGGGCCATTGTGGAAGATGAATTTTTCGCGGCCTGCACTCTCTTTGCGCAAACGGTCATACAAGTTGAGCTTTGCCCAACGCTCCAGCATTTCGGGTTCGCGCTTGGGCAGTCCGGCCTTCATCGGGAAGTCGGTCTTCGGCAGTCGTAATGTGTCTCGGTAGTCTCGTGTCTCAGAAGTTTGGTCAGCAGACATTGGCGGATAGCTCTCGCTCAAGAATTTAGGTCAATAGCAGCGGTTGGGGTGGCGGTTGAAGACCCGGCCCTGTGCGTGCGCCCTCGTCCAGGCGTCAGCGACAGGCCGGGACGATAATTCGCGTCCCGGAGCTTTCAATGGGGGTGCAATCCCCGTCTATCCACTCGATCATCATGATGCCGTCTTGTACCAGCGGTGAGGAACCCCGTCCAGCAGATCACTCCATTGAACCAATCACCAGGGTTGGTCGACCTTCTTTAAGCGCTCTCGGGCCTGGTCACTATCGAGAGCGATCTGGGCCTTCAGGCTGTCCAATCCATCAAATTTGCGCTCAGGACGTAAATATTCCACGAACGATACAGCGGCATGAGCCCCATAGAGGTCTCCCTCAAAATCGAGGAGATGGGCCTCCAGAAGCACGTCGGACTTGTTGAAGGTCGGTCTGCGGCCAATATTGGCCACCCCCTTGTACATGCCTTTGTGCAGCCCATCCTCGATCTCTATCAGAACCGCGTAGACGCCGAGGGCAGGTTCAACATGCTCTTCCAGAGGCAGATTGATGGTTGGGAAGCCAATCGTCCGACCGCGCTGATCTCCGGTCACAATGTGCGTCTCCACAGACCACCAATGCCCAAGGAGCCGCGCTGCGCCTTGTGGGTCGCCGACAGCCAGGCATTCACGAATGCGGGTAGAAGAGTAGGTTTCGCCTCCGTTGGTGACTTCATCAACGATGGTCACGCCAAATCCGAGTTCGCCGCCCATTTTCTGCAGAAGAGCCCCGTCGCCAGCTCGGCCCTTGCCAAAGCGAAAATCATACCCAACTACAATGTGCGAGGCGCCCAGTCCCTCAACCAGGATGTCGCGAACGAAACTTTCCGCAGAGCGCTCTGCCATTGTTGCGTCAAAAGGCAAGGCTGCCAGGACATCAGTGCCCAACCGCTCCAGCAGCCGCGTTTTCGCGCGAAAGGGGGTCAGGCGGAAGAAGGGCTTTTCCGGGAAAAAATATTGTTGTGGGTGCGGCTCAAAAATAAGAACCCCACTTGGGACAGACGTCTCTGCGGCCAGCGCAGACGCGCTGCCAATGACCTGTTGATGCCCCAAATGCACCCCGTCAAAATTGCCGAGCGCAAAAGCACCGCCCCGTTCAGCGGTTGCCATATCTTCGGTATGACGGATGACGTGCATCCCCAGACACTCTCTTTCCTGCACGCAAAAGCAAGCGTGTTCTGTCATTTTGACCCAGTGGTGATAACCATTCAGGGGCGGACGTCAAGTGCCGGACCTGTGTGGTGAAACGTCGAAGACAGCGGTAACCCTTCGCTAACCCACTCATTTAACCAAAAATTTAAAGCCGCTGCCGTAGGTTGTAGCAGGGGCCAAGAGCGAGCTTAGCGCGAAAAGCTGGGTTCGCTTTGGTGTAAGGCACACGATTCGGGGCGATGCAAAAAGCGTCCTTCACATGGAGAATAACCATGGCAGTAGATCTCTCAATGCCCGTTCTGGTGGTCGACGACTACAAGACAATGATCCGCATTATCCGCAACCTGCTGAAGCAGCTCGGCTTCACCAATGTTGACGATGCCGCAGATGGCACCGAAGCACTCGCAAAAATGCGCGGCAAGCGCTATGGGTTGGTCATCTCTGACTGGAACATGGAGCCCATGACCGGGTATGAGCTTCTCAAAGAGGTTCGGAGCGACGAAGGGCTCAAGCCAACACCGTTCATCATGATCACGGCTGAGTCGAAGACGGAAAACGTCATCGCAGCGAAGAAGGCTGGTGTGAACAATTACATCGTGAAGCCCTTCAACGCGGCAACGCTTAAAACGAAGATCACCGCGGTTATCGGCGACTTCTAATCCTTCTTAAAAAACGACAGCGGTTTTACGCCATGAGTGCGCCTGAAAAGTCAGTTGATTCACGTCTCGACGAAGTTGCCGGTCATATCCGTGACATGAAAACGGATAGCCTTACGCTTCCCGACATCCTAAACCTCGCCGAGATCATGGTTGGATCCATGCAGGGTTTTTTTGGCCATGTGGACACCGCTATCTACAAAGAGTTGACGGAGATTTCCGATTTCATCGATACAACGAGAACGGAAATAGGTCGTCTTCAGCCAGGCAACCTGAAAGATAAGCACATTCCTGAAGCAGGGCTTGAGCTGGAAGCCATTGTTCAGTCGACGGAAACTGCGACCAACACCATCATGGAACAGGCAGAGCTGATTATGTCTGCCGATCCTGATGATATGGGTGCCTATCATGACACGGTGCAAGGTGCCGTCATGGAGATCTTTGAGGCCTGCTCCTTTCAAGACATTACCGGTCAGCGGATCAGCAAAGTCGTCAGCACGCTCGTTCACATTGAATCTAAGATCAGCACGCTTGCCGAGGCTCTCGGTTCTGCGCTGAGCGAAGCGATAGAAGACGAAGAAGAAACAGCGGAAGAAAAACGGAAACGCGAACTTATCCTTAATGGCCCCGCCCTTGAGGGCCAGGGCATCGATCAATCAGATGTCGATGACATTTTGAGTGATGGTGCCAGCCAGGACGATATCGACGCACTCTTCGATTGAGCCGAACCTCATGCCTGACCTAGCAATTCAGCCAGCTACCAAATGAGACGGGCCATCGCACCGATGGCTTGACCGTCCGTCTCCGCCAGCAGTTTTGTCACCAACTCGGACTGTGGATTGTCTATTGAGGGCCCACATCGCTCGTAGGCAATGCCGCCGGTGACAAAAAGCGCGTCAATACCTTGATCATTCGCGCCCTTGATATCCGTCAGCAGACCATCGCCGACTGCCAATATTTGGTGGTCCGCCAAACCATCCAAACGTGTCCGCGCAAGGTCATAAATGGGCGCGTGGGGCTTGCCGAAATAGTGTGACCTACCGCCCATCTCTGTGTAGGCGCCAGCAATAGCCCCACCGCAATAAACGCGCTTCTCACCACGGTCGACAACGATGTCCGGGTTGGCACATACAAGGTCTAGATCGCGTTCTTTGAGACGCGCGAGTGTTTCCTCATAGTCATCGGCGGTCTCGACTTCGTCGTCAAACAAGCCCGTACAGAGAACAAAATCAGCATCGTCTTCGTCTGTTTGGTTTAGCGGCAATCCTTCAAATGTCGGGCGATCTCGCTCAGGCCCAAGGTGCCAAAAAGATGCGCCAAACTGCCCGAAAGCAATACTTTCCCGTGTCGCATCCCCGGAGGTCAGGACATCGTCATAGGCATCACGAGGAACACCCAGGCCTTCGAGATGTCCCGGAATGCCGACACCTGGCCGGGGTGCATTCGACAGAAGAAGCACCCGACCGCCGCCTGCGCGGTACCGCGTCAGTGCGTCAACGATCCCATCGTAAGCTGCGACGCCGTTATGGAGCACGCCCCAAATGTCACAGAGGAGCGCCTTATATTCCTGCGCAATGGGTTCAAAATGGGTGTGGATCGGCACCAAGCCAGATGTATCGGTCATGGCCCCAAGTAGGACGTTCAGAGCCAGATCGTCAAGCCCTGGGGGCGCGCTCTCTGCCGGTCAGGCAACATCCGCCAGGACTTCATCGCGGACGGGACGCGGCGAGCCAAAGAGATAACCCTGTCCATAATCGACGTTGAAGTCGAGCACATCAACCACAGCGCGTTCTTTCTCTATCATGTCGACGATGAGGTTCATGCCGTAGCGGGCCATCAGTTCTTTGATATCTTCTGGCCGGATATCCGTCCGGCCATCATCTGCCTGGCCGACTAGAACATGGGCCGCGATCTTCACATAGCGAACGTTCAGATTGTGGAGGCGGCGATAGTCGAGATTAATGTCTGTCACCTGGTCCATTGAGAAACGGAAGCCAAGCTTGGCGAGCGCATCGAGGCTCGCAATTTCAATTGGGCCACAAGCGTCAATTGTTGCCTGCGAGAATTCAAAAACAAGCTGATCTGCGAGCATCGTATTATGCTGCATGTATTCAACAAATTGGGGAAAAAATTCGCTGTCGAGAAGCGAGTTCGCAGAAATATTGCAAAACACACCCGTGTCTGAATCCCGTTCGTTCAACTTACGCACGACCTGCACACAGCGGAACAGCAGCAGATTATCAATGGTCGGCATCATGCCAGCAGGTTCTGCCACCCGCATGTAATCGCCCGGCATGATTATTTCGCCTGCACCACCGCGAAGCCTTGTCAGTGCTTCATAATATTTCACCTTACGCTGTGGCAGCGTCACAATCGGCTGCAGGTAGAGGTCTACGCGATTTTCTTCCAACGCATGGCGGATCACGTCCAAAAGATCCGCATCGTTCAATTGGTCGACCGGCACCGCGGGCGAAGCGACGCCTGGCAGGGGCACAACTCGGTTGGCCTGCTGTGAAGCTGCAATTTTTTTTGCTGGTTGGCGTTCTTCAGCGAGACGCTTCACGAAACTCTCGATCACGCGCATCTCTGCGACAATCTCTTCGTTCCGAGTCTTGGTTTCTGTTTCCAGCCGCTCTGTCAGCACTTCGATATCGGCTTCTGCGCGTTCAAGGTCACGGTTGAGGCCAGATGCAAATGAGTTGATGTCAGCAATGTTTTTGACGAACAGTTTGCGTTCGCTAGCACGTGCCAGAGTTGAGTGGGTCTGCGCGACAAGCAGAAAGATCACCCCGCCCACAAGCCAGGCTTCCATGTCTTTTAGGTCCCCGAAGACAATCAGGCCAAAAGACAGGGTCGCTGCCAAAATGGCCGATGTCATCACGAGCATGATCTTGTTCAAGCGCGACATGGCACTCTTCCTTATCTGTCTCCAGGCTCGCCTCGGAAAGGCTTGAGCCGCCTATTTCCCAGTTTGAGACAGTGACAGCGAGTCTTTGAGAAAGTGTTAACCATGTGACTTGAGGCAGAAGGGTCAGAATGTCGACAAACCAGCCGCGCGATTGAGCCCGTTCCAATGCCTTCGGTGCAAAGCTGAGGGGCGTCCGGTCCGTCGTGGCGGGAGGTTTTTCACCTTTTCCAGCCATTTTTCTTCAGCGTTGCTGGCTGCCGTCCAGCAGCGCTCTGCCAATATGCCCGCATCCTGTGGTGAAGCCGACCCTATTATAAATTTGGCCACCTCATCCTGAAATTGAGCCTCAAGCGCCACACGGTCCTCGACGTAGGCGTTGAGACGTGGCACGTAATCGAGAAGCACGGCTCGGTGAAGCTGTTCGTGGCGCCACCAAAGGGCGTCCTCATTAAACTCGCCAGTTGGCATTGGCCCAAAATCAGGCAGCGTAACCTCGCCCCAACCCGGACCAAAAAAGACCGGCTTAAACACACCCGTGTCGGGCGCGGACGTCCCCGTGATCCAGTGGATGGGGCGTCCATCGCGAAATTCGGTGATCCATGATCCCGTCGTCTGCCCAGCGCGCCTTAAGGGCCCCCAGGATGCATGGGCACAGACCGTGCCACCCAACCCGCCGTCAGGCTTCCACTCTGGATCGGCTTCCGCTTTGGAACCGTGGTCACGCAAAATGGCCATCATGTCGGCTGCTGTGATCTGGCCCTCTTTTTGTTCCAAAAGATCGGTGGTACGGCACCATCTCACCTGTCCTGAAGACACTTTTCCAACCACTCGGTGAGCAATTGCATCTGCTAAGTGCAACGGCTCATTCTCGCGGTTCCACCCGAGAGCTTCGATAGCGTCTCTGAGGCCTGCACTCTCGCGGTCAATTTTTGAGCCAATCGTATAGGTGTTGGAGATTGAACGAATGGATGCGACCTCTTCCACAGCCCATTCCGACCCCATTGTCTCCATCACAACGGCGCGTCCATGCCCATCTGCGATCAGGAAAGAGTTGTGATATTCGAAATTCGCAGTATGTCCACAATTCCCCCCCTGACCGTGTTCTGCGAGAAGATCAGCAATAATTTCGACCGCCTGATCTGCCGTTGCCGCGCGTTCAAGCGCGAGACGCAGCAAATCCATGCCCAAGAGCGCCGCTTCTTCCGGCGGAGCCTTTTTCGCAAACACCGCCTCATTCCCAATGACCAGCCCCTGATCATTGGCGCCCATTTCTGCGCCCCACATCCAATAGGGACGGGACAGCAAGACAGCATGGGTCTGTCGGACCTGGGGAATATCAATATAGGTACACTTGAGACGCCCGCCGGGCTCATGCTCTGCGGCAGGATAGGCACAAATCGCTTGGGCTTCGTTGGCTTCCCTGTCTGAATTCTTCGCGAATATCAGACCCCCATTGGCTGTCGCGGTCGGTCGCGCTACCATCGTGTCACACATACGCTTTGGTCCCCCGCTATCACCTGCCCTTGAAGGAGCTTAGGCGACAGCGTCAATTGAGTGAAGCCCGGGTCGGGATGGCCTCGCGGTCTATCCGGTTTCATTGATAGACGGAACGACACACAGAGGAACAACCTAAATGAGCGCACATCAGTTTGCTTTTCAGCATATTTCAGGGGGCGAACTTGCCCTCTCCGCTTTTTCCGGCGGCGCCGTGTTGATCGTCAACACAGCGAGTCAGTGCGGATTTACCCCCCAATATAGAGACCTGCAGGGACTCTGGGAGCGCTATAGCGATAAGGGCCTCACTGTGATCGGTGTGCCGTCGAATGATTTTGGCGCCCAGGAGCCCGGCACGGAAGCCGAGATCGCGAGCTTCTGTGAAATCAACTATTCCATCTCCTTCCCGATGGTCACAAAGCAGATCGTTATCGGCGAGGACGCGCACCCGTTTTACAAATGGATCGTCGCTGAAGCTGGCGAAGGGGCTGCGCCGAAGTGGAATTTCCACAAGTATCTGATTGGCCCGGGCGGTGAGCTTGCCGGGGCCTTCCCCAGTAAAGTAGGGCCGCTTGATGCGGCTCTCCTTGCCAAGATAGACGCCCTGCTCAAGTAAGCGGGCACACAAAAAAGGGGCGCCTCAGGCAATGAGGTACCCCTTCTTCAATCTGTTTGATCAGACTACGCCGTCAGTGGCGCGATCCGGATTTCCACCCGGCGGTTCTGTGCCTTGCCTGCCGCTGTCGCGTTAGAGGCAATTGGCTGGCTTTCGCCGAAGCCGCGGATAAAGAAACGATCCCGTACAACACCGCGAGTTTGCAGATAGGCCGCAACGGACTGTGCCCGACGTTCTGAAAGCTTCTGGTTAAACTGTGCAGACCCATCGCTATCTGTGTGGCCGTATACATCGACGAGCGACTTGTCATATTCGTCCAGCACAATGCCGACAGAATTCAAAACTTCGTAGAAGTTTGCATTGATGTCAGCGGAGCCGGACGCAAAGGTAATGTTGCCCGGCATGTTGAGAATGATGTCATTGCCAACACGCGTCACCGAGACGCCAGTGTTTTGCAGACGCTGTCGCAGTTTCGCTTCCTGCTGATCCATATAGTAGCCAATGCCACCCCCAGCGAGCGCGCCAACGCCTGCGCCAATCAGCGCCCGTTTCCGCCAGTCGCCGCCCCCAATGAGCGCGCCAGCCACGCCACCAGCAAGAGCACCAAGCCCTGCGCCAATGGTCGTATTGTTGACGCCCTGTTCACCCGTGTACGGGTCTGCGGAGGTACACGCCGAGAGCGCAAAGGCGCTAGCGACAAATAAGGTTGCGATACGTTTCATAGAATAACTCCTGACTTGTCCCATTTCCGAGATGAGTGCTGCTTCTTAGGGAAAGCCGCCCCTTTATCGGTTTCAGATCGTTTGCGTACCCCACGCATGGACCAAATCAGTGGTCCGATTTGGGCACTCTAACACGAAGTTCCAGCGCTTGTGTCTGGCAGATGTTCTCAAACGGTGTAAAAATGTCATCACAAAAATTCGACAAACCGGCCCGAACTGCCGGTATCTGACAGGAAGGATCGCTTTTTCATGGAACTTTTTGACCTTAGTGGCAAAACCGCCATCATTACCGGCTCAACCCGCGGCATCGGCGAGGCCATCGCCCACCGGATGGCCGAACATGGCGCGAATGTTGTCATTTCAAGCCGTAAAGCGGATGCCTGCGAAAAGGTGACCGCAGAGATCAACGCAAAATTCCCCGACAAGGCTATGGCCGTCCCTTGCAACATTTCCTCGAAAGAAGATCTGCAGCGTCTGGTCGACACAACCAATGATAAGTGGGGCAAGGTTGACTCGCTCGTCTGCAATGCCGCCGTCAATCCGTTCTATGGGTCCGCAGCAGACATTCCCGATGACGCCTTCGACAAGATCATGAGCTCCAACGTGAAGAGCAATCACTGGCTCTGCAATATGGTGCTGCCTCAGATGATCGAGCGAAAGGACGGCAACATCACCATCGTCTCTTCCATCGGCGGTCTGAAAGGCTCTCCGGTTCTTGGCGCTTATTGCATTTCAAAAGCTGCTGACTTCCAACTGGCACGGAATCTCGCCGTTGAGTTTGGCCCTCACAATATTCGCGTGAACGCCATCGCACCGGGACTTATCAAAACCGACTTTGCGAAAGCACTGTGGGACAATCCTGAGACCCTTGAGCGCTCCACGTCCAACGCCCCTCTTCGTCGCATTGGGTTGCCAGACGAGATTGCAGGTGCCGCCGTGTTCCTGTCGTCAAAAGCCGGGGCGTTCATGACAGGTCAGGGGCTTGTCATTGATGGCGGCGTGACCATTAGCTGACGCGAGCGCACCCATGTCCGTTCAAATCAGAGCGCTTCTGCTGGAGGACAAGCCTCAGTGGCTGCCGCTCTGGCAGGGCATTTATTGGCAGACAGCGGCATGCAATAAGACCGCGCAGCACCTATGTGACAAGCTGGCGACCCGCACAGACTGGGCGCGATATGAGATGGCGCTTTAACCTCGAAGAAAATTGCGGGGTCAGGCGCATTGGGAGGATAAGCAGATGAAATCAGTTGTGGTCACAGGCGTTTCCACCGGCATTGGCTGGGGGACAACGAACGTTCTCACAAAAAAGGGCCTGCATGTTTTTGGCAGTGTCCGAAAAGCGGAAGACGGGGAACGCCTCAAGTCTGAGTTTGGCGACCTGTTCACGCCGCTTATCTTTGATGTGACAGATGAGGCTGCGGTCGCAAAGGCCGCGAGCCAGGTGCGAGAAGCGTTAAACGGGAGCACCCTCTTCGGACTGGTGAATAATGCAGGGATTGCAGCGCCGGGGCCCGTTCTCAATCAACCGATTGACGAATTCCGAAATCAGCTCGAAGTGAACATTACCGGCCAAGTGATTGTGACACAGGCCTTCGCACCACTTCTTGGTGTCGACAAAGACCTCATTGGTGCACCTGGACGCATCGTGATGATCAGCTCTGTCGCGGGGAAAAACGGTGCCCCTTTCCTCGGCGCCTATGCTGCATCCAAGCATGGGCTGGAAGGCCTTAGCGAAAGTCTCCGGCGCGAGCTGATGTTGTTTGGCATTGATGTGGTGATTGTGGGTCCCGGCGCTGTTGCCACAAAGATCTGGGACAAGGCGGAAGAAGTCGACGTCACGCAATATCAAAACAGTCCCTTTGCGCCAGCCCTCGACCGGATCAAGGAATATATGATCGCAAATGGCAAAAAGGGGTTCCCACCTGAAAAGCTTGGTCGTGCGGTTTGGAAAGCGCTGACAACCGCAAACCCAAAAACACGCTACGCCGTCGTGCCGGCACGTTTAATGAATTGGACCCTTCCGGGACTGCTTCCCAAACGCACTGTCGACGGCATGCTGGCGGGCCGCTTAGGTCTCAAAAAAGAGGACTAAGAGCGGAACAGTCGGCATGGTGCCGACTGTTCTTTCCCCAAAAGAAAGCCCCCGGCGAGGGGAGCGCCAGGGGCTGGGTGGGATCAGGCCTGCAGCGGGAGGGGGGGGTGCTGCTTTGTTGGCCGGTCGCCGTCTCATACCAAAGAGATAAGATGGTCTGTCTGATTTACAAGGGTGCTGTGCCTTAATCCGAACCGAAAATTTGCATTGCGACAAAATGACACCAAACTTCCCCTTCAGGGCTTTAGGAACAGGCGTCCAACACGCGTCCGAACTTCTCAAACATTTCCATAATGTGGTCTTCCGTCGCCATCAACGGCGGTGAGAAGGCGATTGTGTCCGCCGTCACGCGGATCATCATGCCTTCGTCATGAAAGGCCCGGCACATGGCGTCATAGCCTCGTTTCCCAGGCAAGCCATCAATGGCCGCCAAATCAAATGCGGCGACTAGACCGATGGTTCTGATGTCGAGGGTCAATGGGTGGTCTTTGAGAGAATGCGCGGCGTCGGCCATGACAGTTTCGTTTCCGGCCGCCTGCTCAAACAGACCTTCATCCCTGTAGAGGTCCAATGTCGCCAGCGCTGCGGCCATGGAGAGCGGATGGCCGGAATAGGTGTAGCCGTGGAAGAGATCGATTGCGTGATCTGGTCCGCCTTCGCCCTGGAAGCTGTCATAGATCTCTTTCGACAGCAGCACGCCCCCCATGGGCACTGTGCCGCCTGTGACGCCTTTGGCAAAGGTCATGAGGTCCGGCGTTACACCAAAGCGTTCCGCCGCCGTCGCAGCCCCCAGGCGTCCGAAGGCCGTAATCACCTCATCAAAAATCAGGAGAATGCCGTGTCGGGTACAAATATCCCGCAAGCGCTTGAGATATCCTTTAGGCGGCGGCAGCACACCGGTTGATCCGGCCATGGGCTCCACAATCACCGCTGCCACCGTTGAGGCATCATGGAGATCGACAATCTTCTCAAGCTCGTCGGCCAGATGGGCACCCCATTCCGGCTCGCCTTTGCTGAAAGCCTGGCGTTCCCGATTATAGGTATGCGGAAGATGGTCCACACCCGGCAGCAAGGAGCCATAGAATTTTCGGTTTGGCGAAATCCCGCCAACGGAAATGCCGCCAAAGCCAGTGCCATGATAGCCGCGCGCCCGACCGATAAAGCGGGTTCGCGATGCTTCACCGTTCAGACGGTGGTAGGCGAGTGCCATTTTGAGCGCGGAGTCTGCTGCTTCCGATCCTGAGTTGCAAAAAAATGCATAGTCGAGACCGTCAGGTGCCATTGCCGTTAATCGGCTGGCAACGTCGAAAGTCTTAGGGTGTGAAAACTGAAAGGAAGGCGCGAAGTCCAACTCCGCTGCCTGCGCCTGGATCGCCTTAACGATCGGCTCCCGGCAATGACCGGCGTTTGAACACCAGAGCCCTGCGGTTCCGTCCAACACGGGTGTGCCGTCGGGCTTGAAGTAGTGCATGTCCTTCGCACGTGAAACGATGCGCGGATCCCGCTTAAAATGCCGATTGGGCGTAAAGGGAAGCCAGAAAGCTTCCAGGTCATTGGGTACACCATTCGCCGACTGACTTTCTGTGGTTCCGGCCTCAGCCATTGCATGTCCCTCGCCTCAACAGGTGTTTTGCCTCGCTGCAACGGCCTAATTGAACGCTCTGAACCGTGCCCACGCAACCAAGAGAGCGCGTGACAAATCCCGCTCGTTTAGTAAATTAAACGAATGACCAAGGATTTTCGCATCGCCCATGGGCAAACCCGGGCTGAAACCAAAACGGAAGCGCCGGATATTGGGCAGCGGCTTCGTGAACTCCGCAAAATGTACGGGTTTTCTCAACGCGAATTGGCCAAACGCGCAGGCGTCACCAATGGCACGATTTCACTCATCGAACAGGAACGGATCAGCCCTTCCATTGGCTCCATGAAAAAGGTGCTGGATGGGTTCCCCATCAGCATGACGGACTTCCTGACCCTCGATATGCAGCCCAATAGGCAGATTTTCTACTCCGAGAAGGACCAGAAGGAGATTGCCGGGGGCGACCCGATTTCCTTCAAGCTTCTGGGCAAGGACACACGCAACCGCGCCATCCAGATGATGCACGAGAAATATCAGCCAGGCGCTGACACTGGCGAAGAAATGCTTGCCCACTCGGGAGAAGAATGCGGCATCATTATTTCCGGCGCGATCGTTCTCACCGTCGGTGGCGAGACCCGTCTCCTGCAACCGGGCGAAGCCTACTATTTCGACAGCCGGTTGCCACACCGTTTCCGTAATCTGGGCAAGGAAGAATGCGTCATCGTCTCTTCCTGCACCCCGCCGTCGTTTTAAAGACGTGTTTCCGGACGTAAAACCGCATAGCACTTTTACTGGAAACACTCCTGGAATGCCCTCATGACCAATGCAATCCGCGTCCTCTCTAAACTGCTCAACGCACCCGATATTATTCTTGCACCTGGGGCCTATGATGCGCTCTCAGCCAAGCTCGCCGCGCAGGCCGGAGCCAAAGCTGTCTATATGACCGGCTTTGGTGTCGCTGGCTCCACCCTTGGTGTGCCAGACATCGGACTTATGAGTGCCACAGAAATGGCGGACCGGGCCCGCGCCCTGGCGGGGGCTGCGGCGCCGGTTCCGGTTTTTGCCGATGGTGACAATGGCCATGGCGGCCCGCTCAATGCGGCGCGCCTCACGCATCTTTATGAGCAGGCGGGTGTCGCCTGCATTCAGCTGGAAGATCAGGTCTTTCCCAAACGCTGCGGGCATATGGAAAACAAAGAGATTGTGCCCATGGGTGATGCCGCCGCGAAAATTCGCGCGGCGGCGGAGGCGCGGGACAATCCCGACTTCAAAGTGATGGCGCGGACGGATGCGCGGGCAACAGATGGGTTTGATGAAGCGCTACGGCGCGGTGAGGTATTCCTCAAAGCGGGTGCTGATATTCTCTTCATCGAAGCGCCGCATTCCATGGAAGAGTTGGAAACAGTTGCGGCGACCTTCAAAGGAACGCCGCTTGTTGCAAACATGGTGGAAGATGGCAAGACGCCCTATCTGGACGGTCCAACGCTTCAAGAGATCGGCTACAAGATTGCGATCTTCCCGGTCTCAGCGCTTCTCTCCGTTACTGAACGATTGCAGACGCTCTACGCGGACATGTTGGCCGCCAACAAACTGCCCATCGACACGCCACGGGTGACTTTTCAAAAATATAACGAAGTGATCGGCTTGGGCGACATGCTGGCCGAAGTCGCTGCGCTTGAAGGAAATGAAGAGTAATGCCCCGTTGGAAAAATATACTCGACCGTATTCTGGATCAGGACATGGAGAAAGCGCCGCCCCATGTGCATGCGCTGAAGCTCTATGATGGCAGGCTCACGGAAATCGGTGAGGGACGGATTACCTATGAGTGGCCGGTGAACCCTGAGTTCATGAACCCACAGGCGGTGTTCGGCGGATACCTTGCAACGCTTGCGGACCAAACCTGTTCCTTTGCGCTCATGACACTCCTTAAGGACAATCAAAACTTCACCACTGTTGACCTTAACCTCCACTATTTCCGGCCTGTAACAGGCGGCACGCTGAAATGTGTCGGCGAAGTTGTGAACGTGTCCAAGACGCAGGCCTATGTGGAAGCCACCTTCACCAATGATGACGGCAAGATTGCCCTCAAAGCCCGCGCTGTGGAACGATTGCTGAAGGCCTGAGCCTCAATACATAAACATCGGCTTGCCGAGAATCTGGTCCACGCGGGGACGGTAGGTTTCTGTGTCATAGAAGGCGTCAATGTCGACGCGCTTCTCTCCTTGGATGCAGGTATCGCCGGGAACCGTTGTGTATTTTCCATCCTGAAGCGCCATCATGCGTCCGTGCTCTCCTTTGGCAAGGAGCTGTACGGCCATGGTGCCATAGGAGCGCGAGACCATCTGATCCAACGCATCAGGCGCGCCCGCCCGCATGATATATCCCAAATTCTGCGAAATGATGTTGATTCCAGTGATACGCTTGATCTCATCACCGAGCAGCTGCCCGATGCCGCCGAGCTTGCGGTGGCCATAGGCATCCGCCTCGCCACGTTCAATGATCTCGCCGCCTTCCATCTGCGCACCTTCAGACACACAGACCATGGAATAGTTGGACGGGTTTGCGGCCCGGTCTGCCGCAAGCATTTCAGCCACACGGTTTACATCAAACGCTACTTCGGCAATCAGTACCCTGTCCGCATCTGCCAAGGCGCCGGACATAAGGGCGGTTTCGCCTGAATTCCGGCCGAAGAGCTCCACCACAGCTATACGTTCGTGAGAGCCGGTGGATGTACGAAGCCCCGTAATGCTGTCGATGGAGCGGGTCACGGCGGTGGAGAACCCGATGCAATAGTCTGTCCCAAAAACATCATTGTCCATCGTCTTTGGGATCGACATGGTCTTCATGCCTTCCTGGTAGAGCCTGGCGCCATAGGAGAGCGTGTCATCGCCGCCGATGGGAATGAGGGCATCAATGCCCACGCTTTCCATCACCCGCAACACATGGGCGGTACAATCATAGGTGCCATCCTCGTTCAAGGTAGCGTCTTTGACGAAGGATGGAATGTCTTCTTTCTTTACCTTGCTTGGCTTGGTGCGCGACGTGTGAAGGACGGTGCCGCCGGTACGGTCGATGGTTCGGGTTCGAGCGCGGTCCAACGGCATAAGCAGATGTGCAGACCCTTCCTTGTCATCCGGATTGTAATTGAGAGGCCCCGCCCATCCGCGACGAAAGCCTATCATTTCCCAGCCGAGTGTCTCAGCAGCACGGGTTGCTGCCTTTATGCAGGGGTTCAGTCCCGGCACATCCCCACCGCCTGTCAAAATTCCTATGCGCATGAGATGTCTCCCCTAAATCGGCGTCTTGCTCTGTCAATTAGGCCTCATGCGCCCGCGTAAATCAAACCTCAAACGCTCAAAGAGCGTGGGCAAGGAACGCTTCTTCCAACGTCGCGGACCCGGCCCAGACATGCGCCTGCCAGCCACGCTCCCGCGCGGCGAGAACATTACGCTCCTGATCATCAAAGAAGAGCAGATGACAACCATCGAAGCCGGTACGGTTTTCCACCGCAGCGAAGAATTCCGGCTCGGGCTTTTGATGTCCGATATCGGCTGAGTAATGGATTGCATCGAACCGGTGCTCCAGACCCATCTCACTCCACAGATGCCGGGCGCGGCGATGCTCCTGATTGGTCGCGAGGCAAAGGCCAAGATTGCTTCGCGACCTCAGCGTTTCGAGCTCCTTGATGAGCCTCTGGTCCAGTCTGGAATCCTGTCGAAACCAGTAGGCGAGCATGTCGTCCACGCTCAGATGCGGTGCAATCTCACCGAGGGTTTCCGCCAACGGCTCTTCAATAGCTTGTCTGCCGCACACGATGTCCGCCCATTGTTCGGTAAAAAATGCGCGCTGAAACAGATCCGGATCAAGCCCGAGGTCCCTCTCCATATCGATATGCCACCAGCCGCCTTTTTCTTTGTGGCCCGTGACAAGCACGCCATCCACATCAAAAACGAGCACTCGAATGTCTGTCACGCTGAGCGACCCCTGGCTTCGATCGGCCAAATGTCGACGAGCGTGTTGCCATCCAGCACATGATATGCGTCATAGAGATTGACGGTGGGGTCACAGTGAGGTGTCACGGCGGTGAGAGTTGTGCCAAGCGCCAGTTTTTCATTGGCGCTGGAAAGCATGATGCCGCCCTGCTCATCGCCAAAGAAAAAATATTTCGCATCTTCAGGCGCCCCATCGCTTAGCACTGGGGGCTCAGCGTCAGTTGAGAAACTCTTGAATCCGGCGTCTGTGGTCGCAAGCTTCGGCGTGTTGTTGGAAACCACGCTCATCTGCACATGAAGTGATGTCTGAAAGGCATCTGCGAGTGAGCGACCTTCAGGGCCGTCCACATCATTATATTGCTTATCCATGAAGACGTACGACCCACCCTGCAGCTCGGTGAGGACATTTGCTTCCACATCAATGTCGAACGTGCCCGTACCCCCACCGGACAGAATGCCACAAGCGATGCCGTCTCCTTCCAGCCGGTCGCGCATGTCGCCCAGCATCTTCATAACGGCCAGTGACTTTTCGCGGCGCTCCGTAAAATCCTCCACATGCATAAGATGACCCGCGTAAGCTTGCAGACCCTTGAAATGGAGATGGGGGCTTTCCTCCATCTGGCGAGCGAGCGCATGCGCCTCATCGCCAGGCGCAATGCCGGTGCGATGCAGGCCAACGTCCAAATCCATCAAGACCTGCAATGGTTTGCCCGCGGCTTCTGCGGCTGTGGCCAGCGCAGTCGCATTTTCCGGATTGTCGACAGCGACCATCAGGTCATCCAGCTTCGCATTCAGCACCATCAGGCGTTCGACGGCGAATGGCGTGACGATGGGCGACGTCAGAAGGATACCATCAATGCCTTCTGCCCCGAGCGCTTCTGCCTCGCCCAGTTTTGCGCAGCAGACGCCGAGCGCTCCGGCTGCGATCTGGCGGCGGGCGATTTCCGCGCATTTGTGCGTTTTGGCATGCGGGCGAAGCTTGAGGCGGTATTTTTCACAATGGGCCGCCATCGCGGCGAGGTTTGTTTCGAATGCGGGAAGTTCAATCACCAGCGCCGGGGTCGCCATCCGATCTCGGCTGCCGGGCGTCCCTACTAAAGGCCTATTGATAAAATCTGACAAACTTATCCCCTCCCCCTGCCGGGTACGCCATATTGGTTTGTTGGCAATCCTATCTGCTTTCGGTGCCGCAGCAAGGTTGGCTTCTGGCTTTGACAGCTTACTGTGAGACTCTTGGGAGGTGAAATGCATGCGTTTGTTGATGACATTGGTTGCTGTTCTGCTAACCGCCCTTTCGGCGGCGGGTCCTGCTGCCGCTGAGTTTCGCGCCGGATTTGGTACACGCGTAATCACACCGCAAGGCTTTGAGACCTGGACTGATGTGGATGGGGATGCGCAATACAATCCCGATGTCGATACATTCAATGACACCAACGGCAACGGCGTTTTTGAGGCGGCCTGGATGGCCGGTTTCCAAAGCGGACGCGCCGCCAAGGATGTTCGCGATGATCTGATAGCGGTCGCCGCCGTCTTTGATGATGGCGAGACCCGCATCGGGATTGTCACGGCTGATGTTGTGGGGCTGATGGCCAATTTTGTAGCGTCAGTCCGCACCGCTGTCCCTCCAGAGCTTGAACTTGACTATGTGCTTGTCCACGCCACCCACAATCATGAAGGGCCAGACACGCAGGGTCTCTGGGGCCCTGCTGATTTTGAGAGCGGCGTGAGCGAGGCTTACATGGCGCGGATGAAGGCGGAGATGGTTGGCGCTCTGGAAGACTCTGTCGCGGCACTTGAACCGGCCCTTCTCAGCATGGCGACTATTGAAGGCTATGACGCTGCGCTGGGCACCATGGACACCCGAAAGCCGCATATTCTTGATCCGGGCATTCGGGTTCTGATGCTGAAACGCAATGATGACAGCGTGATTGGCACACTGGTCAATTACGGCATGCATGTGGAACTGGCCTGGGACAAGAACCTCTCTTTCACCGCGGACCTTGCAGGCTATCTCAGGCGCGGTCTCTCAACCGGCCTTGAGTATGAGGGTGAGATAGTGCGACCGGGCCTTGGCGGCACGACGATGTGGCTCACCGGGAATGTGGGTGGCCTCATGACTGTGCTACCAGGCGAAGCGGTCGTGGACCCCTGGACCCAAGAAGAAATTACAGCGTCGGGCCACGCCAAAGCGCAGGCCTTCGGTTATGGCGTTGCAAGTGCCGTGCTCGACACAGCGTTGAAGCCGGGCGGTTTCTACGAAGACCCCGCCCCCACGCTTGGTGTTGCGGCGCGATCTGTCGATGTCCCGCTCGCCAATTATCCGCTTGCAGCGGCATCACTCCTGGGACTGCTTGACCGGGATTTTGATATAGACCTCTTCCCACCCCGCCTGACAACACAATCGGAAGTCGCACTCCTCAAGATCGGCGAGGCCCGGATTGCGACCATTCCAGGCGAGCTTTATCCAGAGATTGCCGTTGGCGGGGTCGAAAACCCGCCGGGCGCTGACTATGAGATGGACCCTGTTGAAGTACCGCCGCTTCGGCCTGCCATGGGTGGACGGGTTAATCTGATGGTCAATCTCGCCAATGATGCGATCGGCTACATCATCCCCAAAAGTGAGTGGGATAATAAAGCACCTTGGATCTACGGTTCTGAAGAAGAGACCTACGGAGAAGTCGTCTCAGTGGGGCCTGACGGCGCCTCTGCGGTCCATGGCGCGCTTCTGCCGCTTTTGCAGGCGGACGGGCCCGTCCCCTGATACGATCGACCCCTAAAAAACTGAATCATTTCCGGCTGTTAGCCCCTGGCAGCCTTGACAGGAAAGCCCGGACTCCCTATTTCTGCTTCGCTTCGTTGGCACTCATCAAACCCGAGTGCTAACAGAACCAGAAATCTGAGAGAATTCCTGCACTTTTGCAGGCTTCAAGGGAGATATCTCATGAAATTCCGTCCTCTCCATGACCGGGTGCTGGTGCGCCGGGTCGAAGAAGACACGAAAACTGCCGGTGGCATCATCATTCCTGATTCAGCGCAGGAAAAGCCATCTGAAGGTGAAATCGTTGCGGCTGGATCAGGTGCTAAATCTGACGACGGCAAAGTGACTCCATTGGACGTGAAAGCGGGCGACCGCGTTCTGTTCGGCAAATGGTCCGGCACTGAAGTTAAGGTCGACGGCGAAGAGCTCTTGATCATGAAAGAATCCGACATTCTCGGCATCATCGAAGGCGGCAAGAAGAAGAAATAATCATCCGCGCGGGGTTCCCCCAGCGCGGCTTTTTATTGCCTCAACTTCCCCAATGATTGCCGTAACAGAAGGAATAACCAGCTATGGCTAAACAAGTAGTATTCGGCCGTGACGCGCGTGAAGAGATGCTGAAAGGCGTCAATGTTCTCGCGAATGCGGTCAAAGTGACGCTTGGCCCAAAGGGTCGTAACGTCGTTATCGACAAGTCTTTCGGCGCACCGCGCATCACGAAAGACGGTGTAACAGTCGCCAAAGAAATCGAACTGGAAGAAAAGTTCGAAAACATGGGCGCCCAGATGATCCGCGAAGTCGCTTCTAAGACGAACGACATTGCTGGTGACGGCACAACAACAGCGACCGTTCTCGCTCAGTCCATCGTTCAGGAAGGCATCAAAGCCGTTGCCGCTGGCATGAACCCGATGGATCTGAAGCGTGGCATCGACCTTGCTGTTGATGCAGCCCTGGCTGACCTCACAAAGCGCTCCAAGAAAGTTAAGTCAAACGAAGAAATTGCCCAGGTCGGCAAGATCTCCGCTAACGGCGAAACTGAAATTGGCGACATGATTGCTGAAGCCATGTCGAAAGTCGGCAATGAGGGCGTGATCACGGTTGAAGAAGCCAAGTCATTGGAAAGCGAACTCGACGTCGTTGAAGGCATGCAGTTCGACCGTGGCTACCTCTCCCCTTACTTCATCACCAACCCAGACAAGATGACGGTTGAGCAGGAAAGCCCGCTTATCCTTCTGCACGAAAGCAAGCTCACAAGCCTGCAAGCCATGCTTCCAATTCTCGAAGCTGTGGTGCAGTCATCGCGTCCACTGCTCATCATTGCAGAAGACATTGAAGGCGAAGCGCTTGCGACTCTCGTGGTCAACAAGCTGCGCGGCGGCCTGAAAATCGCTGCTGTGAAGGCACCTGGCTTCGGTGATCGTCGCAAAGCGATGCTCGAAGACATTGCGATCCTGACAGGTGGCACCGTGATCTCTGAAGATCTCGGCATCAAGCTTGAAAATGTCACGCTCGACATGCTCGGCACGGCGAAGTCAGTTGGCATCTCCAAAGACGACACAACAATCGTCGATGGCGCTGGCAAGAAGAAAGACATTGAAGGACGCGTTGCTCAGATCCGCGCTCAAATCGAAGAAACATCTTCTGACTATGACCGTGAGAAGCTGCAGGAACGCCTGGCGAAGCTCGCCGGTGGTGTTGCAGTTCTGAAAGTTGGCGGCGCAACCGAAGTTGAAGTGAAAGAACGCAAAGACCGCGTTGACGACGCTCTCAATGCAACTCGTGCTGCTGTTGAAGAAGGCATCGTCCCTGGTGGCGGGTCCGCTCTTCTGCGCGCAACCAAAGCGGTTGCCGCAGTTGAAAGCGACAATGCTGACATTCTGGCCGGTGTGAAGATTGTGCTTAAAGCGCTTGAATCACCTATCCGCCAGATTGCGGAAAACGCTGGCGTTGAAGGCTCCATTGTTGTGGCAACCGTTCTTGGTAAGGCTGGTTCGTTCGGCTTCGATGCTCAGAACGAAACCTATGTGGATCTGGTTGCTGAAGGCATTATCGACCCAACGAAGGTAGTGCGTACTGCACTCACCGATGCGTCGTCTGTTGCTGGTCTTCTGATCACGACGGAAGCGATGATTGCTGACAAGCCATCTGAAGCTGGTGGCGCACCTGCAATGCCTGACATGGGCGGCATGGGTGGCATGGGTGGCATGGGCGGCATGATGTAATCATGCAGTCCAGCCCTTGCGGCTTGATTGAATAATGACAACTCAGGTCAACTGAGGCGTCAAACGGAACCCGGTCCTTGCGTATCTAGGACCGGGTTTTTTTATGGAAGGACCTGGGAAGACACTGGAGCTCATTGCACGCCGACGTGGAGTCGATCACCCTACGGCACCGGCGACTTGATAAACGCTCGGATCATGTACAGTGATATGCTCAACACCGAGAGACACGGACCTTCTTTGCCAACACAAACAAATTTGGACTCAGAACTACCCAGGGGCACGCCTTGGCGCATACACGTTGGAGCTTAGGAGCATCCGAAGCTGATCATTTTATTGTGCAAAGCTTTGCCGCCTTGGCATAGTGTGCAATATCAGCAATCAGGGCGAGAGCAAAAATAAAACATATGACGCACTCTGCAGACGCCTTCACCACGCCAAAACCAGATAATGTTCCAATTATTGGAGCAGGTCCCGCTGGCCTTTCTTGTGCCATCGTGTTGGCTCGATCTGGGGTCAATGTCACCGTTTACGACCGGCGTCCGCGAGTGGGAGCTCGGTTTCACAACGACTTTCAAGGGCTTGAAAATTGGACGCATTCAGCGAACATTTTGGTCGAGATGGGTAACGCGGGAATTGAAGCCACTTTTGATCATATACCTGTGACTTCGGGCATCGCTTTTGATGCCTGGAACAAGCGCTACACCGTCAGCAGCGAAGAGCCACTATATTATCTTGTTAGGCGCGGTGATGGGGCTGGCACCCTTGATCAAGGCTTATTGGAACAAGCGCGCAGCCTTGGTGTAGACGTCCGCTTCAATGAAAATGTGAAGGAAGCACCGGAAAATGCGGTTCTGTCCATTGGCCCTCGGACAGCAGACGTGATTGCTGTTGGCTATGTTTTTGACACCGACATGGCCGATGGGAATTGGGTTTGCTTCAACAATGGATTAGCGCCACACGGTTATGCCTATCTGCTGGTTGCTAATGGCCGCGGCACAGTCGCGACCTGCCTATTTTCTGGCTTCAAAAACCAGAATGTCCATCTCGAACGAACGGTAAAATTTTTTGAGACGCATGCTGCACTAACTATGAAAAATCCAAAGCCCTTCGGAGGATATGGAAATATCCGATTACCGCGCTCGGCAATTCAAGGAAACAAGCCGGTTATCGGCGAACACGCCGGTTTTCAGGACTCTCTCGCGGGCTTTGGTATGTCCTATGCGATTCGGTCTGGCGTCTTGGCCGCCCATGGCATACTTGGAATCTCTGACTATCACGAAAGCTGGCGAAGAGAGCTATTGCCTCTCTTGAAAACCTCTATCGCTAATCGCTTTTTGTTCAATATTGTAGGTGAGCGGGGGCGCCGCATGGCGCTGGCCCGCATATCAGGGAGTGATAGCCGCCGCACGCTGCAAAACCTTTATAACCCCTGGTGGATGAGTAAACTCGTTTTGCCGTTCGCACTCAGATTTTTTAAGGCGCCTTTGAAGGACAAGAGTTGTGATCATGTCGGTTGTTCTTGCGTGTGGTGTGAACATGGAATATCGCAAGCTGAAAAGGAGTGACTATGAGCCCTGCGACAAAACTTATAATTGTTATCGTCGGCCTTTTGTCGATTGCCTATGCTGTGTGGTATTTTCTACCCTGGTCTATGTCCCATCGTGAAAATATGATGCAAAGCGGCTCACTTAATATCCCTCAATTCTCTGCCATCGCACTGCAGGGGAGGGAGATTTTTAATGAGAATTGCGCGAAGTGCCACGGCGAAAACGCCATTGGTACGAACCAAGGTCCACCTTTGCTTCATAATATCTATAATCCCGGCCATCACGGAGACAACTCGTTTCTGCGCGCTACGGAATCAGGTGTGCGCCAACATCACTGGCCATTTGGTGACATGCCTCAGCAGCCGCAAGTAGATAAAGACCAAGTCTTTTCGATTGTGCGATATATTCGAGAATTGCAAGAGGCAAATGGCATCTTTTATCAGCGTCATCAAATGTAGTTGATCAAAAGCGGCCGAGTGATTTGATGCGCGGGTAAGTTGATGTTTCGCTCGCCCTGACCCGACTGGTCCAACATATCTCGCGTGACTGGCGAAAATCTCTCTTGAGAACAGCGTTTTATGAGGGGAATGTGGGTGTCACCTGGATATTCCTGTGAAACCTATCGCGAGATTGGACACCAATGCGAACAAAAAAGGGACGCACACTGTGCGTCCCTTTCAATTTGCCTGCGAGGGCTGTGATCACACGATGATCAGAAGCCGTAGCGCAAACTTGCAACGACTGACTGGGAGTCGATCTCGGAATCTGTATTAACGACGAGATACCTGTAGCCCAGATCAAACGCGACTCTATCTGTGATCTGGTAGGACGCGCCGGCAGCGAGACGATAGGCAAGCTCGGTGCCGTCCGCTGATGCTGAGAATCCAGGAACACTGACCGATAGCTTGGTATCCACAATGCCAAAACCTGCACCTACATATGGCCGGACAACGCTACCTGGCAAGAAATCGAGATATCCACTCGCCATGATACCTGTCTGTTCCAGGCCACCACCAACATTCGTCGATACGCCGCCCGTCGTGAAAGTGTCGTTGTCGGCGTCGGTGTAAAACACATCGATCTCGCCACGAATTCTCCCGCCGTCAGGATCGTCGGCCGTCTGATAGCCGATTGCTGCATTTATTGAATAGCCAGAGTCAAAATCCAGAGTTGAGCCAGCTGCTTCAACGTCGTCGTTCCAAACAAGACCGCCACCAACAGAAACATAGAATCCACCTTCATCGGCCTGGGCAGCGCCCACAAACCCAGAAAGTGCAAGAGCGGCACAAGCGCCAATAGATACCAGATTAAGTTTCATCACATCCCCCATACAATCTATTTAATGGCCAGACGCTAGAGTCCGGCCGAGTTTTCTCTACGGGATCGTAGATGGTCCAATATTTAATCAATAGATTTGTTTGATCAAATAGCCAATTTGTTTTCTGGTGTAACTAAATTGCCACATTTACTGTTGTCGGAACCAACCGCTTAGATAATCCTGCCGGAGACAAAGCCTTGAGGTCTCTATGAGAACGTGGTTTTGTTGCCCCGACCCGACTGGTCCAACATATTCCGCGTGACTGGCGAAAGTCCTCCTCCTTTTTGTGGAGATGGATGTGGGAAACCGCTCTGACTAAAGAGCGAACAACCACAAGGGAGCGCGGAAGCCGATTTCAAAGCCGTTCGCCTGGGCAGCCTTTAAAGAAGAGCTGGCCGGGCGTTTGCCATTTTGGCTTTGAAACGGAGAAACAAGCATGGATCTCAATCGGCTACGCGATGACCTCGCGCACAAAGACCCGGACATATTCTCAGCACTAACATCGGAAGAAGGTCGGCAGCGCAACGGGCTTGAGCTTATCCCCTCGGAAAACTATTGCTTTCCAGAAGTCTTGCCGCTGCTCGGCAGTGCCTTCACCAATAAATACTCAGAAGGCTATCCTGGGCGCCGCTATTATGGCGGACAGCCCAACACTGACACCATTGAGACTCTCGCGCGGGTGCGGGCCTGCAGCCTTTTCAGAGCGGAGCATGCCAATGTGCAACCCCTGTCAGGGTCTCCGATGAACCAGGCGGTCTATCTAGGGCTTTTAGAGCCCGGCGATACGATCCTGGCAATGGACCTGAGCCATGGCGGTCATCTCACCCATGGGGCACCGGTCAGCCATATGGGGCGCCTCTTCAACTTCGTGCGCTACAAGACGGTTGGCGCAAAGGGCGATCTTGATTACGACGCTCTGGAGGAAACCGCGCTTCAGGAAAAACCAAAGCTCATTGTCTGCGGGCACTCTTCCTATCCGCGAGAGGTGGACTATGTCCGGTTCCAGATGATTGCCGACAAGGTTGGTGCTCTCACGATGGCCGACGTTTCCCACGTCGGCGGCCTTATTGCAGGAGACGCGTTACAGAATCCACTCGACCACGGGTTTGACGTCATGACTACAACGACACACAAGTCTCTCCGGGGGCCGCGCGGTGGGCTCATTCTTTGTAAGGCGAAGCACAGCAAAGCGATTGATGCGTCGGTCTTTCCAGGCCTACAAGGCGGACCGCATATGAACCAGGTCGCTGCCACCGCGCTCACGCTGAAACTTGCAGCAGCGCCGGACTTCAGGACCTATGCACGGGCGGTGCTCGCCAATGCACAAGCACTTGCCCAATCGCTTCGGGATCATCAGGTTCGGCTTGTGACGGGCGGCACAGAAAACCATTTGCTGGTGATCGACACTGTTGCAAGCTTTGGGATAGACGGCAGGCAGGCTCAAGAGGTCCTCGACAAAATTGAGCTCACGACCAACAAGCAGGTGATCCCAGACGACCCGAACCCACCCATGCGACCGTCAGGTCTGCGGCTGGGAACACCTGCCCCCACGGCTCGCGGTATGGGCGAGGCGGACATGGCGATTGTCGGACGGCTGATTGCGTCCGCTCTCCGGGCGCCGGAGAATGAAGACCATCTGGCAGGTCTTGCCGAAGAAGTCAGCGCGCTTACCGCCCGCTTTCCGGTGCCGGGGCTTTAGTCCTCTCTGGTCACCGCAATGAGTTCACGCCGGATCATGTCTTGATAGATAGCCATGATCCGGTCGCCCTCTTTTCGGTCAACCGATATCGCCAGGCGCACGGCCATGCCCGTCAGCTGCATGACCAGAAAGCAGGCCGTCTCCAGACGTTTCCGGTCTTTTTTTGGCGTGAAATTTTTGAGCGTCTCATAAACAATCTCACTGTTGGCACGGCTGTCCTCGATATCGAGTGTGTTCAGTGTTTTGTCGGCCTGAATGCCAAACCAGATGTCGCGCGCAACGGGCTCCGCAAGAAAGAGTTGATAATAGGACATCAGCGTCGACGTCAGCGCCTCTTCCCCGTCTTCCAGGGAGGTCACTTCGCCCATTGCGGTCGCAAGACCATCATGCACCAGCTCCATGATCCGCTCTGCGAGCGTAATAATGATCGAGGATTTATCCGGAAAATATTGATAGACCGAGCCAATCGGCACCCCTGCCCTGGTCGCAACATCACTCATCTTCATATGCTCGCTGCCATTTTCCTCGATAAGGCAGCGGGCGGCATCCAGAATCCGCTCAAACCGCTCTTTTGCACGGGCTTGTGTCGGGATTTTGCGCACAGAGGTTCTTTTAGAAGATGCAGAGGCAGCTGACATTTCAGGTTTTGATCTTTTCGGGAAGATTTTTGCTTGATTCTCATAATATGAGGGTTTATCACTTTTTACAAATATGAGGAACCCTCATAATTGGAGCTCGCTATGACAGATTCTGCCATTCGCAATCGCGTTTGTATTGTGGGCGCTGGCCCCGGCGGTCTTGCGCTCGCGCGGACGTTCAAACTGCTCGGCATTGAGTTTGATATTTTCGAACGGCACTGCGATGTGGGGGGCATTTGGGACGCGACAAACCCAGGTTCGCCCATGTACGCCTCAGCGCACTTCATTTCATCGAAGACACAATCGCATTACACGGACTTCCCCATGCCGGAGGATTATCCGGACTATCCTTCCAACAAGCAGATCCACTCCTACATGAAGGCATTTGCGCGCGAGTATGGGCTTTATGAGGACATCACCTTCAATACGGAAGTGACGGACACCCAATTTGAAAAGGGTGGCTGGCAGGTGACGCTCTCCAATGGGGAGACACGCCCCTATCGCTGGCTCATCTGCGTCAACGGCACAAACTGGCATCCGACTTTGCCTGATTGGGCCGATGGTCTCTTTGACGGTGAGGTCCGCCACGCCAACACATTCCGTCACATGGATGAGTTTCGAGGGAAATGGGTTCTGATCGTGGGTGCCGGAAATTCAGGGTGCGACATTGCCTGCGATGCGGCGGTTGCTGCTGATGCAGCGTTTATCAGCCTGCGTCGGGGCTATCACTTCATACCGAAACATCTGATGGGCAAACCCGCTGATGTTTTCGCCCATGAAGGGCCTCATCTGCCGATGTGGCTGACACAGAAGGTATTTGGGCTTCTCTTGCGTTTCATCAATGGCGACCTGACCCGTCTGGGCCTGCCTGCGCCCGACCACAAGGTTTTTGAAAGCCATCCGATCCTTAACACCCAGCTTCTTCACTATCTCGGCCACGGCGACATTAAAGCGAAGGGCGACGTAGTGCGCCTCGACGGCAAACATGTTGTCTTCACGGATGGCAGTCGCGAGGAGATTGACCTTGTTCTCTGCGCCACAGGGTATGAGTGGAAGATCCCTTACGTTGATCCGTCAGAGTTCACCTGGAAGGCAGGCCGCCCGGACCTCTACATGAACCTGTTTGTGAAGGGCCACGCCAACCTATTCTCGCTTGGCTTCATGGAAACCAATGGTGGCGCCTACAAACTGTTCGACAATATGGCGGACCTGATCGCTCGTGTGATTTTGGCGGAGCGGGATCAGCCCAACCAGGCAAAGCGTTTCCACAAGCGGCTCGCAAATCACCAGCCAGATCTGTCAGGTGGTGTCAATTATGTCGGGTCCGACCGGCACGCGACGTATGTAAATATAGATGCGTATAAAAAGGCAATGGCTGATCTGCGCAAACATATGGGATGGCCCGATATTCCCGACGGACATTACGACCCTGTTCGTGCCGCGACGAATGCAAAAGCCGCATGAGCAGAACCGTCATGATCACGGGCGCGGCGGGGGGTCTCGGTCGCGCTATTGCAGAAGAGTTCCGGGCTCGGGGCGACCATCTGGTTTTGACTGATCGAAGTAGGGAACTGTCTGCGCTTCACGCTAGTTCTGTGGCTGAGCTGATCAATGCTGATCTTTGCGATGACGAGGATCTGCAACGTCTTTGCGCACGGTTGGAGAGCGGTGAGCCTGCAATCGATCTCCTGATCAACAATGCAGGCATCGGTGTTCCGGGATCTGTATCGGCGCTTGATGCGGCCCTCCTCACCAAGCATATCGACATCAATCTCACAGCACCGATGCGCCTTTGCCAGGCGGCGGCACGGGGCATGTTAAATAGAGGCGGAGGCCAGATTTTCAACATCGTCTCTCTGGCAGGTCTTTTCCCACTCAAAGACAGCGCGGCCTATACTGCGTCGAAATTCGGGCTGCGCGGGTTCACCGCCGCGCTCGCCCTTGAGCTCGCACCCCACGGCATCAGCGTTGGGGGCCTTTATCCCAGCGCGATAGATACGCCGATGTTGCGCGAGGAGATGTCTCACCCGGACGGATCACCACTCAACTTTGCAGGCAGTGCCGATCCTCTCTCTTCGGAAGCAACCGCAAAGTGGGCGATGGACGCCCTTGCCTCAGGTAACCTTGAAACCTGGCTACCAAAAAGCGAGGGGCGGATGGCGAGCATCGTCATGACCTTTCCGACAAGCCTTCAGCGGGTATTTCGGTATATGGAGAAGCAAGGCAATAAGAAGAAGCAGATCTATCTGGCGAGCCTTCATACCTGATTACGACCAGCTCAGCGCGAGTTAGCGCCCCAGCCGTTTGATCAACTGATCGTGCAGCACATTCTCTGCCGCGAACAGATAGTCCGCCTTGCTGGCCGACACCGTTTCCGCTCCTGCCTGACGCAGGTGATCGGCAACCGCCTGAACTTGCGCTGTGGGACAGATTACACGCACTTCGCTGCCGCCCTCAAACGTGCTGATCACGTCGGCAGCGCACTGATGGTGCCGATCCAGATCTTCTGCTATCTTTGCGGGATCAAAGGGTCCGCGCGCTGCAACAAGCATGTGGTTCTCTGCGCGGTCTCTTGCGTCCAACCGGTCGAGGATTGCCCGCGCCGCCGCAAGTGACGCATCGCCCCAATCGGCGTTCAAGGATGCCACGAGGTTGGCCTCGCTCCGAAGCATGACGCCGTCGTCGAGAATTTTCAGATTGTTCGCGATGAGCGTCGCTCCCGTCGATGTGATATCGACAATGGCTTCAGCTGAACCCGCTGCTGGAGCGCCTTCTGTTGCGCCCAGACTCTCCACAATGCGGTAATCATTGATCCCGTGGTCGGCGAAGAACATGCGGGTGAGATTGAAATATTTCGTTGCCACACGCAGGCGCTTGCCGCGCTTTGCGTGGAATGCCAACGCCACGTCATCCAGATCAGACATCTTGTCGACGTCTATCCAACTCTGCGGAACCGCAACCACCACATCAGCGTGCCCGAACCCAAGCTTCAGAAGCAGTTCGACACTTTGGTCGGGGGCGGCGAGCTTCTCCCGGATCAGGTCTTCACCGGTAATGCCAAAGTGGATCGTTCCCTGTTCCAGGTTCCCAGCAATTTCAGACGCTGACAGAAAGGCGATCTCAACGTCAGAGACACCCTTCAATGCTCCAGTATAACCGCGTCCGCCATGCTTGGAGACTTTCAGGCCTGCCCGCTTGAAGAACTCTGACGCATTTTCCTGAAGACGGCCTTTAGAGGGGAGACCCAAAATGAGTTTGTTGGTGCTCATTTCACTTCTCCCTTATTGGTCGCCTGAAAGAGTCTTTCCAATGCGATGGCACATCCCACCGCCTGCACGGGCTTGGGCGCACCAAGGCTCTGCAACAGGCCATCATATCGCCCACCGCCCATGATCACGGCGTCATTGCCAAGTTCCGGCACGCGCAGTTCGAACACGTGGCCCGTATAATATTCCAGCTTCCGCCCAAAACCCGTGGAGAAAGTCGCACGCCCAAGGTCAACTCCAGCGTCTGATATTGCCTTCAGACGGACAGACAGTTTCTCAAGCGCTGGGTTGGCAGAAATGCCATTCTTCTTCAAAAGGCTTCCGACTTGCTCGACCGCGTCGGAGGCAGGAACGGAAATCTTCATGTAAGCGGCAATGATCGTTGCAGCTTCTTTTGGCATCTGTTCTGTCGTTGCCTCACCTGCTTTCTCAAGCAGACGGCTGGCAATCTCATCAACGCCACGTCCGCCTACGGGGGCGATGCCACCGAGCTTTAGGACGTCTGTTAGAAGCGTTGTGGCTTGTTTCTCATCAAGACCGACAAGAACAGACAAAAGACCATTCTGGTCTTCACCATTTGCCTGTCCCTCACCGTTCGAGAGGTCGGTTAGCAGATTTGCAAAGAAGTCCGGTCGCCAGAACTGACGTCGCAAGCGCCCTTTCCAACCTTTTGGAATATTGATCGCATCAATCAGCGCATCAAAGAGAGACAGGTCGCCCAGCTCGAACTGAAAATCGGTGAGACCCGCTGCTTCAACCGCAGCGACGCCGAGGCGGGTGATTTCAGCATCCGCCGCTGCCTCATCAACGCCGCCCAATATTTCGAGACCACACTGATTATATTCACTCAGTTTTTCCGAGCCAGTAGGCTGGTAGCGGTACACGGGTCCGCTCGCACATAAACGCCGAGGCGTTGCGCCGTCCGGATCAGTTTCAAGGTATAGACGGCAGACGGGAATAGTGAGCTCGGGCCGAAGACAGAGCTCCTGGCCGCCGACGTCGGTAAAGAGATAGGTGCGCCGTCTGATGTCTTCCCCAGATCTGTCCAGAAAAATGTCGGCTGGCTGGAGAACAGGTGCGGTTACGGGTTCAAACGAGGCCGCTTCGAAGGACGCCCGAACGGCCTCGGCCTGTTTCTCGCGTGCCTTAAGCTCGTCCCCACTGCTGGAAATGCTTGTCATGGTCTCATCCCGCACCATCCCGTGGAGGTTCTTGGTTTTGAACAAACTCAAAACCGGGCTCCATTAGCAAAAACTTTTCGCGTTCCCAGACGGTGAAGTTGAAACACTTCGCCTGGTAACGCTCTGGGAACATGATTACGGGCTCCTGTGTAACATGGAAATGCAAAGAATTCTGAAAGAGTGTCGACTATCAGGCTCACATGATCCCCGAAACGTGACGGTGGGTCAGTGAGCCTCGCTATGTCGGCCAAGAATTTCCTGCACATGCTCAACGAGTGCGGCACGCGGCACAGAAACCTGCGCGTGGGCGCTTTCCCGCCATTCCGCATTGTCGGTGATTTCTTCTGACTTTTGCGCGCCGAGGATCAGGTCTTTCAGCGTCACTTCGCCTTTTTGTCGCTCATCCTCGCCTTCGATGACAACAAGTGGTGCACCGCGCCGGTCGGCATATTTC
>Ga0189286_100088_pt1 | contig 61628 bp, 60 predicted proteins | sample UW69minimetaG_FD_130330 | JGI IMG/M metagenome (GOLD analysis project Ga0189286, IMG submission 130330) | Marine microbial communities from the Costa Rica Dome - UW69 mini metaG | ecosystem: Environmental > Aquatic > Marine > Oceanic > Photic zone | place: Costa Rica: the Eastern Pacific...
GTTATTATTGACTTTTGAAAATACATCCATAGAGAACGACTGACGAAAACGTGACCAGTTGCTTTTTTGCTAATTAAAAAAGCAAAGGGAAACCGAAAGATGGAAAATAGGGTGTTAGAGATTAGGTATAACTATTTCTTTTTTTGAGTTTTTCCAGACCATTTATCGGTTAACTCAACATAAGAGAATGGCAAAGCAGATGGTTGCCTTTTTAGTTGATTGTTATTGAAGGCTCGTTGAAGTATGTCTTCTATAAGGTAGTCTTCGTGGTTGGTTTCTGGCTTGAATTCTCTTTTTAAAGATATATTGAATAGGTTTGCTGTAGCATTATACCAAAAAGCTTTCCAGCCACTTCGTAAACGCTTTACTAATTTGAACGCTGTTTCGCCTGTTTGTCGATGAATTAGCTTTACTAGTATTTGTCCTTCTGTTTTGGTTAGCTTTTTTAACTTGGCCGTTAGTTCGTCTTCAATGAATTTTTGTACTCTTTTGGTATATTTTCTTCGTTTGGATTTAGAATCTATTTTATCGAGACGTTCATTTAGTTTGACTAAACGGTCAGCAGCTAGTTTGGCATAAGGATATACTTTGAGTGTTTTTCTACGCAAGACAAGATAGCGAATACGTTCCTTTTTTGATGAGAATTTCAATTTATTCAACACTAATACCTCATCTAGTTCTATTGTAGTACGTGCAATGGTATCACCTTCAATGATGAATTGCTTTACTTTTGTTGTGTCCTGTGTAAAGATTTGCGCTTGACTGACAAAAGAGATTAATAATATGATGAGACTCATCTTTTTCATGTGGTCACTGAAATTCTTTCAATTTTATATCAAATGTAATAATTCGTTCTCTTATTGTAAACTTGTTTAACCTTTTTTTATTTTTCTAGAAATTGCTTTTTTGAGTTCTCTTTTTTACTTAAATCTTAAAAGTTTACATGAGTTCAATTATTAATTCTGTTTTAATATTGTTATTTTCGTTTGAATTAATTTAAAATTTTATGGCAAAAAAGAAAATTATCAATAAAAAGTCAATGACTTTTTTGGAAAAATATTTGAATAATGCAGCTCCAACTGGTTATGAGTGGAATGGACAGAAGATTTGGATGGATTATTTGAAACCTTATGTAGATGAATTTATTACGGATTCTTACGGAACTGCTGTTGGAGTTATTAATCCTAAAGCAAAATATAAAGTTGTAATTGAAGGACATGCCGATGAGATTTCATGGTATGTAAATTATATTACCGAGAATGGATTGCTTTATGTGATTCGAAATGGAGGAAGTGATCATCAGATTGCTCCATCTAAATGGGTGAATATTCACACGAAGAAAGGAATTGTAAAAGGTGTTTTTGGATGGCCAGCTATTCATACAAGAAATAGAGCGAAAGAAGAACCTCCAAAAATGGATAATATTTTTATTGATGTTGGATGCTCTAATAAGAAAGAAGTTGAAGCGCTTGGTGTACATGTAGGTTGTGTAATTACATATCCTGATGAATTCCATGTATTGAATAGGGATAAGTTTGTTTGTAGAGCTATTGATAATAGAGCTGGTGGATTTATGATTGCTGAAGTAGCACGTTTGTTACATGAGAATAAAGTAAAGCTTCCTTTTGGATTGTATGTTACCAATTCTGTACAAGAAGAAATTGGGTTGCGTGGTGCTGAAATGATTACACAAACGATTCAACCTGATGTAGCTATTGTAACAGACGTTTGCCATGATACTACAACTCCAATGATTAATAAGAAGACACAAGGAGAAACTAAAATGGGCGATGGACCTGTAATTTCGTATGCACCTGCAGTACAGAATAAGTTACGTGAACGCATTATAGAAACAGCGGAGAAGAAAAATATTCCTTTCCAACGTATGGCATCTAGTCGTTCTACAGGAACCGACACAGATGCTTTTGCGTATAGCAATGGTGGTGTTCCTTCAGCGTTAATCTCATTACCTCTACGTTATATGCATACAACTGTGGAGACTGTACATAAAAATGATGTTGAGAATGTTATTCGTTTGATTTACGAAACATTGTTAACGATTAAAGATGGAGAAACGTTTAGTTATTTTGACTAATACAATTATACTATAACATCAATAAGGCTTTCAAAATTTTGAAAGCCTTATTTTTTGAGAACACTTCTTTTGTGTTTTGCCTCGAAGAAGTGGCCTAACTAAAAAACTAATAATGTTTTTTTAGCTTTTGCATGCATTAGCAGTTTAGCAGTAATCAAAATTGTCCTTTTATTAAACTTTATCATCCTGTAAAGACTGCTAATACATGACTTAGGTTTAGTATCCAGCATTTTGTTGTGTGTCTGGACATGCATTGATTTGATTTTGCGGAATCGGAAATACCAATTCATTCGCATCAAAAGAAAAACCTTCAATTGTTAATTGTCTTCTTTTGAAATCATGCAAATATTGTCCTTCAAAAGCTAATTCAGAGATTCTTTCATTAAATACACTATTAATTGTAGCAGTTACACTAGGTAGTCCAACTCTAGCTCTCACTGTATTTAAGTCTTGTTGAGGCGTTGCGCCAACCGAAGTTCCTAGTTCTAAGTTTGCCTCTGCACGCATTAATAGTAATTCTGGTAGTCGTACCATTTGAACATTTCCAAATTGGTTGTACCATTTGGTTGTGTAGCTGCCTATAATCATGGCAACATTTGAGTTTGCATTGAATCCTCTGTTTTCAGCAGTTAGGAAATTGGCAAAACCATCTGTAATTCGCACATCTCCTCTACCACCTTGTGCACTTGGCGCCCAAAAGGTATTCATTCCGTTTGCTCCATCAATTTCTGATACTTGTATTGAAAAGATATCTTCGGACGTATTTGCATCTTGCGCAAAAGCAAATCTATACGTAGGAACTAAACTTGCTCCTGACTCATTGATAGCGTCATTTGCAGCATCTCTTGCACCTGCATAGTTCCCCATTTGCAAATACACTCTTGCTAAAACTGCATTTACGGTGGATTTGTTAGCATATATTCCATTGCTTGTTGGAACTAAAGCGCTCGCCGCTATTAAATCTGCTAAAATTCTGTCATATACTTGTTCTACTGTACTTCTTGAGTTACAATCAGAAGAGATATCGCCTCCGTTGAAAGGACTTACTTCTGTTTTGAGTACAATTCCTAAGTTTGAACTTGCATTGCCATCGCTATATGGTTTTGCAAATAGTTTTATCAATTCAAAGTGAATGAGCGCTCTTGCAAAAAGTGCTTCTCCTTCTACTCTATCTCTATCTGCTTCATCTACAATGTCAATAGCTTCTAGCACCAAATTTGCTCTGTTGATGGCACTGTAACCAATATTGAATATATTCGTAACTCTACTATTTGTAGTTAAAATTTGTTTGTTTATGATTTGACGCGGATCATTGAAGGTTCCTCCAAAGGTAATTTTTCCATCAGCTGCTAAGAGTTCTGCTACAAAAATTAAATCACCTCCTAACAAAGCTGTACTCGACATTGTATTGTATACGCCATTAAGCGCTCCAATTACTTTTTCACTACTGTTTAATGCACTACTTGCACTCAGTGTGTTTAATGGTTCAACATCTACATAATCTTCACATGAAAATGACACATATGCAATGATTACCATTAGATATACTTTATATTTATTTTTTATCTGCTTCATTTTCTTATGTTTTTAAAATCCAACTTTTACTCCTAGTGTTATTGTTTTTGCTTGCGGCGCCGAATAGAAATCTACACCTTGAAATACATTGCTTCCATTTGCCAAAAAGTCTGTACTTACTTCCGGATCCCATCCATCGTACTTAGTAAATGTTAATAGGTTTTGTCCTGTCACATAGATTCGTAAGTCTGATAAGCTTATTTTTTCTAGTAGTTTTGGACTAAAATTATATCCTAAAGAGATTGTTTTTAATCGCACATACGAACCATCTTGTAAAAATCTGCTTGATGTTGCTGTTCCGTTTCCTCCCACTAATCTTGGTTGTGGAATGTCTGTGTTTGGATTTTCTGGAGTCCAATAGTTTAATTCGCTTGCCAATTGATTGTCTATAAAGTCTCCTCCAACCATAAAGCCATCTGCCGCTCTATGAATTTTGTTTCCTTGCACGATATTGAACAAGAAATTAAGGTCGAAGTTTTTGTATCGTAATTGATTGCTAATTCCTGCTACCCAGTCTGGATTTGGACTTCCTAACACTTTAAAGTTTGCTGCATTTGGATCGTTCGTTGTTCCGCCTGAACCATCGTTTAAGAAATATAAAGCATCTCCATTGTCTGGATCAACCCCAGCATATTCTCTGCCGTAAAATACTCCGATTGGCTCTCCTTCTATAAGTGCATTCATGTATCGATCGTTGGTGCTTAGAATTGGCTGCCCATTGATCAGTTTTGTTACTTTATTGTCATTTTTAGCAAAATTGATATTGGTTTCCCATTTAAAATCTTCCGTATCTACATTAATCGTATTTAAGGTAACTTCAAATCCTTTGTTTTCTATATTCCCAACGTTTGCTGAAAATCCTGTAAATCCAGAAGTCGCGTCAATAGGTCTTCTTTGAATTAAATCTTCCGTTTGTTTGTTGTAATAGTTTACCTCAAGATTGATTCTGTTATCTAAAAAACCTAATTCTAATCCAACATCAAACTTAGATGTTGTTTCCCAAGACAATTCATTGTTTGCTAATTGCGTTGGAGACAATCCTGCTAATTTATTGTATGCTACTGGAGAGAATAATGCTAAACTAGGGAATCCGTTAAAGTTGTTTCCGCTGATTCCGTAACTACTTCTTAGTTTCATAAAACTGATAGTTTTTGAACCTTTTAAGAATGATTCTTCAGAAATTTTCCAAGCTCCTGAAACTGCTGGAAAAAACACACCATCGTCAAATGCTGAACTTTTATCATATCTTCCAGTAAATCCTACAATGTATTTGTTGTTCAACTTATACGTTAACCTTCCGAAGTACGAATAAAATCCATTGTTTGCCGTAGTTCCCACAACACCTGTTGGTACTGCTCCAGTTCCTGTTTGATCTAATCCGGAGATAAATCCTGTAGCACTTCCACCTGCTGCTTCCGTTCGTGTTTTTTGTGCTTCTGTTCCTAAGACTAGGTTTATATCATGATTGTCATTGATTTTTTTGTCAATGGTAGCAAATATTTTTGGTGAGAAGGTTTGAAATTTTGTAATTGTTGTAGATCCAAATCCTCCTGTAATTTCATTTCCTTGTGTATTTGAGTTTTGAAATACAAATGCTTTTCTCGATCCTCTATCTAATCCGAGTTCACCACGAATATTTAACCAATCATTAAATTGGTAATCTGCATATACATTTGCCAAAATTCTATCTGACACATTATTTCTTGTAGAGTTTTCATCTTCAATTAAAGCACTGTAGTAACCGCTGATGATGCTTCCTACTTGATCATAGCGAATTAAATCTCCATTTTCATTTCTCACTGGTGAAATTGGTGCTTGCGCTACTAATTGAATTGGTGTAGCAAAGGCATTATCACCTGCAACAGTATTGGTTTCTAAGCGACTTAATGTAGCACTAATTCCCAAACGCATACGGTCGCTTACGGTATGTTCGTAATTAAGAATTCCGTTGAGTTTCTTTAAATCGTTTCCTATCAAAATTCCTTCTTGATGATCGTACGATAGATTAGTATAAAATCTGCTTTTTTCATTTCCTCCCGAAGCGCCTACACTAAATTGTAATAGTTTCGCATTTCTAAAAGCTAAATCTTGCCAATCTGTATTGACATCTTGTCCTTGCGACAAATCGCCCAAAATAGTATCTGCAAAGAAATTTCCTGTATCTTCTCCAAATGAATTTACGGCAGCTACTCTGAAAAAGTCTCTATATTGCACTGCATTCATAAAGTCTCTCAAGTTAGTAGGCTCACTTGTACCGCTTTGAAAATCAACATTGAATCGTGTTGTTCCTTGCTTTCCTTTTTTGGTAGTGATTAAGATCACTCCGTTTGCTCCTCTTGAACCATAAATAGCCGTTGCGGCAGCATCTTTTAGTACTTCTAACGATTCTACATTGTTGAAATTGATATCTCTGGTTCCGCCAGCAATTACCAAACCATCCACAACATATAAAGGTTCGTTATTTCCGCCAATGGAATTAGTTCCACGAATTCTCACCTTGATAGCTCCATCAATCTTACCACTTTGACTTTCTATAAAAACTCCTGAAGCTTTTCCAGAAAGTGCTTCTTGTATCGAAGCTACTGGCACATTGTCTAATTGTTCAGATTTTATTTTTGTAATAGCTCCTGTATTATCGACTTTACTAGATTTTCCATATCCAACAATCAACACTTCACTTAATGAGGTTACATCTTCTTCTAAAGTGATGTTTATTACTGATTTGTCTGTTACAACTTCTTCTTTGGTCTTAAATCCTACATAGGAAAACACCAATATGTCTTCTCTTTTACAGCTAATATTGTAGTTTCCATCAAAATCTGTCTGTGTTCCATTAGTAGTTCCCTTGACAAGAACTGTAACTCCTAATAATGGAGTGCCTTTACCATCTACAATATTACCTGAAACATTTTTTTCTTGTGCTAATACTACACTGACATTGAACAGAAATAGTAAAAGTATTGTGATGTAATTCTTTTTCATTTAAATAAACTTTTTTAGTTAGTACTCGTTTAAAGGTTAAAAAAGTGAAGTGAAGTTTATACGTACTCTTTATTGTTTAATATGTGCGGGAATACAGTTTTAAAGATGATATAAAGGATTCACACTACTTTTTTGCTTTGATAAAAGAACTAGATCTTTAATGATTTTGAGGGAATCCCTATAGATGTTACCCTTACCGACAAAGGTTTACCTTAATTTTACTTAAATAGATGTAACATCATTTTGAAGTTCTTAGTAGTTAATCTAGTTTTAAGTATGGCTTTTCCTATTGAAGAAAAATATATCCTAGAAGTACAATCAGAAATGAATGTTGTATTTCCTCTTGCATTTAAAAAGCGAATGCTTAAATTAAACGGAGGAGAATCTATCATTATGAAACAGGAGTTTGAATTGTATCCTTTTTTTGACAAATCTGATAACAAGAGGATTCGACGAACTTGCAATCATATTGCACTTGAAACTAAGAATGCTAGAGAATGTACAGGTTTTTCTAAAAATACAATCGCTATTGGTGCTGATGGTTCAGGGAATCAAATCATATTGCTACATGATGGAGATGGGATTTTGAAAGATGAAATTTATTTTTGGAATCATGAGCTTGGAGATATCAAAATGTTAGCCAAAACTCATATCCTTTCTACTGAGAATACTGATAATTCAATATGGCAACGAATAAAAGCAATATTGAAAATATAACTGAAAATAAAAGTCTTCAATTTTCCACTGAAGACTTTCTTTTATAAATCATGTTTTGGATTTAATGCTACGCTACACGATACATTTTTACATACTGTGTAGGTGTTTGTGCAAAATGTTTTTTGAATGATTTATTGAAAGTTACTTTGTTATTGAATCCAACTTCGTAGGCTACATCAATGATATTTAAATTATGATGTATGTCATTTTTTAAAATCTGAGAAGCTTCTGTAATACGATATTGGTTAATGAGTTCAAAGAAATTCAATTCAAAATGCTCATTGATTACTTGTGACGTATTGTGCCTAGTTGTATTCAACATTTTAGAAAGCTTTTCTAAGTTGATATCATTTTGCTTATATATTTTTTCTTCATTTAATAAATACAAGAGTTGCTCTTTCAATTCTTGCGACAAACTTTCCGTCAATCCAGAGTTTCTATATTTACTATTGATTCTAATCACATAACTATTGGTAATAATTTTTGGTTGAATGTATGCCATAAAACCTATGTATAATACCATAGAAGTCATTACCCATATTTGAAAGTGATACAAAAACTCACTTTTAGGAATAATGCGAATTACTGTTAAACAATAGAACGTAAAGCTTAAGATGTATAAGGTAATGAGTCCCATTAAATTTCGCTGCCATTTTTGTACGCGCTCACTGATTTCTGAATTCTTATGGATGTCTTTGTAGTATATCTTATATACAAAATAACCATATCCAAAAAGCAATGTTAATTTCACAAACACCATTGGTGGCAAAAATGATTTATAGTCAATCGTGCTTGTGTAAAGCATTACTTTTAATTTTTCTTCCTCGGGAAGTACTAAGATAGGAAGTAACACCGTCATAATAACAATGGTAGGAACGAGATGTAATAGGTGTTGCTTTTTAAACACATATTTTTTGGTAATACTTTTAAAGTAGAAATACAGTAACGGTCCGTCCACAAACACAAATAGAGTTGACATAAATAAGGCATGCGGAAATCTGTATTTCAAATTTGAATCATATAAAAATAAATGTAGTATAAACAGCGAACGTATCAGTATAAAAATGCTTATAAATATGATGGCGTTTCTATTCTTATTTCTCTTAAAATTCATGACGATTGCAATAAAAAAACCAATCAACGCTGAAAACAAATAGAATAGATTGTAAGCAGTAAAGTTCAAACTATATTTTTTAAATATCTTTTGAAAAGGCGCTACATGTTTAAATGCGCTAAATTCACTAGCATGTACAAAATTTATATCATGACTCATTTTTATATACGTATCTACAGATACTGTCATTTGTTCCAGATCACGATTTCGCGCATGCTGTAATGCTAATTCTTTATAAATAGAAATACTATCTGTAGAACTAGATTTCATTTTTTGATTTCCTGCATCATAGAAATAGGGAGATTTCTTTGACGCGGTTTTTGATAATTTTGTAAACTCCGTTTGATGTATATGGGTATCTAGGTTGTGTCCAAAAACACATGCATTAGGGAATAAAAAAATAAGAACAAATACCATCAAACGTGTTATTTGATTTAATTCTTTCATAACAATACAATTTATTTGAATATACAACTTTATTCTTACAAACCTTGTACTTATAGTATCTCCCGATAAAACTTTACTCATTTTTTACCTGTTATTTACTTCCAAAAAAAGAATTTTGCAACCGCTACACTACTTCAAAAATTCTTTGATAAACCTCTGGTTATATTGGTTTACAGCAAACTTGTTTCTCATTTTTTAAATCTATCTATACGCATGAAATATTCACCACAAAAAAAGGGCTTTATTTAGCTTTCATTTGGTATAGAAAACAAATAAAACCAAATTAACTACATATTAATCAGTTAATTAAAATCAAATCCCTCAATTTTCTTTTTATTCAAAATTTATAAATCTTAAGTTGAAATTTATAAATCTTTAGAATGTGCCTTTTTTTACGCTTTTGACTTTGCATAGTTTTGATTCAGTATTAACCGTTAAAATTATTATTATGAAAAAAAAGAATTTAAAAGGCTTGAAATTAAACAAGAAGAACATTTCTAGCGTTGGGCAAGAAAAAGTAACTGGAGGATTTACAGCAGGACGTTGTACAATTGGATGTACAGATGGTTGCACTCCAATCCAAACTGCATGGAACTGCAGTAGAGGAAATTGTACAGGAAACTGTGACGGAGGAATTTCTCTATTTGTAGGATGTCCTATAGATAATGAAGATTAATTGTTCTTCGATGAATTACGATTCTAAAAGAAGAAAAGCGATACCTTAACCAAGTGTCGCTTTTACTTTTCATCGTAAATTAAAATGATACTCCATACACAAAATAAGATAAACCTATATTTTTTGCTTTTATATCTTTTTTAAAGTGCATGGAATTGTTTGGAAGGAAATTTCACAGCAGATTTCGAAAATGGATTAACACTAAATCCCAATCTTTGTTATTCACTGGTAACAAATTATGAACAGTAAATTTTCTAAAATAGGAAAGTTATCTCAAAACAAGTTGAAACGGATCTCTTGACATCTTTTGAAGATAATTATCCTTTTATTTTCTTCTCCTTTACTGTTCCATATTTATCAAATAAATAGACTAGTGAAGTCATGGTTGCTGCGCCTAATTCTAATTCACGTTTGTTGACCGCATCAAAAGTATCATTTTCAGCATGATGGTGATCAAAATAACGTTGCGAATCCGGACGTAATCCTGCCAATACAATTTGATCATCTTTTAATGGTCCAATATCAGCACCACTTCCTCCTTTTTCAAAATAATGAATTAAATATGGTTTGAAAAGTTTTCGCCAGCTTTCTACCTGTGTAAAATTTCCATCAGAACAGTCAAAAGAGAAACCTCTTGGTGTAAATCCGCCTGCATCACTTTCTAAAGCAAATATGTGCTTCTCGCCTTTTGTTTTGGCTACTTCTGCATATTTACGCCCACCACGCAATCCATTTTCTTCGTTCATGAATAACACAACTCTAATGGTACGCTTTGGTTTGTATCCTGTTTCTTTGAATAAACGCAATACTTCCATACTTTGTACTACACCAGCGCCATCATCATGCGAACCGTCTCCCAAATCCCACGAATCTAAATGTCCGCCAACAATAATGATTTCATTCGGAAATTCGCTTCCTGTAATTTCTCCAATGACATTATGTGACAAAACATCTTCATACTGTTTACAGTGTTGTGAGAATTTGAATTTTACATTCGGATTTAATTTAAGTGCTTTGCTCAATAAATCTGCACCTTTGGTACTGATAGCTGCCGCAGGAATACGGTCTGCCACAGCAATATCGCCATAACTCATACTTCCGGTATGTGGATAATCGTCTAAACGTAAGTTCATAGAACGCACTACAACACCAATTGCTCCGTATTGAATTGCTTCTTTTGCTCCTGCATAACGTTGATTTACACAACCTCCATAAGCTTCAAACGTACTGATTAAGTCTGCTTGCATTGGGCGATTATAAAAGACTATTTTTCCTTGTATTTTTTCTTTTCCGAGGGTTTTTAATTCTTCAAAATTTTGCACTTCAATTACCTCAGCTTCTATGCCTGCTTCTGGCGTTGCTACAGAACCTCCTAGCGCACAAATAGGCACCATTACTTTTTTTGAACCCATTACAATAAATGCTTCTTCTGGCTTTCCTCTTTCCCATTTAGGCACCATCACTTCTTGCAACCACACTTTATCCAAACCTAAAGCTTCTAATTCTGCTTTGGTATATTGAACAGCTTTTGCAGCGTTAGTGGATCCAGAAAGTCGTCCACCAATTTTGTTCGATAAATGATCTAGCCAAGCATAACTTTTTCCATTAAGTAATGATTCGGAGTATACTTTTTTAAGTTGTTTTTCATCATCACTTTGCGCAAAACTAATAGCGCTTGCTAGCCATAGTAAAACTAAGATTTTTTTCATTTTGGTAGTATTATAAATTTACTCTGACTCTAATTGTTTTTTATATTCTTCAAGGTTTGCTTTGATATCATCATCCAATTCTGGCTCTTCAATATCAGAGTATTCTTGTAAAGTATCATATATAATTTTTGCTACAATATAACGTGCCGTAGGCTTATCATCTGCAGGAATTGCAAACCAAGGTGCATGTGGTTTGCTTGTTTTGTTTAAAACATCTTCGTAGCATTCTTGGTATTTATCCCAAAGCTTTCGTTCTTTTAAGTCGCTTGGTGAAAACTTCCAGTTTTTTTCTTTGAGTTCTAAACGACGAAGCAATCTGTCTTTCTGTTCATCTTTTGAAAGGTTCAAGAAAAACTTAAAGATAATCGTTCCATTTTCGGCAATGTGTTTTTCAAAATTATTGATTTGCTCAAAACGTTTTGCCCAAAATTCATCATTTACATCGTCAACGGTCTCTACTCCAGGGATATTTTCTCCCATAATATAATACGGATGAACCCGTGTTACCAATACATTTTCATAATGTGTCCTATTAAAAATAGAAAATTTCCCTCTTGCTGGAAGCGCTATATAATGTCTCCACAAATAATCGTGTTTCAATTCCAACTCTGTTGGCACTTTAAAACTATGTACAACAATTCCACGCGTATTAAAGTCTTTAAAAACCTCACGAATCATACTATCTTTTCCTGCGGTGTCCATCCCTTGTATGCAAACCAGCACACCATACTTTCCGTGTGCATACAACGTATCTTGCAGCTTCCCTAAATCTTCTCGAAGATCTTCCAGTTCTTTTTTGATTTCTTTTTTAGATTCTTCTAAATCAAGTTCAGTAGATAATTCACTTATTCTTACTGGTTCAGTGATTTTAAAAGTATTGGTATCAAAATGCTTCATCTATTACTATTTTTCTTTGAAGGCTAAATATACGGATTGTACTTCACTTTTTTTGTAGTTTAGCTGTCTCAAATTATTAGTATTGCATCATGAATAAGCAAAATTTAGTATTTATTTTATTTTTAAGCTTGAGTTTGTCTTTGTTCGCACAAAGCGATCAAGATTCAATTCCTGCATATAGTAAAAACGGAATTTCCAAGCCCAGCATTCTGTCTGCCAATCCTTTTGGTATTTTTATTTCGCGATTGAATCATAATTTTAAGTTGAAAGCTTCACGCAGAATGGAAATAGATATTGTGCTTGAAAGTGGAAATGTTTGGGGACCAAAAGTAAAAACGTATATTCCAAATGATCCGGCAATACAAAGAGAAATGAGCAATATAGAATGGTTCAGTAGACAATATTTTGTTGACGAAGAAACGCTTGATGCTGGTTATTTTGAAATTGAAACCGATGGTGTGATCAAAGGATTGAGAGCTAATTTGACAATTCCAACTGCAAAAAACCAAGAACTTATTGTTGGTTTAAGAGCTTTTGTATTGACCAATGGAAAGTTTCCGCTTTCTGCATTGACAACCGATCGTTTTATTGAGTTTTTCCATGATAATGTTGCTGGTGGAGATGATCCTTTTGACAGACGTGTTTTTGGATTGGATAAAGCTAAATTTTTATATACCGATCGTAATGGAAGAACTTTTAATCTTGGAAATGGCGATTTTTTAACTGCAGGAATTGAAACGCATTACTACTACTATCCTACTTTTTTGAACGATAAAAAAATCTATTTCAATTTGGGAGCACATGTAGGAACCAATCTTTCAAAATACAACATGGCTATGGATATTGGTGCTTCTGCTGCTGCCGTAAAACAATTTGACCTCAACGATCGTAATTTTGTTTTATTCGGATTAGGTGCCAATTTACTTCGTAAGAATGCTATCGATTTACAGAATGATAATTTTGATTTTGGAACCAATGACTTCATCGGAAGCTTTGAAGTAAATGCAGAATATACATTTATATCCAAAGGAAAAACCTATCATTCGTTTGGTTTGAATTATTATTTACAAACCAGTTTACACCAAAAAGACGAAGACGATTACAATATTTATGTCCGTGATGAAGACTCATTTAATTCTTGGGGACATGGAACACGTCATTTATATAAAGATACCAATTATTGGACATTTGTATATACGTTTACACGAAAAATATCAACTTCTTTTTACATCCAACAAGACTTTACAGTCAATAACAATCCTGATTTACAGACTGGTCTAAGTGTAAAATTTGGAATCTAAAATAATTCTGAATGTAAGTGTTGAATTATGGAAGTATCTACAATCTAAAATTTGAAACGTCACTACGAGGAATTTATGACGTGGTAGTCTGTCAATAGAAAAATAATTTCATTGTAAGAGAAACAGATTGCCACAAATCTTCTCTAAAATTCTCGCAAAGACGTTTCTAAAATAATTCTGAATTCTGAATTAGTTAACTCTCCAGGGTGGATTTTTTCGATCCTCACCTGCTTTGAATAAAATTAAATGATGTCCATCAAGATCATTAAGGTGTGCTTCTCGCCATCGCCATGATTTGTTTTCTGGAAGACTTGTAAACACAATGCCTTTTTCTTGTAAAATTTTTACTGTTTCATCTAAGTTTTCATCTTCAAAATATAGTGTAACGTTACTGTTTTCAGACACTTCTTCTACATGATGAATAGAAAACGTAGCGTCGCCATCAGGACATTCAAAACGTACATATCTAGGAAGTGCGTCTACAATGAGACGCAATCCTATTTTTTTATAAAATTCTGTTGCTTTGGCAACATTAGTTGATGAAATCGTTACTTGATTCAAATTCATAATCTATAATCCTTTTTGAGTTCTTTTATATAGCCAAACTGATAATAAGATTGCTATGACACCATACATTCCAGTGACTAACCAGTTAATTTGGTATCCAAATGCATCTACAATTCCCAATCCAATTTTAGGGCTAAAAATATGTGCTATTGAAAATGCCATTGCGTACAAAGCCATATAACTGCCCTCGAGCCCATCTTTCGCTCTATCAAGAGCAAATCTATTCGTGTAAGGAAATCCTAACATTTCACTTAAGGTCATAAGTACAATACTTACGATAAGAATTCCGATCCAAAAGTTTTGATACATTACCAAAAAGCTAAATGCAAGTAAAATACAAGACACTACAATGTACTTTGTAAAAGAAATTTTTTGTTTTTCTAAATAGTTAAGAAGTGGCATTTCAAACACTACAATTATTGCTACATTAAGAAATAAAAGAATTCCTATTTTAAATTCATCTAGATGGAATACTTCATCATAGTACAATGGTATCGTTGTGAATAACTGAAAAAATGCCATTCCAAAAAGAAAACAAATAAAAGAGTGAATCCAAAAAGAAAAGTCTTTATATACAGCATTTTTATCTAAGTTTTCTTGCTTATTACGTATTTCTGATGGCTTGGTTTTTGGATCTTTTACTAAATAGCTAAATAGTAATATGGCTGTAATACACGTTATGCCATCAATCCAAAACAAGAGTCCATAACCATTCATGACTATAATGAGTCCTGCCAAAGTTGGTCCAACTCCCATACCAGCGTTTATAGCAAGACGTATTAAGCCAACAGATCTTGTTTGATTATCTGATTTACTGTAGGCCTTTATAGCAACAAAAATTGCGGGTCTAAATGTATCTGCGATAGACATGGTTACTAAGATGCCTACACAAAAACTCCAAAATGAATGGATGTATTGCAATGAGATAAAGCATAGACCTGTAAAAAAAAGACTGACAATCATTACTTTGTAAAATCCGAAAATGTCTGTTAATTTTCCTCCTAACCACGATCCAATAACTGAACCAATGCCAAAAAAGGCAAAAATAGAACCGATATCAGTTGCAGAAAGCCCCATATCTTTTTTAAGATATAACGATAAAAACGGAATTACCATGGTTCCCGCTCTGTTTACTAACGAAATGAGCGCTAGATACCATATCTCTTTGGATAATCCTTTGAATGAATCAATGTAATTGGTGTACATTTTTTTCATGATTGTTAATTTTTGATTGATTAGTGTTTAGTTGTTTTTTGATTTGAAATACTCCTAAAAATAAAAAGTCCGACTGTGAAGTCGGACTTTTTATAATTGTTATATATGATATCTATATCAGCACAATATATAAGTGTCCAGACTTCCTCTCCAAGAAGTTCTCTGTACATACTTATTTACTGTATTGATTCTCATTTTTTTGTTTATTTGAATCAAAACTACATAAAAAAAGAATACAAAAAATAAAAATCTTCTATTTTTTGATGACAAGTTGTATTTTTGGTATCCATAGGTTATTCTATGTTTTTAACTAAATCTGATGCTAACTGATGAAAAATATTTTTTTGTTTTTATGTGTTTTACTGCTAAATATTAGTTGTTCTGAGAAGAGAAAAGCGGTTATTGGAGAAACTGAATTTCAACAAAAATTGAATGCTGAGTATAAAGATGCATCTACTTCTCCATTGAAAGCTAAAGATTTGAAAACCTTTGAAGGCTTGGATTTTTTTCCTGTAGATAATACTTATAGAGTGAATGCTACATTTACAACGACACCAAACTCGCCTGTTTTTAAAATGCCTACTACAAAAGAAAGAACGCCAGAATATAAACTTTTTGGAATTGCTACGTTTACTCTAAAAGGAAAGGAATTTTCATTAGAAGTATATCAAAATCAAGAGTTAATGAATCAGGAAGAATATCGCAATTATCTTTTTCTGCCGTTTACAGACGAAACTAACGGATTTGCTAGCTACGGAGGCGGTCGTTATATTGACTTAGAAATTCCTACTGGTAACACGATCGAAATTGATTTCAATAAATCCTATAATCCATACTGCGCATACAATGATAAATATTCATGTCCTATTCCGCCAAGGGTAAATTTTTTAAAGACAGAAATTAATGCTGGTATAAAAGCTTTTGAGAAGCATTAAACTAAAGATATTTTACGACATATATTCCTAAGAAAACTGCTGCAAAGCCAATCACAAAACTAGCAATTGTGTACATAGCAAATGTCATAAAATCTCCCGATTTTAAAAAGACATGGTTTTCATAAGCAAACGTAGAAAATGTGGTAAAACCTCCACAAAAACCTGTGGCAAATAATAAGGTATACTGTTCGCTGATGGCTTGGTTTTTGGATGCCAGCCCTAAAATGATTCCTATTAATAAGCTTCCTAGAATATTTGCAGCAAAAGTTCCATATGGAATTCCTGTCGCGGAACTATTTATATATTTCCCGAGAAGGAATCGCAGTGTACTTCCAAATCCGCCGCCAAGGAAAACTAATAAAAGTGACTTCATATTATGTACTAAATTAAAAGATTGGTAAAATTACTCATTATGATTATAGTTCAGGCAATCTTTCTAGAAGAGGTTTATGGTTATTTACTGGGTCGATTTTATTGGATAATAAATATCTGTTTGTACGTCTTCTGGTTTTACTTTCGTAGGATCATTTACATACAATTCCCATGATGGGCCAGCTTGCGCTAATTTGTTATCAGACATATATGCAGCTATCTTTTGATGTGCTTCCATATCTCCAATTCCATACGGTCCAAATTTTGAAATCTTAATCACTTTCCCTGCATCTATTTTTGTAATTGTCATATCAGACTGAGGCAATGTATCTTGATTTCCTACTAAAAGCCCAATATAGAATTCTGCTTCTTTGGTTTCTTCATCCCATTTTAAGTGTAAAGAACCTGGCGTATAGTTTTCCAATTGATGAGTTGCAGCATACATACCAGCTTTTGGTATGTAGGTCATAAATAATTTTGTCATGTCCTCCATAGCAGCATCTGTAGTTATTTTTTGATGATATCCAATGAATTGTTGTGCACCTCCATCTTCTTGACTCACAACGCTCAATCGAAACGATGATTGTGGAGGATTATTTTTCATATGTTCTGTAATGACTTTATCAAGATTTTCCAATCCTTTTTCATAATCTCCTCCAACCATATTGTCCATTCCGCCATTCAAAGCCAATACTGCTTTAAATGCAAAAGGCAAGTTTTCTCCGATCATCTTCCAAGTTACATTAGTTCCGTCTTCTAGCTCTTCTAGTTCCCAAACAACCTTACTTGGATCAAAATCATCAAACTTTAGTTCTTGTTCTAAGGATTGGTTTGCTACCATCGCTAGGTTTTTCATACTTCCTCCTCCTTCTTTTCCTGTCCAACTGTACGATCCGCCAATACCCGCAGTTTGTTCTGGATATGTAGGCTTAATTGTGGTATCTTTTTCCATCCATGGATTCCAAGCTTCCCAGTTTTTGAAGTCGCTTACATTATTAAAAATAACTGCAGCGGGAGCTTTGATAACTTTACTCCTTGTAACTTCAAAGCTATCGGGCCTTGTAGCTACAAAAATTGCGCCTGCAACCAGAACTACAAGCAGCAATAGCAGTACATACTTTAAAATTTTCATAGCGTTTCGGTGTATTAGTTAGTATTGCTAATGTACAAATTTTTAATGTTTTAGTGAATTGATTACATTTGTGGGATTGGAAGATTACAACGTTTATCAGTAGTTTTCTTTTTTTACAATCTCAAAGACCAATTTAAAAAACAACTGAATTATTCAAAAACTAAATATATACTTGTCGTTTTAGAAATCTTTTGAAAGTACAGTTGATCAAACAAAAACTCTAAAAACAAACAAATGAAATTAAAATCAATTGCGGGATTAGCCTTAGCTGCGGGAATGCTATTTTCTTGTGCAGAAGAAGCCAAAGAAAAAGTGAAGGTAGACGATCCTTATGAACCTAAATTTATCGAAGTAGCCGAAAACGGAAAAATGGAGTTTGGTGTCGATGAATTTGAAGATGTAGCAGTTATTCGATATGAAATCCCTGGATTTAACGAATTGACTTTAAAAGAAAAAAAGTTAGTATACTACTTAACACAGGCTGGACTTGCCGGAAGAGATATTATGTGGGATCAAAACTATCGTCATAATTTAACGATTCGTAAAGCCCTAGAGAATGTATATGTGAATTATAGTGGTGATAAGACTACTGATGATTGGAAAGCATTTGAAACGTATTTAAAACGTGTTTGGTTTTCAAACGGGATTCACCATCATTACTCAAACGATAAACTACCTGCTGAGTTTTCAAAAGAATACTTAAACAGTTTATTAGCTGCTACAAACACAGAACTAAAAGGAGAAGCTTTCGAAGTAATTTTTAATGACAAGGACAATAAGAAAGTGAATAAAAAAGATGGTGTTGATAATGTATTAGTTTCTGCTGTTAATTTTTACGGACCAGATATAACAAGTGCAGATGTAGACGAATTTTATAAAACTGCTTATAAAGGCTCTGATGAAGAGCCTATTGAAGCTGGATTGAACTCTAAGTTAGTTCGTGAAAACGGAAAGCTTGTAGAAAAAGTATGGAAATCAGGCGGAATGTATGGTGAAGCAATCGATAAAATTATCCATTGGTTAGAAAAAGCTAAAGGTGTTGCTGAAAATGAAAAACAAGCTGAAACCTTAGGTTTATTGATTGAATATTACAAAACAGGAAGTCTAGATACTTGGGATAAATATTGCATTTCTTGGGCAACCTCAACAGAAGGTAATATTGACTGGATAAACGGTTTTATTGAAGTGTATAATGATCCTAAAGGATATAGAGGTTCGTATGAAACAATTGTGCAGATTCAGGATAAAGATTTGTCAAAAAAGATGGAAGTTTTGGATAAGAATGCACAATGGTTTGAAGACAATTCCCCTTTGATTGAAAGCCACAAGAAGAAAAATGTGGTTGGAGTTACTTACAAATCAATTAATGTTGCTGGAGAAGCTGGAGACGCATCGCCAAGTACGCCAATTGGAGTAAACTTACCTAACAACAATTGGATTCGTCAAAAGCATGGTTCTAAATCAGTTTCTCTAACTAATATCATTAACGCATATTCTAAAATTGGTGGAGCTGGAAGATTGAAAGAGTTTGTACATGACGATGAAGAATTACAATTGGAAGAAAAGTATGGAAAATTAGCTGACAAATTACATACAGCCTTACACGAAGTTATTGGACATGCTTCTGGACAAATTAATCCTGGTGTTGGACAACCTAAAGAAACCTTGAAAAACTATGCTTCTACGATGGAAGAAGGAAGAGCAGATTTAGTTGGGTTGTATTATTTAATGGATCCAAAACTTAAAGAACTTGGATTGGTTGAAGACACAGAAGGTGTTGGAAAAGCTGCGTATGATGGTTATATCAGAAATGGTTTAATGACGCAATTGATTCGTTTAGAACTTGGTGATGATGTAGAAGAAGATCACATGGTGAACAGACAATGGGTTTCTGCTTGGGTTTTTGAAAAAGGAGCAAAAGATAATGTAATTGAGAAAGTAACTCGTGATGGTAAAACTTACTACAACATCAACGATTATGTAAAATTACGTGAATTATTTGGTGAATTATTACGCGAAACACAACGTATCAAATCAGAAGGAGATTTTGAAGCAGCAAGAGCGTTAGTTGAAGGATATGGAGTGAAAGTAGATCAAAAGATTCATGCCGAAGTTTTAAAACGTAACGAAGCATTTAAATCAAAACCATACAAAGGTTTTGCAAATCCTGTATTGGTTCCAGACATGGATGCTACTGTAAATGAAATCAAAGATATTAAGGTGATGCAACCTGCAGCGTTTGACAATCAAATGTTATACTATGCTAAGAATTACAGTTTCTTAACGGATAAGAAATAAAATTTAAAACTATATTTACATAGAATTTAAAAAGGGTGCATTCGTGCATCCTTTTTTTTACCATACAAGGAAACAATATGATCATACAAGGAAACATCGTAGATATTAGAAATAGAAAAATTTACAAAGGTGAAATTCATGTAACCAATGGAAAAATCACTGATATTATTGAAGCAACTCATGATGTGGAAACCTATATTATTCCTGGCTTTGTAGATGCACATATTCATATTGAAAGTTCAATGTTGGTACCTTCTGAGTTTGCGCGTTTGGCAGTGTTACACGGAACCGTTGCTACTGTTTCTGATCCGCATGAGATTGCGAATGTACTAGGAAAAACTGGTGTAGAGTTTATGATTGAGAATGGAAAAAAAGTTCCGTTTAAGTTCAATTTTGGTGCGCCTTCTTGTGTTCCTGCGACGAGCTTTGAATCGGCTGGTGCTGTGATTGACTCCAATGATATTAAGGATTTGTTGGCAAAACCAGAAATTAAGTATTTGGCAGAAATGATGAATTATCCAGGTGTTTTGTTTGAAGATGAAGAAGTAATGAAAAAGATTGCTTGGGCAAAACATTTTGATAAACCTGTAGATGGTCATGCTCCAGGATTGCGTGGTGATGATATTACCAAATATATTGCTGCAGGAATTTCTACTGATCATGAATGCTTTACACATGATGAAGCTTTAGAAAAGTTGCAAAAAGGCATGAAAGTCATTATCCGTGAAGGAAGTGCTGCCAAGAATTTTGAAGCACTTATCCCGTTGTTAGATGAGCACTATGAAAAAATGATGTTCTGTTCTGATGATAAACATCCTGATGATTTGTTGATTGGACATATTAACGAATTGTGTGCTCGCGCTGTATCGAAAGGAAATGATCTTTTTAAAGTATTACAAGTAGCTTGTATGAATCCTGTTGCGCATTATAATTTGGATGTGGGACAGTTACAAGTTGGCGATGATGCAGATTTTGCCATCCTAGAAGATTTGACAAACTTTAAAGTTTTAGAAACCTACATTAACGGCATCCGAGTTGCTTCTAAGGGAAATTCATACATAGATAGTGTGCCATTTGAAGTACTGAATAATTTTGACACTTCTCTAAAAAATGTACTTGATTTTCAGGTCAAAGCGACGAAAAGTCAAATTCGCGTTATTGAAGCTCTTGATGGTGAATTGGTAACCAACGAATTGATTTTAGATAACTTGGTAAAAGATAGAAATTTAGTCTCAAATGTTGCCGAAGATATTTTAAAAATGACCGTTGTCAATCGTTATCAAAATGATGTACCAGCAATGGCTTTTATTAAAAATTTCGGATTGAAAGAAGGTGCTATTGCCTCTTCCGTAGGACATGATTCTCATAATATTATTGCTGTTGGCGTTTCGGATGAAGCTATTTGCAAAGCAGTGAATCTTTTAATTTCAACTAAAGGTGGAATTTGTGCTGTGTCAGATACGGTTGAGAAAGTGGTTTCCTTACCTGTTGCGGGAATTATGAGTGACAAAACTGGTTGGGAAATTGGTGCCGCTTACGCAGAATTGGATCAGCTATCCAAAAAAATGGGAAGCACGCTGCGCGCTCCTTATATGACCTTATCATTTATGGCATTATTAGTAATCCCGTCGTTAAAACTTAGTGATAAAGGATTGTTCAACGGGACTACTTTTGAGTTTACTTCTTTAGAGGTTTAGTTAATTGTACAATTATTACCTGTAAATCCGGTGGTATCATAGGTTCCTGTGCCGCCACTAGTTGGTGTTCCAATAGATTCTAATCTGAAAGCTACATTTGTTCCACTTTTTGCAGTACAGATTTCGAGTTCATAATTGCTATTGGCTTCTCTACGAATGACATCTAAAACACTGTTTAATCCAGTGGTTAATTGTGAATAGTTATCTATTAAAAATTGTCCATTACGTCCAATATCTGCAATGACTCTAGCATCAACATTATTTCCTGCACCAATTACATAAAAACCTGTATTGTCTACAGTTGCATTAATACTTGCGTTCATATCTGCGCGATTGTTGAAGAAATCCTGATTTTGTCCGTCAGAGAAAAATACCATTGAAGAAGACCAAATATTTGTACTTGGATCGTTTTGAATTTCTAATTTTTTCGCCTGCATTAGTTCACAACTTTGAACGACTGCACCATATAAATTGGTAGATATGTCTTGTTGTAAGTTTTGATTCATACTCGCAATAGCTGCGATAATATTTTGACTTGAAGTAGAGAAATCAATCAGTTCTTGCAGTTGTTCTCTTCCATCAAAATAGTAAATCGCAACTTCTAAAGCGCCACTATTGATTTCACTAAATAAGTTAGAAACATACAGCGTTGCTGCGCTTTTTATATTTTCGATTTCATCAATGACACTTCCACTTAAATCCATTACAATCATGGTTGCATAGCGATAATTTTGAGGATTTGGGACAATTAATCGCGGAGCTTCTGTTGGGTCAATAAGTTGTTCCGTTTCTCCATCACTGATGGCTCTTTCATACAAATTAAAATCGCTGTCTGTTTGATTGGACACGCCAATACCGTTTTCATCTGTAAGTTTAAAGGATACTTTTATTTTACTTTCAGCGACTAAGGTTTCAATATTTTTGATTTCTATTGCATATCCTGGTTGCGTATCATTATCATCATTACTGCTGCAACTACATAGCAATCCCAGCACACATACAAGAAGTGAGAGTTTTTTCATTGTTTTTCTGTTTTAGATTGTGAAAGTAGTTTTGCTTTACCCTGCGTAGTCTATTTAAAAAAGTCTTGATATGACCTAATAACGCAGCGAATTCACAAAAATTGTCAGAAGAAACAATAAAAATGATGTATCACCTCGCTTTTATAGCACCAACACCTAGTGTAAATCGGTATCCAAATTGTAGTTGAAAGAAGGAGTCTCCCCTTCCAGAACTGATATCTCTAATACTTCGCATACGTAAGAATATAGAGTTTGATTTGTCAAGTCCTGGATAATAAAAGATTTCTGCTTTTACTGCTTGTGTTCGCATATAACCTGGTTCAGATAGGTTGAACTCCTCATAATCCCCTATGAATGAATAGCCTTTTAGTTCATATCCAAAGTTTAATCCGAAATTATTAAAACGACGAATCTCAAAATTTAATCCAACTCCAAGTCCTAAAGTTTTAAAATTGGCGTCATTATTATCTTCACTTGCATCTGTTCGCACCTTAGTAACATTATAACTAAAAGGTACATATAGCGAAGTCCAGAAAGGTGATTCTTTGAATAATCTAAAATTAATCACATTCATATCCACGCCCATTTCTATGTTTGATCGTTCTAATAAATCTAGCTTTCTATCATTAAAAAAGGCATTGTCTGGCTCTTCAGGATTCGGATTTGTAATTCCCATAGTAGCATCTGGCATCGTTGCCAATAAGAAATCGTTGTCTTCATCAAATCGAGAATAGCGCACATACGGCATTATCTTTTTTAAATAGTAAAATGCTTCTCTACGTACATTAAACGGATGAATAAAAAACTCTGCTCTTCCTTCTATTTGAAACAATCCATTGGCTTCATCACCAAATAGACCAAGTAAATCAGTATATGTTCTTAAGTCTAAAACATGTTGCAAATGGTTGTCATTTATGACTTGATAGGAGCGTCTTTCTGTTTTTGTAGCTTCATCCTTATCATCTGATGGAAATTTATACGACACATCATCTGGCACATAATTACTTCCTGCATTTGGATGATATTTCAGCACTTCTGTATATCTAACTAATAAACTGCTCAAGGCATTTTCGTTATAAACACCTTTTCCATCCAGACTTACATAATGAGAATATTGCAAAAAGCTTTTCTTGACTTTACGTGTATAATTTAAAATGCTTACAGGAGTTACACCTTCAAAATAAAATTCAAACTTCCCGTCTACAGATTGTAATACCAATCGTGTATCTACAATGCCGCCTTCGCGCAATTCTATCTGGATAGATTTAAACAATGCTCCTTCTGGAATTGCATCTACCAAGGTAAGTTCTTCTCGCGTATCAAATGACACTGATGCATTATTTGTATCATCTTCTGCATCTCCTTCTTCGCTAGTTTGGCTTTCACTCTTCTTTTGTCGCACACTAATTGCATGCGGTCTTTTCTTAAAAAAATCAGCAAAATCCTTTTTCTTGTGTACATAAAAATTGATAAAAGAATTGTCTCCAGGGATTTCAAAGGTTCCTAAATTAGTTTGACTATCAATGCTAAATACATTAGATAAAACTTGTCGAGCACTACTAGTACTAAATAAACTGTCTACTTTAACCGGTTTATTATCTCCTATGATAATATATTCTTCTGGATCAAGCTTTTCATTTTCTTCAAACAATCTACAGTTTCTAGCTTTAAATTCATCAAGAACTTCTTTTTTTACATTTTCATGATCTTTTAAAAACTCTTTATACTCTTTAAACTTCGTACAAGAATCTTTAATTTTTTTGACGATTTCCTCACCTTCTTTAACGATAGAATCTCTTTTCTCAGTTCCTTCTTTGATAGAAGCTTCAAGTGTTTCTCTAGCTTCTGTTTCAATTTCATCATTCAGTTTTGATTTTAGCTCTTTTATTTTAGCATTAGCTTCAGTGGTTGCTTCATCATTTTTATCTTTTAATTCCACTAAATCATCTATATCTTTTTGACGTTTTTCTAATGCTTTTTTTACTCTATCATCATCACTTTCTTCTGCGATTTCTGCTTCTGCTACAACTTCTTCTTTAGGTTTAGCGGCAGTCATTTCTTCTGGCTCAAACAATTCACAAGCTCTTACCGCATATTTGTCCAAGTTTTTTTGTGAGACATTTTGATATTTTCCTAAAAATGTTTGAAACTCTCTGTATTCAGTACATTTTGTCGTGATCGTTTCTATTAGGCTTTTGTGATTGGTTTCCAGTCCTTTTTTATCCTTTATAAGCTGTTCTAATTCTTTTACTTCTTCTTTTGTTTTCTCTTTATTGTTAGAAAGTATGTCGATGTTTTTTTTGTAGATAGCAACCTCAACATCTAATCTGTTTTTAGCCTCAAGTAATTGATTAAGTTCCTTTTGTTTTGTTTCTAGTTGTTCAATGAATTTACTTTCAGGAATAGTTTGTGCTGACATTGACAACATATAGAAAAATCCTAAAAAAGCGAGTAAAAGTGATTTCATAATGAATAGTGGTTGTAGTTTACTTATGTAAATGTAGCGCTTTTTTGTAATACAAAAAATACACATTTGTAGGTATTTTTGTGTTTACAGCAGTTATGATTTCAGCGGAACATCAATTAAAATTGTAGTTCCACGTCCAAGCGTGCTATCAATTGAAAGTGTTCCATCTAAATGCGTAATCCGTTTTTTGATATTGCTCAATCCAATTCCGTTCTCTTTGATTTTACTAGTTTCTAAGCCTTTTCCATTGTCTTCTACGATGATATTTAAACTTTCATTGAACTGTGTTAACTGAATCGTAGCTTTGGTTGCTTCTGCGTGTTTGATAATATTGGTCAATAATTCTTGAATCGTTCTGAATAAGGATAATTCAAGTGAGTTTTCCAATCGGTTTTTCAATTCTGGCGCGATGACTTCAATATCTATTTTGTTAGCGCTACTGATCTTTGATGTCATATTTTGTATAGCGCGCAATAAGCCTTCATTGGCAATGACTCCTGCATTTTTGACATGTGACATGTTGCGTATTTTTTCATACGCTTCGCTGAGTAATGTTTTTGTTTTATCCAATGCATTCGGACTATTTTCGGAACCTACATTTTCTAAATGTAGATTAATGGTTGCCATCAACGCACCTAAATCGTCATGTAAATCTTCTGCGATTCGTTTGCGTTCTTTTTCTTGACCTTCAATCATAGCATCAATACTAGCAAGTTCTTGCTCTTTAAGTAGATTAGCTACTTTTTGTACTTCTAAATCTTTGGCTTGTTCAGCTAAAAGTTGTTTTTTGCGCGTGTTTTTTTGGAGTAGGTATGCGGAAATGATGACTAGCGCTAGGATGGAGAGGGAGATGATTAGCTGTGTGTTTTTTTTAGATGTATTAGCTTTTTCTTCAAGATTTTCTGCTCTTAATTCAGCATTTTGATAGCGTTCTCGTTCTTTAGCTATAGCGATATCTTGTTCTAAATCGTTTATAGAATCTGCTAATTTAATCCAATCTCTGTAGTAATATGTTGCGAATTCATAATCACCAATACTATCATAATTTTTTGCTAGATTTTCATAGAGAATAACTCTAGTTTTCTTGTCATTCTTATTAATATTTATAGAGTCTGCTTTTAAAAGGTATTGAATTGCTTTTCTATATTTTTTCTTATAATAATATGCTTCTGCTTGATTATTATAATCAGCGGTCAGACTTTCTAAATTATTTTCTTTTATTAAGATAGGAACTGCCTTTTTCGCATAATAAAGTGCTGAATCTTGATTGGTTGGTTCTATTGTAGAAAATACACTTCCGATATTCATATAGGCTTGTGCTGTATCTATACTTTTTTTAGTTTTTTTTAAAATTGTACGGTAGTAATAATTAGCTTTTTCTTTGTTATCGTTATCCACAAACGTGTGCCCTATCTGAAAGTAAATTTTCATTAACCTAATAGAGTCATTATTCTTTTCTGCATAAGAAAGGATGTCATTTATAACTGATTGCTGGTCATAATCTAGCGAGTTTTGATGACAAATAATACTTAACCTCAAAAATTTAGAATCTATCACATCTGAGAGTTTATTTAAAGAATTAAATATTTTTTCTGCTTTTAAAATATATTTATGAGCAATACCTTGTTGATCTAAATTAGATTGAGTATCTGCATAATAAAAGCACCAATGTGCCATATCATTCTTAGAAATTTTGGCAGTATCTATTTTATTTAATTCTAGGAGACTTTCTTTAAAGTTTTCACTATCATAAAACAAATAAAAGTCATCAAAATCAACTTTTTGAGCAAACAAAAAACCAGTAAGAAAAAAACTAACTAGAATTATGATTTTTTTCGAGATGTGTAAGAGTATATTTTTATCCACCTACCAAGATATTTCCTTTTTTACGTTTTGGCTTATTATTTGAGCCCGGGATAAAATCACATTTATAATCCTCATACTTCTCGCCTTCATCAAAATATATTATTAGAACGTCTTCTTTTTTACCTTCGTTTATATAGAATTCAGATTCTTCCCCAAATTCCTTTATAAAAGGATTATCTGCAATTTTATTAACAACACTAATTCTTAGTTGATCTTTTCCTGCACAAAAATGAACATCTCTTATCATAAATTTATCTAATGGATAGAGTCTAAATTCAACTTCCATAACTTTTCTACCATCAATTCCGCACCATTTATTGAAAATTGCATAGATTTGAAATTTTTCACCCTCAAATAGTGGGTATTCTTTTGTTATTAACTTTGGGGAAATTGTAATTTCTCTACTCATAATTTTATGTTTATTAAGTTTTGTTTTAATCTTTTGTAAATAGTATAATTGATGTCAAATTAAATATTTATTCTCATATAATTATATTTTTTTACAGATAATAATGACATTTTGTCTTTTTCACGACAATTAACACGTATCTATTTTTACAGCATCTTTTAATATTTTTATCACTCATATACATAATTATTACAAATTAGATTCAGTATCTAATTTCTTTTTCTTTTTGAGAATTGAGATGTTGATTTAACTAAAGTATTCAATAACAAAAAACAAAAGTTATGTTTTATATTTTTTCGATATTTGTTTTTACTTATTATTTTTCAAACCTCCAAAATTCCAAACCACTAATCCATACCCAAACATAGGTATTCTGCAAAAATCACCTTCCTAAAAAGCATATTTCTGCTCTATAGCATAGCCCAATAATTCATTAGCTCCTTTTAAGTTGAGCTTCTGAATCATATTTTTTCGGTGTGTATCTATCGTAGATTTCGAAATAAATAGTAAGTCTGCAATTTCTTGTGAAGTCTTTCGCTGTGCAATGAGTGCCAGAATTTCCTTTTCGCGTCTCGACAAAATAGATTGCGAACTGTTTTTAGAAATCTGATCAATATTCAACTTGGCATCATAGTACGTTTTGTTCTCTGCAAGTGTGTGAATAGCTTCCAAGACTACTTTCAACGGTGAATTTTTCAAAATATAACCTGTCGCGCCCGCTGCTAACATTTGCTCAACAGCTTTATCTTGATCGTACATCGTAAATGCCAATACATTGATATGTGGAAATTCCTTTTTAATATGACTTGTAGCTACAATTCCATCCATTTTTGGCATACGAATATCACAAATAACGACTTTGGGCTGTTTACGTCGAACAATTTTGAGTAAAGCTTCTCCATCGTTAGCATGCCCGACAATAGTAATATCTTCTTCGTATTCCAAATACGACATAATGCCATCAATCAAGGCTTGATGATCTTCTGCAATAGCTACTGTAATCATATGTAAGGGTTCTAAAAATTACAAACAAACTATATGCGCCAAATATAAATTTTAACGATTTGGGAATCCTATTGCCGTTAAAAACGGCATAAAACGTATTTATATTATGGTGGTTAGTAGTTAGTTTTCCTTCAATTTACAAAAAAATGTCAAATAGAAAAACTAAAAAAAATTTTAGGAGACAATGAATTTCTTAATCACTACAATCGTGGCAATGAAAAGAATAAAAACTAACAAAACAAGCAAACTTCCTTTGTAATAACGCTTGTGAAGCTTAAGATCTTTGCGATACGCATAAATCATAACTGCGGCAAAAACAACAATAAAAAAAGCGGCAAAAATGAGTTGACCAGTAGAAAAAGGCATAATGCAAATTATTTTCTGCAAAATTACGAATTAAAGCGGATAACTTGTTAATAAAAGTTTCAAAATAAAATAACTTTCCCTAAAAAACGCTCTAAATAATCAAGTATATTTCGAATCATAATTATCTAAAATAATACGATTTGAAAAGAAGAATAGAAGCCGTTACAGAATTTCATGAAGCTTTTGGTTTAGGAATTAAACACACACCAACTGCTGACATAGGAGAAGATAGAAACATGCTGCGTTTCAACCTTATGAAAGAAGAAAATGAAGAATATTTAGAAGCTGCACAAAACAATGACTTAGTAGAAGTGGCTGATGCTTTAGGCGATATGTTATATATTTTGTGTGGAACCATCATAGAACACGGAATGCAACACAAAATTCTAGAAGTTTTCGAAGAAATTCAACGTAGCAATATGAGCAAACTTGGCGAAGATGGCAAACCTATTTACCGTGAAGATGGAAAAGTTTTGAAAGGTCCGAATTATTTTAAACCAGACATTGCGAAAATTTTAAATGACAAATAAGTATCATACAAACAAAAAAGTGACTTCGATTGAAGTCACTTTTTTTATATCTAATAATCCAAGAAGAGAGAAAATCTAACCTTCTAAGATGTCTAATTATCTAAACAAGTCTAAACCTCATATCTCCAACCATGTGGATCTTCAGAAATATTATATTGAATATTCATCAATTTTTCTTTGAAGAATGTTGCATACGAGTCTTCCATTTTTGGTAAATCAAACTCATCACCTGCATGTTCAAACCCTGCAATTGGATTTATCACTGCTGCAGTTCCTGCTCCAAAAATTTCTTTTAATGATCCGTTGCGAGCTGCTTCTTTAATTTCAGCAACTTTTACACGACGTACCTCAACATTAATCCCATTGTCTTCTGCAAGTTGAATCACACTCTTACGCGTAATTCCATCCAAAATACGGTCGTTGTTGGGCGCTGTCAGCAAGGTATCTCCTACTCTAAAGAAAATATTCATCGTTCCAGCTTCTTCCAAATACTCATGCGTACTAGCGTCAGTCCAAATAATTTGCTGATATCCTTTAGCATGTGCTAAACTTGTTGGATAAAACTGTGCGCCATAGTTTCCAGCTGCTTTTGCATATCCGACACCTCCATCTGCAGCTCTACTAAACTTCTCTGCAAACAATACTTTTACTTCTCCAGCATAATACGACTGTGCAGGTGAACAAATAATCATAAACTTATAACTATTTGAAGGTGAAGCAGAAATAGCTGGTTCTGTAGCAATGACAAACGGGCGAATATATAATGAATTTCCTTTTCCTTTCTGAATCCAATCCTTTTCCATTTTCAATAATGTCGTCAAGCCTTCAAAAAAGAACTCTTTTGGAAACTCAGGAATTGCCATACGATGCGAAGACTTATTAATACGATCAAAATTATCTTCTGGACGAAACATCCAAATGTTGTCATCATCATCTTTAAAAGCCTTCATTCCTTCAAAAACAGCTTGTCCATAATGAAAAACACGTGCCGAAGGATCAATAGTGAGTGGCTGGTATGGTAGAATTTCTGGAGTTTGCCAAATTCCATCTACATAATCACATACAAACATGTGATCCGTAAAAACTTTTCCAAACGCTAGATTTTCAAAATCAACATTTTGGATTTTACTCTCAGAAACTTGGGAAATTTTTATATCAATAGAAAGGTCACTCATCATATAAATTCTTAATTTTGTGCAAAGGTACAAATATTTACCTTTAAAAAAATCTTAGTTTTCAACAAAAATTTAGTTCGTAAAATTAAAGATTCATAACAAAGCCTTAATAATTTTAAGAAATATTTAATAAAAATGAAGAAAATTGTATTTTTAATATTAGCTGCAACAGCTATAATTGGATGTAAAGACGCAAAAACAAACGAAAAAGCAGCCGAAAAGCAACAAGAAACAAAAGCTCCTGAAATTGCGTATGCTTCTTTTGGTGAAAAAATCAATGCAGAAGATGTATTGACTGCAGCTCAAATCAATGAGAAATATAACGGATTAAAAGTAGGTGACACTCTTAATGTAAAATTCCAATCAAATATCAACTCTGTATGTTCTAAAAAAGGATGTTGGATGCGTCTAGACTTAGGAGAAGAAAAAGAAGTCATGGTAAAATTCAAAGATTACGGATTCTTCGTGCCACTTGACGCAAAAGGTGAAGCTATTGTAAATGGTAAAGCATTTGTTCAAGAAACTTCTGTAGACGAATTAAAGCATTATGCAGAAGATGCTGGAAAATCAGCCGAAGAAATTGCAAAAATAACTGAGCCAAAAAAGACACTTTCGTTTGTAGCCGATGGTGTATTACTGAAAAAATAAACTTGAAACGTAAGATTATCACCACTAGAGATGGATCTACCACAATTCATCTAGAAGATTGGAATGAACAATATCATTCTACTCATGGTGCTATTCAAGAAGCTGAACACGTTTTTATAAAAACGGGCTTACAGCATACCAAAAACACTTTCAATCCTGAACAAATTCACATTCTAGAAATTGGATTTGGTACAGGATTGAATGCTTTTATGACCTTTTTAGAAGCTAAGAAACATCAATTTTTCATCAATTATATTGGTGTAGAAGCTTATCCTGTCGCTTCCGCAGAAATTTCTCAGTTAAACTACATAAGTGAACTCAAAGCAGAAGATGAAACCGACATTTTTAATACCATGCATGCTTCTGATTGGGAAATAAAAACTACACTTACAGAAAATTTCCAGCTAACCAAAAGACAACAATTTTTTGATCAAATCAACGATCAAGAAATTTATAATCTTATTTACTTTGATGCTTTTGGCGCACGTGTTCAACCAGAATTATGGACAGTTGATATCTTTCAAAAAATGTATAATGCGTTACAAGATAATGGTGTTTTAGTGACCTATGCAGCCAAAGGAAGTGTACGCCGAGCGATGCAAGAAGTTGGTTTTACAGTAGAGCGACTTCCAGGTCCGCCAGGGAAACGAGAAATGCTTCGAGCTACAAAAATAAATACTATTTAATCTCCAAAATAACGACTTATTGCTTCAATCTATTCTTTTTTACCGTATTTTTACTGTAGAAAAGAAAAACAATTGCTATGCGAATACTTATCTGTGGTGCAACAGGATTAATTGGTTCAGCTTTAAGTGAATTATGCTTACAACAAAATCACAAGGTGCATTACCTAACAACGCGCAAAGATAAAATTCAACAATCAGATAATTACTCTGGTTTTTATTGGAATCCTGCCAAAGGGGAAATCGATAAAACTTGTTTCGAAGGTGTTGATGCCATTGTGAATCTTTCTGGAGCAAACATTGCCAAACGCTGGACAGAAGCATACAAACAAGAAATTGTAAGCAGTCGCGTAGATACAGCAAATATAGTATTCAAATCGCTTCGTACGATTAAAAATCATACCATAACACATTATATTTCAGCTTCAGGAATTGCCATTTACCCTAGTTCGCTCACCGAAAAATATACCGAAAATGCGGAAGTCGAATCCAATGACTTTTTAGGCAAAGTTGTCAAACAATGGGAACTACATGCCCAGCAATTCAATTCGTTAGAAATTCCTGTCACCATTCTCAGAACGGGCATCGTTCTTTCTGAAAAAGGTGGTGCTTTAGTCGAAATGGCAAAACCTGTAAAGTATGGAGTTGGTGCAGCTGTAGGTTCAGGAAAACAATGGCAGTCATGGATTCATATTGACGACATGGCACGCATGTATCTTCATATACTCACAAAAAAAATAACAGGAATATATAATGCTGTCGGCCCAAATCCAGCAACAAACAAAGTGCTTACTAAAGAAATTGCTAGTGTCTTAAAAAAGCCATTCTTTATGCCTAATGTTCCAAAGTTCATGATGAAAATGTTATTTGGTGAAATGAGTACACTGCTATTTTCAAGTCAGCAAGTAAACTCACAAAAAATAGAGAATACAGGGTTTCAATTCTATTTTCCTGACTTAAAACCTGCTTTGGAAGATTTACTTAAAAAATAATCTACAAAGTCACTTTAAGCATATTTATATGAGTACAATCAAAGAAATTACTGAAGCTGAAGCATTCAAACTAGCCAAAAATGAAACAACGTTTCCTGTAATTTCCAAGGAAGAAGATGAGGCTACTGAATCTGCTGTAACACTAAAAAAATTCCCAACAGGTTATGTACTAGGTGTTAGCTGTGATACAGCAGCTGTTTTTAAGTTATTTTACTCAGAAAACTTTGAAGAAATCAATCAACTTTGTAATCACTATACTAATATATTACGTACAAAGGGGAACCCATTTACAACATGAAAACCATTACCATTACATATCTAATTATTTAAAGCTTCATTTGGTTGCTAGGCTATTTGAATAATGGAAAATATGTGCGTCCCAAATGGAAAATTCCTTGAAAATTCATTTTTATGTGAGTATATCTACTGTTTTAGCACATTGGTTTGACCATTGGGCTCTACTATTTTAGTACTTCATCCACTCATCGGACTTATCTTTCACATACAAGTCTGTCAAAAACATAATATTAATTGGCGTAACTGCAAACCCAAAGAAAAATATTTAGAATTACAAGAAAAATGGGCTAAAGGAGATTTTAGTTAAAACATAAAAAACCGACACGAAGTCGCTTTATCTATACAAATATGTATTTCCTATTACTTTGTAGCTACGACACTTACAGACAATTCTACATCGTCGCTAATTGCTTTATTTTTAAATGTATCTGTAAACGAAGAAGAACCATATTTCATTCCAAAATCTGTACGATTGATGGTAAACACTTCACTTATAATCATAGCTTTATCACCTTCAACACTTACTTTTGCTGGGAAAGAAATATTTTTCTTTACACCTTTCAATGTTAAATTTCCTTCAATCATTGTTTTCCCTTCTTTTTCACTAACACCAGTTACTGAAAATGCCGCATTTCCATATTTTTCAGCATCAAAGAAATCATCTGATAACAAATGCTTTTTCAAACTTGCATTTCCATTATCATCCGCAGGAATATCTAAAACAGTTAACGAATTAATATCAATTAGAAAATTTCCGCTTTCCAATTTCCCATCTTTCATGGCAAAAGTACCTTTTGATACTTTCATAGTTCCATCATGACTTCCTCCAATTACTTTTGAACCTTTCCAAGTCACAACTGTTTTTTCAGTATCCACTTTATACTTTACTGCTTCTGAAGTAATTTTCTGCTCTGTTTTTGCATCTTCTGCTCTTGTTTCATTCTTCTTTTCTCCACAAGAAACCGCCAAAAAGCTTACAACAATAAAGGCCATCAAGCATCCAAATTTTCTTTTCATAAATTATAATTTTAATATTTAAAAGTCGAATCGTAAAATTATCAAATCCGATGAATTTTCATGTCTGAAATGTTAAAAAATATTTTTTGTGACATTTTGACATTTTATCATAAATGGCAGTACTTTTGCCATCTAAAGAGCAAACAATAATATTTTTTGGACATATACCATGAGCAAAAAAAAGGATAATACCGTAGAAAAAGAACAGCCGGAAGTACAAGCAGAAGCTGTACAAGAAGAGGCAAAAACGGCTGAAACAGCTGAAAATACAGTAGAAGAAGTTTCTGCAGAAGAAAAATTACAAGAAGAATTAGCAAAAGAAAAAGACAAATTTTTACGTCTATTTGCTGAATTTGAAAATTATAAGAAAAGAACAAGTAAAGAACGTGTTGAACTGTTCAAAACGGCAGGAAAAGATGTTGTTGTTGCCATGTTGCCAGTCTTAGATGATTTTGACAGAGCTTTGATTGAAATCAACAAAACGGAGGCAGAAGAGCTAAAAAAAGGGGTCGAATTGATTAGTAAGAAACTACGAGAAGCTCTAAAATCAAAAGGTTTAGCAGAGGTACAAGTAGCGGCTGGTGACACTTTTGATGCAGAAGACCATCAAGCAGTTACTCAAATTCCTGCACCATCAGATGACATGAAAGGAAAAATCATTGATGTCGTTGAAAAAGGATATACATTAGGAGACAAAGTGATTCGTTATCCAAAAGTAGTGGTAGGACAATAAAACCTTTTTGAGTTGTCTCAGTACAAAACGACCTTTTAACACAAGTTGAAAAAAGATGAAACAAGATTATTACGAAATATTAGGCATAAGCAAAGGAGCTTCGGCAGCTGAAATTAAAAAAGCTTACCGCAAAAAAGCCATTCAATATCATCCTGACAAAAACCCTGATGATAAAGATGCGGAAGAAATGTTTAAAAAAGCAGCGGAAGCATATGAAGTATTGAGCGACGATAACAAACGTGCACGTTACGATCAATATGGTCATGCGGCATTTGAAAACGGTGGCGGCTTTGGCGGCGGCGGTTTCGGTGGCGGAATGAACATGGATGACATTTTTAGTCAGTTTGGTGACATTTTCGGAGGCGCATTTGGCGGCGGCGGCGGATTCGGAGGTGGATTCGGCGGAGGTGGAAGACAACGACGCGTAAAAGGAAGCAGCCTAAAAATTCGTTTAAAACTTAGCTTAGAAGAAATTGCGAATGGCGTTGAGAAAAAAGTAAAAGTTCGCAGAAAAGTACAAGCGCCAGGTGTAACGTATAAAACCTGTGGTACTTGTAATGGTTCTGGTCAAATGACACGCATCACCAATACGATTTTAGGAAGAATGCAAACGTCTACGACTTGTAGTACCTGTAATGGTGCTGGACAAGTACTTGATAAGCGTCCTGCTGGAGCAGATGGACAAGGAATGAAGTCTGAGGAAGAAACAGTGTCTATCAAAATACCTGCTGGAGTTGTAGAGGGCATGCAATTAAAAGTTTCTGGAAAAGGAAATGAAGCACCTGGAAATGGAATTTCTGGAGATTTATTAGTTGTCATTGAAGAAAAAGAACACGAATTCTTAAAACGTGAAGGTGATAATTTACATTATGACCTTTATATCAGCTTTTCTGAAGCCGCTTTAGGAAGTTCTAAAGAAATTGATACCGTAACTGGAAAAGTTCGCATTAAAGTAGAATCAGGAGTTCAGTCAGGAAAAATATTACGCTTACGCGGAAAAGGAATTCCAAGTATCAACGGATATGGAAAAGGTGATTTGCTAGTACACATCAACGTTTGGACGCCAAAAACATTGACAAAAGAGCAGAAAAACTTCTTTGAAAAAATGGCAAAAGAGGACAATTTTGTACCAAATCCAGAGAAGAGTGATAAATCATTTTTTGAAAAAGTCAAAGACATGTTTTCGTAATTCTTTTGGTATTACGAAAAAAAAACTATCTTTGATAAGTTACTGGCTGAGACCAGCTAGTAATTTTTTCTTTTTCATAGCAATTTTTTCCCATCCTTGATCACATTAAGGGTGGGTTTTGTTTTATATACGGTTTAGATTTTATAAAAATATCCTTTCATTAAGGACAGTCAAAATCAAAAACTTTCAAACACCACTTAAAAGTGGAATTGCAAAAACATATCAATTTTTATAATTATTTTGTAACAAAATAAACAAGATCGTTACTTACATAAAAAACTTTTCATGAGTTCAATTCTTCAGGCGAAAGACATCGTAAAAAAATATGGTGAGTATACCGCATTAAACAAAGTTTCTATTGACGTACCAAAAGGAAGTATCTTCGGACTTCTTGGTCCTAATGGAGCTGGAAAAACATCACTCATCCGAATTATCAATCAAATTACCGCGCCAGATGAAGGTCAAGTACTACTCGATGGCGAAGCACTTCAACAATTTCATATAAAAGATATTGGCTATATGCCAGAGGAACGCGGTTTGTACAAATCAATGAAAGTTGGCGAACAAGCCTTGTATTTAGCACAATTAAAAGGCTTGAGTAAATCGGAAGCAAAAATGCGTTTGAAATATTGGTTTGAAAAATTTGAGATTTCTGATTGGTGGAACAAGAAGATTCAAGAATTATCAAAAGGTATGGCACAAAAAATACAGTTTGTCGTAACCGTTTTGCATCAACCGAAGCTATTAATTTTTGACGAACCGTTTAGTGGATTCGATCCAATTAATGCCAACAGAATCAAAGATGAGATTTTACAACTACGCGATGAAGGCGCTACAGTAATCTTTTCTACACACAGAATGGAATCAGTAGAAGAACTCTGCGATCATATTGCGTTAATTCACAAATCAAATAAAGTATTAGACGGAAAATTAACGGACGTAAAACGCCAATACAAAAGCAATACTTTTCAAGTTGGAATTGGCGCTGAGGACAATCAAAAGCTACGAGCAACTCTTAATCAGAAATTTGAATTGACAGATTCTGATTTTAAATCCATCAATGACGATTTAAAACTTAACATCAAACTCGAAAACGGCGATACTTCTAATGATTTACTTTCGTATTTAACTTCGCAAGGACAAGTCAATCATTTTGTGGAAGTTATTCCTAGTGTTAACGATATATTTATTCAAACCGTAGAAAATAATAATTAGACATGAATCATTTACCGCTAATTATCAAAAGAGAATATTTAACGAAAGTTAAAAACAAATCGTTTATCATAATGACATTCGTAAGTCCTATGATTTTTATTGGACTTATTATGTTGATTGCGTATTTGACACAATTGAACAATAACAAGCAACGCACGATTTCTATTTTAGATGAAACTGGAAAGATTTCGCAAATATTCCAGTCAGAAACCGACAAAAAAGACGAAAACACAAAATATCATTTTCTTCAAGGAATTACGTTAGAAGAAGCTAAAAAGCAAGTACAAGAAGCGGAACAGTATGGATTGTTACACATTCGAAATATGGCTTCTAATGAAGAGGTTGCGAGACAAATAAAATTTTATTCTGAAGATTCACCTTCTCAGAGTTTTATTTCAAAATTAGAAAGCAGACTCAGTGAAAAACTTACCCAAGAAGTATTACTACAAAATAATGTGGACATCAGTTTGGTAAATAAGTCTAAAATGCAAGTCGCCATTGGACAAGAAACATTTTCGGGAGAACAGAGTTCAAAACTCATTAATTATTCCAAACTCGGATTTGGGTTTGCGGCTGGTTATTTGCTCTTTATGTTTATCATCATTTACGGAAATATGATCATGCGTAGTGTCATTGAAGAAAAGACCAATCGTATTATTGAAATCATTATTTCTTCTGTAAAACCAATTCAGTTATTGATGGGAAAAATCATTGGAACATCTTTAGCAGGAATCACACAATTTTTAATGTGGATTGTTTTTGGAGGAACTATTATTGTGATTTTAAGCCTGTTCTTCGGTTTTGATTTTTTTGGTGCGCAAACCGCTCAACAACAAGAATTAATTGCACAAGGAGCTGATATTGACTTTTCAGTACTTATATCATATATAATTAGCAGCTTACCAATAGTGAATCTGATTATAGCATTCTTTATTTTCTTTATTGGAGGGTACTTATTGTACAGTTCTTTATACGCTGCCATTGGAGCTGCGGTAGATAATGAAACGGACACACAACAATTTATGATGCCAATTTTAATGCCATTAATTTTAGCAGTATATGTTGGTGGATTCACAGTGTTAGAAGATCCACATGGAACGGTTGCTACGGTGTTTTCATACATACCGTTTACTTCACCTGTGGTAATGCTCATGCGAATTCCATTTGGTGTTGGTATAACAGAACAAATCATTTCAATCGTAATTTTGTATATTACCTTCGCTGGAACCGTTTGGTTTGCATCAAAAATTTACCGAGTTGGTATTTTGATGTATGGAAAGAAACCAAGCTACAAGGAAATATTCAAATGGTTGAAATATTAATATCATGGATGTTACATGGGAATTTTTAGACGTTGTTCTATATAAACATGGAGAAATTACCATTACTGTTCAAGTTGTTGTAACACTTGTTATAGTATTAATTGCGACTCATTTTATTCTTAAGTTTGCTCGAATCGGAGTTACCAAAAGATTGGACGAAGATGGTAAAAACCGTTTTAAAACAGTCTTTACCTTTTTAAAATATTTTATCTTTTCCATTGCTATCATCACATCTCTGGATGCTTCAGGGATTCATATTACGGCATTACTAGCTGCTTCTACTGCCTTATTTGTAGGTATTGGACTTGGAATGCAGAAATTGTTTCAGGATATTATTTCTGGAATTTTCATTCTGGTTGATAAAACTGTGATGGTGAATGATGTCATTGAAATTGACAAAAAGGTTGGAAAAATTACCCAAGTAGGACTGCGAACGACCAAAGCCATTACACATGATGAAAAAATTCTTGTCATCCCTAATCACAAGTTTTTAAATGAAATACTACACAATTGGACTCAAAATGATGAACGAACTAGAGAATCTATTAGTGTCGGAGTCGCGTATGGTACGGATGTTGATTTAGTAAAAGCGTTACTTTTGGGTATCGCAATGCAAGATCCTGCTATTTTGAATGATCCGAAACCGCAAATCTTTTTTGAAGATTTTGGTGACAGTTCTTTAAAATTCAAGTTGTATTTTTATATTGGTGATAGCTTTCATTTGCCACAAGTACAGAGTAGATTGCGATACAAAGTGTACAACACATTTAATGAAAATAATATAAGCATCCCATTTCCGCAGCGAGATGTTCATGTTTATAATTCTAAAATAGAATAATATGCCTAAAATATTAGTAATAGAAGACGAATCTGCCATCCGTAGAGTATTGGTAAAAATATTATCAGAAGAAAACGATACCTATGAAGTGTCACAAGCTGAAGACGGATTGGCTGGAATTGAAATGGTAAAGAAAGAAGATTATGATTTGGTTCTTTGTGATATAAAAATGCCTAAAATGGATGGTGTGGAAGTATTGGAAGCTGCCAAAAAGATTAAGCCTGAAACTCCTTTTGTCATGATTTCTGGTCATGGTGATTTAGATACTGCCGTAAATACAATGCGTATTGGTGCGTTTGACTATATTTCAAAACCGCCAGATTTAAATCGTTTGCTAAATACAGTTCGTAATGCACTAGATAAAAAAGAATTGGTTGTTGAAAACAAGCGATTAAAAAAGAAAGTGAGCAAAAACTATGAAATGATTGGTACTTCTGATGCTATTCAGCAGATTAAAGATATCATTGAAAAAGTTGCGCCAACTGATGCACGTGTTTTAATTACGGGACCAAACGGAACAGGAAAAGAATTGGTATCACATTGGTTACACCAAAAAAGTGATCGTAGCAAAGGCCCAATGATTGAAGTAAACTGTGCAGCGATTCCTAGTGAATTGATTGAAAGTGAATTGTTCGGTCATGTAAAAGGAGCGTTTACTAGTGCAAACAAAGATAGAGCTGGAAAATTTGAAGCTGCCAATGGCGGAACTATTTTCTTAGATGAAATTGGCGACATGAGTTTGTCTGCTCAAGCAAAAGTATTGCGTGCTTTACAAGAAAGCCGTGTACAACGTGTGGGAAGCGACAAAGATATTAAAGTAAATGTTCGTGTGATTGCGGCAACGAATAAGGATTTGAAGAAAGAAATTGCAGACGGAAAGTTCCGTGAAGATTTATATCACAGATTGGCCGTAATTTTAATCAAAGTTCCTGCGTTAAACGATCGTAGAGATGACATTCCATCATTGATTAATCAATTTTGCAAGTAAGATTGCTAACGAGCAAGGAAACGCGCCTAAGAAGTTCTCTGACAACGCCGTAAAGTTACTACAAGAATATGATTGGACAGGAAATATTAGGGAATTGCGAAATGTTATTGAACGTTTAATCATTCTCGGAGGAAACGAAGTCACAGAAGAAGATGTGAAATTATTTGCTTCGAAATAAAAACAACAACAAAAATCAGCTTTAAAAAGCTGATTTTTTTTTTGGTTCTTATAAAAGAATCTGATACGTATAGAAGAATACTTGTCGTAAAAATGATTGTAATCATGAATGGCATAATCTGGATTAAAAATACTACATGAGCAACTTGTATCGCGAATTGCTTATGCTCGCCTACTTGTCAAAATCTTGTAGGTTTTCTTCTGGTTCATTTTCTTTTGTTATCTTCAGTTCATAACGCAACAAAATGATACTCAAATACGTTAGCCGTTAATCTGAAAACAAATAACTAACTAAACAATAGGAAAATGAATAAAAATACAGACTTAGGATTATTAATACTTCGTATTGCAATTGGGGCTTTAATGTTATTACACGGGATTGCCAAATTGAAAGGAGTATCATTTATAGAAGGAATGTTAGAAAGCAAAGGACTACCCGCTTTTCTAGCATATGGTGTTTATATTACAGAAATTGTTGCCCCATTATTAATCATTATTGGATTCAGGACACGTTTGGCGGCTGCAGTTTTTGCTTTTGGTGCATTATTTGCTTTGTTCCTTGTACATTCAAGTGATATTTTCACGTTGAATCAACATGGTGGATGGGGAGTTGAACTATTAGGATTATACTTATTTGGTGCCGTTGCTTTATTCTTTACAGGTGGTCGCAAAATCGCGGTTTCTTCCTCTAACAAATGGGATTAAAACTACTGCCAATAACATTTTTAATTTATTGTTGGGGCTCTTTTATTCACTAAAATCCCTGTAGACTTTATATTCGGCTTGTATTTGATTAATTTCTAACTAATCATATACAAGCCGTAGACTTAAGAAACAGATTATCACGTCGCTAAACTTCTTGCAAAAACATGTTCAACATGTCTAACATCTAACAGCGAGAGCAGTCTAAAATTCTAAACCCAAGGTTTCCAAAGTCGAACTTTTTAATTGAGGATTTACAGAAAATTAGCCTGTTTATAGAAGAGCATGTGGCATTATTAACTGCTTGTTAAAACTACCAATAATGCAACAAGATTACTTAATAACAGTAGATCAAAAATGGAAAGCTTATATATTGATTCAAAAAGAATTTGATTTATGTGAATGATTCATAATCGATAATTCGATAATCATCGATGTCTTTTGTTGTATTGTCAATTTTTCCCTTATAGATTTGATGCAGTTACTAATTTTAAAATTTAATAATTATGAAAAAAAAGAATCTTAAAAGCCTAAAGCTGAACAAAACATCAATTTCTAGTCTTGAAGTACAAAATTCAATTTATGGAGGTTTTAAAACAGAGTCTTGCGTGCCTTTTGGAATATGTTGTCCAACACACGATGCAAATTGTCCAAATCCTTCTGCTGATGGAACATGTGGCGGCGGAGGCACAACAGCTACACAAGTAACATGTCCACAAACCATATCTTGTCCTGGAAATGGAATTTGTTAATCCTTCCAAAATGAGTTAAAAAATTAAAGCCTGTTATTTATTCAAATAGCAGGCTTTATTTTTTATGATACTAAGATGATTAGATTCCATCTATAGGATCTATACCACAAGTAATAACCGAATTACCTCCTTGCTCACGCGTTTGTTGCGTAGTCGTTTGATGTGATACGGTAGTACAACTAGTCTCATTAGTATTACAATTCGTATCATTAGTATTACAATCATCTGAAGTAAGGGTAGTGTTACAGGTATGGTAAGCTGTAGGCGTAGTGTCAGAATCGGTAATAGTTCCTCCTTTTATTCTGTGAAGGGTAGTATAGTTGATCTTTGCAATCTTACTCTTTTGTAAACTTAATTTTCGTTGTTTCTTCATGCAATAGGGTTTTAAATGTTAAGTTAGTAAAGTACCTCCAGAATTGGTTATTACAAAAAAATACAATCGATAATTATCGAATTATCGATTGTACTTAAGAAATCATGCTTGTTTTTTATTGATACTCGTAATGTAATACGAAGGATAAATTCCTGTATTTTTCACAAAGGCTCTTGAGAAAGTATCAGACGACTTAAACCCTGATTCTTCTGCGATTGATTTAATATCATAGGATCTAAACACTTTATCATCTTTTAATCTTTGTAATGCATAATTGATTCGGAGTCCTCGTATGTAATCTACAAATTTTTGTTGTTTGTGAGAATGGATCACTTTTGACAAATAAGCCTTATTAGTTTTTACTTGTTTAGCGACGAAGGACAAATCACAACTCTTATCTAAGAACAACTTGTTTTCTTCAAACCTCTCTAATTCTTCTATGATTTGAGCTACTTTTTCATTGTCTATCGTAATACCTTTAGAAGTATTTGACTTTGAGGCTACTTCTGTTTTCTTGCTTTCTAATTGCTGCATTAACTTCTCAAAAGCCAATTTATTTTTTCGCTGTTGTTTTTTGTAAAACAAGAAAAATATAGTAAACGATGTAATGAGTATGAAAATGATAACAATAGCTTTTGTATATCTATTTTTGTCTTTTTTAGAAGTATTTGTTAGTGTTTCTATTTCTGAATTTAAAAGAGCTATATCATACTTCTTGTGAATTTCTTGTCGAACAGTTTCATTAATATGTTCGTTTATACGATCGTTTTCAATGTATAAGTTTTGATACTTTAAGATATTTACGGAATCTTGATGTTCTTTATAAATTTGTGCCAAAGTATAATACGTGCCTTGTAAGGTTGGATAATTAATATTATTCTTTTTTGAGATAGAATCTATTTTTTTTAGATGTGTAATTGCAATATCTGTTTGATTCAATTTTCTATGACTAAGTCCTTTATAATAATATGCAGAGGTTAATAAACTAGGATGGTTTAACTTTTTGATTTTTTCGATAGCTGTCCTTAATTTTTCTATAGCTTCATCAAATAGTCCTTTTTCATAACGAATCATTCCTTCTCCATTTATAAAATAGACATTCCCAATTATATCATTGTCTTTTAAGGTTTCGTGATATCCGAGAAGATTATAAATAGATGCAGAATCTAATAATTGTTGCTTTTTTGAATCGGTCTTAGCTTTGTCGGCTTTACGAATGTATACATTACTAAGCGTCATTAATGTATTTGTGTAAAAATACAAACCGAATTCTTTGTCTCTAATCTCTTTAGAAACGTCTTTGGAATCATGATAATTCTTTAATAAAATTTGCAAAGCTTCATCCTGATTTCCCAACTCACTTTTGATTAATGCTATATTATGGGAAATATCACTCATCATTCGCTTGTGTGATATTTTTTGATAGTATTTGAGAGCTTCTACATATGCCTTAACAGCATTTTCATAATCTCCATTATGGTATCCTATTCTACCATTCATAAAAAAGCCTTGCGCTGTTAAATCCTCATTGTTAATAGATTTAGATAGCGCAATTGCATTTTCAATATAACTTTTAGCTGCAGTATAATTTCCTTGACGATTTTCTAATGACGCTAATAATATACTTGTCTCTGAAAGATGATAACTATTGTTGACTTTTGTTGCATTAGAAAGCATTTTGTCTAAATAAATACGAGCAGAAATCGTATCCTCAGGTGTAAGATTATGATATAATGATTTGAGTTTTTTATGTGAATATCCTGTCAAAGAATCTCCTTCTTGAGAAAAACTTGTTAGTGAGCATACCAAAAAGCAATACAAGAGAAATTTGGATGGAAATTTAGAGAAGGGATGTATAAACATATATTTTGTCGATAATTTTTAAGTATTGGTGCCAGATTAATTGATTAAACCGCAATGGCCAAAGTATTTTTGCAATACAGTACTGAATCTCACAAATCTACTGAATTATTAATCAACCAAATTTTTAGACTATTTTAAAACTAGAAAAGGTTAAAGAATGATAATACATTAAGTGAATTCGACACGATTATTTACAATATGTTTTCTAGTAAATGAAATCTGCAAAACATCTTTTGAGAAATCGAGCTTTGATTCTTACATAGATAAATCAATATATTTTTTTGTCATAGAAATATACTCGTTTGTTAAAATCTGTTCGAATATAGTCATAAAAAAACGGTTTTCGAAAACCGAAAACCGTTGTGAATAGTGGCTTGATTCGTTGTGAAAGCAAAGCACATCTTACATTACTTCAACACTGTAAATTCAATTTTTGAATCGTTGAAAACGGTATGTGTTTGATTTTTAAAATCTTCTTCCTTTGCTTTATAAATATTAGGTACAAACGTTTGCGGATTTAAGTCGATGAGCGGAAACCACGTGCTTTGTACTTGAATTTGTACTTTATGACCTTTTTTAAAGGTGTGATATACATCTTGCAACTTGATATTTACAGCCGTTTTTTGATTAGGTACAAACGGTTCAGGATGTTCAAAACTGTTACGGAACCGTCCACGCATCACTTCACTACGTAACATTAAATGATAGTTGCTCATGGCTAAATGATCTTGCATGCCTTCTTCTTGCTCTTTAGCATCATGTGGATGTACGTCTACTACTTTTACTATCCAATCGGCATCAGTTCCTGTGGTAGCGACTTGTAACTTTGCCATAATGTCTCCTGACAGGGTAAAATCTTCTTCCAAAACTTCTGTTTCAAAAATCAATACGTCTGGGCGACGTGCTGCAAATCGTTGATCATCGGTCATATATTTTCGTGGTGTAAACACTGTTTTGATATCTTCTGAATATGGTACAGGACGTTTCAAATCACTCACAAATACTTCTTCCGAATTTCCTTTTTGGCTTCCCGATAATTCTTGATCAGCATTCAAATACATATCTTGCTTCACAACATTTGCTGGCGGCCAACTGTTATAACTACTCCAAGCTTTCTTTCCTGTGTCAAACACATAGGCTTCTGGCAATCCTGAATTTTTACTTCCGTCACCTTTTAAGAAATGATTGAAAAATTTTGTTTCAATATCACGTTGAAAGTTCAAAGAAATTGAATCTCCAAAGTAATAGTTCCCTACAAAGTTTTTGACATTACTACTCGCCCATCTTCCATGATCCCATGGTCCAAAAACCATCGTATTGTAATTGTTTGGATTGTATTTTTCAATCGTTTTATACGTCTCAAATGGTCCATATAAATCTTCAGCATCAAAAAATCCACCAACAATCATGGTCGCTACAGACGATTTTATGTTTTTTAAATTCTGAATTAATCCTTTTGGCTTCCATACACTATCATAATTTGGGTGATCAATGATTTCTTTCCAAAAAACATCATCTACTTGATCTGATTTTGACACAATTACATTGTCTAATTTTTCATATTCAAAATAGCTATTCAAATTACTCAATGGTCCTGCATCTAAAAAGAACTGATATTGATCTTTTGTTCCCAAATCCGGTAATTTGTACCAAGCAGAATCTTTCGGAACATCTTTCATCGTTCCAAATAAAGAAACGGCTCTAAAATAGCTTAATAAAAAGGCGCCATTATGATGGAAGTCATCAAAAAAGAAATCACCAATACACGCTTGCGGTGAAGCTGCTTTTAACGCTGGATGCGCGTCAATTGTAGAATAAGTTGAGTAATAACCAGGATATGAAATTCCCCACGTTCCTACTCTACCATTATTATTTTCAACATTTTTTACTAGCCAATCAATCGTATCATAAGTATCTGATGACTCGTCAACTTGCGTGTTATTTGTTTTGTTTGGAATGTACGCACGCATGTTATCATATATACCTTCACTCATCCAACGTCCACGAACATCTTGGTATACTATGATGTTTCCTTCTTTCATCAAATGTGTATTTGGTCCAATTTTTTTGCGGAATTTATCTTCTCCATACGGTCTGCAACTATACGGTGTACGCATCATTAAAATTGGATATTTTTGACTTTTATCTTTTGGAGAATAGATAGTTGTGTGAAGCTTAATTCCGTCACGCATTTCTATCGTAACTTCTTGTTTGTCGTAGTTATCTTGCACATACGTGTCATCTACTTTTGCTGTGTCTTTATTTTTGGTAGATGTTTTAGTACAAGCGGTCAGCAAAAACGCAAATACTAAAGTAATTTTAAAAAAGGTTTTCATCTGTAATCTTTTACTTTTTAAGTTTTGTCAGATGGAATTCACTAACAATAATTTGAGTTTTTATCAAAATATTAGCAAGTTCATTTCATTTGGTTGTAGTTCGTATTTTTTAATGTTTAAATTTACAAATTATTAATCGCTATTAGATCACAATGAAAAGAATCCTAGTTATTTTAACGTTTACACTATGTATTGTTAGTTGTGAAACGAAAGGAACACAAGAAACGAAGAATAACACTACAAAAACAGAGATGGAAACTGCGCCAAAGAAGCAATTTCCTAAACTTGAACCCAATCGTTATAATGTTGGATTTTTAATTATGGATGGCGTGTATAATACAGAATTAACGGCTCCTTTTGATATTTTTCAGCATACTATTTTCCGTGAGAATATTAAAGCGATGAATGTCTTTACAGTAGCAAATACTGATGCACCTGTAAGAACATTTGAAGGCATGCGAATTTTACCAGATTTTAATTATTTAAAAGATGAAATGCCTAAGATTGATATTCTGGTTGTACCAAGTGCCGAACATCATTTAGATACTGATTTAGAGGACGAAAAGATGATTGCATTTGTACAGAAAGTTGATAAAGAAGCAACATTTATAACTTCGCATTGTGATGGTGCTTTTGTATTAGCGAAAGCTGGATTGTTGGATAATGTAGCATCTACCACGTTTCCAAGTGATATTCTAAAAATGCGCGAAATGTTTCCAAAGCTAGATATTAGAGATAATACCTTATTTGTACATGACGGAAAGTATATTACCTCAGCTGGTGGCGCAAAATCTTTTGAAGCTGCTTTGTACTTGTGTGAACATTTGTATGGAAAGAAGATAGCAGAAAGTCTTGCTGGCGGTTTGGTGATCGATTGGACTTTGGATGGTTATCCGCATACGATTGTGGACTAATTTGGGTCTTAGGTCTTAGGTCTTAGGTCTTGGGTTTAGATGTTAAGAGTTTTTCTGTTATAATTCAATCATTATTAATATGCTTTAAATTCAGGAATCCAAGGATGTTCTTCAAATTGGTTTTCGCTCATTTTGGTTAAATCAATTCTTGGATTGAGCATGTGTTGTGCTGGCATTCCATTAAACTCAACCATCAAATCTGCTTTTATTATTGGATTTATCAAACCGCGTTCTAAATAGAGTTTTTTACTGATATACTTTGCCAATTGCACAAACGTATAAGGATCTTCTGGCATGTGTATAAATTGATTTTTGGTTACAAAGGTTTTTCCATCCAAATTGTATTTTTGAGAAGTAGCACGATCTATCAACGACATATTGAATTGTGTTACATTTCTAGACTGCATTTTCATTCGCCAAGAAAATCGTTGTCCTATACTTGTCCACTCTGGATTATCTGTCAAAAAATGATGTCGCAATGGAAATAAGAGATGAAATAGGACAAAAACAAAAAGACAACTTAGTGTTAATGTTCTATATTTTGACTTATTCCCTTCTCCCTCAGAAGTTTCAGTTATTTTTAGACCAAAAATAGAATCTACATAGTTTCCAACTTTTTTGCTATCAAAGAATAAAATGGTAGCACAAATCATGAAGAAAGGAAAGATTCCAATATCATTAAATAAGATTGAATTATTCGTATAGCTAAATAATACCACAAGTATGACACCTAACCAACGTGTTTTTTTAGAGAGTAAAATAAACGCAATACTCAAGTCAAAAATGAGTCCGCCATATTTTATCAAAACAATCAGCATTTCTTTTGGAAATAAGTTAGTTAATACACTGCTTTGCGCTTGATCAATCGTGTAACTCACTAAGTTACTATCCAACCAATTTGGTGATAGCTTTGAAATTCCTCCAAAAAAATATACTATCGAAATTAAAAAAATAAGAATATTTTGATGCCAAGCTGGAACTAAATGTGACAGTGATTTTTTTGAAAATTTAGCTCGCAAACTATACTTTTTATCTGCGTCAATAAAGATCATCACAAAAGCAAATAACGCAATCAGATAGATATGATTGTTGTACAATGTTTTATCTACAAAAGAGAAATAAAAGAAGCCTACAAAGAAGAATATCATGGCATATCTATACAAAAACCCAAGTGTAATTAATATTGCTGAAATCAATAAACCAGCGTGAATTACTTTTAAAATGCCTAAAGAGAATGGTTCTAAAAATTCTAAACCTTGATATGGAAATAGAACCTCTGGTCCGTATATAAACTGGAATGTGTAATCTATCTCGTAATAATAAATCATTTGATAGGTCATGAACAATCCAAAGAAAATTCTAAAAATAGCAACTTTAGAAACATCTATTGACTTGAATACTAGTTTGTGTATATACTTCATAATTGGTTTTGGTTGGTACACACCTAAAATACAATTTTCCGATATAGCTTTCTTAAAATCTAAAATATTTTCTTGATATTAATAAAAAAACTCATGAGAATACATGATGAATTTAAGCAACTTACAATTATTTTAAGATATAAAACGACACTAATTACAAACTTTACACTGTGCTTTTTCTTTGATTTCTCCCACAAGAAAACCCTGATCATTTAACTTGTAATCACAGCAATCCATATATCCTTGTACAATAAGTTTTCGTCCGCGTTGAATTTGCGATTTTACTGTTGATAGTGGAAGATTGAGTTTCTCTGCAATTTCTGCTTGTTTGAGACCTTTAATATCTGACAAGAATAATGGATCTCTATATTTTTTAGGGAGATTTTTTATAATACCAGGTAAGCAATCTTTTTCAGAATGTTTATATTCTTCTATTGCAACAATGGTTTCCTCTTTTTCTAACGGAACTTCTTTGTTTGATTTTCGTAAATAATCCAATACTGTATTTCTACAGACGCTTAGTAACCAAGGTTTTATTTTACTTTCGTCAGCTACTGTTTCTAATTTTGAGTGTATTTTTAAAAATACTTCTTGCACTAAATCATCGGTAATTTGGACGTCTTTCACCTTACTCATGATGAAGCGTTTTATATCATTTGCGTAATGTTCCCAAACTTCTGTAGTTGTCATTTATTCTTTTTTCTAATCGAAAAGATTGTCTTAGACAAGATACGAAGTTTTTCCAAGACAATCTTACCATTTTATTAGCAATTACAATTTACACAGTTACAGTTTTCACAAGTACATTGATTGCATTCTCCTTTTTTGCAGCTTGCGCAGTTGCACGTACAGTTTGTATGATTTTCCATTATATGTAATTTAAATTCACACAGTAGACGTAAAGTGTTTAAAAAAGATGCATTTTTTTTATTAATTTTTGTCCTTTTTTAAACGAATTGCTTTTCTATACCGTTTTAATTCTTCTTTTACTTTAGGAGTCAACAAATACAACCCAATCAAATCAGGAACCATCATAGAAAAAACCATCGCATCTGCAAAATCGACTACTGCTTGTAGACTTGCGGCAGCGCCAATGATGACAAATATGCAAAAGATCGTTTTATATAAATCGTTTTTTTTGCTTCTTCCAAATAAATACGACCATGCCTGATGCCCATAATACGACCAAGAAATCATCGAAGAAAACGCAAATAATATCACCGCTACGGTTAATACATCCGGAAACCACAATATGCCACTTTCTAGCGCATTTGAGGTCAAGATAGCTCCTTGTTCATAGGAAACTTCTGTTCCAACAGTAATTTGTCCCGTAATGATTAACACCAGTGCTGTCATGGTACAAACTACTACCGTATCAATAAAGGGCTCTAACAATGAAAACTAGCCTTCACTCGCAGCATAATTTGTTTTTACAGCTGAATGCGCAATGGACGATGAACCAATTCCTGCTTCGTTAGAAAAAGCTGCACGTTTAAAACCCTGTATTAATACACCGAGAAATCGCCTGTAACTCCTTCATAGCTGAATGCTCCATTGAAAATTTCACCAAATGCAGCTGGAATACTTTGGTAATTGATTCCAAAAATAATTAGAATGGCAATTACGTATGTAGCAACCATTAAAGGCAACACTTTGTCTGTAACGTTTGCTATTTTTTTGATGCCCCAATAATGACAATTCCATCAAACGTTGCCATGATGATTCCAAATAACCAACCTTTTCCATAAAAGATACTTTCGCTTCCTCCAGTTACATATTGAAAGAGTTGAAAAGCTTGATTGACTTGAAATATATTTCCGCCTCCAAATGATCCATCAATACACATAATGGCAAATACAACTGCTAATATTTTCCCCAAACGTTTGAATCCTTTTTCTTGTAATTCTTTGCGTAACTAATACATCGGACCGCCATATACAACACCATTTTCGTCCACCTCACGGTATTTAACACCAAGCGTACATTCTACAAATTTGGAAGCCATTCCTAAGGATCCAACTAAAATCATCCAAAAAGTTACGCCTGGACCACCGATGGAAAGCGCAATAGCAACTCAAGCAATATTTCCGAGTCCGACTGTTGCGGACAAGGCTGCTGTGAGTGCTTGTAAGTGTGATACTTCTCCTTGTTTTTCGGAAGAAACTGCTGTTGAAACCTCAGCTTTATGATCATTTTCTAATTCGTCATAATCACCCTTGACTACCTTTATTGCGGTGAAGAATCCGCGGATGTTGATGAGTTTAAAATAGATAGTAAAATAGCTTGCTCCTAAAATAAGTACAATTAATACTCAAGGAATTCCGACTTCTCCTATGATCGGAATTTCTGCAAACATAACATCGGTAAACCAACTTGTGGCATTTTTGAAATTTTCATTGATTCGTGCATCTAATGTGCTTGATGTTTCTTGTGCTAGTCCAAAAACAGGCACTAATACACTAAGAAAGAAGAATTGTATTGATTTCATCTGTTCGTTTTTTTGATTGATACGAAGGTGAAATTATGTACTGTATTACAAAAGGTTACGCAGTGCTGTTTTTAATTAGTAAAGTGCTTAAGTATGTACTTAATCATACATAATGCATATAAAAATACAATACTTGGGTAGCTTATATTAATATGTCTTTAATGACTTGATCTTTAAAAACAGCACCAAAATATCCACCATCTTCAGATTCGTAAGAAAGCTCATGAATAATGCCTTCATCTTGAGAAAAGCCTATATATTTTAATCTGAAATCTGCTATATTTAGGTGTTGTATTTTTTTCATATTTGAGCGAATTTCTGAAAGTAGATCTGCAATTTGCTCTTTGATTTCCTCTTTATTTTTTAGAATTGATTTTGTCTCTTCGATTTGCCTTTGGTATGGTCCTTTAGCATTTCCTAAAAGCAAAAAAGTTATTTCTTTGTTGACATTGGAAGAATATTCATAACATGACCACACAATTTCTTTTTGTGTGTTTCTTTTAATGCGAGCAGTGAATGTTCCTATTTCAGGAACTTTTATAGTTGTTTTTTTTCCGAAAAAGAAGTCTAGGATTCCTAACATGAAATTATTTTATATCTCGTGTAAATCTAATTGTTTCAAAAATGAAATAAAATTTAATTTTTATTTTGATTAGGCACATTCAATAGTCGCAAATTGCAATAAGTTATTGTCTATTGCATACGTAATGAGTTGTTCTTTTCCAACAGTTCCACTAATGTTTAATATTTTTTTGATTTGATAAATATGCGCCTGAGATCCATCAACGCTGATATACATAGCTTCTGCAATTTCTGTATAGGATTTTTGTTCGCCGCAACTTCCTAAATTTGCTAATACCTCTTTCTGCCGATCGGAAAATATACTTTTAGATGCTTCTTGCAGTTCAGAAACTTTCTGCTCTTGTTTTTTGAGTTTTTTGTCAACGATTGAATGGTATCAATATGACTTTCATTGGCAATTTGTAGTTTTTCATTTTCAGTATGCAATCTGTTTCGTTCTGCTTCAAGCATTACAAGTTCAGATTGTTGTTGTTCTTTTTCAGAGAGAAATTTCCAGCTGTATAATAAAATAGAAAATAAGAGAATAAAGATAAATTTAAACGAAATCGCCGTAATGATTCCAATCAGACTCCAACTAGCAGAACTGACATGCTCTTGAACCAACTCGTATGGAATGATTCTGTGAGAAACCGCAATCATAATTAATACGAACAATGAAAAGCAAAGCAAATACATAAATCGCATATTTCGATTGATGAATGCGCTATTCTATTCATATAATAAAGCTGGTGCAACTACTATTGAGATTGGAATATCAATCAACCAAATAAAACTGCTACTGATATCGGGATTGGTATACGAGGCTGCTATAAACACAAAGGCAATCATGCTAAAAATACCACTGTATAACATCACAAATTCTTTCACTGAAAAACGCTGCACAAGTTGTACTATCATATTTCGTTTGTTTTGATGTTCTATAGAAGGCAATGACAATAAGATAAATAACGAATTGATTAAAGAAATGAAAACTCCCCAATATATCAAACATTTGGCTTGTGCGGTCACTTCAAAATATTTTGTAGCGAGTAAGGTAATCAAGGTACCAATTCCCCATGCAAAAATTGCTAACCTAAACCAGTTAATTACACTAATGTTTTTAGATTTTGCTGTTTTCGTTCTTTCTTGTAAATACGTTAAATGACAAATGCAGTAAGCAAGCAAACCAAGGCCGTTACAATAGAATCTATAAGCGCGTACATGTTTTGCATATTGATTGATTCTATAAAACAATTAAAAATAAAAAAGGAACACCAATTGGCATTCCTTTTCAAATACGTTATTAAAAACGATTTTTAAAGAAAAGTCTTTTCTGGATCGCATTCACACATAGTATCCATGCACAAACAACTTGTATGTGAAGTATTTCTTCCTCCTCCTTTTAGAGTTTCAATTGCTTCAAATGTAGAAATTGTACTTTTTTTGAATGCTAAATTTTTAATTGTTTGTTTTTTCATGATTTTAAGTTTTTGGTTATCATATATAAAATACAAAATTGAAAAAGGAATATCAAGCGATATTCCTTTTTGATAACATTTTTTACTCTAAATAAGCATTTTAGCAGTGACACAATTGTTCAGTATATCCCTCGTAGCATATTAAAATTGCACTTGCAACATTTCCAGAAGTACAAAATTGAAGATCTAGAGAGTATGTAGATATACCTCCTTTTGCTTTTGTCTTGTTTAAATTAGACACTGTTTTTTTACTTAAAGCTAAATTTTTCAACTGTTGTTTTTTCATAATAATAGTTTTTTAAATTAATATTGAAGCAAAACTAGAAAATGAAGTTTTAGAAATTGTCTTTAGCCTTACTTGTACGTCTTGTTGTATACACTACTCCGAGATTTTTAAAAATACTGAATAAGAAAAGAACTTCTTTTGGAATAAGAAGCTCTTTTATACATCATAGGTTCAAATTTTAACTACTAATTATTTAGTTTTCATCATTAACACATTCTGGCAATCTACTGCATGGTCAATTAATTCGATCTGTACAATCGGCTGTTCAATTTCCTCTGGTACAATTCCAAAAAGTTTACGCTATTGTAAACCATCTGAATAACCGTAGCCACAAAACTCTGTTAGAACAGCTCCTCTAATTTTGTCATGATTTAGATTAGAGGTCGATTTTTTGTTAGGAGTTAATCCTTTAATTTTTCGTTTTTTTTTAATAAATAAATTTTGATGTTAAAGTGATTCTAAAGTAGTAATTGATCCTTCCTAAAATGCGAATTAGCATCTTAAACAAGTATGTTTGTACACATACGTACCTTAGTTTTTATTTGAATTTATAAATTGCAGGCACCTTTTAAGGTTTGTCTTTCCTTATATAAAAAGGGTTTAAAGAGCATACAGTATTTTTTCTACAAACATTTGTCTTATTATCATTTTTTTAAGACTTTTCAACATAATTTCTAATTATATTTAATTCAAAAAAGATGACATTTACTTTCCTAGACCTAATCTTATTTTCTGGAATTGTTCAGGGAATTTTTCTTACGATCTCGTTGTACTTTGTTTCGCAAAAAAATAAAGAAGCTAACAAGATATTGATGATCATTATTGGGTTTTCTACCATTATTTTTGCCAGAGAAATGCTTCAATACCAATTAGACCCAATACTGTTTTGGCGCAGTGCTATTTTAACTGAATGTACCATGTATTTATTTGGTCCTTTTTTGTATTTATATTTTAGAAAATTGGTTTTTGGAAATCATCCAAATAACAAACTGTCTTTTAAGCATTATATCCCTTCACTCCTATTGTTTATCTATTTTATATGGACACTTTCTATCACTACAGAAGAATATGTAGCTTCTAAATATACACCAATAATGTTCTATGCTTTTTTAGCCATGGAAGTTACAGGAGCGGTTTCAATTATTGTATATAGTTATTTATCTTATAAAATTGTAAAACATCTCAAAAATATAGAAAATCCAAGTATATACATAAATAAGGTTTCTCGCTATATAACATTCGTCTTAGTTGGAATTTCTTCTATTGCTATTTGTTGGGCTTTTGGAATTTTTAACACATATGGATTGGGAAATTTTGATTCTATTATCAGTTATAAACTGATTTGGATTTGTATTACCATTTTTCTGTTTACAGTGGGTTATTTTAGCTTTACGCAACCAGAAATTGTTCGTTTACCGATTGAAAAAAAAATAATTGCTCGAAATCGAATGACAAAAGAAGAAGTGTCTGATATCCAACAAAAATTACAAGTGCTAGTTGAAGATGAACATATTTTTATGCATTCTGATTTGAGTTTAAAAATACTTGCTAAGGAATTAGGGACTACTGCGAATAATTTATCATGGTTATTAAACTCTATATATGAAAAAACATTCTATGAGTACATCAATGAATACAGAGTAAAAGCTTTTTTACAAAAGGTTGAAGCTGGAGAACATAAAAAACAAACCTTACTTTCTATTGCGATGGATGCTGGATTTAATTCGAAATCAACATTTAATAAAACCTTTAAAGCGTTGATGAACGATACTCCTTCACGTTATATTGAGAAGATGTATTCTTGATTTAGAATAATAATTATTGATGAAGTCTAACAAGAATTTTGCATAGCATTTTATTATTAGGCAACATCATCTCATATTAAAATATTCAGTTTATTTCCTTTTAAATTTAACTCAATGTATTGAAGTATATCACTGCGTCTAATTACAATTTTATTGCCTCCTATTTTTAATCTCGTTTTCATTATGAGCTTTGTACAGTCTTGATTTAAAAAACCAGAAACATTTAATTCAATATCGTGTTCTGTTACAGATTCAAATTTGAGTATGATTTTGCCTCCTCGTCTTTTAGCTCGAATGTTGGTAAGTTGCGTAATCTGATTAAGAATGAGTTTATCAAAATCACTGATTAAAACAGAACCTAAAGAGAATTCTTCAGATTCACATGACGAATATGCTATAGAAAAACAGTTTGCTGGAATTAATTGAAACATTATGATTCTTTCAATAGGAATTTCATTTACGGTAAAAAATTTATATCCATCAATTAAAATTTTGAGACGTAAATCATCTTCAACTTGCTTAGATTTTTGCTCACATTCTATTCTTTGAATTATTTTGATTTTTTGTTGTTCTGATTCAAGCTTGTTGACTTCTTTGATCCAGTTTTGAAGTTCATTACAACTTTTAAAATCTCTACAAATATTTTGTCCCGTTATTACTTGACAAGCAAAAAGTAGTAAGAAATATATTGCGAGTTTTCCCATTGTTTTTTTTCAAATATAAATGGGCAATAAACTTATTTCAATATGCAATACGTAAATAGTACTTTTCAGCGAGTTAAAGCTCTTTTCATCATTTTTTAAGGCAAAAAATATGATTACGATTCTTCTTCAAAAAGTCTTTTAAATTTTTTCTTTTGTTTGAAATTAGCAAATAAAGTCAATTGCTGAATAGCTTGAAAATATTGTAAACCAAGTTCTTTTACTTTTTTATGGTTACGAATCGTATGTTTAAAGTCATCATTGCGTGCATAGCTTTAGCTAACTCTAAAGCTAACTCTATAACTTAATTTCTTATTTGATCAGGGATCTTGTTCCAATAACTATTTCTAACTCTTATTTTGGGAGCTAGTCCATCATATCCTTTTTTTAAATATTGACCATACCAATTGTAGAATGTACTCTTATTGATGCTTAGTCCCTTCAATGTTTGATTGCAACAAATCTCTGAACCTTCTACTATTTGGATGATCTCATATTTTTCTGCTTGAGTAAATCGCATATACTTCTTAAATTTTATTCGAGACCATTCAAGCTTTTTTCAATACACGATTCTTCAAAGTCAGTTCTATAACTACTTCTTTTAAATCTCTGTTTTCTTCTCTAAGTGCTTTTATTTCACTTATATTGGCTTCGCGCATAGTACCTCCCAACTTGCGTTTCTTGCTAGCATCAAGGAAGTCTTTATTCCATTTATAGAATAATGATGGAGCGATGTTTTCTCCTCGGCAGATTGCTGCCAAAGATTCTTCTCCTTTTAATTCTCTACTACCATACGAATTTTCTCTTCAGAAGAAAACTTTCTTCTGGTTTGACGTTTAATGTCTTTGATTACAAATTGGCTGTGTGTTTGTTTTGTGTCATGATGTTAGCTTTTTAAGGATTTTACAACATCTTCAAAGCATGCTATGAAGGTACTTAAACGTTCCTGTATAAATATCCTTTATCTAGTCCACTTTTATCTGAAAATTTACATACCAGCACATCGCGCTCTTTATATCTACCCAAACTATACTTATATTCTTTTGGGAAATTTTTAGTACTTACAAAAATTTCTAAAACCAATTTATAAGTATCTCTGTAAACAGGAAGCTCTGTATGTAATACCATTTTTTAATACTTGTCGCTTACGCGACTTTTATTTAATTTAATAACCCTTTATTAATTTATTAAAAGATATTCGTAAGACCGCTTCGCTAAATTGTTAAATTGATCCATAACTAAAAAGCCCGAACCGCACGTACAAAGTCTTCGCGGTCCTTACCGCTGTTGGAGTTCTGAACACCATTGCTGTACTTATGACGCCAAGCGCGATAGTTATCGACCTCCGTAGAACTCCAATAGTCATCAGATACAAAATTACCAATATTACCAAGTCCCATTACATTTCCTTGTCCTATATTCTCATACATGAGGTTTAATTCATCTTTAGAAGGTAGATACCATAGCCCTTGGTCATTATTCCCAGCGGTACTGTATAAACGACACAAACCTGCTGCATAGGTATTGGCTGGAGCTGCCCCTGTTTGCGCTATTATAGCATCAGTGTTTGCAGCACCATCTGTAGTGCTTGTTGCACCAGCTGCTGGTACAGTTGTAGTTTGAAAAGCAGGTAATGTCCACGCTATACCTGTTGATTGATCAGACGTTGCTGCTATTAAACCATGTGTTTCACCCGCTACATAACCTGCGTCTCCTGGTTCGTAAATATAAAATACAATTCCTCCAAGATAAGAATCACCAATTTTTGGATCTAAAGCTACAACCCTATTCTCTAAGGCAGCTAACCTTGCTTCTAGCGCATCTACATAAGCCTTGGTTGCAGCATCTTGGGGTTCTGTTGGGTCTGTAACCAATTTTAATTGATTGTTTACTGTATTGCCTAAAGCCACAACATCTGTTAAAGTTTGTGTTTCTGTTACACTCGCAGCTGTTTTAGCATGCAAAGCATACGGCACACTTAGTAACTGGCTAGTACCTGTGATGCTATAATTTGTACCGCCTGCTGGGTCGGTTTCTGTTTTTATAAAGTATGTACCTGCACTCCAATCAATACCTGCAAAGGTGCCTGTAACTGGTGTTCCAGTTCCTATTTCTACAGTTACTAATCCGTTTACATTGGTAGTTGGCGTTTGGGTTTCTACATACACTGCTGTTCCTGTCGCTGTAGTTTTCAAAATGCTTATTTGCATGCCTATTACTTGGTTTGTTACAAATGCATCACCACTGTCTCTTACAACCGCTTGGTAACTCATTTTTTCTGGTGCTTGCGCAAAAGTGGTTGCTGTAAGTATTATTGCTACTAAAAATGTGTATAATTTTTTCATAGTCTTTATTTCTTAATAATTTTAAAAGTTTTTAATTCTTGGTTATTTTGGTTTACTTTAAGTATATACATCCCTAAAGCTAAACTTTGCAAACTAATTTGCGTATCTATATTTGTAATGGTGCCATTAGCTATGGCTTTTCCGTTAACGTCAATAAGATTATATCTTAAATTATCGAACGCAGTATCTGAAATTTTAAGTATAATGTGATCAGATGCGGGATTAGGATAGGTAATTGCTGATAGATTTACAGTAGTCAATTCTAGATTGCTTAAAGTATTCAGCTCTATACTTTGTTGTACACCTTGAGTGACGGTACCACCACTACCAGAATTGATAGTATAAAACACCTGACCAACGGTATAACTAGAGCTTCCGCCACTGCCTGTGGCATTTGTGCCTGATACTGCAATGCTCTCTTGGGCACTTAACATATGTGCCATAAAAAACAGCAATACTACTAATAAGTTTCTTTGCATTTTTAATTTGTTATAAATTTCATTTCAAAAATATACATTTTGCATAAAAAAAATACATGGGTTTTTACCTGATTTTATAAGTTTAGTACATAGTGATGAAATAAGCTTATTAAAATAACTAATGGTAACAAGGTAACCGTTGCACAAGCCTATAATTTCAAAAAAAACAATGCATTCTTAGCGCTTTTAAGGATGTCTTTCTTTTTATATCTTCCATGTAATTTGACACGTCCTAAAAAACCGTTACAGTTTTAGCATGACGGTTTTTTCTTAAATAAAAACAGCGTCACGCTGCGTAAAGACTAAGAAACACTTTGTGACACTGCTTATCTAAAGTATCATACTACTAACTATTTTAATATGATTCTTTTAGTTAATTGTTTGTCTTGATGTGTAATTTTCATAAAATACACACCAGACGTATACCCACTAAGATTCACAGATTGCTGCGTTTGATTGATATGTTCAAAACATGCTTGATAGATGTTTCTTTTTGTCATATCAAATACATCTAGGGTGACATCTGCAAGAGATGTATCTGATTTTATATAAATGATTCCATCTGTAAGAGTTGGCGAGATGGTAATGCCTAACACATTATTTTCAATCGAAGGAATACTTAAGGTTTCACTTAAATTGGTAGATGTAGGATAGAATACTGAGAACGAATTGGTTGAAAATTGCAAGTAATAATCAGTATCTAAATATGAACTGCTACTTGTATTGATAAAATTGCCTCCAGAAACATATCCTGCTGTACAAGTATTTCCAGACACTTTCATTAATTCTATACCAGTAATATTGGTGAGATTGCTATCTGCAAGAATTAAATCTTCTACCTCACCACCTAACATGTATAGGCGAACAGTTACGTTGGTTGACGGTGCGTTTGAGGTACTGATAGAGACTTCTCGCCGTGAATACGGTTGCCCAGAGAAGTCTCGTGTATCAGCATTTTCAATGAATAAAGTTGTATTTAAGTTCCCCAAATCATTTCCATTTGCGTTGATTGCTGCTACTATATTGCTTGAAGCATCAAAAATTGGCACCCATTCGTTGGTATTACCTTGTGCAGTAGAGATTTCTATGGCAGGCATAGTTTCACAAACTCCAGCGCTACCTGTAGCTACAGCAGGCGAACCTTCTAAGCAAAAGGTGAGTTCTCCTGCAAAATTAGAAGCTCTAGCTGCTTGTATATAATAGGTATTTCCAAACGTAACAGGAATTACGCCATCATCTGTAAAGCAAGCAACTTCAAACCCTCCACACGCTTCATATACTGCGAAAGTATTGTTAGAATTTGTACTTGTAAGCGTTATATTTCCTGTGATTGGAGCTTCAAAACTATACCAAGCGTCTAACCAAGTTTGTGAGGTACTAAAACAATCTCCAATGTTTGGAGCAACAGTTTCCGAAGAACCTCTTAGATCGACTGTTATATTTTGTGTTCCACAAGCTCCAATTCCTGCTACAGAAATCATTTCTACATTGGCACAATCATCGTTTGTTAATTGCTCAAACGCTTGAATGCTAAAACTCTCTGAAGAAGCATGAATGGATTGACTGTACGCCCGAAGGTAATACGTTCCTGTAGTTAAATTATATACAAAGAAACTTCCTGCATCACAAAATAGTTCACTTCCTCCACATGCGTCATATAAGGTAAATCTATCTAAAAAATTCACACCAGTAATTCGAAGATTTCCATTAACTGGCATGGTAAATTCATACCAAACATCTAGATATGTATTACTAGCATTATCACAACTTGCATTTAGACTTTCGGTGGCTGCTCTGTTATCAAAAAAGATTGTTCTTTGTGTGGTAATATCATCTGTAATCACTTCCGCAGTAGCACATTCATTATTTGGAGTTGCTTCGAAAGCTTGAATATTGAAACTATCTGCAGAAGCGTAAATATCTCGCTTGTAAACTCTTAAAATATATGTTCCTATCGTAAGATTGTACACAAAACCATCATCATTAAAACAAGCTAACTCTGATCCGCCACACGTATCATACAAGGTAAATTCATCAAAAATATTTACACCAGTAATTCGGACATTTCCATTCACAGGCATGGTAAATTCATACCAGATATCTAAATGTGTATTGCCGGCATTGTCACAACTTGCATCTAGACTTTCTGTTGCACCTCTATTATCATAATTGATCGTTCTTTCAGTGGTAATATCATCTGTAATCACTTCGGCATTTGCACATTCATCATTGGCAACTGAAGCAAAGGCTTGTAAATTGAAACTATCTGCAGAAGCGTAAATACTTTGCTTACTCACCCTTAAAAGATATGTTCCTATCATAAGATTGTAGGCAAACGTATCGTCTGCACTGCATACAATTTCTGTTCCTCCACAAGTATCGTATAGTGTAAATCGATCAAAAATATTTACCCCAGTGATCTGTAGATTTCCATTGACAGGCATGGTGAATTCATA